>Ga0335077_10002606_pt1 | contig 21575 bp, 16 predicted proteins | sample Lox_Sample_31_FD_207151 | JGI IMG/M metagenome (GOLD analysis project Ga0335077, IMG submission 207151) | Soil microbial communities from Loxahatchee National Wildlife Refuge, Florida, United States - Lox_Sample_3.1 | ecosystem: Environmental > Terrestrial > Soil > Wetlands | place: USA...
GCACCCGCCCCGTTGGGCGGCGTCGCCACCCAAGCCGACATCAGGGCGAGTACGCGTCCGTTGGGCTCTAACGCCGCTGGCCCGTCGGTTTGTATCAGTTGACACGTTGGGTTGTTGGGATCAGGCGGGGATACCGGAGCGTTCTGCAGCCAGCTGTCTGTAGTGACGTCGTATAGGCCGTTGAGAGGAGCTTGGTCGTTCGCCCCGAACTGGAGAACGTTGCCGTTGTACATCATTATCCCAGCCCCAATTTCATCGGTGCCATATCCTTGGTATAGCTGCCCCGGAGCTTGACCATTCCCGCAAGTCCACTGGTTAGTGACGTAGTTATAGAGTTCGTAACCCTGAGTGGAGCAGTTGTTCCTGTCTGTGTGAGACTCCACCATCATTACGAGATCGTTAGATAGTAAAGTCCAGCCGGTTTCGCTCAATGGAGCCTGTGTACCGCCCCCACCGCTCCAAGAAAGACTCGTGGGATCCAATAGCGCCGTCAAATTCTCAAGAGTTCCGTCACAGCAGTTGGCCTGCATATACACTCCCGTGGGTAAAACCACCGAGGCTGCACCCCCAATATGGCTCCATAGAGGATCGGTCGGCAATAAAACGGTTGACGCACATACGTCCGAAATGGGACACTCGGAATTGCCGTGATAGGGCAGTATTGTTTGCTTGCGTTTGCCGTTTGCCGCTGATATTAGGCTGCTTACAACATGCCACTTCCCAAATTTCCGGACCTCCTGGACGACGATCCCGTGGAGGCTCTTCGTTCAGTCTGGCGATATACAAAAACACTAATCGAGTATTATTCGCCTCTCAAAATTACATTTATCATCCTGCTCCTAATTATCGGCTCAGCAGTTGTGGACTACGCCTTCACTCGTGACGCATTCGAGGTTCTGTCGTGGGGTGCCGATCTCGCCCCTGTTTTTATATCAATCCTCGGAATCGTTTTGTCAGTGAAGAAGATGAACGACGAACAGCACGGCGCATTCATAATTTTGTTAATTATCGCTGGGTTAGCTGGAAGCGTAGCCTTACACGTAACTAGGATTCATGACCAAAAAAGCTTAAATGCGCGGCTTGATGCGGCTAACACCTTGCAAACATCCATAATGAAGCGACTCAGCACTCAGCCCGTGCAGACCGACTCACAGAAAAAAGTGAATTTTGAGGACATTCTGAGAAGTGAATACATCTTAAGTCATAAACACGTCAGTCAGGGAATACTTGATGGCACCGAGCCTCTCCCTGCCGACTGGATGCACAATAGGTTGGAACAGTTGGGGCAAACGAGCAGCACCGAGCAGCCGCCCCCGGCGGTTAGTAGTCCAGCGTGGGGCGTTGCGACCGTAGGTAGTCTACCGATTCGGGCAACTCAGCTTGCGGATGAAATTATGGACGATATGACAAGAAACGGTTGGCGTACCAACACCCCGTCTAGTCCAGAGGCAGCGATTAAGTGGGATCAAGACCGCTCATGGAATTTTCGATATCATTACTATGATCGAGTGAAGGCGATACGGGACGAGTTTACGGCATTACACTTTACAAATAAGCATCTTGATGATTTCATTCGCACCCAAGATCAAACGGAGTTATACGAGAAGCAATCTCCTCCACCGCAGCCGGGGCATGGATACCATTCTGCACTCAATATATCACCGTGGGACATTGTCGGCACATCAAACGACATACGCAGCCTCGTGAAGCAAATATCTCCAGAAAATTACAGGGAACCGGAGAGCCTTTCCTTTACAGCCAAAACGACGCCCTTTACCGATGAAACAATTCCGCTCGACCCGCATGAGGCTAAATACTCATTTAGAACAATCACGACAATATCAACACAGAAGGTCGTATCGTCTGGATATATTATAGTAGAGTTTAGCGTTTCCCTTGGACCGATCACGCCTAGGCCGGGAGGCGATATGACGATGGGTAATGACAGGAGAATGCCTGTGGCGGGATTGGATACCGAGATAACCAACAAAAACCTGCTGACCTACTTGGCGCAGAAACGCGGCAGATATTACATATTTGATATTGGTAATCAAGCTCTAACCCCGCAAAGCCCCATCCACGTGACGTTTGATAGCTATAACGAAGTGCATGTCACGAGGGTGACATTGTTTTGAGACATATGAAGACAGAATACAAAGAAGGCCCGGAAGCAAGAGAAAACTTTGAGAAATTGGCAAAGACTGTTCTTCGGGCGGGGAACCCGAAGAAGCAGCCCAAGAAAGCGGCTAAGAGCCGCAAAAAGCGCGGCAGTGACAGGGGCTAGAACGGCTCCTCTTGCCCCGTCCCTGCCGACGAATGGTGGAGCGCGTCAACCTGCTTGCCCGTCAGTTGGGCATAGGTCAAACGCTTCCCGGCAACTTGGGCCATTAGGAACGTGAAGCGGTCAGCATCGTCGATCTTGTTGTCTTTCGTCGCACGGTTGTTGAAACGAAATACTTGCTCATCAAGGTAGCGTTGAAGATGGAAAGGCTCAACAGACACGTAGGTTCCACGAAGGTTGCGCTTAAACAGCGACCAGAAATTCTCAAGACCGTTCGTGTGAACCTGTCCGTTGACATACCGCTCCATATGGTTCACCCACTCATGCACGTAGCGATTGCTAAGCGCATGTTCGTAGGTTACGGCGCTATCGGTATATACCTTGCTGCCGTGCTTCACGTTCTTGAGAATCAGGCTTTGCAGAGTTTCACGCTTCACATTGGGGATGACGTTGGCGCGAATCTGCCGAGCTTCGCGGTCGAGCATCCCATGCACAGCAGTCTTGCCCATGTACAGATCGCCCAACTTCTCCTGGGCGCGAATTCGGCTCAGCCTATCTTTGCGATTCTTGTGCATGTTCGCAGCCTTACCGCCGATGAAAGCCTCGTCAGCTTCTACTTCGCTATTCGGGCCCCCCATCTTGTGAGTGTTGCCGAACCTACGCGGAGACATGGCTTCGCGGATTCTCTGAAGCATGAACCATGCCGTGTTCTGGCGAATCCCAAGAGCGCGTCCAAGCTCGTAGCTACTGATTCCGTTCTTGCAGTTTGCCAGCAGCCAGAGAGCAGTCATCCACTTGTCATAACCGAGCGGGGAATCTTCCATAATGGTTCCCACTTTGACCGTGAATTGCTTCTTGCAGACGTAGCAGAACCACAGTTTCCGCGTCTTGATAAACGAATGCTTGGCCTGAGAGCAGCGTGGACAAATGACGTGCCCATCGGGCCAGCGGAACCGCACAGCAGCCTTGAAAGCGTTATCCGGATCGCTGAAAAAGGCGATTGCTTGCTGAAGTGTATCGGGTATTTCCATGCCTAAAATCATACGCTTAGAGCATATGTGTGTCAAGCGTTTTATTACCTCGCAACTTGGTCAATAGAATGAAGACTTTGCGGGGCCAGCGGGGGGAGGGGGGTACCACACCATCCACCGGTCGGCTATCCCTCCGGAGGAGAAAGTGAACATGAGAAATTCAATCCAGCGAACGATGTATCTGCTCTTGTCGGCCGTGTGCCTCTTCACCGTACCGGCGATGGCGCAGATGACTTCCGTCGGCATCGATTGTTCACAGATCAGCGCACTTCATCTGCTCGAACAGGAGAACCTCCGCGCCGGCGCTGCTCTGATTGAGTGCGGGATCATTCCCGGCGGTCGCCCGCTGGTTCGCGGCGAGCAAGAGGCGCCCGCGCCGCCGAACATCCTGGTAAGCAACCGTGCGTGCAGCGACTCTGCCAGCTGCACCAAGAGCGAAAGCGCGGTCTGGGCGAGCCCCGACGGCCAAACCATCGTCGTCAATTACAACGACCACCACGACAACCAAACCTCGGGAACGTCCTACTCCACCGACGGTGGCGCGACCTTTACCGAGTTGGATCCTCCGCCCTTCGCCACCGGCCACAATACGAACTTTGGCGACCCGGTCGTGGTCTACAACCAGAAGCTGGGCCTGTGGTTTGCCGGAGATCTGGTCACGGGCTGCGGCGGCTTTGGCATCGGGCTGTGGACATCGCCAGACGGCATTCATTGGACGCTCGGCGGCTGCGCTTTCACCAACAGCAACACCGATCGCGAATCGATGTGGGTGGACAACGATCCGACCAGCGCAGGCTACGGTCGCATGTATGTCTCGTTCAACAATTTCGTAAAAAGCGGCGTGCTGGAGGTCAGTTACTCGGATGATGGCGTGACCTGGAACGTGGTGCAGCTTTCGTCCACCTTCATTCGCGACGTGCAGATTACGGGCGCGCAAATCAGCCCAACCGCGCATCACTCCTCGCTGCGCGGCTACAACTCAGTTTTCATCGTCGGCATGGACGAAGGCGGCGGCGGACCTGCCACTCGCCAGAACCTGGTGTGGCGCTCGGACAATGGCGGCGTGAGCTGGACACAGATCGTGATGGGACCGCGCTTTAATCCGGTGGGCGACAGCACCTGCGGCTACTTTCAGCAGATCAACCCGATCTGGCGGCACATGGGATGGGGCGAGCCGGCGGTCGGGCCCAACAACGTTGTCCATTATGTTTTCGCGGGCGCTGGAACTAACGGCGATAACGGAGACATCTACTACACCCGCTCCACCGACAGTGGAGCGACCTGGAGCACGCCGCTGCAGCTCAACACCGATCCCGATCAGCTCTACCACACACAGTGGATGCCGTCGCTGTCCATCAATCCCGCGGGCAAGCTGACGGCTTCATGGTATGACCGCCGCAGCCGATCGACGGCGTGCAACAACATTACCGATCCGGGATGCAACTACGAGCGCTACGCGCGCCAGTCGCCGGACAACGGCCTGACGTGGAACGCGGACTTCGCGGTAAGCTCGGGCGTTATTCCTGAGCCGGGCCAGAATGATGGCGGCGTGTCGTTCTGTTACGCCGGTGACTACGACTACGCCACCGCTCGTGGCAACAACGCGTATGTCACCTGGACGGATGGGCGTCGCAACGTGGGAGGCTCGCAGGTGCAGGACGTCAATTTTGCCGCTGTGCCGGAGCAGTGAGCTTGGGAGAAGGATGAACGTGGCAGACTCGTAGGCGCGTGGCGGCGTGCGATACTGAACCTGTCACACTCCCAGCCGGGATGGCGAAATCGGCAGACGCAGCGGACTTAAAATCCGCAGACCCGAAAGGGTTGTGGGGGTTCAAGTCCCCCTCCCGGCACCAGAGCAGTTGTCGGTTGCCAGTGGTCGGTTGTCAGTTATCAGCAGCTTCTGGCTGGCCGAGCGTCCTTCCAAATACAACGTCCCATTTTTTCTTCCCCTCCAACTTTTCTCGAATACAACTAGTTGAGTGAGCACACTCGTTCAGTTTGAATGGGAATTTGTCGCCGGCAAGAACGGCAACGACTCAGCCTAGCCGTTGCCGCTGCGATACGTGGTCATGGGCTTACTCGTATCGCAAGGCTTTCATCGGGTCCACGCGTGAGGCTCGGCGCGCCGGCAGATAACATGCCGTGAGCGTAACCATCAGCAGTAAAACAGGGACTGCGAAATAGGTTGCTGGATTAGGTTTCCCAAGCCCGACCAAACCGGCGGCGAGCAGTCTTGAAGTAGCCAGACTGATCACGCCGCCGATAACGATGCCGAGCAGCGAAAGCTTCAGCCCATGTTTCAGCACCATACTCAGGACGTCGGCACGATCGGCGCCGATCGCCATACGCACGCCGATTTCGTGTGTGCGCCGCGCCACGGAATACGCCACCAGTCCGTACAAGCCCACCAATGCCAGCGACAAGCCCACCATTCCCATCGTGCCGACGATCTCCATGATCATGCGTGTAATGCCCGCGCGCTGGCGGTAGAGCTCCGACATGGTTCGTATGTTGAAGATAGGTTGGTCGGGATCGAGTGCATGGACTACCTGGCGCAGCGGACCCATCACAGAGGCTGCATCGGCGGTCGTGTCCGCAAATAACGCGAGCATGCTGCGCTCATTCTGCGCTAACGGTAAATAGAGAAATGGAGATGGCGGTTCTCCGACGAAAGTATAGGTTCCGGTCTGCGCGACTCCAACCACTTCGACCCACGACTTGTCCTTGGTGACCAGCCGCAGCCGCTTGCCAATGGGCTCCTGGTTCGGCCAGTAACGCCTGGCGAATTCCTGGTTCACGATCGCGACCAGCGGAGCGCCCGGCTTGTCGGAAGCGGTGAATGCGCGACCACGCAGAACACCGGTGTTCATCACCGCGAAGTAATTCTCGTCGACCACGCTCGTCAGAACCTGGGCTTCTGTCTGACCCTTGGGAAAGTTGTAGCCTTCGGGGATGACCGCCTCCGAGCGCTGCTGCGGCGAGAGGGGAATCACGCTGGCGAATGCTACAGCGCGCACGCCCGGTAACGCCGCGGCCCTGTCGCGGAGACTGCGATAGAAGTCATGGCTCTGCTGCGAAGAATAGTGCACCAGCGAAGTATCGAATTGCGCGGTGAGCAGGTTGTCGATCCGGAATCCGGGACTCAGCAGCAAGGTTCGACGAAAACCGTCGAGCAGCATGCTGGTGGAAGCCAGGAGCAGCATGGCCATCGCCAGCTGTGCGATAACCAGCGCATTCCGCCCCAGCAGGCGCTGCCGGCTGGTCTGAGCTTCGGCGCTCTTGAGTGCCGCAACCAGTGAGGTCTTGGTCGCCTGCAGCGCCGGAGTCAAACCAAACAGCATCGCGCTTAGCACTCCCAGCAGTACCGCAAAGCCAAGGACGCGCAGGTCGAGCTGCGGCGCAATGACGATCGGCACATCCGTAGGCACATGGATGTTTTGCAGGAAACGGATTCCGGCGTAAGCGAAGCCGAGTCCCAGAGCGGTGCCGAGCAGTGCGAGAACCAGGCTCTCTGTCAGCAGTTGACGTACAAGGCGCGCGCGGCTGATGCCCAGGGACATGCGAATGGCAATCTCGCGGGTGCGAGCGCGAGCGCGGCCCAGCAGCAGGTTGGCCACGTTGGCGCAAGCGATCATCAGTACAACGCCGGTGAGCGCCATCAGCAGCGCGACGAGAAACGCGTCATCGGGAGAATTCTGGATGCGCGCCTGCAATTCCGTCCGCACGTGCGGCACGCGGCGGGCATCGGCTTCGCTATGCAACGGCTGAAGCCCTTTCCACAGATTCGTCAGCTCGGCTTGCGCGGCTTCGCGCGTGGCGCCCGGCTTCAGATGTGCTTTCACTTCCAGTGAATGATTGCTGCGATCCGCCAGCGGATCATTCGGCAGTCCCTGCAGGCGCTGCTCCATGCTCAGCGGGACATAAAAGTACGGCCGGACGTACTCGTCGGTGCTGTGAAACCCCTTCGGCGCAACACCAATCACGGTGAAGTCCATGGCATTGATCCGCACGGTGTGGCCAACGATCTTCGGATCGCTGGAAAATTCGGAGCGCCAGAAATCATTGGCGAGAACCACTACCGGATCTTGGCCTGAAACCTGGCCTTCGTTGCCGGTGAAAGCCCGTCCGACAGCTGGGCTCACTCCCAGCACGTTGAAGTAGTTGTTGCTAACCAGCACGGCAAAACGCATCTGCGGCGTTTCCGCCGCGGACTTTGCGAAGCTGAGAGGCTCGTAGTCAAAGGCGGCGACACCGTCGAACGAGCGCAGCTGGTCGCGGAAGTCGCGGTAATCGGGAAAGGAAACGCCACCGATTCCGCCAGCGGCGTCCTGAGGATCGGTGCTGATGGTGACTACCCGGCTCGGCTCCAGCACCGGCAAAGGTCGCAGCAGCAACGCGTCGGCCAGGCTGAAAATAGCGCTGTTGGCGCCAATGCCGAGAGCCAGGGAAAGCGCCGCAATCACCGTGAATCCAGGGTTGCGGGCCAACAGGCGGAGCGCATGGCGAATTTCGGGCAGCATACCGTTTCCTACGCAGCGGAGGTTTGGTTCGTTCCTGAAAAAAGCAATCTTACGCTGGCCGGCGGTCGAGGCAAGCAGTTGCGGTCTCTTTAGGGTGGAAGCCCACGCTTTCGGGCGTGGGAATGGATGCCGCCCAGCACTACTCTTTACGGTGGAAGCCCACGCCTTCAGGCGTGGGGAATGGATGCCGCCCAGCACCACTCTTTACGGTGGAAGCTCGCGCTTTCGGGCGTGGGAATGGATGCCGCCCAGCACCACTCTTTACGGTGGAAGCCCGCGCTTTCGGGCGTGGGAATGGATGCCTCCCAGTACCACTCTTTGCGGTGGAAGCCCACGCCTTCAGGCGTGGGGAATGGATGCCTCTCGACACCGTCTTGGAGCCCGTTCAGGGGCGGCACTCTTCCGCAGAGGTGTCGCGGGTTGAAACCGCTTCGGGGGAGAATGAAGCGGTGATGTCCCGTTACTTCCGCACTGGGATGGAAAAGACGTCTGTCCGCGAGATCCGCGTCAGGCACGGCGAGTGCCGGACCGAGTCGTTAACGTTCTTCTTGAGTCCCGGACAAGACTGTGTCCCAACCTGCTGTCGGTTTGCGACACGACAAGCAGCGCGAACATCCCGCGCCGTAGCCGCAGCCGAGCTTAGCCCAGCGCTTCAGCCTTGGGAAGGCACGGACGAAACAATCTCTCGCCCGGCACGGCCTTACTTCTTCTTCCCCTCATGCGGCCCGATTCCTATCTTCTTAAGTTCCTTCCCGAGTTTCTTGCCATAGGCAGACTGGGGGTCGTCCTCAAATTTGCCGTTATTGAGGAACAAGGCATAAGCAAGAACATCGCCTGATTTCGCGTCAACAAACGTAATTCGCAAGGTCCCCCTGGAACTGCTTTCGCCTCCTATCAGCATGCCAAACGCCTTCTTGCCGCCGGTCAGAACGCGACCTTCGCCCTCCACGAAAGCCAACGAGTCCGAATCAGCCGAACATGGGAGAAGCGCAACTTCATCTCCTAACGTGTAACGCGACTTCTTGATGTCCTTTGCCTTGCGCTCCATTTGTGTTGCTACGCTTTTGTATTTCTCTTGGATTTGCAACATCGCCTGTCGAAGGTCGTCATTGGATTCCAGGTCCGAATTAGACATGCCGGTCGAAGTAATGGCGACCCCAAGGTCTTTGAGTTCGGTCTCTACCACCGCTTGAAGCTGAGCGCTCCAGATTTCGGACTCTTTGGACATCCCTTCCACCCCCTTCATGCCCACCTTGTCCAGCTGGGCCTCAGGGGGTGTCATGCAGACCCTTGTAACGCTCGTTTGCCCAGAAGACAATTTAGGATTTGTATAGGACTTCGACGCAGTAACAGCCAAGGCGGTGCCGACGTCTAAACTGACTAGCAACACTGCAAGGAAAGTCCTTCGGAAGAAATTCATGGGATCGCTCCTCTCCAACGTCAATTTAAAAATGCGCGAAAACTGCTTGCCCGCAACCCTACTCAGGAGCCTTCGCGGGCGTTACAGTATTCGGGGCGGCTCCCGGTTGAAGCGCCGTTAGGCGGCGCTCAATGCGCAAACGATCAAAGGCATCGGGCGGCGCCAAACTCAGGTAAAGCTGATATTCGCGCAGTGCATCAGCAGTTTTACCTTGTCGCTGGTATAAAAAACCCAGGCCACGATGCGGGTCAGCAAACCTCTCATTGGCTTGAATCGCGGAGTGATAGTATTTCTCCGCTTTTTCCAAGTTGGCCTGGAGTTGCTCCGGCCCAGTCGGCTTTGCCAGAAGCTCCCTCTGTTCTTCTTCCTCGGTCAGCTTGAAATAGCGCTTGCGATGTTCCGCTTGCCCGTGTTTTTGCAGTTCCTCCGGGGAAGGCAGCGCGGTTTTGGCTCCCAGCACGCGAAAGGAGTCTGCCTCCAGGACCAGATAACTGGATTCCTGTGGCTGCCACTGCGTCAGTTTTCTTGATCGCGCCAGCGCGGTACGGGCGCGACGACCTTCCAAGTCAGCGCGGACGTTGTAACAGACTGCAGCCGAGATATTATCGAGGTAGTCGGATTCCGTGCCGACCAGCAGACCCCGTCCCCCACGCTTTTCCGCCATCTCCTGAGTCGTCTCCTGCCTCTCTTTCAACTTTGGATGATCACGATACAACCCCTCCACCGGCTCGAACTCCAGCCGTTCGTCCAACAACTCGAAAGTGCGCGGCATGGCATGCGGGTCATATCCGGCGTGATACATCCGATCTAGGCCGTATCGGTCAGCCTCGCGCTCCAGGTCCCGGCTGTAGCCGAAAATCGTGGTCACAACCATGACTTGACCAAGCATCCCAGAAATGGCAAGTACCGCGCCCGTTACTGAACCTGACGGGAAAAAACCACTGGCAGCTCCCGCGGCCTGAAAGATGTCAATCATCACCATCTTCTTCCGGACGCTGCGGTTGTAAATGTACGTATGACGATTGATGACATGAGTAATCTCGTGGCCGAGTACACTCGCCAACTCCGCTTCATTATTAAGGAGGGCTACCAGTCCACTGTTGACGTAGATCGATCCGTTGGGCAGCGCAAAAGCATTGATCGTGGGGTCGCGAAGTACCCGGAACTTGAACTCAACCCGCTCTGGCGGAGGCTGATTGCCCAGAAGTTTTTCGCCCACGCTTTGAACGTACGCGGTGGCTATCGGATCCTTCAATACCAATCCCTTCCTGGATAGCTGCTTGTCAAACTCGTTCACTTCTGCCAGGAGGTTGAGGTCCACCTGGGTGAATTGAAAACTCGCTGAAGAAGGCGACTGGTCAATCGAAGTCGACTGCGCAAAGCACGGGGTGACGAAGAGGAAAACGGCTGGAAGAACCAGCAGTGACCGCAATCTCGGTTTCAGGCATTCATTCATGGCGCCGTCTCCTCGTTATGAGGTCGTCGTACGCCGACGGCCAGATTTCGACCAAGGAGTGTATCTCCCATTGCCGCAGCTGTATGTGATTACCCTCACAAATTCCGATGTGCGCTGGGTGGCGGGTGGCTCGGGCAAGCACCATGTCTAGTCAAGACACACAAGAGTGCGCAGTCCAACCTTCAGTTGGTTGGGCGGGGATTTTGACTTTCGTTATCGTGATTGAAAGATAGCCGACCAAACCGATCAGCGCTACAGAGCGAAAACCTCATGCAGCCAAGCGTGCATCGGGCACCCTCGTAGGCGTTGTCTGAGGCGCCCCGTCGATATTCCGTGCGCGCAACATATTCCCGTTTTGGAACGTCCTGCAACTTTTGTAAGCCCACGACTCACTTTCTTGGTGCAACTGAGTTTAGCAACTTATAGACTATTGCTGAGGACAGCGAAGCGTGTCCCTGCGGCGCAGATGCCGCTAAGTTCTTTGACAGGAAGACTTTGCCTGTAACTCTCACGGGCTCAAGACTTTGCGAGGGTATCGTCGCAACTTGGACGATTATTCCCTTGACACAGATTACTCCCCGTGTATCCGTTTCCGGACACAGCACCATTATTCTGTGTCAAGGCGATAGTTGTCGCAACTTGATGAATGGAATCAAGACTTTGCGCGTGCGTTATGGGGGAGGGGGTCTCTCAGTTGGCGGTTGTCAGTGGTCAGTTGTCAGAGTTAGTTGCTAGTTGCTAGTGGCTAGTGGCAAGTGGCTGGTGGGCAGTTGTCGGTTGTCTGACAGAACCGCGACATAAAGCCGGATCCTACAAACCGAGGGCAGCTGCGAGCGGGTCGTCGACCACGGCTTCTACCAGTCCAAAGGCCAGGGCGCGGCGGGCATTCAGCTTCTCGGCGGCGAGGAACATCTCCAGCGCGCGGGCCTTGCCGACGATGCGCGGCAGGCGCTGCGTGCCACCCCAGCCGGTGATCAGTCCCAAGGCGGCTCCGCGATGGCCAAAGACCGCATGAGGGCCGGCGATTCTTCGCTCGCAGGCCAGCGCCAGATCAAGTCCGCCTCCCATGCAGTAGCCGTGAATCGCGGCGACAGTCGGCGCGGGAAAGCCGGCGATGGCATTCATCAATCGCTGGCCTATGCCGGCGAAGCGAAGCGCCTCGGGGCCGGTGAGCGCGGCGATCTCGTGCAGGTCGGCGCCGGCAGAGAAGAATCGCGAGTTGCCGGAGAGGATGAGCCGCGAGGGCCGCTCGTGCGCAAGCTCACCGAAGGCAGCGGTCAGCGCCTGCACTCGCGCGATGCTCAGGCGGTTGGTGCCGTCCTGGGAGACCATGCGCACAACGGCCACGCGGTCGTGAAATTCGAGGGTGCAGATTTCAGTTTCGAGTTTCAAGTTGCGAGACAGAAGTTTCAGGTTTCGAAGCTGAAGTTTCAAGTTGTGAGTTGCGAGACAGAAGTTCTTGGTCTTCGGTTTCGAGTCTCGGGTTCCAGGTTTCGAGTTTCCCGTTTCACGATCCTGGGGATTGAAGCTGGCATCAGCCCTAACTTGAAACCCGAACCTTGAAACTTGAACTTCGGTCTCGAAACTTGAAACCCACAACTTGAAACTCGAAACTTCCGCCTGGAGTTTCAGGTTTGCTGATCCTGCTCTGGCGGTGGAAGCTGGCTTCGGCCGTAACTCGAAACCGAAACTCGAAACTTCTATCTTGAAACGCGAAACTTGAAACTTCCGCCAAACGCAGCTACTCTCCGCGAAAATTTACATCTTAGTTCCTCCGGTTGGCTCGCCTCGAATATATACTTCGGGGCACTTTGAGAACTCAGCACGAGCTCTCAAGCAAAGGAGAAGGCAAATGAAGTTTCTTAACCCCCGCAAATGCCTGCTCACAGCCCTGCTCGTTTCCGTCCTCGCGATGAGCAGCCAAGCCAGCCAACCTACTCAGAAGAACGACAACAATCAAGACTTCCCTTATCTTGAGGCAACAGTGGCGCAGCTAGAGGCCATGATGCAGCAAGGCAAGCTCACCTCGGAACAGCTCACCAAGGCTTACATCCAACGCATACTGGATCTCGATCAAGGCGGACCGAACGTGAACGCGGTCATCGAGCTCAATCCTGATGCGCTCGACATGGCGCGTTACGCCGACAAGCTGCGCAAGCAGCACATCATCCTCGGACCGCTGCATGGAATTCCGGTGTTGCTCAAAGACAACGTGGATACCGGCGACAAGCTGCAGACTTCGGCAGGCTCCTTCGCGCTGGTGGGAAAGCCCGCGCTGCAGGATTCGACGGTTGCGCAAAAGCTGCGTTCCGGCGGAGCCGTCATTCTCGGCAAGACGAACCTCTCCGAATGGGCGAACTTCCGCTCGTTTGAGTCCATCAGCGGATGGTCAGGTCGCGGCGGACAGACGAACAATCCTTACGGAATCGCGCGCAATCCCTGCGGTTCCAGCTCGGGCTCTGCGGCCTCGGCTTCGGCCAACTTTGTCACGGTCTCCTTCGGAACCGAAACCGACGGCAGCGTTGTTTGTCCGGCCAACGCCAGCGGAGTTGTGGGCCTGAAGCCAACCGTTGGCCTGACGAGCCGCGCTGGCATCGTGCCCATCTCGCACACGCAGGACACCTTCGGCATTCACGGCCGCTATGTTGCCGACGCTGCAATTGCGCTCGGCGTGGTGCAGAGCAAGACCTACGATGGCCGCGATCCTGCGACTGGTGGTGTTCCGCTCGGCTGGCGCAATCGTTTCACGCGTCCGAACAACATTCCCAGCGACTACACGCAGTTCCTCAACCCGCACGGATTGCAGGGCAAACGAATCGGTGTGACGCGCGCTGCGTTGAACAGCTTCGACCCGAACTTCCCGACGCCTGCGCTGGTCTTCGCCGAGTTTGACGCAGCGGTGCAGGCCATGAAGGACGCGGGCGCAACCATCATCGATCTGGACGCGAATAACTTCGTGTTCCCGGGCGCGGATGGCGAGCTGCTGGTGCTGACCTACGATTTCAAGCATGATGTCGCGTCGTACTTCCAGACGCGCAAGGGAGTCCCGGTTGCCGGAGGCGACTTGGGAGACGCTATCAACTTCGACATCGCGCACGCAGATGTCGAGATGCCCTACTTCACGCAGGACATTTTCGACCTCTCGTACTCGCTGCTGGAGGGCGCCGATACTCCGCAGCCGGCGTTTAACGGCATGACGTACAACCAAGCGCTGGATGACGATGAAGCCGCGACGGTGAACGGCATCGACGCGGCGTTGACGCAATTCAACCTTGACGCGGTGATGACCGCAACCGATAACCCAGCTTGGGCCACCGACCTGATCTACGGTGACCACTTCCTCTTCGGAACATCGGGTCTCGCGGCTCCTGGCGGTTATCCGATTGTTCAGGTGCCTGCGGGCATGGTCTTTGGAGTGCCGCTCGGTATCAGCTTCTTCGGCACAGCCTTCAGCGAGCCGAAGCTGATCACGCTGGCGTCGGGTTTCGAGGCGGTCACGCAGATTCGCAAGAATAATCTGCCGACCTTCAACCGTACGGTGCCCTTCGACCACATCGACGGTACGACGTTGAAGCCGCCGAAGAACCTGACGGTTCCGCCAGCGTTGAGCTCGGACCAGCAGCCGGCTAAGGAAGCTCCTCTGACGCCGGAGCAGATCAAGAGCAAGAAGCCAGGTCGCCAGTTCTAATAGCGACGACGGAAGGAAAAGCGATTCATTACGGAGGCGCGGAGATCACGGAGGGAATTGGATCCGGTACCTTCGGGAGCTCCGCGTCCTGCGTGGTGAGTCTTTCCAGGCGGCCTGCAAGGGCCGCCTTTTTTCATCCCGCGATGCCGATCTATTGGACAGTCGTGGTGTAATTCCCTGCGTCGTAATCGTCGGCGAGGTTCTCGAAGCGCGTGGAGTTCTTCAGGAACGCGAGCTTAATGCTGTCAACCGGACCGTTGCGTTGTTTCGCTACGATGATCTCCGCAATGCCTTCGATTTCTGGCGTGATGTCTTCCTTCTTCTTGTACATTTCTTCGCGGAAGATGAACGCGACGACATCGGCGTCCTGCTCGATCGAGCCCGATTCGCGCAGGTCTGCGAGTTGCGGACGATGGTCGCCGCCGCGGCTTTCAGGAGCGCGGCTCAATTGCGACAAAGCCACCAGCGGAACCTTCAGCTCCTTGGCAACCGCTTTCAGCCCACGTGAGATGGCCGAGACTTCCTGAGTACGGTTCTCGAACCGCTTGCCGCCGATGGGCACGGCTGACATGAGCTGCAGGTAGTCGACGAGGATCAGGTCCAGTCGCCCTTGCTGCTGCTTCAGCCGGCGCGCTTTCGAGCGCATCTCGGTCACCGAGATTCCCGGCGTATCGTCGAGGAAGATTGGCGCTTGCATGAGCTGTTCCATGCCGTGCGTCAGCTTGTCCATGTCCTGCTTGTACAGCGAGCCGGTGCGCAGCCGATGCGAGTCCACCTGTGCGCACGAAGCCAGCATCCGCATGAGCAGCGCCTCCTTCGACATTTCCAGCGAGAATACGCCAACCACTTTGCCGTCCCGGATCGCGGCGTTTTCCGCGATGTTCATTGCCAGGGAGGTTTTGCCCATCGAAGGCCGCGCCGCGATGATGATGAGATCCGATGGCTGCAGGCCGCTGGTCAGCTTGTCGAGCTGCGTGTAATGCGTGCGCAGCCCGGTGACTTCCTGCCCGCGCGCATAGAGAGCATCGAGCGAGCCGAACGACGCCTTAACGATCGACGGGATGTCCTCGAGTCCCTGGCCAATGCGGTTCTGGGAGAGGTCCATCAGGGCCTGTTCGGCCCAGTTGATGACCTCTTCCGCTTCATCCGTATCTTCAATCGCTTTGGCAATCGAGTTTTGCGAGATGTTGATGAGCCCGCGCAGCAGCGCCTTGTTGCGTACGATGCGAACGTAGTGCTCAATCGAGGGCCGATCGGGCACGCCATCGATGAGGGAAGAGAGATATGCGACTCCGCCGACGGCTTCCACTTCCTTGCGGCGGTCCAATTCTTCGGCCAGAGTGATCATGTCCACCGGCCGACCTTGCGTCTGCAAGTCTGTCATGCGCGCGAAGATGCGGCGATGCGCGTCGAGCGAGAAGTCGTCCGCCTTCAGCAGTGCGGCCTGATCGTAGAGCCCGTTATCGAGCAGGACAGAGCCGAGGATCGAGCGCTCCGCTTCGATGCTGACAGGAAGCCCGCGCTCCAGACTGTAGTCGAGGGTGGCCATCGGAAGATTGATTCAGAGTAGTAGCAGAGATTTCAAGCTGACAATGTCAACCTGAGCACTTGGGACGGATTTCTTTCTAAAAGCTGTGCGCGGCTGTGGGAATCGGAGAAACCTCCGCCGTCAGGCAACTTCCATCCTGCCCGACGAGGAGAAAAGGAACAGCCGCCAACATCGGCGGCTGTCAGAGTGAAGCAGCAATGGCCGTGAAATCGAACGTCTACTTACGAAGCCGACGAAGCAGGACAGGCACCCCGCCAAGCAACAGTAGCATTGTCGCCGGTTCGGGAACGCCGGGGCTGTTCAGGTAGACATTGTCGAGATGAACATCGTCGTCGTAGCTATGCCAGTCGGCATCGATCGCCAGAACTTGCAGATTGGCCAACACGGTCTGCATCTGCTGCTCTGTAGCAGGGTTTGCGCCATATGGGTCGGTGCTCCACCCAGCGGACGCTTGAAACACCACACTCAAGTTAACGAAGGGCGGGCCATAAGGCAAGCCGCGGGGCACGAGGGGCGAGAAGAGGTATGTGGACCCGTCCGAGATCATCACCGCCGGCTGTTCACCCGAAGGTTCAAGGTAGCTGTCGTAAATGTCGAATGTTAGGGTGCCGAGATACGCGGCCGACTGGTTACCTAGGAATTTGGCGGGAGCATAGAAGGAGTTCCAGGGGTAATTGTCATACACCTGGATGTGTCCTCCTGGATTTCCGCCGGAAGCCAGCCAATTCACAGCAGTCGGCGAACCTGTAATCGCCGTGAATTCGCCGTTCATCCATCCTTCATCGTTATTGTCAAAGGTTGAGTACGCGATGACCGTGGCGCTTAGGGGAATAGTGCCGAAGCCAATCGCGACCGTTAAAAGAGCAAGCAACAACAGTCTCGAGGCTTTCATGCCAGCAATGTCGCGCCGATGCTGGCAAAGGTCAATCGTTATACGACCCTATACGACCATGAAAAGTCGATTTTGGCCCAGATTGGGAATCGTGCCTGTTCGTGGAAGGTCGGATTTTACTGCGTTCGAAGGATGCCGCCGAGCTTCTCCAGACTCTGCACGATCTGCGACGACCATTGCGCGACCTCGTCGTCGCGCAACGTGCGTTCTTTGGATTGGAACTCGGCATGGAGCAGTGCCGAATATTTGCCGGCGCCAACCTTTTCGCCGCGATAGATCTCGCGTGGCGTGAACAGCTGCATCTCGGCGATTCCGAGTGCTTCGACTGCCGAACGAATGCGCTCGAAGGTGACTGCATCGTCGAAGACAAACGAAAAATCGCGCTCGACGGCGGGAAACTTCGAGATGCGCTCATACTTCGGCTCGCGTAGCTCGTGCTTGTATAAGCGATCGAGCAGCACTTCCGCGATATACACGTCCGGGCGCAGCTTGCGTGCTCCAGCGAGCTCCGGATGCAATTGCCCGAAGCGGGCCACGGTTTCGCCATCGAGTACCGCACGCGCCGAACGGCCCGGGTGATAATACGGAGCGGTTATCCCATCGAAGTACAGTGACGGGTGCTGGAACGCGGCGAGCAAGTCTTCGATGTCGCCCTTCATGTGGAAGAAGGTGTAGGGCTCGGCCGCGTGATGAACGTTGGCCGGGATGAGATTGCCGGTGGCGGCGAATGCCAAGGTGCGATGCTCTTCGTGGCGCTCGCCGGCCTTGGCGAAGATTTCTCCCGCCTCGAACAGGCGGATATTGTTGGTACCGCGATTCAGGTTGTAGCCGACCATATCGAGCAGGCCAGGCACGAGCGAGCTACGCATGTAGCCCGCTTCTTCGCTCAGGGGATTGGCGAGCGGCAACGGCTCAGCTGTGCTGAAGGTGCGCGCGTCTTGCTCCGACATGAAGGTAATGGAAATCGCTTCGTCGTAGCCGAGCGCCAGCATGGTCTCGCGCACCTTCGCGTTCTTCTGCTCATCCGGCAGGGCCACGACCGCTCCGGCGAACGCGGGGAGTGTGTTGGGAAATCTGTTATAGCCGTAGATGCGCGCCAGTTCTTCCAATAGATCGATCTCGCGCTCCACATCCAGCCGCCACGTGGGGATCGTAACGCTGTACTCGCTGACCGCTTCGACCACCGCCGGATGCGCGCCTTCGCTGCCGACGGTGGGCACTGATCGAACCGTCGCCGCTTCGTGCGGCAGGCCGGGTTTCACGCTAAATCCCAACTTGCCGAGGATGCTCTCGATCCCCTGCTCGGACAGATCGATGCCGAGAATGCGCTTGATCTCGGAGCGATGCAGCGCGATGGGCGGCCGCTCGAGCGAGCGCGCAACGACATCAATATGTTCGCCTTCGAGTTCGCCTCCTGCTGATTCCAAGATGAGTTCGGCAACCCGATCACAGGCCATCGGCGTGATGCCCCAGTCAGCTCCGCGCTCGAAACGATGCGACGCATCCGTGTGCATGCCGTGGTGCTTGGCCGTGCGCCGCACCGAAGCGGGATCGAACCATGCCGATTCGATCAACACGTTCTTCGTTTTCTCGCTGATCATCGAATCGAAGCCGCCCATCACGCCAGCGAGCGCGACTGGCTTCTTCGCATCAGCGATTACCAGATCGTCTGAGGTCAGAGTGCGTCCGACGCCATCGAGCGTCCGCAGGAACTCGCCGTCCTGGGCACGGCGCACGATGATCGTGCCGCCTTCCAGCAGATCGAGGTCGAAGGCGTGCGTCGGGTGTCCAAGTTCGTTAATGGCGTAGTTCGTTGCGTCGGCGGCATTGTTGATGGCGCGGGAGCCCAGCAATTCCAGACGGCGCTGAATGTGCCCTGGTGACGGACCGATCTTCACCTTACGAACGATGCGTGCCGTGTATCGGGCACAGCCTTCGGCATCTTCGATAACGATGGGAAACAGCCCCTCACCAGCTGTCATCCTGAGCGAGCCATTTTTCTCGCTTGTCATCCCGAGCGCAGGCCCGCCTTTGGCCGAAGTCGAGGGACCTGCAGTTCCTCCCGGCAGCCGAGGAGTTACAGGCTTGAGTTCCACCCCATAGATCGCCGACGCTTCGCGCGCGACGCCGTAGTGATTCATCGCGTCCACGCGGTTGGTGGTCAGGTCCATCTCGTAGATGGTTTCGCCGTTCTCTTCAGCAACGGATTCAACGGCGATGCCGGCGGAAGTCAGGTCTTCGGCGAGTTGACGATCGTCGGCCGCGACATTGACGAATTCACGCAACCAGGAAGGGAGGATTCTCACGCGAACTGCTCCAGGAAGCGCACGTCACCCTCGTAGAACAACTGGATCTCCTCGACCTCGTACTTCAAGATGGCGATGCGCTCCACGCCCATGCCGAAGGCGAAGCCCGAGATTTTCGACGAGTCGTAGCCATTCTGTTTCACGAAGTCGAAGACATTGGGATCGACCATGCCGCAACCCAGCAACTCGATCCAACCGCTGAATTTGCACTTGCGGCACCCCTTGCCGCCGCAGAAGATACAGCTCACCTGCATGTCGGCACTGGGCTCGGTGAAGGGGAAGAACGACGGATAGAAGCGCGTCTTCACCGACGAGCCGAACAGCGACTTCATGGCGTGGTCGAGTGTGCCCTTCAGATCGCAGAAGGTGATGTTGGTATCGACTGCAAGCCCTTCGACCTGATGGAAGACCGGAGAGTGCGTCGCGTCGAGCGGATCGTTGCGGTGCACCTTGCCCGGAATGACGATGCGCACTGGCGGCGCTAACTTCTCCATGCTGCGAATCTGCACCGGCGAGGTGTGCGTGCGCAGTAGCAGGCGGTCGCGAGCGGGCTTGCGCTCCTGTCCGGCGATGAACAGCGTATCTTGCGTGTCGCGCGCCGGATGGTTCGGCGGGAAATTTAGCGACTCGAAGTTGTAGTAGTCGGTTTCGACTTCCGGGCCTTCGCCGACGGAGTAGCCCATCGCCTTGAAGCCGGCAACGATCTCGTCCTGCACACGCAGCACCGGGTGCTTCACGCCGATGGGACGGCCTATGCCGGGGAGGGTAATGTCGAGGTGTTCGGAGGCGAGTCTCGCTCCGGCAGAGGAGGCATGAATCTTGTCGTGCGCGGCCTCGATTGCAGCTTCAGCGCGAGCCTTGAGTTCGTTCACGCGCTGGCCGACATCGCGTTTGGACTCTTTTGGTGCAGCCTTAAGCCAGGTGTCATTGACTTGCGTCAGCACACCATTCTTGCGCGCCATCCAGCGATCGCGGAATTCCTTCCAGTCGGATTCCGATTGCAGTGCAGCGGTCTCTGCGTCGAGCGCGGCGAAGAGATCAGCCACCGCGCGATCCAGCCCCGCGGGCGAGTAGTCGTCGAGTTTGGGAACGGTGTACATGGATGCCTCGCGGCTCAAGCCGCTCGGGAAGAGTGTCGTCCCTAAAGGGACTTGGATTCGTTTACAACACCTTCCCAGCGCTGAAGCGCTGGGCTATCTTCTGTCGTCCCGCTCGGCGGGACTGGTGCTACTCAGCCCGGCGCTTGTCGAAAACACGGGGCAATCCGGATGTCTCCGGAACCAAACTGACAACCGGCAACTGAGCACTGACAACTGCCCTTAACACGACGGGCGGCCATAGAGCCGCCCATCGGTGAATACAAATTGTTTCTGGGATGGGCGGTTAGGCCGACGCGCTGGGCTCGCCGAGGACAACCGGCTCGCAATGCCACATCACAGGCACTGCGACGGCGCAGCTGAAGCTGCGCCCCTTCATGCCGCTGCGGCGCTCTTGGCTTGTGTGCACAGCGCCGTAAATCCCGCGGGATCGTTGACGGCCAGGTCAGCCAGAATCTTGCGATCGAGTTCGATGCCGGCCTTCTTCAGGCCGTTGATGAACTGGCTGTAGCTGATGCCGTTGAGCTTGGCGGCGGCGCCGATGCGCACGATCCAGATGGAGCGGAACTGGCGCTTCTTCTGCTTGCGGCCGCTGTAGGCGAACTTCAGTCCACGCTCGACCGACTCCTTCGCCGACCTATACAGTTTTGATTTTGTTAAATAGTAGCCACTTGCACGCTCTAAGATCTTTTTGCGGCGCGCGCGGCGCTTGGTACCACGTTTTACGCGAGGCATTGCTGCTCCTTTTCAAGTTCGTTAAGCGGCTGGAGGCAAGAAGCTTTGTGAGCCGGCCCACGCTCAGGGTTTTTGAGGGGGCCTGATTACCTCTTCACACACTGTTCGCCGTCAATCTTCCCGTATTCGGCTTGCAACTTTGGGATGACGCCGGATGCCGCACCATGCGGCGATTGCAGTCTAGTAAGGGATCATGCGCGCTACTTTATGCTGATCCGCCTTGTCGACCATTGTATCGGTGTCGAGCTGGCGTTTGCGCTTCGTACCCTTGGAAGTCAGGATGTGGCGCTTAAACGCGTGTCCGCGCTTGAACTTGCCCGTACCTGTCTTCTTGAAACGCTTGGCCGCTCCCTTATGTGTCTTCAACTTGGGCATAGCGGTCTTTCTATTACAACACACATTGTGGAAGTTGGGCCAGAGGTAACACGGGGAGGTAACCAGACCTTCCCGTGTTGGTATCTGGAACGGTACTTTTGCGCCTTATGGCGTTTCTCCGGCGAGCGCGGGTACGTTAGAATATTGATTCAGCTGCGCTGTCTATTGCCACCGCAATCGTCACCGCCCTGGACGCTAGATCCGGAAATTGTCGCCCCGCACGAT
>Ga0335077_10002608_pt1 | contig 21573 bp, 18 predicted proteins | sample Lox_Sample_31_FD_207151 | JGI IMG/M metagenome (GOLD analysis project Ga0335077, IMG submission 207151) | Soil microbial communities from Loxahatchee National Wildlife Refuge, Florida, United States - Lox_Sample_3.1 | ecosystem: Environmental > Terrestrial > Soil > Wetlands | place: USA...
ATTCACCTCCGCATCCTCTCCTTCGTATGCAGGAGGGCCGCCGACGCAATCGCGGCGGGTAAGCCAGAAGCCAAGCTGGATGTCTACTCCACGACGAAGGAACTCATGGAGGCGGCCGATTCCCACAGTTTCCAGCGAATTCAACAGACGATCGGCCATTTGTGTGGCTTTGGGCTGCTGCAGGAGGCTTCGAGACCTTCCTACACAGCCGGCGACGATAAGGTGAAGACGAGAACGACGCCAACAGTGATGGGGTTGAGAATGTACGCGCACTGTATGGGACGCCGCTCATAACCGGCCAGCTCACGGATCAAGAAATCGATCGCAGGATTTCAGATCCTCACCTTGACATCTACCCAGTTTCTACATGGGTCTGAGGGCTACCCGCGACGAGCCCGAACTCCTGGCTCGTTGTCCGCACGCGCTACGCTGACAGGCTTCCGTTCCGCCAGAACGGTCTCCCTTCTCTCATTCACAAGATCCTCGAAGAGAGCACGGTAGTGAATCATCGCTCTGCGCAGATCTTCGGTGCTCGCCTGTCCTGACGCCTGCCTGATCGCGATGTCGTGTGCTGCGCGGTAGTTCTGCGTCACGATGGGATGATCGACTGAAATGTCGGCAGCTCGCTGCTCGAAATCGCCCATCGGGTAGCCGCGTGTAGCCATGATGTCACCCAGCAGCTGATCGGCCTCTGCGACAGCTCCCGCCGGAGCATCGACAAAGTGTGCCTGGACTCGATCCCACTCCTGGGTAAAGCGTGCCCGGTCTTCCGGAGTGAGCGGGCGAAGATGGAACTTCTCGACTCTCTCGGTGCGTTTCTCCAGCTGCACTTCGGCCCGGCGACGGTCACCGCTCTCTGCGATGGAGCGCTCGTACTCCGGACCGAACCGCGCCCGTAACTTCTCAGTGCGCCGACGTCGTAAGTAAAAGGCGACAAGGGCACCCACAAGGATAACGATGATCGCGATGACAATGGCGACCTGCATGGGAGTAAGGTCCTGCATATTCATATGTGTGGGCCCTCCGGCTTTAACTGGTCAAAACCAGTCGAGATATGCTATTCGTCCGCACGGCCAGTGGAAGGGGTACAACCGGCACTTCTTTGGAGGTAGCTTCAACGCTTGCGGTTGCCTCTCACATCGAGAGAATAGGCTTCCCGTCGCCTCGATGTGGATTCGCTGCGATCGCTCCAATGTGGGCGTCAACGGCTGGTCGCAATCATCTGGGCAGCGTGCTGGAGACTCGTGTCTGTGACTTTGGCGCCGGAGAGCATGCGCGCCACCTCATGCGTTCGCGCGCGATCGTCGAGCAGCCGGATGTTCATTTTTGTACGGCCGTGGTCTTCCTTCTTCTCGACGACAAAGTGTTGATCGGCGAAGGCGGCGATCTGCGGCAGGTGCGTGACACAGAGTACCTGCTGCGCCCGGCCAAGCGCCTTCAGCTTCTGGCCGACTGCATCCGCGGCGCGCCCACCGATGCCAATATCGATTTCGTCGAACACCAGGGTCCGCGGCGTGGGTAGTTTCTTGCGTGTCTTCGCCGATGCCTCTTCGACGGCCACCTTCAGCGCCAGCATTACGCGCGACATCTCGCCACCCGAGGCGATTTCGTGCAGCGGCTTCATCGGCTCTCCGGGATTGGTGGCGATGCGATACTCCACCTCGTCCCAGCCGTGCGCGGCCCATGCCGATTCCTGTTCATTGCCGATAACCGAAATCTCGAAGTGTACCTTCATCGCGAGGGAGTTGATCTGCGTCTCGGCAATTTTCGTCAGTCTGGCCGCCGCAGCTTTGCGCTGTGCCGACACGCCGGTCGCGGCCCGCCTATATGCGTCCGCCGCCTTCGCGAGCGTGGCACGAAGTTTTTCCAGTGTCTCGTCGCGATCTTCCACATCGGCCAGTTTGCGCTCAACCTCTTCGCCAAGCGCGATGACTTCGTCAACAGTCTTTCCGTACTTCCGCTTCAGCCGATCGATCAACGCGAGCCGGTCCTCAATCTCCGCGAGCCGTTCGGGCGACGCATCGATGCGTTCTGCGTAATCGCGCAGAGACGCGCTCACGTCGCCGACGATGGCGCGCGCCGAGGCAAGCTGCTGCACCGCGTCGTTAAACTTTTCGTCAAAGCGCGCCAGCTCTTCCAGGTTTTTCCCTGCCGCGCGCAGGGCTGTTTCAGCCGAAGCCCCTCCCTCGTACAACTGATCGAAGCCTCCCATCGCTGCCGCATAGAGTTTTTTAGCATTCGCCAATACGCGCTTTTCGGTTTCAAGCTGTTCGTCCTCGCCTCCGACAAGGTGGGCCGAAGAAATCTCCTTCGCCTGGTAACTCCACAGATCGACCATGCGGAGACGGTCCTGCTCATTGCTGAGCAGGTCATCCAGTTTTGCTTTCGCATCGTGCCATGCCTCGAACGAGCCTTCGACTTCATCGGTCGAGATTGCAGCGAATCGATCGAGCAGAATTCTCTGCTGCGTCTGGTCGAAGCTGGCAAGGGTCTCAGACTGCGCATGAACGAGCGCGAGTTCCGGGGCGAGCAGCCTCAGTACCGCGACCGTGGCCGGCTGGTTATTGACGAAGACACGTCCCTTGCCTGACGAGAGAATCTCCCTTCGCAGAATGATCTCGCTCCCCTCAGCGTCGATGCCATTCTCCTCAAGCACCGCCTCAGCGGCCGGAGTGGACTCGAACACACAGGCGACCACCGCCTTCTCAGCTCCGTGGCGAACGATCTCCGTGGAGGCCTTGCCTCCCATCAGGAGGGCAAGGGCATCTACAAGAATGGACTTGCCTGCGCCCGTTTCGCCCGTCAGCAGGTTCAGCCCGGGGCCAAAGACAGCAATGGCATGGTCAATGACGGCGTAATTTTCGGCGCGCAATTCAACGAGCATGAGGATGAATCCGAGCGCAGCATAGCACGAACGGCGACTAACCCGGCTAAGCCTTGCAGAATGCTGACCTTCGAGTGCACCAGAACGATAACTTGGAGTGTACTGTTGCGTCTGATACCGTGGATATTGAGGTGAAAACCGATTTTTACAGCAAATTTGCTCCTCGCACTTCAGGCTGATACGGGCGCTCCTCCCGCCACTGGCCCTGTGTCACACGGCACCACTGCCTTAATGGAGATGCTGGGCAACATTGGACCAATTGCGCTCGGAGTTTTGCTCCTGTTACTGATCGGCAGCCTGTATTCCTGGACCATCATTCTCGGCAAGATCTCCACCTTCGGCAAGGCTACGCGCGAGAGCCGCAATTTTGTCAATGCTTTCCGCCGGGCCACTCGGCTGCAGGAAGTCGCGGCTTTCGCCGACAATTACAAGGCGAGCCCCCTCGCGCAGGTGTACGTGGATGTCTACGAGACTTACAAGCGGCAAACCGGGGGATCAGGTCCTCCGCGAAATCTCGCCCCGCTTGAGCGCTCGGCCCAGACTGCGGCCAGCGAAGCAATTACCGCCCTCGAACGGCGTTTGACGTGGCTCGCCAATATCGCCGCGACGAGCCCCTTCATTGGTCTCTTCGGCACGGTCATGGGCGTGATCGACGCCTTTCAGGGGCTGGGCACGGCAGGCGCGGCCACGCTGCGGGCGGTGGCGCCAGGCATTTCTGAAGCGCTCATTACAACTGCTGCGGGCTTGTTCGTCGCGGTGCCGGCCGTGATCGCGTACAACCAGTTCAACGCGCGCATTCGCGTCTTCGCATCGGCCACCGACGACTTCTGCCGAGAATTGCTGAATTCGCTAGAAGAGATTCCAGTGCGCGGTTCGGCTTCGCCGCGAGATGAGCAGCAAGAGGTCGGACGTGGGTTTCACAATTAGCAGAGGCAGAACCCTGCGGTCTGCGCACCGCAACGTGACAGGGATTTAGAGAAAGGCCGCATTTGGCGTTCACAACGAGTAACGGACGGACCCAGTCATCGCTTGCCGACATCAACATCACGCCCCTGGTCGATGTGGTGTTCGTGCTGCTCGTGATCTTCATGATCACGGCGCCCGTGCTTCAATCCGGCATTGAGGTCAACGTGCCCAAGACACGTACGGTAAAGGAAATCACCGAGCAGCGCCTTGTCGTCACTATCGACCGCGACCAGCAGGTCTTTCTTGGCGACAATCCGGTCAACGTACACGAGCTCGGACAGAAACTGCGCAGTGCAAGCGGCTCAGACACCAGGAAAGTGATCTACCTTCGGGCCGATGAGCGCGTCCCCTTCGGCGCGTTCGCCAGTGTCATGGATGCCGTAAAGCAGGCCGGCATCACCAACATCTCGATCGTGACCCGGCCAGTTGAGGGGAAGGGAAAATAGCGATTGTTTTTCGTCGAGACGAAGTGAGTCGGCTCCCGGCCGTAATCGCTGCCGAAAAGGACGTGAAGGAGTTCGAAGGCATCGTCGAGTCACGAAGTGTCAGGGCACGACTTTGAGTCGTGCCGAAAAGACCCTGGTTAACGAAGCGGGGCTTTCGCCCCTGAAAACCTAGAATGAGCAGCAACTTCTTCCATGGCGGTGATCATCTCCAGCAAGAGCTGGCGCCGGAGCCGTTTGCCAGGCCTGCTGCGGGTGCTGTGCTGCTGCATTGCGGAATCGTGGCTGCCATCGTTCTTTATGGCGTCATCGGCGGATTCTTTCAACACAACCTTTGGGGAGGCGCAGGGCCCGGCGGAGCCATCCAGGTGAACATCACCAGCGCCCTCCCGCTGCCCTCTGACCGTCCGCCCAACCAGAATGTGCTGGCGACGGAAAAGCCCAGTGAAGCTCCCGCTCCTCCGCAGCCGAAGGAAAAGCAGACTGAAGACGAAACCGCGATTCCAATCCAGGGCAAACCGAAAAAACAGCAGCAGCAGGAGATCCAGAAAACTCCGCAACACCAGCAGCCCGTTCCGCAGAATCGCGCGCAATATGGCGAGCAGGCCGGTTCCAGTATGCCGCGGACGATGGCGCAAGGCGCCGGTACCGGACCGACATCGGTGACTGACGCCAACTTCGGAAGCCTCTTCGGCTGGTACGTCGACAACATCAACCGCAAAATGGAGGCGAACGGATACCGCTCGCTCGCCGATCCGCACACTCCCAAGGGGGCCCGCGCCTACATCTCGTTCATGATCGCCCGCGACGGTTCCGTGACCCAGGTCAGGCTCGATCAATCCAGCGGTAGTGCTTCGTGGGACACGACCTGCGTACGAGCCGCTCAGCGAGTTGACACCTTTGGTCCACTGCCAAGCCAGTACCGCGGGAATAACCTGATGGTCTCTTACTACTGTGAATACTAGGCCGCACAACGCAGGCAATTTAGAATGACAGCTGACTGCTTCTGGATGGGCCGAACGCAAATCAGAAGAGAGCCCCCAACTCATTACTTCACCCAAGGAAGGGTTTAGCGTTCTCATGAAACTCACGCTGCGATCTGGTTTTTCTATCCTGTTCCTGCTGGCGGCTCTTGCTTCGCGTCCCTCTTTTGCACAGGACTGGGTCCACACCGGCTCGAACCTCGGTAATGCGCGTATCCGCCTCGCTGCCGCCGATTTCAAACTGGTTGGCGCCGATCCGCAAACGCCTGTGTTGAAGGCCACATTTGATTCGACACTCTTCAGCGACCTGCAAAATGCGGGCATCTTCGACATGGTTTCGAAGAGCTTCAATCCGCAGATAACGCCCGGATCGCCGCAGGAACTCAACCTTTCTCAGTGGTCGACCGACCCCGTCAATGCGGCGATGGTCGCCTTCGGCGCACTCTCGGTCAGCAACGGACGCCTCATTGTCTATGGCTGGCTCTTCGACACTCGCAACGCTGCTAACCCACAGGTTCTCGGCAAACAGTACAACGAGGCCGCTTCTGAAGACATGGCGCGCACCGTGGCACACCGTTTTGCCGACGAGATCATCTACCGCCTCGGCGGCGGGATCAATGGAATCGCTGAAACCAAGATCTATTTCATCAGCAACCGGACAGGCACAAAAGAAGTCTGGGTGATGGACTACGACGGCCAGAACCAGCACGCCGTCACACACCTCGGAACCATTTCGCTCTCGCCGCGCATCTCGCCCGACAATTCCCGCGTCGCCTTTGCCTCCCTCAGCAAGCAAGGCTGGTCGATCCGCATGTGGTCACTCGACCTTGGGCGTCTCGTTACATTTTCTGCCGGAACTGTGGGCGGCAGTAACACAAGCCCTGCCTGGTCGGCCGATGGGACCAAGGTAGCATTCTCCTCATCGCGTTCCGGCGATCCCGAGATTTGGATAAGCGACGCCACGGGAGGTTCCGCGCACAAGATCACGTCCTTCAAGGGCCCGGACGTTGCTCCCACGTGGAATCCCCGCACGAACGCCCAACTCGCATGGGTCAGCGGCCGCACCGGTCTGCCGCAGATTTACACCATGGACCAGGACGGCGCGAATGTCGAGCGACTGACCGACGGCGGTTATGCAGTTTCTCCCTCATGGGCCCCCAACGGCCAGTTCCTCACCTTCGCGTGGAATCGCAAATATGGCCCCGGCGCTCCCGGCGGCCAGGATATCTACGTGATGGATATCTCGACCCGTCCCCTCAAATGGCTGCAGCTGACGCACGAATCGGGAAGCAACGACTTTCCATCCTGGTCGCCCGACAACCGCCATATCGTCTTCGAACGAACAGTCGGCGGCAAAACTCAGATATGGTCGATGCTCGTCGACGGCACGCAGCAGAAGCAGCTGACGAGCACCGGTCAGAATTTCATGCCCAACTGGAGTTGGAAGTAAGCCGTCCCTGCCGCTTCAGCCGGTATATAAAGGTGAGTGATTCCCTGACAGCATGTCGCACGGGTGAACGCGTGTGCCATGTTGTCCGGTGATGCACCATCTCCGTACTCTGGACTTCGCTCATGGCCATCCGCCGGTGTATGTTCGCTCTTTCGATCGTTCCACTTCTCCTTTCGCAGCTCATTGCCCAGACGGTCGGCCTTCGTCTGAATAAGAAGGAATACTTCGAAGCACCAGGCATCAACGTGATGGTGTTTCAGGACATCTATCCGGACGGTCACCAGGGTGGCCTTTCCATCATTCAGAACGGCGTACGCGTGGCGACTAACGGCGACGTCCGGCTCGATCCCGCACCCGGACAGTGGCAGCCTATGCCCAAACAAGACGGTCGCATCGTGGATGCCGCGAACAACACCATCATCACCACGCTCTCCTACCCCGATCCAACGAAGAACCGCACCGGCTTCAACCCCATTAACTACCCCGACCTCAACTTCACCTACAAAGTCCGCGTGCACGGCGAAGGCGATTCCATCCGTGTCACAGTCGATCTCGACAAGCCGATACCGCAGCCCTTCATCGGCAAAGTGGGATTTAACTTCGAACTCTTCCCCAACGACCTCTTCGGTAAGTCCTGGTATCTCGGCGATGCGTCCGGCATCTTTGCGCATCAGCCGAATGGCCCGGAGACCCGCGATGATTCCGGCGAAGTTCAGCCTGCGCCCCTCGCCACCGGCCGCAGGCTTTCGATCGCTCCCGAAAGCGAAGCTCAGCGAATGATCATCGAATCAAAAACTGCCGACATCCAGTTGCTCGACGCTCGCTCCAAACGCAACAACGGCTGGTATGTGGTCCGATCGCTGGTTCCTGCCGGTGCAACCACCGCCGCCATTGAGTGGATCATCACGCCGCATGCCATCCCAGGCTGGACCTACAAGCCCGTTGTCCATGTCAGCCAGGTCGGCTATCACCCCGCACAAAAGAAGCTCGCCATTATTGAACTCGATCGCGACGACCCTGCAACCGAAAATGTCCGCGTGCTCCGCGTTGAGCCCGCAGGCGGCACACGCGAGGTCTTTGCCGCCAAGCCAACCACCTGGGGCGACTTCCTTCGTTACAAATACGTGGAACTCGACTTCACAAGGATCGTCGAACCCGGAATGTACCAAGTCGCCTATCGCGACACCATCTCCCAGCCCTTCCGTATTGCCACAGATGCCTACCAGCGGGGGGTGTGGCAGCCCGTGCTTGAGTATTTCTTGCCTGTGCAGATGTGCCACATGCGCGTTGAGCAGCAATACCGCGTCTGGCACGGCGCCTGCCATCTCGATGACGCGCGCATGTCGCTCACCAGTCACAACCACTTCGACGGTTACTCGCAGGGCCCGTCCACGCTGACGAAGTTTGAGCCCGGCCAGACAGTCCCCGGTCTCAACCAGGGTGGATGGCATGACGCGGGCGACGCCGACATTCGCATCGAGTCCCAGGCAGATGAAGTTTCGATCCTCGCATCCGCGTATGAGAATTTCCACCTCGATTACGATGACACGACCATCGATGAACAACAGCACCGCACGCAGATCCACATACCCGATGGAAAAGCCGACGTGCTCGAGCAGATCGAGCACGGCATCCTCTCGATCCTGGGCGGATATCGTTCGATGGGACGTGTTTATCGCGGCATCCAGGAGGCCACGCTCGAGCAGTACGTAATGCTCGGTGACACCGCGAACTACACCGACAACCTCTTCTACAACTCCGCCCTGAAACCGGATCAGCGCACTGGAGCGGAAAGCGGCAAGCCCGATGACCGCTGGATCTTCACCGAGCAGAATCCGGGGCACGAGTACAAGGCTGTCGCCGCCCTCGCCGCAGCCGGCCGCGTTCTCAAAAGGACAAGCCCCGCGCTCGCCGCCGAGTGCGTCACGGCGGCTGAATCGCTGTGGTCCGCCGAGAAAGACCCCTCAAGGGCTTTCGATGAACGACTCATCGCTGCAGTAGAACTCTTCAGGACCACGGGCAAAGATGCTTACCGCGCGGAAATCCTCTCCAACCGTGCGCATGTCTTTGCCGACTCATCCAAAATTGCCTGGTCCGTTGCTCCCATCTCTGCCTCTCTCCACGATGAACCCTTCCTCAACGACCTGCGCAACGCGGTGCGCCGCGACTTTGCCGCCCTCGAGAAGAAGCAGGCCGCGGACTCTCCATTCGGCGTTCCCTACACGCCTTATATCTGGGGAGCGGGCTGGAACATCGAGCGCTTCGGCGTCGAGCAATATTACCTGCACAAAGCCTTCCCCGACATCGTCTCGACTGATTACATTTTCAATGCGCTCAACTTCATGCTCGGCGTTCATCCCGGGTCGAATACAGCCTCGTTCGCCTCCGGAGTTGGCGCGCGTTCGACGACGATCGCCTACGGCTTCAACCGGGCTGACGCGTCCTACATCCCCGGCGGCGTCGTCAGCGGAACCGCGCTTATCCGCCCTGATTTTCCGGAATTGAAGGACTTCAGCTTTCTCTGGCAGCAGATGGAGTATGTGCTCGGCGGCGGCTCGTCCAACTTCATGTTTCTCACCCTCGCCGCTGACGAGGTGCTGAACGGCCACAGCCAGTCTTTCCCACCGCTGACTCCACCACCCGCAAATCAGCCATACAGGGAACCCTGATCGAGGCGCGCCCGCGCCATCCTGCGAATCTTTCCTTGTGGTGTAAGATTCGCATGGTTGAAAATCCGAGGTGAACAATGAAGTCTGTTCGCAGTCTGCTCGTCGTTGCTCTTTTCGCGTTGCCGTTCGCTGGCCGCGCGGTTTCGCAGTCGAATCTGTCTGCCAAGTGGGAAGAGCTCACCGGCCCCGATTTTATCCAGGCCATTCATCAGGCGCAGGGAGTGTGTGTGCTGCCCTTCGGCATCATTGAAAAGCATGGACCACACCTGCCGCTGGGCACTGACCTCCTCGATGTTCGATTCGCTGTGATGAACGCCGTCAAGCAGGAGTACGCAGTCGTCTTCCCCGAGTATTACTTCGGCCAGATTTTCGAAGCGCGCCAGCAGCCCGGCACCCTCGCCTACAGCCTCTCTACGCAGCTCACTCTGCTGCAGGAAACCATGAACGAGATGGATCGCAACGGCTGCAAGAAGATCGTCATCGTCAACGGCCACGGAGGCAACAACTCGCTTCTCCCGCTGTTCGCGCAATCACAACTCGCCAGCGAGCGTGATTATGTCGTATACGTCTTCGGGCTGCCCAATGAGAATGTCCCCGGCCGTCCCGCGCTGAAGACGCCGTTTGACATGCATGGCGGCGAGGTCGAGACCTCAAGCATGTTGATTGCGCGACCCGACCTCGTGCATCAGGATCGAGCAAATCAGCAGTCCGGCGCCGACCTTCACCGCCAGAATCTCCCCGCCTCCGTCTACACTGGCATCTGGTGGTACGCTCGCTTTCCCAATCACTATGCTGGTGACGCCTCAGCGGCCAACAAGGAACTAGGCGCGTTCGATCAGAATGCCTGGTCGAAGCAGATAGCCGATGCCCTCAAGGCCATCAAGGCTGACGACGAAAGCCTGAAACTTCAGAACCAGTTCTTCGAGGATGCCAAGCACCCGCTCGAGACGAAGCAATAGCACCTGCGAATCGCCGGCGTGTCCCGTCAATTCGATGCGCCGGATTCTCAAACCGCTATATGGAGCAGTTCCATGCAGTCTTACACCTATGGCGACATCGCAAGGATGATCGATCATTCCCTGCTCAATCCATCCCTTACGACACGAGACCTCGAAGATGGCTGTGCGCTGGCGTTGCGTTACGACACCGCCAGCGTCTGCATCATGCCCTATGCGCTGCGGCGGTGCGCCGATTTGCTGTCCGGCTCAGCAGTGAAAGCGAGCACCACGATCGGCTTTCCCCACGGCGGCCACACCACGGCGATCAAAATCGCCGAAGCACGGCAGGCACTCGCAGATGGCGGTCAGGAACTCGACGTCGTCATCAATATCAGCAAAGCCCGCAGTGGTGACTGGCTTTACGTGCATGAGGAAATCGCCGCTCTCACCGACGTCATTCATGCAGCAGGGGAAAGGATCAAGGTTATCTTCGAGAATGCGTACCATGATGACGACGCCAAGATTCGTCTCTGCGAGATATGCGGCGAGCTTGGGGTCGACTGGGTGAAAACATCCACCGGATACGCCTCAAGCGGTGCCACCACTGCCGATCTTGAACTCATGCGCAAGCATTCGCCGCCTCACGTGCAGGTAAAGGCTGCGGGAGGTATCCGCGATCTGGATGCGCTGCTCGCAGTTCGCGCCATCGGGGTCAGTCGCGTGGGCGCGACGCGCACACAATCCATGCTGGAAGACTGCCGCAGCCGTCTTGGGCTCGACCCCATCGGGCTACCAGCGCCGGCGGCCGTACCGACAGGCTATTAAGCCAGCGACCGGACCAGCTGCTCCATCGCCGATTCCTGCGCCTCGATCGACTCAACAAGCTTGAACTGCGTTCGTGCCCGGTCGAGGTTGTGGTTGGGACGATGCACCTTGAAGTACGTGTCGCCGGAGAGATGGTCGGTGAGGAAGCGAATACCGATCTCGAAGGTGATGAGTTTCCCTGACAGCGTCAGCACTTCCTTCTCCCCTGCCGTCAGAAAGGCGCCGGCGGCGTCGAGGTATCCGCGAAGAAGCGCCTCGAACATGGGAAAATCCATCTGCACCTTGGAAAGATCCTGTTCATCTTCCTTTGCAGGGCTGGTCGTTGTTCGGACCATATCGCCGAAGTCGTAGGCTGCCAGGCCGGGCATCACTGTATCGAGATCGATGACGCAAATCCCCTCACCGGTTTCGTCATCGATCAGAACATTGTTCAGCTTCGTATCGTTGTGCGTAACGCGTTCGGGCAATTTCGCATCCAGTAGCCGGCCCACCAGGGATCGATGCGCGAGCGCGAAGTCGATCTCGGGCTTCGCCGAAGCAGCACGATTCGCCACATCCCTGCTGATGGCCTGCTCCAGGGCCGCGAATCGTTTCGGCGTGTGGTGAAAATCGGGAATGGACTCGTGCAGGCGGGGCAACGGCAGATCGGCGAGCGTCTTTTGAAATCTTCCGAAGGCTCTTCCAGCCTCGAAAGCCTGTCCCGTGTTCTCCACGGCATCATAACTCCGCGCCCGCTCAATGAAGTTGTAGGCACGCCAGTAGTTTCCTTCAGAATCGTGATGCCAGTGCCTGCCATCTCGTGTGGAGATCAACTTGAGGAATCGGCGGCTGCGATCCGGTCGTCCGTTGATCTTTCCTGCCATGTGCACCGTCACCCGCTCGATGTTCTCCATCAGGGCGACGGGATTCTTGAAAATGTTGTGATTGATTCGCTGCAGGATGAAGGTGTTGCTCACGCTTCCCTGCTGAGAATCGACCCGGTAGGTGTCGTTGATGTGTCCGCTGCCGTACGGAGTAGCACCCAGAAACTCGCCACATGCTTCGAATTCCTGAGCGGCAGCGCGAACCGCTTCTTCCTTACTCATCGCCACAACTTTCTAGGATATATACCGCCTTCAACCAGCCTTGAAATGCTCTGGACCACGCGAGGATGATCCTCGCGATAGGTTACACCGAACCACGCGTCGCCCGAGCGCAGCACCTTCACACGCCCAAGCCCGGCCTGGATAAGAGTATTGACTGTACTTGGAATATAACATTCAGCTTTGAGGTCATCCCCGTACCTCTTTAGGAACCGCTGAAACTGCTCGCGCAAGTGGCCGAAAATCTGTGGAGTAAATCCCCACATATTCATGCTGACGATCTCCCCGCCGTTCAACACCGTCTCCTGCCCCTCGGAATCGATGTTGGTGATCCGCGGTCCCTCGCGTTCGATCGACTTCAGCTCCGAGATGTCCTTCAGGTATCCATTTTCGGTCACATGGCACACTCCACGCGCCACTGTTCCGAATTCCGACAGAGTATTGCGAAGAACGAAGCCAACCATCGCGTAGTCCGACGTTCCTGTTTGCAGGTGCTGCGCAAGCACGCGAAAGCTTCCAGCCCCATAAAAGTCGTCTGCGTTGACCACCCCAAACGGCTCATGGATCGCATTCGCAGCCATCAGGATCGCGTGTGTTGTTCCCCACGGTTTGGTGCGTCCCTCGGGGATCGTGAAGCCAGGGATCAGTTTGCCCATTTCCTGAAAAACATACTCAACCGGAACCCGCTTTTCGAACCTCGCGCCGATCTGTCGCCTGAAAGCCTCTTCGAAGTCCTTGCGAATCACGAACACAATCTTGCCGAATCCCGCACGCCGGGCGTCGAAGATCGAGTAGTCCATGATGGTTTCGTCGTCGGGCCCCACGGGATCAAGCTGTTTCAGCCCGCCATAACGGCTGCCCATTCCCGCGGCCAGCACAAGGAGTGTAGGAGTAACCATGCCATCCTTCCTTTCCTTCAGCGGTGCGCGCCTTCGGTTGGCAGGATGTCTAGCGTGAGTACCTGAAACGCTGCGAGGCGGAACTCATGTACTTCTTGCGCACGGAGCACAATCGCCGGGCGCCCTGCATCATCTTTCCAAGGGCTTTGAGCACTATACACCTTGGCGGCATCCGGCGGCAGTTCGAGAGAATCCTGCAGCCGCAGCCGAATCGTTTGTTCGTGCTCGCTGGGATTGCGGAGGATGAGAACCGCCTTCTTCGGCGTCCAAGCCGCCCAGCCATAGACCTCAAGCCACGCCGGATCGCCGCCGACCCAATGCGTATCCTTCAGAACCTCGGCATTCGCGCGCGACCACTTTGCCGCCTCTGCGAGATCGTCCCAATTCTGCGCGCTCAACAAGGAGGGAGTGATATACATCTCCTGCAACTGCGTGCCGGTTCCGAAATATGACCGTATCTCGTTGCGAAAATCATTCCCCGGATCCGTGTTCAGATCGCGGTGCTCACGCGCGTAGATCATTCCGTGGAGCATCAGCGAATTCAGGGGATAGAGCGGACCTTGCTGCACTACGTTTTGATACGTCTGCGCATCGCGATACGTGATCCATCGCTCGCGGTAGGTCCCGACGCCTGTAGCATTGTCATCGTCCCCGCCGCGCCAGATCGAATCCGCATGCATCACCCAGAAAGGCGACGGCCATGTGCCGGTCGTCAAATTGACAAAGAGATCCGGCTTTGCTGCGCGCAGTTCTCCGATCAGGTGAATCATCGCTGAAAAATCACTGTCGAACCGGCTGCCTGGAAACACCGAATCCGCATTTCCTGTCCCATCAAATTTGAACTGGTTCACACCATATTTCTGAATCATCTCGAGCGCCACATCGCGAAATGCCGCATAGTACTTGGGCCCAGAGAGAGCGTAGCCGTCGCTCACGATCTCGTATCCCGCGCTGCGGCCAAAGGCGATCCGCTCTTCCTTTGGCTTTGAATAGCCACCCCATGGGGACATCCAGACCCCGGGATCAGCGCCGTACCTCTCCGCGGCCTGTTTCAGCGGCGTAAAGCCATCAGGAAATCCGCTGTTGAACCCCCACAGCGAATCATGCTTGTCCCAGCCGTCGTCGAAGAGAAATGAGTCGAGTGTTACTCCACGCTTCTCTTTCAATTCCCGCCCGAATGCATTGATCCGGTCCACCGTATCGGCCGCGCTGTATGGCGTGAATAACCCAAGATCATACCAGCTGTTGTAATGCAGAAACGTGCGATACGGGTGCGCACGCTCGCGTTCCAGGTAGGCGAGGAAACCCCTGCGCATCTGGCCTTCGCCCGCCACGCCGATCACCGACGAATACGTGACTGCCTGTCCTGCCTTTAGAGGCAGTTGGCGATCGATCCATGCGGTTGCGCGATCTCCCGTCACTTTGCTCGTCGAGAGCGGATGTTCGAAACCCAGGAACAGATTTCCAGCCACAATCGGCGATCCTGCGACCTGGCCCACGACGCGCGCGCCTGCCAGTTTCAGATCGATGAGCTCCACGCGGCTGATTGGCACATCGGTTTCGCCCTTCGCGGCAATGGTGATCACCTGTCGAATGTAATTCGATCCTTCGAGCAGCACGATCGCCCAGTCAACATGTACTGCGCCGTCACTGCTCTCGAATCCCAACTCGACAGCTTCCCCGGGAACTCCCGCCGCCGCCCTGGATGCATTCGATAACGGCGCGATGTGCACCGACTTCGGCTCTCCGGCTGCCTTCAGGTTCTCGCAGCTTAGGACTCTCCCGTCCGCGAGCAGGACTCGAAACGGATCATCAATCTGCACCTCGGTCCCAAACAGCCGGTCGCTGATAACCAATCCGCTCAGCGTTCCGTTCGCAAGGGACCACTTCGCGCCCATCGCGTGGTTCTCGAGCGCAAAATCGCTCCCACGGTGCGACAGAGCGACGTGATCCTGCGCTGCGTCCCGCTGCGTCCCCGACAAAAATAGAAGCGCAGGGAACAGCATCGAAATTAGAGCATCCTTGAATACAGTAGGAACCCAACCCTTACGAAACCCCATTGGCCCTCTTCACTTCGCCGGCTGGCAGGTAGGTCCGCAGCCAGACAAAACTACCTTCCCCCAACCGCTGATTTTAAACCTGTTAGGGAGTCGATGCACGCGGCGCTTTGGCACAGCTTCAGCGAGGCAGGCCGGAATCGCCTTTTCCCTGGAACCGGCCCCCGCTTTGAGAACTTGGACCGCCCGCAGCAGTCCGATTTCTACAGCGCCGCACGGTCGTACACCATGCCCGAGAATACACGCAGATAACAGGTGAACATGAACCAGATCACCATAATGAGGCCTTCACAGGGCTAAAATGGAAACGTCATCAGTTCGCAATTTACCCGTGGAAGGAGTCACGAATTGAAACGCAGCATTCGCTTTGTGTTTCCCGTTGTGCTTGTCCTGGCTTTGGTTGCCGTCTCCGGATGTAAAAAGAAAACGCCTCCACCCGCCCCAGCGACCCCACCGCCACCAGCGGCGCCGGCGCCCACGGCCAAAATCACTGCCCAACCTGATGCGATCTCGGCAGGCGATCAGGTAACCCTCACCTGGAAGACCACAGACGCCACCAGTGTTTCCATTGATGGAATCGGTGATGTCCCTACTTCGGGTGTTAAGACCGTGACCCCGACCACCTCCACCAACTACCACCTCGTAGCCAAGGGTGAGGGCGGAACAGCTGAAGATACGGCGCGTGTCACCGTAACGGCTCCCCCGCCGGTTACCCAGCCAACGCATACCATGTCGGCTGAAGAAGAGTTCAAGGCCAATGTATCGGATATCTTCTTCGACTACGACGCTTATGATGTTCGTCCGGATGCACAGACCACACTCTCCAAGGATGCCGCCTATCTGAGCAGCCATCCCAATCTCAAGATTGTGATTGGCGGCTACTGCGACGAGCGCGGATCCAACGAGTACAACATTGCACTCGGCCAGAACCGCGCCAATGCCGCGAAGAACGCCCTCGTAACCGCCGGTATTGCGGCTGATCGTATTCGCGTCATCAGCTATGGCAAGGAAAAGCCGTTCTGCACCGAATCAACCGAAGAATGCTGGCAGCAGAATCGCCGTGCCGGCTTCTCCCTCGACCAGTAGTCTCACGGGCGGCCTCGTCCCTCCAGCGATGCCGCCTAAGTTTTCTAAGGACAGGCGTTTCCTTCAGAATTCGACACCAGATCGAATCAGCTGCAGGCAGCGCGGGAATCGCCCGGAATCGTCTAACAGATATCGCGGCCTGCCTGTCCAGGACAGACTTGCCGCAAACTCATTTCGCAGGTGATCGATGCAAAGAGCATTCACACTTCGTCATCGTTTTGTTGCAGCGGTGGTCCTCATGGCGGGTCTTACGATGGCGCCGACTCGCGCGCATGCAGCGTCAAAGGAAATCATCGCACTGCAAACTCAGGTTCAGCAGCTGCTCGACATGGTTCAGCGCATGCAGTCCACCCTTGATACAAAGTTCGGTCTCCTTCAGCATCTCGTCGAGCAAACGGCCGACAACGCCAACCAGATGTCGCAGACGGTGACTGCGCTACAGCAGAAGCTCAATCAGCAGAACGACAGCCTGGGTGGCAAAATCGACGCGACGTCAGGGCAGGTGCAATCGCTCAACGACTCGGTTGACGAGTTGAAGACCCGCATCGCAAAGCTCGACAAATCCATCCAGGACCTTCAGAACCAGCTGCAAAACGTCCAGAATCCGCCGGCCGGGGCTCAACCCGGCGAGGCTGGCGTCGCTCCTGGATCGGCACCGGGCGCACCCAATCAACCGGCCGGCGCTGCTCCGTCAAGCACGGCTCCTCCTCTGCAAGAGACGTTTCAGGCTGGTCTGCGCGACTACAACGCCGGCAAGTACAGTGTCGCCACTGGCGAGTTCCAGGACGTGGTTCACTACTACCCGATGGACAATCTCGCAGGCTCCTCTCAGTTTTATCTGGGAGAGATCGCCTACCGGCAGAAAGACTACGCCAGCGCCATCAGTTCATACAATGCTGTCCTTGAGACCTTCAGCGGAAACCCGAAGGCTCCCGCTGCGCAGCTTCACAAGGGCTTTGCTCTCATCCAGCAAGGCAAGCGTGATTCTGGAGTTCATGAATTGCGCCAACTCATCCAGCGCTATCCGCAAACACCCGAGGCTGCCCAGGCACGCAGTAAATTGTCTGGAATGGGCGTCCGCACCAGCGCCGGATAGAACGACTTAGTCGGATTGAAGAATCACGCCGGCGACCGCCATGTCGCCGGTTTTTCTTTGTCTTGAACAAAAATCGCTCAATCTCCCTTCCGATACAGAGCTCCCTGTCATAGAATCACCGCACACAAACGTACGGCGCTGACAGCGCCACCTCGGAGGAACAATGGCAAAAGAAACAGTTGAGACGGGCAGAGCACTGGGTGTAACGCTTGAAGCGGCTCGCAAAGTGATTCGTGCCGGCGAAGAAAAGGCTCGCGACATCGGTCAGCCAATGAACATCGCGGTCGTTGACGCAGGCGCGAACCTGGTCGCATTTGAACGCATGGAAGGCGCCTGGATCGGAAGCATTGATATCTCCATCAACAAGGCTTTTACGGCCCGCGCTTTCGATATTGAAACAAAGATACTCGGCGAAAACTCGCAGAGCGGCGATCAATTCTTCGGCATCCATGCCTCTAATCATGGTCGCATCATGATCTTCGCCGGCGGTGTACCGCTGAAACGCAAGGGACAGGTAGTGGGAGGAGTGGGCGTAAGCGGCGGATCGGGGAAGCAGGATCAGGCCGTAGCCGAGGCAGCCGCGGCAGCATTTGGGTCGTAACGCTCAGCGCATTTCTTCGTGGCTTCCATCCACTCTCTGCAGTTTCCATGGCAAACGGTCTGGGCGTTGCCGCTGCTATCTAATGTATCGGCACCGCAAAAAGCCCCGCATCCCGCGGGGCTTTGCTTCTTACTCCCTGTTCTCTACTCCCTGCCTTCTGCCTTACTGCAGGTTCGTCATCAGCGCTTCCAGCGCAGACTTTGGCGGCCGGGTCAATGACTCGGGTAAGGTCGCCAGGGGTTCATCCACGATGTTCAGCAGATCGGTGAACGTCGCCTTCTCGGTGTTGATGTAGAAGACGCCGGTGAGAACTTCGTTCTTCTCCTCGGCCTCCATGAGCGTCTTCACTGCATTGGCCTTGTCGGTCGGGTCGTAGTCATCCTGCAGTTTGCGCAGACGCAAGCTCGAGCCGTCGTGCATCTCAACTTCATAGACCTGTCCTGAGTCATAATCCACATCGATATCTTCGAAACTGGCCACAAAGCCAACCTCGTTGATCGGCTCGTCGTTCTCCTGCATGAACTTGTAGCTTTTTGTCGATCCCTCGTGGTCGTTGAACGTCACGCATGGACTGATCACATCGAGCATCACCGTTCCCTTGTGAGCAATCGCTGCTTTCAACATCGAGAGAAGCTGCTTCTTGTCGCCAGAGAAAGAACGGCCGACAAAAGTTGCGCCAAGCTGAATCGCCAGCGCGCAGGTATCGATGGCCGGCAGGTCGTTGATCACGCCGGTCTTCAGCTTCGACCCGATATCGGCCGTAGCTGAGAACTGGCCCTTGGTCAATCCGTACACGCCGTTGTCTTCGATGATGTAGATCATCGGGAGATTGCGCCGCATCATGTGCACGAATTGCCCCACTCCGATCGACGCCGTATCGCCGTCGCCGGAAACGCCAAGGAGCATGTTCTGATGATTTGCCAAAAGCGCACCCGTCGAAACTGAGGGCATGCGCCCGTGCACCGAATTGAAGCTGTGCGAACGGCTCATGAAGTACGCCGGGCTCTTCGACGAGCAGCCGATGCCGCTCATCTTCATCACACGCTCTGGCTCAACGCCCATTTCAAACATGGCGTCGATGATGCGTTCCGAGATGGCGTTATGGCCGCAGCCGGCGCACAGCGTTGATTTGCCCCCGCGGTATTCAAGAACAGGAAGCCCGATGTGATTCACTTTTGGATTTGGTGTTGCCGTTGCCATTTTTTAGTTCCCTTTCGAAGGTTCGTAGTGACCTGTAAATCGCTGAAGCGCTCTTTCAGATTTCAGCTGGCAGCTGATAGCTAGAAGCTGCTTTTACAGGCCCTCCTTCGTTGCAAATTCCTCTGTAATGGTACGCGCATCGATCGGCAGACCGTTGTAGTGCAGAATGCTGCGCAGCTTCACCACCTGATCCGCAGGTAGATCGAGCTTCAACAGGCTCTCCAGTTGCGCATCGCGATTCTGTTCGACCACGTAAACGCGATCGTGCGAAGCCACAAAGTCGTGAATCTCGTGCGCAAACGGATAAGCCCGGATGCGCATGTAATCCACGTCCTTGCCGTGTTCCTTCTTGATCTGATCAAGGCTCTCGCGAAGCGCGAAATCCGTGGTACCAAATGCGAGGAACCCCACACGTGAAGTGCCGTTCTTCACAGACACAGGCGCAGGTACCGCCTTCCGCGCGCCTTCAAACTTGCGTGACAGCCGATCCATCACTGCCTGGTACTCGTCCGGCTTCTCCGTATATCCGGCGGCATCGTTGTGGCCCGAACCACGCGTGAAGTATGCAGCCTTGGTATGCTTGGTGCCCGGTAGTGTCCTCCAGCCGACTCCATCACCGTCTACATCTTTGTAGCGCGCAAATCCGCCGAGCCGGTCGAGGTCTTCCTTGGTCAGAACTTTACCGCGATCGAGCGGCTTCTCGGGATACTGAAACTGCTCCGACATCCAGTTGTTCATGCCCAGGTCAAGATCCGTCAACACGAATACCGGCGTCTGAAGCCGTTCAGCCAGATTGAATGCCTCGATGCTCAAGTCAAAGCACTCCTTCACCGAACCAGGCAGAAGCACGATGTGCTTCGTATCGCCATGCGAGAGAAATGCAGTCGACAGCAGGTCAGACTGCTGTGTGCGCGTCGGCATGCCCGTCGAGGGCCCGGTACGCTGCACATCGAAAATCACACCCGGAATCTCGGCGTAATATCCGAGGCCGGCAAACTCGCCCATCAGCGAGATTCCCGGACCGGAAGTCGACGTCATCGACCGCGCTCCGGCCCAACCGGCTCCCAGCACCATGCCGATCGCCGCCAGTTCGTCCTCGGCCTGAACCACCGCAAACGTCGCCTTGCCCTCCGGCGTCACGCGGAACTTCTTCAGCAAGTCGGTCGTCGCCTCAATCAACGAAGTCGAAGGCGTAATCGGATACCACGCCACCACCGTCACGCCCGCGAATACGGCACCCATTCCGCACGCCGCATTGCCGTCAATGATGATCTGCCCCTTGGTCTGATCACTATGCTCGATGCAAAAGGGATCCTGTTTGACGAGTTTCTCGTGCGCGTAATCGTAGCCGGCCTTCACCGCCCCGAAGTTCAGATCAAATACCTTCTGCTTTTTGGCAAACTGCTTCTTAACACCGGCCTCCACGACCGCCAGATCGATCGAGAGCAGTTGCGCCACCACACCGACGTACACCATGTTCTTTACCAGCTTGCGCAGCTTGGCCTCGGTGCAAACGGCTGCCGTGATCTTGTCGAACGGAACGGGGTAGCAGACCACGTCGTCACGGTACTGCTTGAGGTTCAGATTCTCTTCGTAGATCGCCACGCCGCCTTTGGGCAGCGCCATCATATCGCCTTTTGCGGTCTCGGGGTTCAATGCCACCAGGAATTCGTAATCGCGCGTACGGGCAACATAGCCGTCCTTGCTGGCGCGAATGATGTACCAGGTGGGAAGTCCGGCGATGTTCGATGGAAACAGATTCTTTCCGCTGACCGGAACACCCATTCCGAAGATGCTCTTCAGCAGCACGCTATTGGCGGATTGCGAGCCGGACCCGTTCACCGTTGCTACGTTGATGCTGAAATCGTTGACTACGCGCTTTTGCGCACCCAGGCTGCTCTGTTCTTGACCCAGAGCCAGGTCTCCTGTCGCCATGTGGCGGGATTCCCTTCAGGTGAAGTTCCCCGCATCCAGGACTGCACATCACTTCCAAAGACCGCCAGAGATCGTTGCAACCTTTTGGGTCGAGTTGACCACCGGACTGTGGCAAAGGAGTTCGGGGGTTCCTGTAGACGCGATGGAAAGCGACAAAAAACTTCGCTCACTGTGATTATAGTCACTTATGAAGTCGCGCGTACCGCTTCCAGACACTCCCCTTTGAACCGTAAGTACCTTTGACGGCAATGGATGTTCACCCCTCGAACAATTGCTGACGCCCCCAGGTGATCCGCACCACATCACGGGAACCTCTCGAGACCTAACTCTATATTTTTGAGTGTGCCAGCGCCACCCGCACCGAGTCTCTGTTCCAGCGAACAAGAAGCGTCGACGCAATCACCACCAGCGAGAGCGTCAGTCCGATCCACATCCCGTACACCCCCCATTTGAGAACAA
>Ga0335077_10002611_pt1 | contig 21563 bp, 20 predicted proteins | sample Lox_Sample_31_FD_207151 | JGI IMG/M metagenome (GOLD analysis project Ga0335077, IMG submission 207151) | Soil microbial communities from Loxahatchee National Wildlife Refuge, Florida, United States - Lox_Sample_3.1 | ecosystem: Environmental > Terrestrial > Soil > Wetlands | place: USA...
CGTAGTCTCGACGCGTATTTCCTTTAGCCGTCGCAAAAATCAGACAGGAAATTTATGGACGTCAAAGTGGTTTGCGGCTGTGGTCAGAAATACGTATTCGACGTTGAACCGGTCAACGGGCGGATGCCGATAAAGGTCGCCTGCCCGAGTTGCGGCGCGGACGGAACGGAAGCGGCGAACAACGTCCTTGCGCAATATTTTCCCAACCGGCCGGCGCCGATTCCGGTGGTGCTGAGCGCGCAACCGGCCCGGGCGCCGGTGGCTCCCGTTACCCCGCCGCCGCTCGCTGCGGCTCTTCCACCGCCACCGTTGCCTCTCGCGCCCAGACCGATTGTTCCATTAAAATCTCCCGCGCCGGCTTCGAAATTGATGTGGTATCATTATCTCTGGATTGGTTTGCCGCTCGTATTGGTTGTGACGGGCGGATGCCTGGGCGGGGCGTGTGGTGGCGCGGCGTGTGTCATCAATCGAACGGTCTTTCAGAAAACCTCTAATCCGGTGCTGAAGTATGTTTGGACCGGCATGATTTCGGCGGCTACGTTTGTGGTTTGGCTGATCATTGCCGCTCTGCTGTTGGGAATGCTCCACGGATTGGTCGGCCGGTAAGCCGCGACGCGAGGGAAGAAAAGCGGAGATTATTGTTGCGTCTTTTGTCCGCCAGCATCCGGCAATTTCGGCTGCAACCGCTGGCAGCGTTCGACGAACAGGAAAAAAACGCCGGGGCCAAAGCAGAGCAGCATGACTGAAATGCCGGTGGCGATGCCCCAAAACGTAGCGGCGGGCGCGCAACAATCATCACGCCGGCGGACAATGACATGACTCGGCACGGCGATGAGCAGTTCCAGAATGCTGCCGCGCAGAAGCCAGCGTTTGAGTCGCTGCATCAATGCCGCCGGATCGTCATTTTGTGTCGCGCGCCGAAAAACGATGGCCCAGAGGATCCAGAAAATGACGGTGACGATGATGATGCTGACGATGCCGCCCCAGGTGGTGTCTTGAGGATTGGCTTGTGGCCGGAAGAGATTAACAGTGCGGTCCACGAACGTGAATATCTGAAAACCGTTGTCGCGAAAAATGGCGCAGAGCAGGGAAACCAGCCCGGCCAGCAACAGGTTGGCGAGGAAAAACGCGCCGACGATGACGGGCACTTTCAATTTGCGCCGCGCCGGCAAGCGCCGTTCGGAGAGGTCAATGGGCACCAGCAACAGCAGAATTTGTCCGGCAATCAACACGGCCAGCCAGACCCAATAACCCCATTGCGCGTAAAGTTCCAGGGCGTCCTGGATGCCCGTGTTGCTCTCTTTCAACCCCCAATTGGCAAACGCGACGAACACGGTCGGCAAGGTGAGGCTAATCAAAGCGAGCGCATAAAGGAAAACAGTGAGAGCGGCCCAGCGTTTCATGATGTTCGGGATTGACTCAAAAAGTTGAACACCGCGCCAGCGAAATCGGCGCGCAAATTTTTGTGAAATTTCACTTTCACGCCTTGCCAAAAGCGATTTTCAACGCAAACTGTTAAAAATAAATGTTACGACAATGCGACTAATGGAGAGCACATGAGCGAAGAGGCCAAACTGGAGCTGGACGGCAAGACCTATGCGCTGCCAACCATGACCGGCAGCGAAGGCGAAAAGGCGGTGGATGTTTCGGCGCTGCGCGCGAACACCGGTTACATCACGCTCGACGAGGGCTACGGCAATACCGGTTCGTGCGTGAGCCAAATCACGTTCATTGACGGCGAGCAGGGGATATTGCGCTATCGCGGCATTCCGATTGAGGAGCTGGCGGAGAAATCCACCTTTATCGAGACGGCTTACCTCATCATTTACGGCGCGTTGCCCACTCGCCCGCAATTGCGGACTTTTTCCGATCTGCTGACGGAAAATCAATTTCTCCACGAGGACATGAAGTTTCATTTTCAGGGTTTTCCCGTGGGAGCGCACCCGATGGCGATTCTCTCGGCGATGATCAACGCGGCGAGCTGCTTTGACGAGGGGCTGATGCACTGGCATTGGGGCAAGGCCAAGGAGTTTGAGATTTATGCCGCGCGGTTGATTTCGCAGGTGCGCACGATTGCGGCCTATTCCTACCGCAAATCGCTGGGCCTGCCGTTGATTTATCCCAAGAAAGCCTACAAATACACCGCCAACTTCCTGCACATGCTGTTCTCGACGCCGTACGAGGACTATGAATTGAAGCCGGAGGTGGTCAAGGCGCTGGATTTGATTTTCCTGCTGCACGCCGACCACGAACAGAATTGTTCCACGTCCACGGTCCGCATGGTGGCGTCGAGCCAGGCCAATTTGTTTGCCAGTTGCGCCGCTGGCGTCTGCGCGTTGTGGGGGCCGTTGCATGGCGGCGCGAACCAGGCCGTGCTCGAAATGCTGGAAGAGATTCACAAGACCGGTGATGACGGCTCAAAGTTCATTGTGGCGGCCAAGGACAAAAACAGCAGCAAAAAGCTCATGGGCTTCGGTCACCGCGTTTATAAGAATTACGACCCGCGCGCCAAGATCATCAAAAAGGCGTGTGACGACCTGTTCAAGGTTCTGCACATTGCCGACCCGTTGTTGGATATCGCCAAGCGACTGGAAGAAGCGGCGCTGCGGGATTCCTATTTTATCGAGCGCAAACTGTATCCGAACGTGGACTTTTACAGCGGCATCATCATGCGCGCCATTGGCCTGCCGGTGGAGATGTTTCCGGTGATTTTCGGCATCGGCCGGATGCCTGGCTGGATTGCCAATTACAAGGAAATCATGGAGGAGGCGAAGAGCCGGATTTATCGCCCGCGCCAGATTTACACCGGACGCGCCTTGAGCCACTACTTGCCAATCGAAGAGCGCAAGTAATTCAACGAATAATAGTTACAAAAGGCGGAAGCGGCGCCAACCGGTTCGGCGGGCACGGTTATTGCTCCATTCGGTCGCACTGTTTGATGAAAAAAATCCTGGTTATAGACGACGAAGAGTGGTTGCGCGAGATGATGCATCTGGCGCTGAAGCAAAAAGGTTTCACGGTGGTCGAGGCGGCTAACGGCGCCGAGGGCATTGAAATCGCGCGCAAGGAGCTGCCCGATCTCATCCTGTGTGACGTCAACATGGAAAAGGTGGATGGTTATCTGACCCTGACCTCGCTCCGCAATGAAGCGCCCACCGCCGCCATTCCGTTCATTTTGATGACCGGCCTTGCGGACAATGTCGGGATGCGGCACGGCATGGAACTCGGCGCCGACGATTACCTGCCGAAGCCGTTTACCACCGACGCGCTCTACGCCGCCGTGGACGCGCGCCTCAAAAAGGCCCAGACCGTGCGCGACGAGGCCGAACGCACGCTGGCCAGCCTCCGGGACAACATCAGCCTCATCATGCCGCATGAGATGCGGACGCCGCTCAATGGCATCATTTCGAATGCCGAACTCCTGGCCACCTCCGCCGCCACTCTGAAACCGGGCGAGATTGCCGAAATGGGCCAGGAAATCCACAATTCCAGCCAGCGACTCGAGCGGCTGATTGAAAATTTTCTGGTTTATGCGCAGCTCGAACTGATTGCCGCCGACCCGAAAAATGTCAGTGCTTTGCGCATTGGGAACACGGAACATACTACCGCCCTCATCCAGCAACTGGCTGCCACCCAGGCCGCGCAGGCAGGGCGTCCGGCTGATTTAAGCGTGGAGGCAGCCGACCTTTCCGTGCCGATGTCCGAGGAGTATTTCCGCAAGGTGGTGGACGAACTGGTTCAAAACGCGTTCAAATTCTCCGAAGCCGGTTCGCCGGTGCGGATCACGCTGGGCGAAGAGTTCAATAATCTGGTTCTTTCCATCAGCGATCAGGGTTGCGGTTTTTCCACCGAGCAAATCAAGCGCATCGGCGCTTATGTGCAGTTCGACCGGAAAATGCGGGACCGGCAGGGATTGGGACTGGGACTGATCATCGCCAAACGGCTGGTTGAACTGCATGGTGGCTCGCTTTTCATTGCCGGCGAAAAGGGCGCGGGCGCGACTGTTACCGTCAAATTGCCCAGGACGAGACCGGTGGACCATTTTCAGAATGACAGGCGCGCGTAGATAAAAATCAGTCCGCGTTCGGCCAACCCCGCCAACAAAAACACCAGCGCAATCCCCACGACCGGCGCAAGATCCACCTTGCCAACGCGCAACGGCATGCGGTGAAACGGCCGCAACAGCGTTCGCGCCGTCGCGTTAACATAATTCCAAAGCGGATGCCTGCCCAAATGGACGTAGCTGCTCAGCAGATGCAACGCCAGCAGCGCGCCGATGACGTATTTCCAGACGAGGTAACTGCCCAGGCCGATCAGCAGCGATTGTTCAATCCGTTGCGCGGTTGAAACGGGCCTGGGAAGTATCCCGCACCAGGCCAACAACCAGCTTGCACACCACCACAACAACGCCGTCGCCACGAGCGGCAAAAATAATTTCAGCCATCGCGGTTGTTGGTCCATCGCGCCCAATTGGATTCGCACCAGGCCGTGCATCGGCTCCGGCCCGGCCAGAAGTGAGAGCAGCAACAGCCACAGATAAAATACGGCCAGCACCAGCCCGAAACTTAAAACGGAGAACAGGCACATTCGGCCAAATGAATTGCTCAGAAACGAGGGGGTGACGATGCCCAGATCCAGGGTTCCCGCCCAGACCGGCTTGGACATCGGGCCGATCTGCCTGTAGAAAATCGCACGCACGAACAGGAGCCCGCCAATGGCGGCCAGCCAGTGCCAATGCCGCAAACGCTGCGGCTCGACGCGCCGCAACGTGCCGATCAACGTCGCCGGCCTCCGTTTGCCGAGTGGGTCGAAGCGCAACGCACGCCAATTGAGCCACAGCAGCAAGCCCGCCAGGTTCAAGATGAAGTCAACGTAATCCACAAAATCGTCGAACGATCAAATCGCGTTCATTGAACCGGTTTAACGATCCAACCGTCCGCGATTCAACGGCGATCACATCATTTTCAAAAGCGTGTCGGCAATCTCCGACGGGGTAGGGGCAACGCCGATGCCAGCGTCCTTGAAAGCGGCGATTTTTGCCGCCGCCGTGCCTTTGCCGCCGCTGATGATGGCGCCTGCGTGGCCCATGCGGCGCCCGGGCGGAGCGGTCGCACCGGCGATGAAACCGGCCACGGGCTTTTTGCAGTTCGTTTTGATCCACGCGGCGGCCTCCTCCTCGGCCGAACCGCCGATTTCGCCGATGATGATGATGCCGTGCGTGTCCGGGTCGTCGTTAAAAAGCTTGATGACGTCCAGATGCGACAGGCCGGGCACCGGATCGCCGCCAATGCCGATGCAGGTGGATTGCCCGGCACCGCGGCAGGTCAACTGCCAGACCGCTTCGTACGTGAGCGTGCCGCTGCGCGAGACGACGCCGATGTGGCCCCGTTTGTGGATGTAACCCGGCGCAATGCCGATGCGGCAGCCGCCCGGCGAATCGCGGCCTTCGCCGGGCGTGACGATGCCGGGACAGTTCGGTCCGACCAGCCGCGTTCTGCTTCCTTCCATGGCGCGTTTCACGCGAATCATGTCGCGGGCCGGAATGCCTTCGGTGATACACACAACCACGGCCAGCCCGGCATCCACGCCTTCGAGGATGGCGTCCGCGGCGAAGGCCGCCGGGACAAAAATTGCGGAAGCGGTCGCGCCGGTCTGTTTGACCGCTTCGGCGACGGTGTCGAAAACGGGAACCCGTTTGCCGCCGTGTTCAAAAAGCTGGCCGCCCTTGCCCGGGGTGACCCCGGCGACGATTTGCGTGCCGTAATCCAGCGAGAGCCGGGCGTGTTTCGCGCCAAAGCTGCCGGTGATGCCCTGGACAAGGACTTTGGTGTCAGGCTGGACGAGAATGGACATGAAGAATTGACGATTGACGATTGACGATTGACGATTTCAAATCCGTCTTCACGCTGGTGATTGGTCATTTCGCATTTCGTTTGTGAATGCAAATCGCGTTGCCTTCGGTGTCAAAAATGAATGCCATGCGGCAAACCGGTGTGGTCGTCGGCTCCATTTGGAATTTAACGTTGTTCGCGCGCAAATGCGCGATGGCTTCGTCGAAATTCTCGACTTCCAGACCGACGGAACATCCATCCGGACGCGGCGTCCAATCCGGCGCGCCACAGCCGAGCGCGAGCGTGCCGCCGGCAATGTCGTATTCCGTCCATTGCATCCCGCCGGGTTCGCCGAAAACCAGGGTGGGTTTCAGGCCGAGCACGCCTTCGTAAAATTTCCGCGCCCGCGCCATCTCCTTGACCGGATAACAACTGAATGCGATTTCGATAACTTTGAGCATAAAATGATTTGGTTGGTTAATTGTTTACCGCCTTCACCACCTTCTGGGCGGCGTCGGCCATTGAATCGCCGGTGATGAGTTTCAGGCCGGAGTCGGCCAGCGTCTTTTTGCCGGCGACAACGTTGTTGCCTTCCAGCCGAACAACGAGTGGGAGTTTCAAGCCGGTTTCCTTCACCGCCGCGACAATGCCGGTGGCGATGACGTCGCAATCCATGATACCGCCGAAAATGTTCACCAGAATGCCTTTCACGTTCGCGTCCTGCAGAATGATTTTGAATGCTGCCGTCACCTGTTCCTTCGTTGCGCCGCCGCCGACGTCGAGAAAGTTTGCCGGCATGCCTCCGTAATGCTGGATGATGTCCATCGTTGCCATCGCCAGGCCCGCGCCGTTCACGAGACAGGCGATGTTGCCGTCGAGCTTGATGTAATTCAGGTTGAACTTGCTGGCCTCGATTTCCAGCGGCGCTTCCTCGTTCAAATCGCGCATCGCCTGAATATCCTTGTGGCGGTAAAGCCCGTTGTCATCAAGTGATATTTTCGCGTCCAGCGCCATGACCGCTTCCTTGCCGTCGGGAAGTTCGACGACGCACATCGGGTTGATTTCCACCAGCGACGCGTCGCATTCCCACCACGTTACGAAAACGCCGGCGATAAACTTTGCGGCGTTATTAAACAAATCGCCCTTGAGACCGAGCGCGGCGGCGATCTTGCGCGCCTGAAACGGCATGATGCCCACGGCGGGATCAATCCATTCCTTGAAAATCTTTTCCGGTGTCCTGGCAGCGACCTCTTCGATATCCATGCCACCCTCGGTGCTGGCCATGACGAGCGGCCAACCCACGGCGCGGTCCAGCAGTACGGCCAGATAAAATTCCTTTTTGATTTTTGCGCCGCTGGCGATGAGCACTGTCCGCACCCGGCGTCCGTCCGGGCCGGTCTGTCTGGTGATGAGCACGTTGCCGAGCATTTTGCCGGCGAGGGCAACCGCTTCCTCCACCGACGACGCGGCCTGCACGCCGCCTTGAAATCCGCTGGTGAACATTCCCTTGCCGCGTCCGCCGGCGTGGATTTGGGATTTGACGACGACTTTTGCGCTGCCGCCGGCGACGATGGCTTCTGCCGCTACGCGGACTTCATCGAGTGATCGGGCAGGGATTTCAAGCGGGACGGCCACGCCGTATTGCGCGAGCAATTGTTTGGCCTGATACTCGTGAATGTTCATTTCAAAAACCTGGCTGACGAATTAAAAACGATTGGCCCTGGAAATCAAACTTTTAACGCCGAAGTGGGAGAGTTGAGTGACGCGAGGGGAGATGGCGCGGTTCCCAATCCCGGTGGCGCAAAGCCAATTCGCCAACGGATGCTCATTTGCGCGACGCCGGCAGCCGCGTCATCGGGTCGAAAGCGGGTATCGAAGAAGCTTGCGGAGACAATCGCGCTTTGCTAAGGAAGAGAAGCCGGTCTTAAACCCAATCAATTATGAAACCACATCGCGGCACACTTATTCTCGTTCTTGGCATCCTTGGCCTGGTCGTTTGTGGCCCGCTGGCCATCGCGGCCTGGGTCATGGGCGCCGGTGATCTCAAGGAAATGGACGCTGGCACCATGGACCCCAGCGGGCGTGGCACCACCCAGGCCGGCAAAATCTGCGGAATCATCGGGACGATTCTGCTGATCGTCTCCTTGGTTGTCGTGGGTGTCATTTTCGCGTTTGGTCTGGCTGCCGGCCTGGCGCAGCACCACTGAAGCGGTTGGGCGGCGCCATTTCCCTTGAATTGGCGGTTCAGCGCGGGCAAGTTGACCGTTTATGAGCAAACGGTTTGACTGGCCGAAAAAGTTCGCGCTGCTGCTGGCGATGGGTCTGGTGTTTTGCCAATCGCGCGCTCCTGCGGCCTTTATCAACGGTCAGAATTATGTGTCGCTGGCAGATTGGGCACGGGTGAACGGCTTGAACCCATCGAGAACAAACGGCGGTGACGGGATAGTTCTCGCCAATCAGACGACGCGGCTGGTGTTTGACGCGGACTCGCGCTACGCGGACATCAATGGCGTCCGGGTCGCGCTATCCTTTCCCATCGCGAACGCGAAAGGGGTGTTGCTCATCGCCCAATTCGACCTCGACACGACGGTTCGCCTGCTGATTTTTCCGCAAAAATTGTCCGCGAAAAGGATCACGACGGTTTGCCTCGATCCCGGCCATGGCGGCAAGGACACCGGCAACCGGGTGGGCTGGCATTACGAGAAAATTTATACGCTGGCACTGGCGGCGGAAGTGCGCGACCGGCTCAAACAAGCCGGGTTCAACGTCATCATGACGCGGACCAAGGACACCTACGTTGATCTGCCGCTTCGTCCGGAGCTGGCGAACCGGCGCGGGGCGGACCTGTTCGTGAGTTTGCATTTCAACGCGACGCCGACCGGCCGAAGCGAGGTCGAGGGACCGCAGACCTATTGCATCACGCCCGTCGGGGCCAGTTCGACCGATGCGCAGGGCGAAGGGAGCGATCACGGCCCGACCCCGGCGAACCGTGTCGAGCAACGAAGTTTGCTGTTGGCGTATCAAATCCAGAAATCGCTCGTGCGGAATCTCGGCGCGGAAGACCGCGGCGTGCGGCGGGCGCGTTTCGCCGTGCTGCGCGACGCGTCCATGCCGGCCATTTTGATTGAAGGCGGTTACATGACGCACCCGGTCGAGGGCCGGAAAATTTTCAGCGACGCGTATCGCCACCAGATGGCGCAGGCGATTGTGAGGGGTATTGTGGCCTACCAGAAAATGACCTCTCCGCCGGTTTCACTGGCGCTGCCCGCGACCAATGCGCCGTTCACCAGGAAGGCCAGGGTTCAACCGGCAAAACACTTGCCCGACTATGCAAGATAAGGTGGCCGGCGGTTTGATCTGGCAGGAATGCCCTGCCACATAAAACGATGCATAGCCTGCCGGTTGTCTGAGGTCGTGCGGTGGCGTGCCGCTACGATTTAGCTGGAGAAGCATAAAGTCCAGGAAGCCTGTTGCCCGCAGGTCCCGCCCCGCGTGCCGCGTTTTGAGACAGGGTTCATGGAAAAAGGACGTTTTCCTCGTTTTCTTTCGGATAAGAAATTTTCCCTCACTGCTTTAATGCGTCTTGTGCGCTGGCATCGAGGCTGCTAAGCGGCAAACTCGGGGAAATGGGTTGAAACCCCGTTTGGCTCAAACTGCGCTTGTTGTTGGCAGAGGCTGCATCGGCGCATTTTTTGTTTAGCGCGTTTGGTAGTGCACCAGCTCAAGTTCAAAGACTTATGAAAAATGACGAACGGGTGATGTTGATTGGAGTCGCGTTGGCGGACCTGGCCGGCTCATCGCTCAAAGCAGTATTTTGCGTCCTGGCCGGGCTGACCATGTTCACCTCCACCTCTGCGTTTGGCCAGCAAGCGTATGCTGTGGAGTTTAACCAGGCCAACAACCTTTTCGGCCTTATTAACCTGTTGAACGGCAACTTCACGCAATTGGGCAGTGAGGGAGCAACCCTTTTCAACGACATTGCTGACTCACCCAATGGCACTCTCTATGGCATTGTCAATTCGACTTCGCTGGTGACCTTGAACCCCAACAATGGCGCGGTGCTGACCAGTGTTGCATTCAATGTCAGCGGCATTGAGTCTCTGGCAATTGCCTCCAACGGGACGCTCTACGGCGCGACTCAAAGCGCACTCTATACGCTCAACGCCGCCAACGGGCATGCGACACTGGTGGGGAACTTCAACAACAGCGCCATCGGCAGTTCGGGACAAAACATACGCTTCGGCTCGGACGGCAATCTTTATGACACTGATGGCGGGGTCAACGCCACCAATACGGATTTGTTTCAGATCAGCACGATCAACGGGCACGCGACATTAATGGGTGTGGTTACCAATTTTCCGGGGTTGACACTCGAAAACGCCGGTTCACAACTGTACGGCGTGGGCATTCAACTGGGTTCGGCTTCCACTTTGTATCAGGACCTGGTGGGAATTGATCTGAGCAGCCTCAAGGCCGGTGGAACCAACAGTAATGGCTCGCCGTTCGATATCAATTACAATTTACTGACCCCCAACTTTCCCAATAATTACAACTTTTCGTCGGCAAACTTGTTTATCGTTCCAGCCCCCGAGCCAAGCTCGGTGACCCTCTCCATAATGGGCGGGGCGATATTTCTGATGATAAGCCGCAGCCGCATGCGGTGTTGATCGCGCAGAACAACACGTCTTGGCCCGTTTGGTGGGGCAGAGACGCTCATGCCATTCATGTGATCCGCTCCGCTGACGGGCACCTTCGCCACTGTGCGCCCAGTCAAGGTCGCGAGTTCAGTGCGCCGACAGCCCTGCCCAAGCTGGTGCCGGATTGAAACCGGCTGATCAGGACCGGCTCTGGTAGAGGGCGACCAAAGCAGCGCCGATGGCCGCGGACAAATCGCCTAATGCCGCCGGGACGACGGTTATCTGAGCCCGCTGTGCCGGCCAGAGATAGGGATGGGCCGATTCGCGGACGATTCGAAGGTAGCGGGCGCGGAATTCCTCGGTGGTGGCTCCTGGATCCATCAGGCCGCCGCCGATGACGACAAAGTGCGGGTCGAGGGCCATGGCGAGATTGGCCACGTGCAGGCCCAAAGCCCGAGCTTGAAAATCGAATATTTCGACGGCGAGGGGATCGCCCTTCTGGGCCAGGCCGCGCAGGGACAAAGCCTTTTCCTTCGGTGAGGCTGGAGATTTGGCCAGAGCATGGTCGGGATACTTGGGCAGCTTTTCGGCCAGAAGATGTGGCAGACCGGAGATGGTGGTATAGACTTCAGTGCAACCCCAGGTCCGGCCACAACCGCACGGGAAAGGTTTCATGTTCAAGAGATGCAACGGCGCAGGCATGTGCGCGCCTTCCATTCCTGCCAGGGTGTCACCGTCGAGGGACCGACCGTTGCGGTCCACATAGGCACAGCCCAGGCCGGAGCCGGGGGCGAGCATAAGCATGGAGCCGCTGCTGGTGCGCCGCAAATGGTGAGCCTCGGCCACGCCGCCGTAATTGCCGTCATTCCCGACGGTCAGTGGAATAGTCCGCCCGGCCTGGGCGGCCAGGGCGTTGCTGTAGGCCCGGTGAACGTCCCAACCCTCGAAACTGGCCGGCAGATTGGGTGAATGACCGAGCACGCCGTAACCAAGGAACGGTCCGGGGATGGCCAGGCCGACGCCGAGCACCCGGTCCCAACTCAGGCCGTTCTGCGCCAGGAAATCGTTGACGGCCTCGACCCAGCCAAGAACAACCGCGTCGGGGCCTTTCTGAGAGTTGGTGGGCCGTTGCAGGAGTTGGGTGGAAATGGTCGCACCGTCGGCCCAAACACCCGCGACCTTCGACGTGGTCGCCCCGCTGTCCGTGCCGATATAAATATTCTGCCTGGTGCTCACGTTGTTGTCTCAATCAGAGATTAAAATTGTTGGGTTGCCAAGTAAACCGGGTCGCGGCGGAAAAGTAAATTCCTATCTTGTCCCAACACACGATTTCAAACTTTTTCTCCGCCCGGGTGCAATGCGGGTGTTGTTTTCGCGGTTACAGACTGCTGCGGCGACCAAACCGCGTAACCGCCCGTGTGGGATTTGCCATGAAGTTCTGCTTGGCAAGCGCGGATTTAGAAGATTAGCTGGTCGCCGTGAGCATGGTAACCAGGATCAGTGGCGTCGGCAGGACGGCCGTCTCGACCGCGCAATTCAGCAACACGCGGCGGTTCCGCAAACCCGGCCTTTCCGGTCATTCCCCAAATCGGTATTTTCCCGTAAAATTCTGAAATAAACTTCATTCGTTACACCATGTGAACAACAAGATCAAACCTTCAACCTCAATAACAGCCTGATGAATAAAGCCAGATTCATACCCCCGCTCGACCCCGGTTTTCAACCGGCGGTGCTCTTCAACCACCGGTACGTCGCCGCCGCAAAGGCTTCCGGCAAATCCGAACCGCTCGTCATCGGCCTGGAGCGGGAAAACGGGTTGTTATCGCGTTACGAGACGGTTGTGAAATCAGCCGTTGACGCCGATACGCTGCGTTACGCCGACCGGCTGGTGAAATTTCTGCTCTGGGCACGCGGTGGCTGGCGAATTTACGTCAGCGGGCCCCGGGAAATCGGCGAACAGATTGCGCTTAATTATTCCAAAACGGGCGAGCGACGTTTTGACGTGCAATTGATGGGCCGCGTTTACGAATGCCCGTTTGAAGTTATCCCCACCAGGCGGGAGCTTGTCCCGGCCGAAAAGGAAACGACCGCCGTAAGCGGCGGTCACCTTGAAGGCTGCCGGCTCGGGTTTGATTTGGGTGCGAGCGATTACAAAGTCGCCGCGGTCAAAGACGGCGAAGTGGTCTTCAGTGACGAATTTCCGTGGAATCCCAGAGATCAGGCCGATCCGAATTACCACTACGAACATTTACATGACGGATTGAAAAAAGCGGCGGCCCATTTGCCGCGCGTGGACGCCATTGGCGGCAGTTCGGCGGGTGTGATTGTGGCCAACAAAATCATGGTGGCGTCGCTGTTTCGCGCCGTGCCGCCGGAAAAATTTGACGCCGCCAAGAACACTTTTCTGCGCCTTCGCGACGCCTGGGAGGTGCCGCTGGAAGTGGCCAACGACGGCGACGTGACGGCCCTGGCCGGGGCGATGTCGCTCAAAACCAATGGCATGTTGGGCGTTGCGATGGGTTCGAGCGAAGCCGCCGGTTTCATCAATGCCAAAGGCGGCATGACCGGCTGGTTGAGCGAACTGGCTTTTGCCCCGGTGGACTATAATACGAAAGCGGCTGCCGATGAATGGTCGGGTGACCGGGGCGTGGGTGCGCTTTATTTTTCGCAACAGGCGGTCAACAAGCTGTTGCCGGCGGCCAAAATCGAGGTGCCGCGGGACATGGGCCTGCCTGAGCGTCTCAAAGAGGTCCAGAACCTCATGGCCAACGGCGATGCACGGGCAGCCAAAATCTACGAGACCATCGGGGTTTATCTCGGCTATACGATTCCTTGCTACGCCGACTTCTTCGATTTTGCGCACCTGCTCATCCTGGGTCGCCTCACGACGGGCAGAGGGGGGGATATCATTCTTGCCAAGGCGCGCGCATTGTTGCAGGCGGAGTTTCCGGAAGTGGCGGGGAAAATCCAATTGCATGTCCCCGATGAAAAGAGCCGCCGTGTCGGCCAGGCCGTGGCCGCTGCAAGTCTGCCGGCCATCAAAAAATGAATGGCAGCCATGACATTCCCATTCCATCACTGCTCGCCATCGGCCCCCGACTGACGAGCGTTTAATGGGAACCACCTCGCGGGGTTATAGCTGACATTCAATCCGGCGGCGCCGATGCCATGCCGCAAGGCTGGCTGGCAAAGCCCAACCCGGATTTTGCCCCGATGACCGCGTCGGGGTTTCTCCGAGAGTTGCCGTAAAGTTCTGCTTGGCAAGCGTGGATTTAGCGGATTAGCTGGTCGCCATGAGCATTGTAACCAGGACCGGCGACGACGGCACAACGGCGCTCATGTACGGCCGCCGTGTCCCCAAATCGCATCCTCGGGTTGAAGCCTGCGGCGTGGTGGACGAACTCAATGCCGCGCTCGGTTTGGCGCGTTCGGCGGAGCAACCTGATTTCGTCAGGGAGAATCTGCTCGCGATTCAGCAGGACCTGGTCGTGTTGATGGGCGAATTGTGCGTTCAGCCGGAGGATTTGGAGCGCTACCTCAAAGACGGTTACTCGCTCGTCATTCCGGGAATGACGGCGAAACTCGACGCGCTCGCTCAGGAAATTGAAGCGCAACATATCAGCTTCAAAGGCTGGGCGACCCCGGGTGCGACCAGGAATTCTGCCACCCTGGATGTGGCGCGAACGGTTTGCCGCCGCGCGGAACGGGACCTGTGCGCGTTGAAGCAATCCGGCGAATTAAGAAACGGCGAGATCATCGTTTATCTCAATCGCCTGTCGGATTTGCTGTGGCTGTTTGCGCGTTGGGTGGAGACGAGGGCGGGCAAGGAACAAAAATAGGGCGTGCGCGGCAATTTCCATCGCCGGCAGCGGATTGCCCAATGCCCGTTCCGGCCCTGGTTTGGTGAAATCGCCTTGGATATCGGGTCGGCCTTGAAATCGGGGACAATGGACCGGTAAGCTCGCCTTGTGAATAACATCGGTTTTGTTCACTTCCGCCCGCCGGCGGTGAACACGGCAAATATCTCATTACCAACGCGTTTGCATGATCTGATTTGCAACGGCGTAGCCTTGGCCAATTGATGAAAACCGCTGCCATCGGCAATGGTTGGAGAGTCACGGCCACCAAAAATCTTCGGGCAAATGGTCAAATGTAGCTCATCCACCAGGCCAGCTTTGAATAAAGCGGCGTTTAATTCTCCGCCGCCTTCACAGAGCAGGCGCTTGACGCCCCATTTCGCCCGCAACCAGCAAAGCGCTGCGCGAAGATTGATTTTATTTTTTCCGCAGACCTTCACCTCATTCGCAACGGCCCGCAGACGGCGCAGCCTGGTCGGCGCTGCGCGCCTGGTGGTAAGCACAATAATGGGCGAAAAACGATGTCGGAAGATTTCCGCTCGTGGATTAAGCCAACCATCGCCGCTCACAACGACGCGCAAGTTATATTCGGCCAATCCGCGCCGGCGCCGCAACTGCCGGAATTTTGCCGGTCCTGGCCCCAGGTTGATGGGAGCCGACGCGACTGTTCGCGCGCCCGCCATGACTGCGTCCACCGTGGCGCGCAGTTCCAGCAGATGCTCATGGTCTTGGGCGCTGCCGAAGGACGAAACCGCACGGTTCGACGTCGCGATTTTACCGTCGGCCGTCACGGCCATGTTTACGAGCACAATTGGCAGCGTTGCGTTTCCCGTTTTTAGTCTGGAATTCACACAATCAGCATCGCATCGCCGTAACTGTAAAAGCGGTAACGTTCCCGGATGGCTTCGGCGTAGGCCGCCAGGAGCATGTCGCGCCCACGTATTTCGCCCGGTGCGGCAAACGCACTCACGAGCATCAACAACGTGGAGCGGGGGAGATGAAAATTCGTCAATAGCGCGTCCACGATTTGAAACTGGAATGGCGGATAGATGAAAATGCCCGTTTTCCCTGTGTTTTCAACGATTTTCCCGTGGTTTTGTGAGGCAATCGTTTCGAGCGCGCGGACGGTTGTCGTGCCAACGGCAATGACGCGCCGGCCGGAATTCCTGGCTTCATTTACGATGCACGCAGTGTCCCTGCCAACCTGAAATTGTTCCTGATGCATTTTGTGCGCGGTAACCCTCTCGGTCTTCACCGGCAGAAAGGTGCCGGGACCGACGTGAAGCGTGACGCAGCAAACCTGCACTCCACGCCCGCGGATTTGTTCCAGCAATTCCGGAGTAAAATGCAATCCCGCCGTCGGCGCGGCGACCGAGCCGTTATGCTCGGCATAAACTGTCTGGTATCGTTCCCGGTCCCCCGGCAGCTCGCGGGCACGATGAATGTAGGGAGGCAAGGGCGTTTCCCCCAGCCGCTCAAGCTGGCCGTGGATGTCCCGGATACCCGAAAATTTCAACCGCCGATTGCCTTCGCCGTTTGTTTCGACGACTACCGCTGAGATGCCGGGCAGATTTCCCTTCGGATCGCGAAGGGTAATTCCCGCGCCGACGCCCGCACGTTTCGCTGGCTTCACCATGGCCCACCAGTCGTTGGTGGCGTTTTCTTCGAGCAGCAGAATTTCAAATTGGCCGCCCGTACGAACATTCGCGCCGCGTAGCCGCGCCGGGATAACGCGCGAATTGTTCAGGACGAGCACGTCGCCGGCACGAAGGAATTCCGGGAGTTCGCTGAACCGGCGGTGTTCGATGCGCCCGTCATGGCGATTCAAAACCAGGAGTCGTGATGCGTCACGCCGGGGCGCAGGGCCTTGCGCAATCAATTCCGGCGGCAACCTGAACTCGAAGTCGGCGCTTCGCATCCCGCCGAGTCTCACGGTTCACGTTGTAAGTTGCAAGTTGTCAGGCAACGAGGTTTAAAATTTGGGGTTTTACGTGGATTTGCGGGTTGTGAATAACTTCTGAATAAATCGCAAAAAAAACCGAAATTTTTTGTTGACGTAGTGGGTCGAAATGGGTAAGAATGGGGCGTCGTGGGGAAAAAGGCCGTTCGCTGTTCCCACGGTGAACAAATGGGCAGTACGACAAACAATCAACCGACTTACTACAATTCGCGCTTTCGTCATGGTGTGGACGAGAAGCGGCGCGTGCAAATTCCGGCCAGGTGGCTGCCGCGAAAGGCGGATTTGGAGCTGACGCTAATCCTTTGGCCGCGCGAAGGCGTAGGGCCGTGTGTGCGGGTGCTGCCCCCTGCGCAAATGGCGAAACTGATGCAATCCATTGACGAGATGCCAAACAGCGACCCCAAAAAGGTCGTCCTGAAACGCATTATCGGAAGTGGTTCGGCGCAGGCCACCGTGGACAAGGCCGGGCGAATTTGTCTGCCGGAGGAAATGGCCCGCGAGGCGGGTCTCAAGAACGAGGCGGTGCTGGTCGGCTTGCTCGATCGCTTTGAAATTTGGAATCCCGAACGTTACGGAAAGGTTCAAGCCGCCGACGCCGCGTTGGCGCCCGACGCCTTCAGATTGATGGAATGATTATGAAACTTGGAACATTGCTGGCCGCCGGGAAAAGCTTGGCGCTAAGACGCCGGGGACAAAGTCCGTATCGCGCCAACAAACAGATTTATCTTCCCAAATTTGGTTCGCCGAAGAACCCATTCGCGTCGGCGAACCAACCCGGAGGGGCAATCCCGCCGGAAGGAACCGCCACTGCGCCGGTCAAAACACCAATCACCGTCGTTGCAGCCAAAACCCAAAGGCTGCCGACGTTTTCTCCGGCGCAGGCGGTCAATCATCGTCCGGCGACTGCCGGACAACCGGGCGGCCCGGCTCCAAAGCCGCGGCATCCGTTGCAGTGGATGAACAAGCTGAACCCGTTTGCATCCGATTCCGCGTTCCTGGTTGCCGGTTCGGGCAACGCGAAAGCCCCCATCCAGGCCGAATTGTCATTGGATGCAGTAAAAGTTTTGCGGAACGACCTGAGCGACGTGGACGTCGAGGTTGTTCCGCTCAAGTCCCATCCGCCGGGTGATGCCGGGGAACCGGATCTGCCCACGGCCAAAAAAACGTGGGGACTGTTGGGGGAACGGTTTTTGAAGATGAAAGCCGGGTGAGCCGGCGTAAAACCCATGCACAGTGCCAGAGTTCGTTCACAAACCGGTGATGGCGGCGGAGGTGCTGGACGCCTTGAAGCCCCGGCCGGGCGGGCGCTACGCCGACGGGACAATCGGTGGCGCCGGGCACGCGGCGATTATCTTGGCCGCGAGTTCGCCGACTGGATGGCTGTTTGGATGCGATCGCGATGGCGACGCGGTTGAAGCGGCGCGCGCGCGGCTGGCGGAGTTCGCCGGACGATTTGAAATCCGCCGCGGTAATTTTGCGGAAATGGCTGATTGGATTCCCGCGGCAAGTTGCGAGGGCGTGCTGTTGGACCTGGGCGTGAGTTCGCGGCAACTGGATCGCGCCGAACGCGGATTCAGTTTTCAGCACGACGGACCGCTGGACATGCGGATGGACACGCGCCAATCGCTGACGGCGGCGGATTTGGTGAACGGCGGCGGCGCCGGGGAGCTGGCGCGAATTTTTGGAGAACTGGGCGGTGAGCGGGACGCACGGCGCATTGCGAATGCAATCGTACGCGGCCGCGAGAGGCAGAAGTTTGAAACCACGCGCCAATTGGCGGACTTGATTGAAAAAATATCGCCGCGCCGCGGAAAAAAAACGCATCCGGCGACGAAAGTTTTTCAGTCATTGCGAATCGCGGTAAATGACGAGGTCGGCTCTTTGAAACGGGGATTGGCCGCGGCGATGAAAACGTTGAAGCCCGGCGGACGGCTGGCGGTCATCACGTTCCATTCGCTGGAGGACCGGGTGGTGAAGAGTTTCGGGTGCGCACGGGCGCGGGATTACACGTTCGCCGGAGGAGTGGACGTTCCGGAGTTGCGCGAACCGCGCGTGCCCGAGTTGAAATGGGTGACGCGCAAGGCCGTCAGGCCGGGAGCGGAGGAAATTGCGGAAAATCCGCGCAGCCGCAGCGCACAATTGCGGGTAATGGAGAAGATTTAGAGGATGAAAAATCGAAGAAGTCAGTCAGCGGTGATTCGGTTTGGGCCGGCGTTGAAGGCCTTATTTTTGTGCCTGTTGATCGCAGGTTCAGCGGTCGGTTACGTCTGGCAAAAGAGCCAGATTTACCAGCTTGCCCAGCAAAAAGGTCAGCGGGAAGCCCGCCTGAAACAATTGCTGGAAGCAAACCAGAAACTCAGTGGCCAACTCGCGATGCTGCGTTCGCCGCCGATGTTGGACCAGCGGGTGCGGGAGTTGAACTTCGGACTGGGTCCTGCGCAACCATCGCAAATCTGGCGGCTGCCCGAACCTCCGCCGGTCCCGTCCAGTAACCGGGACGCGTCCGGCCGGCTGGCCGTGCGCCCCATCGGCGCCACGACCCAATAAGATTTGAATTTGGCCGCCGCCCGTGACGCCGTCGGGTGAGGAACCGATCGCCGCGGGCGGCCGGCCGCTTTGAAAATGAGCAATCAACTGCAACTTCGACGGGTGTTGTTGCTGCTGCTGCTGCTGGGCGCGGCGTTCGCCGGACTGGGATACCGGCTCGTGGACTTGCAGGTGTTGCGGCATGATGAATTGGCCAAAGTCGCCGAGTCGAACACGGAACATGATTTTTTCAGGGCGCCGCGGCGGGGCAACATCCTGGACGTGAACGGCAATCTGCTGGCCACGAGCATTTCCGTGAAAACGGTTTGCGCCAACCCGTCATTGATGGGCAACCAGCAGGCAGTGGTCGCCCGGGCGCTCGCGCCGCTGCTGGGCATGAGTGAAAGCGCCCTTTATCAACGGATGATTCCCCGGGTCGGGAGAAATGAAAAAGGCCAGATCGTCACCAACGGACTTCATTATGTCCGGCTCCAGAAAAATGTCTCCGATGAGACCTGGCAAAGGATTCAAATGGCAATGACCAATCTTTCATTCGGGGTGGATGAAAGTAAATTGTCCAGAAGCGACCGGGCATTTCTCCGCAACCTGCGCCAGGGCGCAATTTTTGCCGAGACGGACCAGTTGCGCACTTATCCCAACGGCCCGCTGGCGGCCCAGGTGCTCGGATTCGTCGGATCGGAGGATGTGACGTTGAACGGCACCGGGATTTCGCAGCTTTCCGGGCGCGACGGCATCGAATTGGTCATGAACCTTGCGTTGAGCGGTGCGGCGGGCTGGCGGGTGACGGAAATGGATCGGCAACGGCATGAGTTGGTTGCGTTGCGCGACCAGGATGTGCAGGCGCGCGATGGCCTTAATGTCGTGCTCACCCTGGATGAGGCTATTCAGCACATTGTCGAGCGCGCCCTGGCCGACGCGATGCAGCAGCACACGCCCATCAGCATCACCGGCATCGTCATGCGTCCACGCACGGGCGAAATCCTGGCCATGGCGACCCTGCCCAATTTTGATCCCAATAATCCCGGTGCCGCACCAGCCGATGCCCGCCGGGACCGCGTCGTCACCGACGTGATGGAACCGGGTTCAACGTTCAAAATTGTCGTGGTTTCCGGCGCGTTGAATGACGGCATGGTCCATTTCAACGACACGTTTAATTGCGAGGAAGGGCATTTCGCCTATGCCGGGCGGGTTTTACACGACCATGAGCCGTTCGGGATTCTGACCACCAAAGGCATCATCACCAAATCGTCGAACATCGGCGCCGCCAAAATCGGCATCCGCCTCGGCGAAAACCGGCTGTACGATTATGCGACGAAATACGGCTTTGGCGAAATCACGGGCATCCTGTTGCCGGGCGAAGTCAGAGGGATTTTGCGTCCGGTGAACAAATGGAGCAAGGTTTCCATCGCGCAAATCCCGATGGGGCAGGGCGTGGCGGTGACGCGGCTGCAAATGCTCATGGCCATGTGCGCCATTGCCAACGATGGCTGGCTCGTGCAACCGATGCTCGTGAACCGCCTGGAAGACCGCGGCGGAAAGGTGGTGCAACAATACACGCCGCACTGCGTGCGACAGGTCATCAGTGACGCCACGGACAAATTGATGATTGAAGCGCTCAAAACGGTCGTCTCACCGGACGGCACCGCGCCGGGCGCGGCTATGAAGGATTACACCGTGGCCGGCAAGACCGGCACGGCTCAGAAAGTCGGGCCGGACGGTTATGAACGAGGCAAATATTTTGCGTCGTTTATCGGCTTTTTCCCGGCGGACAATCCGCAGCTCTGCATTTCCGTGGTCATGGACGAGCCGAAGGAAGGTTATTACGGCGGCCAGGTATGCGGCCCGGTGTTCCGGGAAATTGCCGAGCGCTGCGCCAGTTATTTGAACATTCCACCGGACAAAACTCCGGGGCCGACCGCTGCGCCTGCGCTCGTGGCCACGGATGGCACACGACGGCCGGCCAATTCACAAGCGCCTTAAAACAGGCGGATATTTACTGTGGAACCCCGTTCTTTGAAATTCATTGCCGAAGCCTGCGCCGCCAGACTCAAACACGGTTCGGAGGACACGCTCGTCCAGCGCGTCTGCACCGATTCGCGCCAGGCGCAGGCCGGTGACCTGTTTTTCGCCATCAAAGGCGAACGTTTCGACGGCCACGACTTTTTGAACGAAGTCGCGGCCAAAGGGGTGGCGGCGGTCGTCGTGGAAAAATCAAAGGCCGGGTCGGCGCGCCGCGCCGACCGGACGCCGCAGCGCAACGTCCCGGGCACTGAAAAACCCGACGGCGCTGTGCTCGTCGTGAACGACACGCGGGTGGCGCTGGCAAGATTCGCCGCGGCCTACCGGGGCGAATTCGATTTGCCGATCGTTTGCGTCGCCGGCTCGAACGGCAAAACGACAGTGAAGGAACTGATCGCCTCGGCGCTCCGGCAAAAACTGGCGACATTGTGGAGCGAGGCCAGTTTCAACAACGACATCGGCGTGCCGTTGACCTTGTTGCGGCTGGAAAAGTCACATCAGGCGGCCGTGCTCGAAGCGGGTACCAACCATCCGGGTGAACTCGTGCCGCTCGTGAAAATGATCCGGCCGAAATACGGCGTCATCACGAACATCGGACGCGAGCATCTGGAATTTTTTGGCAGTGTCGCGGGTGTCGCACGGGAGGAGGGTTCACTCGCGGAACTGTTGCCGGCGGATGGCAGGCTTTTTGTCAACGGCGACAACGAATGGA
>Ga0335077_10002612_pt1 | contig 21559 bp, 17 predicted proteins | sample Lox_Sample_31_FD_207151 | JGI IMG/M metagenome (GOLD analysis project Ga0335077, IMG submission 207151) | Soil microbial communities from Loxahatchee National Wildlife Refuge, Florida, United States - Lox_Sample_3.1 | ecosystem: Environmental > Terrestrial > Soil > Wetlands | place: USA...
GCAGCGGCTCCAGGCTTAGGCGGTGTCTTTTCTGTGGCACTTTCCCGCGGGTTTCCCCGGGTCGGCGTTACCGACCACCCTTGCCCTGTGATGTCCGGACTTTCCTCGAAGGCTCATCACCTCCGCGACTGCTCAGCCTCCGACGTCAAGCATAGCCCCGCACCCCCGGCGACGCCGAAAGGTTTCACCCGCTCCTTCGACCGGCTAGCGCAGCGTCGACTCGCACGCCGAGCAGCGACCACCGATCGCGCGGGCGTGTACGCCGTACTGCGGCCTCATCTCCCCGCCGCAGATCGGGCAGGCGACGGTCCGGCCCGCGCGGAGACCCATCCATACCGAGGCGATGAGGTCATCCAGCGTTCCGCCCTCGTCCAGGGTGTCGAACAGCGACGCGGTGCCGGGAAGCGTGCACGTGGTCATGTCATGCTCCGCATCAGTCCTACGACCTTGCCGAGCACGCGCACGTCCCTGCTCCGGATCGGCTCCATCGAATCGTTCTCGGGCTGAAGGCGCACGTGGTCCTCTTCCTGGAAGAAGCGCTTGACCGTCGCCTCCTCCCCGACCAGCGCCACCACGATCTCGCCGTCCTGCGCGGTCTCCTGCGGACGGACCACGACCAGGTCACCTTCGAGGATGCCGGCGTCCTTCATCGACTCGCCGCGCACGCGCAGCACGTATTCGCCGTCGGTCCCGCCGGCATAGTCCGGCGTCTGCACGTAGTCCTCGATGTTCTCCTCGGCGAGGATCGGCTGGCCCGCGGCGACGTGGCCCACGAGTGGCAACCCCGGCTTCACCAGACTCCGAACGCCGGCAGCAGCCCGGTCGAGCAGTTCGATCGCGCGGGGCTTCGTCGGGTCGCGCCGAAGCAGCCCGATCTTCTCGAGGTTCGCGAGATGCGCGTGGACCGTCGAGGAAGACGCCAAGCCCACCGCCTTGCCGATGTCGCGCACGGTCGGCGGATAGCCGTATTTCGCGGAATACCGCTTGATGAAGTCGAAGATTTCCTGCTGGCGCTTGGTCAGGTCCATCGCTCCGCTCCTTGCTCGATTTGCTCGTTGATCGGCAGTGAGTCGAACATGTGTTCGGCACTGTAGCGCGCCCCGAGGACGGACTCAACTCGGCGCGGCCAAACCCGCCGCGTGACCGACGAGGAAAACCCCTGCAGACGGCCCCTTCGCCGGCCAACCGCCACCCCGAATAAGCCCTCCCTCCCCACCCCACAGGGCTATACTGGCCGCCTCCAGCGCCTGTGGCGGAATTGGTAGACGCGCAAGGTTGAGGGCCTTGTGGACTTTATGGTCCGTGGAGGTTCGAGTCCTCTCGGGCGCACTGGGAAAGCCCCGCACAACGGCGGGGCTTTTGCGTTCCGAGGACCTATTTGTCTCCCTCGAGGTGGATGTTCCGTTGTCGACTCGACTGCGCCCGCAGTGAGCGAGAAGGCTGAACGTGACCGCCGCTCGACGACGTGCATATACGCCCTTCAGTGTCGAGCACGCACGATTGCGACTCAGACTACGGGGCAGTAGCGTCGCCGTCAGCTTTGGGTTCTCCCGGCCTGCCACCTCGGGGGAGGTGAGTTTTGTGCGCCGTTTTGGCAGCTTTATCCGTGATGTCCTCGGGTGTCGGGAGATCGTGGGGTTGCGCCGCGCCCTCCGACAGATGAAACGGCGGTTGCTGATACCGGTCGTGCTGGCCCTGCTTCTCCTGAACGCTGGCGTGGCTCTCGCGCAGGCACCAACCTGGAATTCCGGCTACAACGGCTGGTGGCCCGGCGGCTTTGGCTATCGGCCGGTGACCGTCCAGGCGCCCTCTTACCCTTGCTCGGTGACAGCGTACGGACCCACGTTTAACACCCACGCGAACAGCTGGAATCAAAACTACGGCGGCGGGGTCAGCTGCACGAGCGGGGTCGGCGAGAAGACACTGACGATCTCTGACCAGGTGCTGGGCCCGGATGGCCACACTTGGTACACGATCACGGGCTCGACCTTCACCGCGGGACCAATCGGCGGCAACCCGCTCCGCATGATCCGCAACCGGCCGGCGTCCCTCGGTCACGTCTATCGCGCGGCAGCGGTCGCCAAGTTGATCGTTCCCAACGGGCACGCCGGCTGCTCGATAAACAACACCTGCTTCCAGACAATCGTGCTGACCAGCACCAGCCGGCCCCTCGCACCCTAGCCCGCGTCGACGAGCTAGCGCGCATCCGTCTGTCGGCGGTCAGCTGTTGGCTTGCCCTTGCGGCGGCGAGTGAGCGTGCGGCCATCTCCGGGTCGGACCCGACAAGGCGCGCTCCGCGCGGGCCGATCCGGCTTCTGGGCGACACCCAGTCGCCGAGCCGTCTAACGAGCACGAGGTTGCGGTCACTGGGAGGTCCGGTGGCGGGTTGACAGTGGGCTCGCTCTAACCGGCCAGGACCCAGCCGCCATCCACGTGGATTACCTGACCGGTGATGTAGCCGGCCCCGTCCGAAGCCAAGAACAGGACGGTTTCGGCGATCTCCTCCGGCTTGCCGAAACGCTTCATCGGGTTCATCGCGATTGCCTCGTCGATGTGCTCGGGCGAGACTCCCCACTCGGTCTCCCATTCACCTGAGATCGGGCCAGGAGCGAGCGCGTTAACGCGGATTTCCGGAGCGAGGTCCCGGGCCAGAGTGGCGGTGAAGCCGCGGATTGCTCCCTTTGCCGTTGAGTAGGTGACGGGAACGAAGTTGATCGCGTTCTCGGCGTTCGTCCCGTTCCCATAGGTGCTCGAGAAGTTGACGATCGCACCGCCGCCGCTTTCGAGCATCAACGGCCTCACCGCGTGACACATCCGCATGGTTCCGATCACATCAACCTGAAGCAGTGCCATCGCCGCAGCGGTGTCCAACTCGCTGAACCTCACGGTGTCCGCCTCGTCGAGGCGGCCAGCCGCATTCACGAGGACGTCCACGCGGCCGTAGCGTTCCGTGACGCCGGCGACAAATGCGTCTACCGAGTCCTGATCCGTGACGTCGAGCTGGCCGCAGTGAGCACGGGCACCCCGCCCCTCCAACTCCGCCACGGCTTCCTCGGACCGGGAGCGAGACGAGCGATAGCCGAGTGCCACCGAGGCGCCCTCCGCACCGAAGCCTCTGGCAACAGCCCCACCAAGCGTTCCCCCGCCCCCGCTAACCACCGCCACCCTTCCCTCAAACCGCCGGCCATCATTCCACTGAGCGCCCATGCCTTCTCCCTCGGTCGGTGGCCATGTGGGCCAGGCGATTAGATCAGCACGACGAGCTACGTACGGTTGGTCGCGGGGGAAGGGTATCGCGCTGTTAGGCTATCGCCTAACAAATGCTTGGTGCCCCGCGAAGCAGGCATCGGGTAGTCCTAAGCATCTCCGTCGACGCTCTCGCCCGGGGCGAGGACCGGCGCTCTCCTCGGAATCAAGGACCGCTGGATGTCGCGAATCGCAGGGCTTCCTCGAAGATCACGAGCAGCCCGATCTGCTCGACCCCCGGCAGGATGGTTACCGGTGCGTCTCCGCCGAGCAGCTCGGCGACGCGGCGGGCGTGCGACGGCGGATGCGTCCGGTCGAACTCCCCTGTCCAGAGGGAGGCACGAACGGCGCCGGGCGCGACGTTCCACGGCTTGCATAGGATCCGCACCTCCTCGATGAAACCGTCTGGGTTCGCAAACAACTCTTCGGTCGTCGTCACGAACAGTTCTTTGACCCACGGGATCTGGACGACCTCTGCGTCGGGCCCCTTGACCAGCCCGAGCGCCGAATCGGGCAGCTTCTTGTATTGCTGCTTGAAGCCCGCGCGCAACAGAAACGGCGCACGGCGGGACAGGATTGCCGCGATCTTGATGTCCCTCCCGGCCGCGCGCCACTGGGCCTTCTCGGCGAGCGGCGCAAGTGCTCCCAGCAGCGAGTGAGCAGTGACGCGCTCCGGACTCGTTCCGGCTAGGGCGATGCCGTAAGGCGTGCCGCCGGACTGCGTGACGATCCCGAAACGTTCAATGCCGAGCGTGTCCATCAGCACGAGATGGTCGGCTGGCCAATCGGCGACCGTCCGGCCCGGCTTCGGCGTGCTGTCGTGACAGCCCGGACGGTCCGGGATGACGAGCCGAATCCCGGTTTCGCGCGCGGTCGCCGCGAGCGCCCGACCGAGCCCGCGGCTGCAAGGACCGTCAAGCACCGTTACCACGGGCCCGGTGTCGGCGCCGGCCAGGAGATATGAAAGTGAGCGCCCGTCAGGGAGTGCGATCTTGGTGTCAGGCTCCTTTTGCGACATCGTGTCGCATAGTGTTTCATACCATGCGACATGGTGTCGCAAAGAGTTCCTTCAGATGAAGCGCGGCGTCGAATCCTCGACGCTACGCGGGAGTTGTTGCTCGACCGGCCGTTCGCCGCGCTGACCGTCGGCGATGTGATGGCCCGTGCAGGGCTGACTCGCACGGTCTTCTACCGCCACTTCGACGCGCTCGCGCAGATGGCGCCTGAGCTGCTGCCGGACTCAGAGGACCCGCTCCTCGATCAGGTCCTACGCGGCCCTTCAGAAGACCTGATCGCATCGATGATCGCCGGCCTCGTCCAGCTCTACGCCGACAACGGTCGGTGGCTGCGAGCCCTCGACGCGGCCGCGGCGGCTGATCCGAGCGTCGCAGCGGAACTGGAACGCGCGCTCATCGGCCCCCGTCGACTACTTGAGCAACTCGTCGCCGACGCCCCACACCCGGCGCCCGACGCAGCGGAGTTCTCGCTGCTGCTGATGGCAACCCACCGCGCCTACCTGCTCGACAAATTCGGCGATGGCAACGACTCACCAAAGAACCGTCAGGACGCGGTTGATGCGTTGACGGCGTTGTGGCAGCGACTTCTGGCTGAGTGACCCACCCCGGCGACCCGACCCCGATGCCTGTCCCGCTCATCGCGCGTGTGGTGAAGCGTCGATGCTCGGCTGATCTCTGGGTTGTGTTCCTCCTTGCGGTCGCCGCCGGAGTCGTGGCTTTTCTGTAGAGACGAACGACTTCGCACCGCCGATGCTGGGTGGGGCTACCGGGGAGACCGGCTCGTTCCCCTTGCTCGGGGTTCTGGTGCCCCCGATCGTTGCGGCAGCGGCGCAGATCGGATCCGGCGGCAAGTTTTGGCGTCGATTGATTGATTCGGCGTGCGAGCGGACCTGAGAATCCGTTCCGTCTTGCGTTTACTCGAAAAGCCGCCGCGCGAACCAGTCGCTGGCGTTCTGAACGCCGGGCACCGCGAAGAAGTAACCGCCTCCGACCGGGGAGATGTAGTCCACCATGGGCTCGCCGATGAGCCTCGTCTGGTTGGCGACGAACTGGCGGACGAGGTCCTGCTGGAAGCAGTTGAATAGCAGTCCCATGTTGAGGTTGCCGGCTAGGTCGATGCCGTTGTCGTAGTTGTAGCCGCGTCGGAAGATGCGGCTGTTCTCGGTTGCTTTGGTGCGGGGGTTGGACAGGCGGATGTGCGCGGTGAGCGGCATGATCTTGCCTTGCGGGTCCTTGGAGAAGTCGAACACGTCCGTGATGGATTTCGTACCGAGCATCGCGCCCGACGCGCGGAAGCGGCCGATCATGGTCTGTTGCTCGTTCAGCGCCACCCGGTCCCAGAACTCGATGAACATCCGGATGATCCGGAACACGTGATAGGTGCCACCGCGCGCCCAGGCAGGTTCGTTGGACTTGTCGGTGATCCACAACAGCCGGTCGGCGACGTAGGGGTCGGTCACGTTCGGGTTGGCGATTCCGTCCATGTGCCCGAAGTGGTTGCGAGGCACCCCGTTCGGCCGCTGCGGCGCCTGGAACCCGTCCATCCTGTAGGCGATCTGCATGCCCGCGCGGGTGTGTTTGGCGATGTCCCGGAGCGCGTGGATCGCCGTGTCCGGCTGACCGGCGCAGATCTGGAGCAGAATGTCCCCGCCGGTGATGCTCGGCTGCAGGTTGTCGTTCGGGAACGACGTCATCTCGGTCAGCCGGTTGGGCTTTTTGTCCGCCAGCCCGAAGGCGGGGTTGTCGAACAGGCTGGCGCCGATGCTGACCGTGACCGTCAGCCCGTCCGGCGGGACGACGGTACCGAGCGTGCCGCTGTCGGACGGCGGTGAGACCGGGCCGAGGTCGACGGGCACGCCGCCGTGGGTGAGGAACCGAGCCCGCTCGGTCAGCGTCTGGAGCGTCCCGATCAGCTCACCGCGTGTGCTGGCCGTGACGTTGAAGACCACGAAGCAGGCCGCAGGTGGCGGCGGGTTGACGATCCCAGCCTGATGGCGTCCGTGGAACGGGACCGCCGGCAGGCGCGCCGACGGGTCGTTGACGACGGCCTTCTGCAGGTCGCCGTCGGCCTGAAGCCGATCAGACGCTTTCTGCCCGCCCCGTTGGGCGCCGGCCTCCGCGATGCCCGGCGCGCCGAGCGCTCCCGCGACGCCGACAGCGGCGGCGCCAGTACGGGTCAAGAACTGACGGCGGTCCACGTTCATACGCCCCTCCGGATGATTCCAGTGCTTTCGTTCATCGATCCCGGCGCTAGGTCAACGGTGCCACGTTACCGGTGCTTGTGAGGAGATCTGGGATCGGCGCGAGGGTCTCAAGGGCGGCACCGACTGCCGCGTCGACCCGCTGGCGAGCGAGCGGCGGGAGATCGCTGACGGCAACCCAAGCGCCATTGACCTGGGTCTGATCGACGGCGGCAATGACCGCGTTCAGTTGTCCGTCAGCGCGAGCGACCAAGCCCGGCGCGAGCGGGTTCAGGACCGGGGCGAGCAGGCCCAGGAGCTGTCTTACCGCCGAGACGTCGGCGGTGAGAGAAGCGAGACCGGTCCCGCTGCCGTAGTCATCGTTGCCCGTGAGCGTGTCACGCATGGCATCCTCGAGAATCTCGTGCGGGCGCAGGACCCAGTTCGCGAGACCGGCCCCACTCCCCACGAGCTCGGTGCCGAGCGGGATGGCTATCAGCGTCTTGACGAGCTGCTGCAAGGTCGCGGTGTCAGCGGCCGCTGCAGCCAGGCTCCTGTCCGTCCAGAGATCCAACTCGACCTTGTGGAAGCCGGTGAACTGAGGGCTGGCAGTTCCGCCGACGAGACCCGCGGCTGTGCCATCGATCTCGTCGCCGAGCTCGCCGAAGACGCCATAGGCGCCGTCATCCTGGCCGATGTCGAGCCACGCCAGATGGGCTGTCAACCAGTCAGATTCAGCCTGGGCAAGATTCCCGCTGCCGATGTCCCCCGCCAGCGTCCGCAGGTCCGCCCGAACCGCGACTAGGTCACGGCCCACATCGACGTGATAGTTGACGAACGGCCCAAGCTCAGCCCCTTGATAGTCGCACCCCGCTATCGACCTCGTGATATTCCCGGACGCGTCCAGCCACTCGACCCCGCACGGTTTGGCCGCCAGCGATCGAGCAACGATCTCGTAGAAGTTGTGATGGACCCTCACAGTCCGGGCCGGAGCCGCCAGGAAGCGGGCGGTGACCGAGACGACCCCATCTGGGGCCAGCCCCACGAGCGGCGTAGCCTTGGTACGGAGCATCCCGTCTGAGGGCGCGGGCAGAGGAGCACAGGTCTCGATCCGGGTCGCCGCGCGATTATCACCGCCGACCTCAGCCACACATACCGCTCGCTGTGCGTAGTCGCGTCGCAGTAATGGCAGCAGGTCATGCTCGATCTGAACCTGGCTCGCGTACAAGCACCGCACCGGCGCTATCCGAAATGGAAGAAAGTGCTCGGCCGGGATCGCGTACAACAACCCGCGATCGCCGGCTCGACCGAGCAACCGAATCCCCGACGTCACGATCCCCGACGCCGATAACCGCACACGCAACTTCCCGAGCGCGAGCCGGTCATCGGCTCGTTGGCTCCGACGAAACAATCCGTACCTGCTTTGGATCGCGCTCGGGACCGAGCTTGCCTGCGGCGCCAACGTGCCGGGCCTCGGGTACGTCGAACATGGTCGGAGCGTGGCACCCGACGCCCGTGATGCCAGCGCCCCGCATCCAACCGCAAATCCCAGCAGACAGGCCAGAGCCGCCACCGCGACGACCGTCAGCAAGGAGCGACTCCGAGCCGACGCGGCACAGCCAATGTCGCACAACCCCGATCGCGGTGTGCCGCGGTTCTCTTCTCCCGCTCGCCCCAGATATCTCTCAAGTCTCAGCATCCGACTGCTGACCACGCACTCCTCAAGCGACGGTGCCGGCTTCGCGCGCGTCACCATATCACAACTTAGGGCACCCTAATTAGGGCCGCCTAATTCGTCATAGCGCAGAGACCGCACCTGCTGGTTGATTCCGTTCTAAGAAACCCGCTCAGCCAGGCGTCGGACTTGGGTTGCGGCGCATGACCACGATGCAGATGTCGTCCGTGAGCGGTCCGTCAGCGAACTGCAGCACTCCCGCGCGTAGGTTCGCGATGATTTCGGCGGCAGGGGGCACGGTTGGGCCCGAGATGGCGTCGATGACTCGAGCCAGGCCGAACCGTTGACCCTGACCGCTTGCCTCGTACAGCCCGTCGCTGTAGAGCAGGATGGCGTCGGCTTGTGCGAGCGGGGCATGTTGGGAGGTGATGTTCAGGTCAAGGTCAAAGCCCAGTGGCGCCGCATAGTGAGTTGGTTCCAGCACCGTCCCACCAGGGACGGTGATCGGAAGGGGGTGACCGGCGCTGGCCCATCGCACCGACGCCTGGCTCGGGTGGTAGGCGACGCAGACGACCGTGACGAACTCGCCGGTGCCCTGGGTGCGAGCATGCACCGCGCGGTTGGCCAGCTTGAGGATCTCGGCGGGGTCGTGCGTGCCGGAGATGATGCTGATCAGCGAGATCCGGGTGAAAGTGGCCATCTGGGCCGCTTGCGGGCCGTGGCCCACCACGTCCCCGACGATGGCAATGCTCCACCCCCCCGGACCGTTGGTCAGCAGATAGAAGTCGCCCGCGACGGCGTGCTCGGCCGGCAGCAGTACTCCGGCCACGTCAAGCCCCGGGATCTCAGGCAGTTTGTCCGGCGTGAGCGCCTGGCGCATCGCGTCGAGCTCCGACGCGGCGTCTTGACCACGAAGGGTGATATCACGCGCCCGTCCAGCGGCCAGGCCGGCGCCGAGGAACACGACACCCCGGACGGCGGCGCTCAGCGCGAGCATCGACACGTCCGCCGCAGCCGCCGAAATGAGATAGATGACCAGGCAACCGGCCGCCATCTCAACCCCGGCCCTCGTGCCATACCACCAGCCACAACAACCAACCGGGAGCACGTACAGGAACCCGATCCCAACCTGCGACCCATGCGAAAGCAATTCCCACAGCGCGAGCACGACCGCGATCTGCACCACCAGAGCTACAACACGAACCAGATCACGGCCCCCGAGCAGAATCCCCCCCTTTTTGCACTGGCTCTAGGCGGCGCGACCACTCTGGTCGCGCCCGCAAACACGGCAGTCATACCATCACCCCCACCCCGGCGCAAACGACTCGGGCTCCGCAGGTTCGCGGAACGCGGCGGAAAACGCGTGAACCCACCGGTGGTGGCAACCTCCCGCAGGCGGGCCCACCGGCCCGGGTGCGGCAACCTTACAGCCGCCGCGCTCGCGCGGATTCGATCCTCGCTCGGTGCCGATGTACGCTCAGGCCTCGCGGGGAGAGCCTGGACGAACGGCGGCGAGTCCCATTGGCTGGTGGTGCCTGAGGTGCGTGCTCAGGTGCAGTCGCGCCCGGCGTCCGGAGCGCCTACCGGCGCTGACGCAATCGCGCTAACTCCGGATGAGCGAAGTCTTCAAGACGCCCAACGAGTCGTGCGTCTTTGCGCGGCGGGGCTGTTACCGGCGGTGTCTCGGCTGCTCGTCTTCGGTGGCTACCCGGATCGACTGAAACTCCAGAAGTTCGCCGGGTGGATCGCCGTGCAGAAGCCATTCTCTGCCGACTCGTTCTACCAGTCCCCGGCGGGCCAGCTCCGATAGCCCATTGCTGACGGTCGGCCGGCGGGCGGATACTAGGTCGGCGAGGATCGCATGCGTAAGGCGTAGCGGAACGACCACGCCCCCTGGACGAACTCGTCCCCAACGGTCCGCCAAATGCCAAAACAGCATGTGCAGGCGGACCTCGACCCGTGTGTGTTGGGCGATCGCTGTTGCAGCCGCCAAGCTGCGCGACCGCTCAAGCGCTTTCGCGACCAGCCGGCCGGTGAGCTCCGGATAGCGGGCCAGCCGGACGGCAGCGTACTTGTCCAAGACCGCAATCCGCGCCTGTTCCAGCACGCGCCAGCCGGTTGTTCGCGAGAGTGTGGACTGAGCGCCTTCCCCTTGCCACGGTCGGAGCAGGTCACCTTGACCTAGAAGCTCCGCGCCGAAGCGACCCTCGATGCTGACGCGGCGAATAAGCAGTCCGCGGAGCACCAGCAATCCAATGCCGTCGGGAGTGAGATCCGTTCGCTGTCCCTCCCAACGACCGCGGGGAAGAACCATCGCCGGCGCGAGACAGTGATGGATCGCCTCGGACCGGCGTGCCGGTGAGAGCGCCTCGGCCAGGTCCACGTCCTCCGCCAGCAGGCGGCAGAGCTGCGACGAGTGAGTCCTTCGCGTCGGGCTCGGCGCCGCGCGCCTGGGCCTGGAGGCTGGGGTAGTCGTAGCGATCGAGGTTACCGTTGTGATCGCGTCGCGGGACGAAGCGCCCGCGGCTGCTGGTCGAGTTTGGTCAGCCGCCTGACAAGATTGGGAGCAGCTGCGGCCTGCGCGAGGTGATTCGGCGCTTGCTAAGCCTCGGCGTGGCGCGTCGACCGAGAAGTACGAATTCGTCGCTGAGACCGATGGCGGCCCGGGCCGGCAGCCAAGATCCCGGCAGGACGAGTGGCGACTGAGCCGCTAGGTGAGGCGTGCTTTGAAGAATCTGTTGCCGGTCGAACACAAAAACGCCGCAGCGGTTGCGCTACGAACTCACTCCCGATATGACTCGAGGCTCCGGCGCTCGCCCACAGAGTCGGAGCATTTACTGCTAAGGGACGCGTCATCGCTCGGGGCGGCGATGCTGGATGGCACCCCGGCACCAGTCCGTCCTGCCTGACCACTACGGATCACAATCCACGTGAGGAGACGAACACCCGGACCGATGCTCAGGCGGCTGCTTCGGGCTCCCGGCCATCTGTACGACTGCGATCTCGGCTGGCTGCTCGGCCACAGATTTCTGCGACTTACGCACGTCGGACGCCGGACCGGACGGACCTACCAGACGGTGCTTGAGGTGGTCGGAACCAACCGGGCCGACGACGAGTTCATTGTCGTTGCCGGGCTCGGCCGCTCTGCTCAGTGGTACCGCAACCTTCAAGTCCACGAAGCCGTCGAGGTGGCGGTCGCCCGAACGCATTTCGTCCCGGTTCATCGGGAGCTTCCGATTACTGAAGCCAAGGCGGTACTCGCGGCCTACGAGTGGCGTAACCGCTGGCTCGCCCCTTTGATCCGTGCCGCACTGAGCTGGCTGGTCGGTTGGCGCTACGACGGCACTGATGGCGCGCGGCAGCGACTCGCCGCCGAACTACCGCTCATCGGATTGCGGCCGGCGCCCCACCGAGATTCGCAATGCCAGCACGACGCGGAATGATGTCCGCCGTCAAGCCCGAGCCTGGACCCCTGGCTCTCGTAGCGATAGACGGCGACGGGATGACAGTCGAGTGGTCACCACAAAGACGCGTTGTATGGATCCTTACCGTTTCGATCACAAGCCGCGACAGCCTTTAGGTGTCTGACGGCCGAACCTTAAATGTCATAGATCTAACGAGCTCGCGGCCCGCGGAAGAACTCTTGCTCACGTCGGTGGTTAGGGGAGCGTTCACCGACCGAAGGAGACACATTGACCAGATTGCGGGTGGTGATTGCGGCGCTGGGCGTCGCAGGCGCGTCGATCGCCATAGCTATCCCGGCAGGAGGCTCAGCCGCCGTGGCCTCTGCCGCAGGAGCTCCACCAGCGTCTACCACGGGCGCTGCAACGAACGTCGCCCAGGCGAGCGCGACCGTCGCCGGAACCGTGAACCCGAACGGGACCGCGACTTCCTATTACTTCCAGTACGGGAGCAGCACGAGCTACGGCTCGACCACGCCGTCGACGGACGCGGGCTCTGGCACCGCTAACGTGGGCGTCTCGGCCAACCTGACCGGGCTGGCGTCGAGCACGAAGTACCACTACCGCCTCGTCGCGGTAAGCGGCGTCGGCACGACCGACGGGGCAGACGAGACGTTCACCACGACCACGCCCCCCGCTGCGACGACTGGCTCAGCAGCCAGGATCTCCCATTCGTCGGCCGGGGTCACCGGCTCGGTGAATCCCGAGGGGCAGGCCACAACCTATTACTTCCGCTACGGAACCACCACCGCCTATGGTCTGCAGAGCAGTCCGTCCGATGCGGGCGCTGGCACCAGCCCGGTTGGCGTTCACGCCACGATATATGGGCTCACTGCCAACACGACGTATCACTACCAACTGGTTGCGCAGAACGCTGGCGGAACCTCCTATGGGGCGGACCAAACGCTCGTGACCACATCGAGCGAAGCTGTGGTCCTCGGGCATGAAGGATTCGTCTCGCCGGGCCACGTGGTCGGCGTCGAGTTGGGCTGCTTCCATGGTACGAGCACGTGCGCGGGCCACCTCACGATGAGCCACAACGGGACGGTCATCGCCCAGCGTGACTATTCGATCCCGGCCGACAGCGGGGGCTTTCAGAACATGGTGCTGAGCTCCACGGGCCAGCAGCTGCTGGGCTCAAACGGCACGTTCCACCTGCTGCCAGTCACGGTTACGGCAACGGGAAGCACCGGGCAGACGCTCTCGTTCGTGATCCATCTCGCGCGCTGGGTGTGGCATTGATCCCGCCACGCTGAAGGGGGCGGGCGCGCCGGTAACTCCCGCCGGCGCGCCCCGCGCGTTGATCCACATCACCCGACAAAACGGTCGGGAGAATGACCAAAATGCTTGATCCACGCGACGCGTGCGCTATGAAACCGAAGTTAGGTTCATGGAAAACAGAGGACGAACATGAGCCGCGGCGAGCCTGAGCGGGTGGCCGCGTTCGAGGCCAATCACGCGGCCATCATCGCCCGGACGCTGCGCTGGGCCGATAGCGCGGCCGCGCGAGGGGACTACCGGAGAGCCGTGCACTGGGTGAAGACGGTGGGTGACCTCGGCCATGAACTCCCGGCTGAGTATGCGGTCAAGCGGGACATGTGGCTGAACGCGATCGAGCGCGACCCACCCGCCCGCGACTAGGCGCCTGCGGAACCGCCTCGCGCCCGGTAGGAGAAGATCGACGCCGGGAGCTGCAGCACGAACGGCACCGCGAGCAGAACCACGCCAACCTGGCCGCTCTGGCTCGTGGGGACCCACCCCCAGATCCAGGCCGCTCTCGACCAGGGATGCGATCGCCAGGCGGGACATGCCGATCGTGAGCGGCGACCCGATCGGCCGAAGAACGATGCGGATCGGGGCAGTCATGACCATGCCTTACCCACGCTTAGGGCCGACAACCTGTGACGGTGTCATCCGTCGGCGCACACGCGGATAAGCATCGAGGTGTACCACCTTCGAGCCCGAACTCGGTTCCTGTCAGCAATCGAACGGTTTTACGCGTGTGACTCTTTCCGTCGGATTCGCGTGCCTAACCTTCTGGGAAGAACCTCGTTGCTTTCCTCGCCGGTCAGCGAGCAACACGCCGTCGGTGACGGGCCCGCTAACGCCATCGCCGTCTTCCTCTATTCGCCGTGAACTCACACTCCAGCGCTATCAACTCCCCGCGGCCATGTGAGCACGCCGACGCCACCGACGGGAACATCACATGACCGACCGCGCGGATGGCGGCGCCGCTTCGCACGAGCAGGATGAGAGCGAGGGAGCCGACGGCTCGGCGATACTCCCGGTCGACACCGTAGCCGCCGTGCCAGGCCCGACCGGAGATGACGGGACAATTCGGGCCGTGTCGTCCTGGCTGGCCGGCTCGAGGCTGGGACTCATCGTGATGGCCCTTCTTGTCGGCGCGGGCGCAGGCCTCGGCGCGGTCGTCTTCCGATGGCTGATTTTCAGCTTCACCTGGTTGGCCACGGGCCATAAGCAGTTCGGCCAGCAGGGGTACATCGCCAGCAGTCACCTGCCGTGGCTTGGGCTCGGTTTCCTGCTCGTGATTCCCGTGGTGGGAGGGCTGGTTTACGGCCCATTGATCCAGCGCTTCGCGCGTGAGGCCCGCGGCCACGGCGTCCCCGAGGTGATGCTCGCGGTGGCCGAGAACGGGGGCCGCATTCGCCCCCCGGTCACGATCGTCAAGGCGCTCGCCTCGGCCGTGTGCATCGGCGCGGGCGGATCCGTCGGCCGCGAGGGGCCGATCGTGCAGATCGGGTCCGCGTTCGCCTCCACGCTCGGCCAGGTGGTCCGGATGTCAGAGACACGGCTGCGAATCCTCGTGGCCTGCGGCGCAGCAGGAGGGATCGCGGCGACATTCAACGCGCCGATCACGGGTCTCTTCTTTGGCTTCGAGATCGTTCTCCGCGAGTTCTCACTCGACGCCATGTTCGCGACAATTCTCGCGTCGGTCACAGGCGACCTTGTCAGCCGCGCGTTCCTCGGTTCCGCGCCGTTCTTCACCGGGATGCCTCACGGTCTCGTCGTCGGCAACGACCTCAGCTATCTGTTGATCGCCGTCCTCGGCCTCGCCGCAGGATTCATCGGGGTGGGATTCAAGACAGCGCTGTATTGGCTCGAGGACGCGGTCGATCGCCTGTGGAGCGGTCGGCCCGAATGGCTGCGCCCCGCCGTCGGCGGGGTGGCCCTTGGCGCACTCCTGCTCGTGCTTCCCCAGATGTACGGGGTCGGTTACCCCGTGATGAACAAAGTGGTCGCCGGCCATGTGGTGCTGTGGCTGATCGTGATTCTGATGCTCGGCAAGATGCTCGCGGCCAGCCTGACCCTCTCGATCGGCGGATCCGGCGGCGTGTTCGCGCCATCGCTCTTCACCGGCGCGATGGCGGGGATGGCGTTCGGCATCGCCGCCAATCGCGTGTTCGGGTCGTCGATCGGGCCGCCGGCGGTGTATGCGGTCGTGGGGATGGGCGGCGTGTTCGGAGCGGCCGCGCAGGCCCCGCTTACGTCGATCGCGAGCGTCGTCGAGATGACCGGCAACTTCACCCTTACCTTGCCGGTGATGCTCGCCACCGGGATCGCCGCGGCCCTCTCCAAGCGCCTGACCTACGGCAGCATTTACACGACCAAACTGCTGCGCCGGGGAATCGACATCGAGCGGCCGAAGGCCCCGGACATGCTCCAGACGATCACCGTGGCGGAGGTCATGCAGCCGTTCGCGACCCCGGAGGGCTCGGTCAGACTCCAGACGTCGTCCAATGGAAAGTCACGGCATCCGGTGCCAAATCCGGAGGCCCTCGAACGGCTGATCGGCCCCGTTGTCGCCGTCGACCAGCCCCAGGCGCTGTTTCCCGACGAAGACCTCGAGCAGGCGCTGCGACAACTTGTGCTGTTCGGGCGCGACGGGCTGCCGGTGCTTTCGCACGACGGTCGGCAGCTGCGCGGCTGGATCACCCGCCGCGACCTGCTGCAAGCGCTGGGCGACCGCGTGGCTGCCTCGACGCCCGAGATCGAGCGAGGGGCGCTGGCTGCTGAGTTCGCGGTCGACCACCCCGAAGCACGTGTCCATGCGCCGACCACCCCTCTCCAGGGCTATCGGATCGTGGCCGCGAAGATCACTCCCGATTCGCCGGCGCTCGGACAGCGCGTCAAGGAACTCGAACTCCCTGTCGGGTCAGTTCCGGTCGCCATCAGTCACCACGGACGCATGGTCGCTCCGCGCACCGACATGCGCCTCGATCTCGACGATCAGGTGATCGTTCTCACGCCTGCGTCGTCCGAGGAGCCGGATGGTGCCGCACCGGAAAGCATCGCGTGACCCGACCGGTCTCACACCGCTATTCCTGACCTGGCGAGCCGCGGAAGCGTTCATCCGCTCCGATTGGCTGGCTCCTTCTCGTCCCGAGGCGGCCGGATCGGGGACGGACCGTCTTCTGGATCGACCCCACCCACCGAATCGCTGAACGTCGCTCCCGCGAGCTGGGCCAGCCGTCTCAGCTCCGCCTGGATGACCGCGTCGTCGCGCCTTCTTGCCCGCCGCCCGAAAGCGGCGGTCTCACTAAGCGGCCGCGCCGCCGGATCGCTCGATTGGATGCTCACAAGGTCACGTCCCCACCCGATGCCCGTCCGCGATTGTGCACTGTCCCCTGTTCTTGAGTCAAGGAGCGGCGTCCGGCTGCTGACGAACTATCCGCCACGACAGCAATTTGTGTTTGTTTTCGAACGATTTCGGTCCGGAGGCACCGCGGCGTGGTGACACGCAGACCGGATCGGGAAACCTCGCAGTGATGAAACGCAAGACAGCGACGGGCGGCACCGGCCCCAGCGAGCAACATATGCGAGCCGAGGGCACAGGAAGGCACTCGTCGCCGGCGACGCGCAGGGATCATGAGAACGCCGTGATGAAAGCCGAGGTTCAACGGTTGGTTAACGCCTTGAGTCCATTCGGAGTACTGAGCAAGGATGCTCTCCGCCGCGAGGCCGGTGCATTTCACTGGCACGAGTCCTCATTCGAGCGCGCCCTCGAACACGCTGTCGCTGAAGGCGAAATAGCCGAGCTACCGCTGGGCTTCTACGGACTGCGGCGGTGACCGCTGGGCCTTGGGGCTAGGGATTGGCGATCGCGTCCCGATGTCGCGTTGGTCAACACACAACACACAGACTCTCGATGACTCGACCCGCCTCCGCGCTGAATGAGCGGGAAGTGTGACTCGCACCGGCAGCGGCGTCGCTCGAGCTCGAGGGCGTGGGCGATTCGTCGCGGCGACCAGGACCAAGCCCCGCCGTGGCCGCGAATTTCATGCGAGCGAGTCCGCGCCACGGCCATCAATTCGCCCAACGGCTCGCGGATCCGGAACGGAGCCGCAGCTTTGTCGGCGCCCCTACGTCCGCTGACGACGCGGGTGAAATACGTACGGAGGGGTTTGGGCTGGGATGCCCAAGCTTTGCCCTGAAATCCGGACACAGCGTCGCCAGCTCTTGATCGACGCGGCATGGCGATGCGTCGCAACGCGCGGATTTCACGACCTCAGGGTCGACGATGTGTGTGGCGAGGCCGCAATGAGTAAGGGGACGTTCTATGAATACTTCGAGCATAAGCAGCACTTGCTGCTGGCTCTCCTCGATGATGACGCGTCTGCGCTTGACCGGGAGTTCGCTCGGATCGCATCGACGCGCCCCTCCGGCGCGGCGCGTGTCCGGGCCTTTGCAATGCTGATGACCGGACATGGCGAGAACCCGGCCCGACTCCAGATTCACGCCGACCTGTGGGCGCATGCCTCACAGGAGAGTGTGCGTACCCGTCTCGCGGAGGTCGTGCAGCGGCGCCGAGACCTAGTCCAGGGGTGGGTGGAGGAGGCTGTGGTGTCCGGCGAGCTCACCGAGAGCGTGGCGAACGCGCTGGCCTCGACCATGGTCGCGCTCGCGGATGGGCTGATGTTGCACGGCGCGCTTGACGCGAGCGGCTATCGGCGCGACACCGTCGGCCGCGCGCTCGACCTGCTGCTCGCCGGCATCGAGGCGGCGCCAACGTGAGGAGCAAGGCTCGGCCGCGCCCGACGGCACAGCGCCGGCGTCGGTGGGATTCGGAGTTCTACCGCATGATGCGTCCGAGCCAAGTCGGCGGAGGAGGTGGTGTGGAGCCCCGCCCGATCCCCGGCCCGCGGTCTCGGGCCCAAGAAGCAGCGCTACTGCAGCGGCTACCGCGATGGAGCCGAGTGCGGCAGCCGCGACGCTGAGGCCGATCGCAGCGGACTCGGGCGATGGGGCTGCGCCGGCCGCACCCGAGGCAGCGATGTAGATCGCGCTGACGAGGGCGACGCCGAGCGCAGTGCCGAACCCACGGGTCATGTTGAGCACGCCGCTTACCACTCCCGTGTGGCCCTTGGGCGACGCGGACATGATCGTGGCGTTATTGGCCGGCATGAACGCGCCGAGCCCGAAGCCCGCGACCGCCAGCCCGATCAGCAGGCCAGTCGTGTCGTGCTTGAGTGCAATCTCGACCAACCCGACGCCGGTCACGAGCAACCCGCCGCCGGTGAGCGGACGCGCGCCGACCCGGTCAAGGAGCGACCCAGCGCGCGGCGCTGCGATTCCGAGCGCGACGGGCAGGACGGCGAGTTGTAGCCCGACAAGCGCCGGGTGTTCGTGTTCGGCCGACAGGTAATAGGGCACGACGACGAGGGTCCCGAATAGCACGAGGTTGGACACGAGCCCGCTTGCGAGCCCAATCGATAACGGGCGGCGCCGGAAGATCGACAGATCGATCAGCGGTTCGTGCACACGCCGCTCGCGGCACACGAACCCAATCGCGGCTGCTAGACCGGCGACGAGCACGCCTAGCAACGGCGGGCTGGCATAGCCGACGTGGCCCGCCAGCGACAGGTACAACAGCGGCCCGGCAGCGGCAAGCGCGAGCAGCACGGCTCCGAGGCGATCGCCTCGGCCCACTGGGCGCCGCGAGCGGCTCCGCGGCAACAAGAACCAGCCGAGCAGGAGTCCGATCGCCCCTGCAGGAAGGTTGACGAGAAAGATCAGCCGCCACCCCCCGACGGCGAGCAGCACCCCGCCGACCGCGGGGCCGAGTGCCAGCCCGAGCGCCTGTGCGGTGCCTTGCACCCCGATCCCGCGCCCGAGCAACCGGGGCGGCATCGCCTCCGTGATCAGTGCGACGCTGTTGGCCTGAAGCATCGCGGCCCCGACCGCCTGTACCACCCGGGCGGCGATCAACACCGCCAGCGTCGGCGCCGCGCCGCAAAGCAGCGAGCCCACGGTAAACACGCCGAAGCCGTAGACGTAAAGCAGCTTGCGCCCGATCGCGTCGGCGACGCGGCCGACCGTCGGAACCGTCGCCACGAGCACCAGCAGGTAGGCGAGCGCGACCCACTCGACCGCCCCGACGCTCGCGTGTAGTCCCCGCGCCAGCCGCGGCAGTGCCAGCGTCACGATGCTGGCATCGAGCTGGCCCATGAACGCGCCAATGCAGACGGTTCCGACCACGAACCAGTGGGCCTGAGGGCTCGCGCGGATCACCGCGGGGCGGCGCGGTTCCCTCAATAACCGGCGCCAGAGGGAACCTTCCCGCCGCCGATGGTCGAGCAAGCGCTCCACCGCTCCATTCCAGCGCGTGAACTTTCATAGTTCAAAGACCAATATTGGATATGATTGACTGTAATCGCCTATGGATGAGCGCCGCCTCCGCTACTTCCTCGCCGTGGTGGATGAAGGCAGCGTCACCCGCGCCGCTGTGCGGCTTCGAGTCGCTCAACCCTCCCTCTCTCAGGCGCTACGTGCGCTCGAGTCAGAACTCGGCGTGCAGCTGTTTCACCGCGTTGGTCGCGGGCTTCGGTTATCTACCGCAGGCGAGGCGCTGATCGGCCCTGCCCGGCGGATCCAGCGGGCGATCGACGAAGCCCGCTACGCGATCAGTGGCGTGCTCGAGCTGACGACGGGCACGCTCGAGCTCGCCGCGCTTGCGACTCTCGCGGTAGACCCGATGGCCGGGATGATCGGTCGCTTCCGTGCCCTGCACCCGGGCGTCGAGGTCCGCGTGCTCGAATCCGAAAGCGCCGACCAGGTGAGCGCACAGGTCCGTGAGGGCACCTCCGAGCTGGGCGCAGCACACCTGCCGTTGTCGCGCGATGAGCTGATCGCCCGACCGCTTGGCAAGCAGGAGCTGCAGTTCGTTCTTCCCCCAGACACTCCCGCCGACGAGCGCCCACTGGGCGCCAGCGAACTTGCCCGCATTCCGCTCGTCGTCAGCCCGCCCGGGACCTCCACACGGATGCTGCTCGACCAGGCCCTCGCCGCGGTCGGTGTCACACCGCAAATCGCCGTGCAGACCGCCGCACGTGAGGCGATCGTCCCGCTCGTCTTGGCGGGAGCCGGCGCCGCCCTGCTCCCGGCGCCCCTCGCCGCCGAAGCACGACGTCGCGGCGCCATCGTCCGCAGCGCTCGGCCTCCCATCACTCGCATGGTCGGCCTCATACATCGCCAAGGACCGCTCTCCCCCGCGGCTAGGGCGTTCGGTGCGCTCGCGACCGACCAACCCGCGAGCACGGGGACGCAACCGTGACAACACTCATGACGACACCCACCCCGTCCGCCGTGGCGACCTGGCCTACTACTGCCCGGATGACTCGAAGGCGCCACGTCTCGGTTCGGTTGTGTCGCTGCGAACGCCCCGGACGTGCCGTATCTTGCATTGCGGCAGTTGTCTTGCGCGCTTGACATCTCCGTCGATCTATCGGCCGGTGGACGGTGCGGGCGGCCCTGCGCGAAAATTCCGGGTGCGTTCGGCCGCCGAACAGTGGTCGCGGCGCTGCTGATCGTCTTGCTGGTGGCGGTGCCGGTTTCGACGGCACGTGCGGACGGGGATCCGGGCAGCGATGTGCTCGTGTACCAGAACCTGTTCGCGGGGTCCGAAGTCGGGCTGTCGGTTCAGGAGCAGGTCCAGCTGGGGGCGTTGTTGAAGCAAGCCTCGGGTCGGGGGTTCCCGATCCGCGTCGCGATCATCGGTGGCGCGCAGGATCTGGGTGCGGTCACGGAGTTGTGGCGCGAGCCGCGGACGTATGCGCGCTTCCTGGGGTACGAGCTGTCCCTTGCCTACAAGCAGCGGCTGCTCGTGGTGATGCCGAACGGGTTCGGGTTCAACTGGCCGGGCCACCCATCAGCGGCGGCGTACCGGACGTTGGCCGGGATTTCGATCGGGTGGGGCGCGACCGGGCTCTTCACCGCCTCCGAGGCCGCAGTCGCCAAGCTCGCTGGAGCCAGCGGTGTGAAGCTTCCCTCCAGCGCGGCCGCGGTCGCCGGTTCGGCCGCGCCGGCCACAGCATCCGCGCCTGCCGGGGAATCGCAGGCGCCGCGTAGTAGCGCCGATGACGTGCTGGGGATCGTCGCGCTCGGGCTGATTGCCATCGCAGGTGTCGCTTTCGCCATCCGTTGGCTGGCTCGCCGGCGGGGCTGGCCGCGCCCACGCTTCTCGGTCCATTTCGGTTTGCGGTTGCCGTCGCCGTCGACCGCCCGTCTGGCGATTCCGGGCGGCGCTGTGTTGCTGTTCGCGGTCGTCGTGGTCGGTGTGATCGTGGTGCGGTCGAATGCGCCGGCCCAGTCCCAGGCGGATGCGCTGGCTGCAAATCCGTACCTCGACCCGGGCACTCCGGTGTCGGGCGCGGCTCCCGATTTCACGCTGTCTGACCAATTCGGTCAGCAGGTCACGCTGCACTCGTACCGCGGGAAGGTCGTGATCCTCGCTTTCAACGATTCAGAGTGCACCACAGTGTGCCCGCTGACGACTACAGCGATGCTGGACGCCAAGGCGATGTTGGGCAAGTTTGCCTCCGCAGTGGAGCTGCTCGGGGTGGATGCCAATCCGGCAGCAGCCTCGCTCGAGGACGTGTGGTCGTACTCGGAGGTCCACGGGATGCTCCACTCGTGGCGGTTTCTGACTGGCTCCCTTGCGCAGCTGAGGAAGGTCTGGAAGAG
>Ga0335077_10002614_pt1 | contig 21553 bp, 13 predicted proteins | sample Lox_Sample_31_FD_207151 | JGI IMG/M metagenome (GOLD analysis project Ga0335077, IMG submission 207151) | Soil microbial communities from Loxahatchee National Wildlife Refuge, Florida, United States - Lox_Sample_3.1 | ecosystem: Environmental > Terrestrial > Soil > Wetlands | place: USA...
ATTGAAGACGCAATGAATCAGAATCTTCGTGTACGTGTCAGCCATATGGCCAGCCTATGATCGCGGGCTGGTTAGGGTCGGTGAGACGGCTCACACGTCACGGTGTCGCCGCTCTGCGGCTCACTCCATGTCGCGCGCAGTGCGGGGGCTGCCGCCCCCGCCTAAATTCATTCCGCCGCGTTGCGGCTGTTCTCGTCGCGATTCCGGCTTTCGTGCTCCCGTGCAGAACAGTAGGAGTTGTCACCAGTTTCTTACTCCCCCTAAATTCATGCCGCCGCGTTGCGGCAGGCTTCATCGTGTCGGCCGGAAAAAAGGGCGAACACATCGTCACGTGAACATCGGCACCTGGCGCGTGTCTTCCGGGCGGCGGCCGCGGCGGCCGGCCTTCTCCCCGATCACGCCGAGCACCGTCATCTCGGTCAACGCCGACCGCGGTACGAAGATGCGCTGCGTGTTGGAGTGGGGATCGGGAGGAATTATGGAAAAGCCGTCTGCGCCATCTTGCAGCAGGTCATTCGGCATCATGCCCTCGATGACCTCGTTGTCGCGAAAGCGCAGCCGGACCCACAACCCTTCGACGCGCGGCCGCGAGGTGAAGGTCTTGCGGCCCAGCGACTCCGAATCGGTGAACTCGCGCACAAAGTACACGCCCTTGATGTCGCGCAGCTCAATGGCCACTACTTTGCCCGCGGTGTTCATCACCTCGACCTTGCCGTCGGCGACAAACGCAGCCGTGACGTAACCGTTCACACTGTCGCGATCCATCTTGCGCACAACGACCTTCTTGTGAGTTGTGGCCATAGAGAAGCTTCGGACTGCACGATTGTCGCACTTTCGAAGAAAATGTGCCCCTCCTAACGTGCTTTGTAGCCAAATTGTCAACCTTGTGTTATGTTCGCTATGATGCGCCTCAGGCGCACGCCTCCGCTAAGCTGTTAAGAGCGAAGAAGTTAACGGAGGCGGCGGGCCCACCGGCAATTGCGACGGCGCTCGCGCTCCGGCTATGGCTTTAGTTGGGACCTGCAATCTGGCAGTCGGGAGATCTTCGTCCGGATTCGTACATCTCCGGGTTTCACCAATCGAGTCATACATTTAGATGGCAGATTACATCTATACCATGGAAACCCGGCTCACACCGGATCAGCAAAAGGGTGTGAACCTGGTTCAGGAAATCGCTCGCCGCGCCGGACTGAATCTTTACCTTACCGGCGGCACCATTCGCGATCTGGTTACCGGTTTCCCCATCCGCGATATCGACCTCAGTATCCAGGGCAATCCCCTCAAGTTACAGAAAGATTTGGAGAAAGCCGGCATTTCGGTGCAGGGCGTGGACGAAGAGCTGCGCACCTTGCAACTGCTGATGCCCGGCAACGTGCGTGCCGAATTAAACATGACTCGGGCGGAAACTTACGACCGCCCCGGCAAGCCCCCCACCATCACGCCCGCCACCATCAACGAAGACCTCCGCCGCCGCGACTTTACGGTCAATGCCATGGCGCTGTCGCTGAATCCCGGCTCGCGTGGGTTGCTGCTCGATCCCTTCAACGGCATTGCCGACATTGAGGCGAAGGTCCTGCGCGTTCTACACAACTACGCGTTTCTTGAGGAGCCGGTCCGCCTGATCCGCGTCACGCGCTTCGCCGCGCGCTTCCACTGGAACCTGGAGGAGCGCACCCAGGCGCGCTACGACGCGGCGAAAGAGAACAACTACATCGAGTACGTGAACAAGCGCATGGTGGGCCACGAGCTCGAGCAGTTGGCGCACGAGGACGATCCCGTGCACGTGGCGCGTGCGCTGGAGCGCGAGCAATGGCTGAAGATCCTGCATCCGCATTGGACCATCGCCAAGATCGACTCCAGCGAACTCGGGCAGTTGGTGAAGACGCGCCAGATGATGAACGAGCTGGGCTACTCCGTCGAAACCGGACCCATCGTCATGTACTTCCTCACGCGGCGAATGAGCGATAAGGACACAGCGGACATTCAGCGTATGATTCCGCGCCGCGATTTCGTCGACAAGTGGAAGCACCTGGAAAGTGGGGCGCACGATTTGGCTAAGCGGCTGACCAGCAAGGAAGCCAGCATGCCGTCGGGCGCATGGAAACTGTTGTCGCAGGCTGCGCCGGAGAACATCCTGTTTCTCAGCCTGACGACGAGGCAACAAGCGGTCGATCAGAAGCTAAAAAACTTCTTCACCAAGTGGCGTCAAGTGAGGGAGAAGCTGCCGTTCCCGGAGATGGCCGAGTTGCGCATTACGCCGCAGCTTCCGGAATATCCGGAGATCATGGAAAAGGCGTTCCTGCTGCTGCTGGACGGCAAGCTGCATTCGCATACGGAGATCATGAATTTCCTGAAACCGTATGAGCCGCCTCCACCGCCTCCGCCGCCCGCGCCGAAGCGGGGACGAGGCAAGGCGGCGGCGGCAGGCGGAGGTCAAGCTCCGGCTGGCAAGAGAGGACGCAAGCCGAAGACGGTCGCACCCGCGCCCGCGCCGGTCGCACCACCGACTGCTGTGCCTGCAGCCGGAGATGGGGCGAAGGCCGCACCCGCGCCGGCTAGCGCTGCAGCTGCCGCGCCGGCAGGAAAGTCAGCGGCAGCCAAACCACCCGCGCCCCCAAGAAAGGAGAGCGCCAAGAAGGCTGCTCGTGCGCAGGCCGCGACCAAACCAGCGAAGACACCGGCAAAGAAAGCCGCCGCGAAGAAAACTGCACCGGCCAGGAAGTCCGGGGTTAAGAAGACTGCACCGGCCAGGAGGACAGCCAAGAAACCATCTGCCAAGAAGCCGGCCAGGAAACGGTAGGACTCGTTTCGCCACACGTCGTAGGCTGAAGCCTGGAGCTCGTTGTTCTTGGCAGGGCTAAACCGCTTCTAAGTCGGTGTTCAGCACTCAGACGTCAGTTGTCAGTCTCGCTGCAGGAATGCAGTTCTTCCCGAGAACGTTAAGCGGCTGCACGAAAGCCCGCTGGGTTGCAACATTCGTCTTCCGTCACGGCTTCTGTATTGGACCCAGCGCGGTGGCGTGGGCCTCGGCCCGATGCTGGTCGTCTACCCGGCCCTGCCTGGCATAAAGTTTCGCCAGATGCGACCAGGCATCGGGGGCATCGGGATCTAGCTTCACCGCCTGTTCTTCGAACGAAGTCGCCTTTTGCGCGTCGCCCAAGGCCCACCATGCCGCCGCCCGGCCTTGGGCGACGTTAAAGTTGAAGCTGCGGCCATCCGTGGCTTTCAGCATGGCGGGGGTAGCGCTCCGCACCGCCTCATCCAGCGCCTGCAACGCCGCGCGAGGCTGGTCCTCCTTAATGTACAGTCGCGCCAAGCGCACTTCGGCGCGCGCCTTTGTGATTTTCAGCGGAACGTTGGAAGTGGTCATCGACTCAGTGGCCAGGTTGACGGTGCGCTGCCACGCACGCATGGCGTCCGATGTCCGGCCCTGTTGGTCATAAAGCTCCGCAAGCAGAGACCAGACAGAAGCATCGCTGGCAATATCGCCGCGGCTCAGCGCAAGTGCCGCCAGCCACTCCTCTTCAGCTTCGGTGCGCCGGCCGACAGCGTAAAGCGCAGCGCCCCGAATGCGGCGCAAGCGAGCGCTGTCGGGAAAAATGTGGAAGGCGTTGTCGGCCGCCGCGAGTGACTCCGCCTGACGATTCAGAACACCCAACAAGGATGCCGCGTTGACCCACTGCGAAAACGAGCGGGCATCGTGGCCTAACGACCCACCGGGCAGAGACGCAATGGCACAATTCACGCCCAGGCGATCGATCACCGGCTGGTTCGCCGGCGTGCGGCGCACCAGCACGATGGCCAGTTCATCGAGGTACACTGGCGCCCATTTCTCGCCGTAGCATAAGACCGGCACCTGTTCAAAGGCGATCTCGCCACCGCCGATGGGCAGAATGACAGTGTTGATGTTGTAGCGGTCCGCCTCCTTCTGCCAGTCAGCGGAGTCGAGTGTCTCGCCCAGCAGCTGCTCCTCATGCGGAAGCGCTTCGAGCCCGAATGGGATGGCACGGCCATCGATATAGTCGCGGTACCTGGGGCCGAGTTTCCACACCAGATAGCCGCCCTCGTCGTAGGAGTTGAAGACGTTCCCCGGCAAGTTCTCGCGCGCGATGAAGTCGGCTGCATGTTCCGGCAACCAGAAACCCGGACCCGCTCCAAAGCCATTCAGGCTGTTGCTGGCGAGGTAAGCGCGATCGCTGGCATATTCCACTGAGTGCCAGGCGGCGAGCGCCGTCATCAGGAGCACCGCAGCGACCGCGGCAATCGACCGCATCCGAGGAGACGCAATCCGCAGACTCCATTGCGGCAGCGCCTCGCTGAATACTGCTCCCGCAACCACCACCACGATGCAGGCGGTGAGGGCCTCCATCCGGATGTGCCGCATGCTCTCATACATGGCGCCGATCACAAGGAGGATCGCTCCCCAGCGGCGTTGCCAAAACGCGGTGAGAACTGCGACCACCACGACCAGCATTAACAACGTCATCGCGTGGACCAGAGGCGATTGCGAGAACCGGGGCATAGCACCGCTCCAGTTCCAATGGCCCTTGGCCCACTCGGCAATTAACACTGCATGTTGAGCCATCACGCGGTTCTGCCGCAGAATGGCCTTGTAAAGTCCCCATCCCCAGGGATTGATCAGCGTGCAAACCGCGGTGGCCGCAAACCACCCAAGCAGGCGCCGTAGCCGGCTCAAACCCTCGCTTCTGCGGGAGGGCGAAATCACAAGTTCCAGCACGTCGAGTCCTGCAAACCCGGCCAGCAGCAGCAATCCGGCAATGAACCCGAGGTGGAGATTGACCCAGAGGGCCATCAGCGGCGGCAGCAGCCAAAGCGGCGCGCGGCTAGTCTGGTAGTTCTGCCAGAGGATCGAGAGATACGCCGCAAACAGGATCACGGTGAACATCTCTGCGCGCGGGGTCGTGCGGTCCCCGATCAGTGGAATGGCGAGCACCGCGACTGCGGCGGTAAACGCGGAGCCTCGCCGGAGCAGCAACGCGACCGTGCCGACGCAGGCTGCTGCCCCAAACCAGGTCAGCAGGGCATAGCCGCCCAGCAGGTATAGACCGTAGAAGAGCAGCGCGGAGCCGAAGGGATATACCCAGGGCTGTCCGTTGGCGGTGTAAGAAAAAACGTCGGTGGAGAAAATCTGATGGTGCTGCGTCACCCAGCGCCCGCTTGCCATTTGCCAGCCAAGGTCGGGGTCAGCGACGGTGCGAAAGCCGGCCACGAAGGCGTACACGAGCGCGACCGCGCCCAGCACCAGAAACAGACGCCGGGCCAGAGGCGGCGCTGTCCTGCTCGACACATTTTCCGAATCCTGATGCGCCTGCGGCGCTGCCGGGCTAATGGAAGCCATGCTTCGGTTGATCGACCTGCTGACGGGAATGGTGGTTCACCATCGTAAGCAATCGGCGCTTCTACCACAAGGGCAGCAGCACTCGCCCAATCCGCTCGCACGAAGGTCGAAAACTCCAATGTCGGAGATTCCCTTGCCGACGACGACGCGAGGATCAGCCGACATGAGGACTTGCTTGTATTTATGCGGATTGCAAACGATTAGAAACTCTGGCGGAGAGGGGGGGATTCGAACCCCCGATACAGCTTTTGACCGTATAACGGTTTAGCAAACCGCCGCCTTCAGCCACTCGGCCACCTCTCCGGCACGGTACTCATGTCAGTTTACCACGCGCGTCTGATTCGTCTGCGCACAGTCTGATTGGTCCGCGCATGGGTGGCCAATGCGCCCGGGAGAGCCTGCCGATTTTGCACTTTGCGCGTGGAGAAGGGGTAACAAAAACGGGCTGAATAGTGCGAAACCGAGTGACGGCACACGAATGTCCTAACGGGACCGTCGCTCACCAGGTCCCCTGCTGCCTGGCTCCATCACTCGGTCTCTTGTTTGTAGTACGCAGCATCCAGCAAATCGGACTTCTCCGTCTCCTCGGATTTAGTCCTGCACTGCAAGGGCGCGTGTGGTTCGCGATGGAAGTTCGCAGCGGCTCCACTGCGCAGGTAGGGGTCACCAAACTTACCCACTATCGCGGCGCCATCTCACTGCGTTGGATTGCGTGGGAACTTGATGTACGGCAAACGCACGTTGTCGATGACGACCTGATCGGCGCGAATCGCCGTCGGCGCCTCAAAGCCTTGTCCGCTCTGGGATGCCTGGCTGGCGCTGTTCAGTGTCATCTCCGCCGCGCCGCCGGCGGTCACGAAGTCGTCCTGGTCCACGCCATCGCCGCTCACTCCCAAGCCTCCCACCAGTACGCCATTGCGGTACAGCGGCAAAGCGCCCGGGAAAAATACGATTCCGTTCTGATACTTATTGGCCGGCTGTGAGCCCTGGGTACACGGATTCGCGGTATCGAACATATACAGGTTGAAAAATGGCCCGGGATTGCTGCCGTTGATTCCGGGCGGAAAGAACGGCTGCGCGCCGAAGCTGATGGTGCGGTTGGTGACCGCGGTTCCCGGCGGAACTCCGGGCAAATCCACCGAGCCCGGCTGGCTGTCGGTGTAGGCGCCCGGCAATCGGCCGCCCGTACTAGTGAAGTACACCACGTTGCGCGCTTTGGCAGCCGAGACGTCTATGCTGAAGACCGTCGCGTCTACCATGCGATAGATAGCGAGCAGGTTGCCGTCGAGATCGGCAACCGAGATCATCATCCGGGCGCGGGCTCCGATGGGAAGGCGGATGGCAGCCCGTGTGACATTGGCAGTTGCGATGGCGGCATTGACGACCTTTGTGACATCCGCCTGACTGAGTCCGCCAGGGTAGGCGCTGGCCGTCGGTCCGACCAGCCAGCCTGTAGGATCCGGTCCCGGACTCGCCAATGGCCCGACGGTATACGAGCCGTTGAAGGTGCCCGCAGTAATCCCGGCGGGTGCGGTCGAGTTATTGACGAACGGCAAAGCGACACCGTTGATGATGACGACGCCGGGCGCCGCTGGCGTGATGGCAAACGGAGCCGATGTCGCCGCAACAAATGCCGCATACTCGGCCACATTCACATCGGCCGCTACCACTCCGATCCCGCCGACGACCACACCGCCCTTGAATAGCGGAACACCGCCGGGGTTTACCGCCGTAGGATCGCTGTCATCGACGTTTGCCTTGCCGGTGATAATTCCGAGGCCCGGTCCAGTTCCGCTGATCGGATGCGCTGGCGGAACTGCCTGACCCGGCAGGTAATTGGCATGGAACGGGCATCCGCGATTGGTGTTTTCGATGCCATAAAGCGCGGCATTCGGGGCCCCGGCAACTCCCGGCGGGAAGTGGACTCCGCTGATGTAGCGGACGGTGCGCGACGACAAAGGCGCCTGATCATTGCTGAAGAATGCTCCCGTACGCGCCAGCGCGACCGCCAGTTCATCGGCAGGAGGTGTCGTGCCGAAGTTGCCCATCCCCGTGGCCGGGGCGTTGACCGTGCCAAAGACGCCGAGAATGTTCCCCACCCGGTCCACAACTGCGACCTCGATGGGAACGTTCACTGCCATGACCGCCGAATGTATGGCTGCGTCTACATCGGACACGGTAAGAGGCGTCCCTGCGACTACCGGCGGATCGCTGCCCGCACTGCCCGTACTCGGGGATCCGCTTCCGCTTCCACCGCAGGACAGCAGCAGCAGCGTCGCCGCGCAGATCAGTGGCTGACAAAAGAACTGGACGCGCCTTTTCATCTGTGACATGATGCAGAACCTTGGCTGGACAAAATCGTTCACCTACGGGATTTCGCTTCGCATCCCGCGTTGAGAGCATACGCCGCGTTTGTTTTCTTAGAGCCGCAATTATGACGATATTTCCTGCAAAGTCAAGCAGCGCTTGCTACCGGGCGCAGGTTGTGATACCAAGTAAGCCCATCGACTTTAACCATCAGTAGCGTCCGGAGTTCGACGGTGCGTGTGAAAGCTGCGAGCATCCTGCTCATTGGCAAGGCGTGGTGCGCGGTGATTTTACTGACGTGCGGCCTGGCTATGGCATCCGAGACCCAAACCCAGCAGCCGCCTTCGCTGTGTGCGGGCGCTCCTTCGGAGGTGCTGGGGCAGCAGGTGCTCGGGCACGCACTCTCGACCGCCTCCATCCAGGGCGTCACCTGCGACACGCAAGGCCGGGTTCTGCCGGGCGTGACCATCACCCTGACGCGTCCGGGAACCAACGTCAAACCGGTTGCCAGCAACGGAGAAGGAATCTTCCGCGTGCCGCGCTTGCCGGTCGGCACCTACGAGATCCGGGCGGAGAAGGATGGCTACAAGCCGCAGACCCTCTCCAGCGCGCAATTAAAGGGCGGCGAACTTGTGACCCTGCAAGTGCGGCTGGAGCCGATCACGGCAATTTCCCCGGAAAAAGTCACCAGCGGCCTGCCGGGCACACCCGGTACGGCGGCACCGGAACCGCCCCCGAGTTCTTCCTACCCTACGGCGATGGAAAACCTCAAGACACCTACGCCGGAGGGTGTCGCCGCGCCGCCGATCGTCGTTGCCACCATGCCTTCGCCTGATCGCTGGAATCTTTTCGATATGCCGCTATGGCCGCGTTACGGCAACGGCGGCGATTATCCCTACGTGCAAGGGCATTGGTACGATCCCTTCAACCGCAACATCTTCAAGGGCGACCGGCCCATCATCGGCCAGAACTGGTTTTTCAATTTCACCGGCACCAGTCTTTCGGCAATGAATATCCGGCGGCTGCCGGTGCCCAGTGGGGTCACGACCCTGTCGCCGGGCACCGAAGATTTCTTCGGCAAAGGGGAGCAGTTCTTCGGCTCGCAAAGCTTCATTCTGTCGTTTGATTTGTTCCAGGGCGACACCAGCTTTCGACCCATTGACTGGCGCATCCGGGTCACGCCGGTCATCAACCTGAACTTCCTGCAAACCCGCGAGCGCGGGATTGTGAACGTGAACCCCGCCAATGGCATCAACCGTTTCGACGCTCATACCGGGATGCAGGAGGCGTTCCTGGAAGCCAAGATCCATGACCTGAGTCCGAATTTCGATTTCGTCTCCGTTCGCGCCGGCATACAACAGTTCGTCAGCGACTTTCGCGGCTTTCTCTTCGCCGAGGAGCAGCCGGGGATTCGCATCTTCGGAAACCTGAAATCCAACCGCATCAATTACAATCTTGCGTACTTCTACTTCCTCGAGAAGAACACCAACAGCGGACTGAACACCTTTACCCAGCGCCACGAGCAGGTCTATATTGCCAACGCTTACATCCAGGACTTCTTCGCCAAGGGTTACACCAACGAATTCAGTTTTCACTACAACCGCGACGATCCCACGCTGCACTACGACGACAACGGATTCCTGGTGCGCCCGGCGCCCATCGGCGACGTGGTCAATGGAATCGTCATTCAGCACCAGATCGAGGCCTACTATCTGGGCTGGACGAGCAATGGGCACATCAAGCGAATCAACGTAGACCACGCGTTCTACCAGGCGTTGGGACACGACACCTTCAATCCGATTGCCGGACGGCCGGTGAACATTAACGCGCGGATGGGAGCTTTGGAGCTGTCGATCGACAAAGATTGGGCGCGGTATTACACCTCGGTGTTTTATGCCTCCGGCGATTCCAGCTACCGCTACGGCAAGAGTCGCAGTAATACCGCGACCGGCTTTGACACCATCGTGGACGATACCAACTTCGCCGGCGGCGCGTTCAGCTTCTGGGACCAACAGGGCATCGGACTGCTCAGCACCGGGGTTGGACTGACGACCCCCGGCAGCCTGCTGCCTGCGCTTCGCGCCAACAAGGAGGAAGGCCAGGCCAATTTCGTTAATCCTGGCATTTACATCTTCACGGCCGGCGCAGATTTTAATATCACGACCAACCTGCGTGGCTTCTCCAATTTCAACTACCTTCGCTTTGATCGCACCGAACCGCTGGAAATTCTGTTGTTCCAGGAAAATGTCAAACACAGCATCGGCGAAGACTTGGGCTTCGGTATCCGGTATCGTCCGAAGCTGAATGAAAACTGGGTGGTGACCGCGGGAGAAGCCACGCTCTTTCCCGGGGCCGGTCTAAACAACCTGTACAACAGCAAAGTCCTGCTTTCCGGCTTTGCCTCTTTGGCGTTGACCTTCTGAGTTTCCCATGCGATTAGTTTGCGAGTCCCGCGTTTCGCGCCATGTATTGATCGCCGTAGTGTTGTGCGCCGTTGCCGTTCTTACTCCCCGAGCGCGAAGTGCCGCGTCGCCGCCGGCGGGCAAGTCCCAGCCACAGACGCAGACCACGCCCGCGCAGGAGCCGATGCCTGCGGGAATATTCCTGCAGCAATCCTTCGAAGACGCGAAACAGAAAACCGACGGCTGCATGAGTTGTCACACCTCCGAGGACAGCCCGACGATGCACAAATCCGGCAGCTTCGCGCTGGGCTGCACCGATTGTCATGGCGGCAACGCGAAGATCTTCTTGCCCGCCGGTACGGGGTCGAATTCGCCCGAGTATGTCAGGCTCACCCAGGAGGCGCATCCCAAGCCGCGCATTCCGCATAATGCCTGGACTTCGGCCAATCCCGTTCGCGCCTACACCCAGTGGCTGAAGGAAGACCCGGATTACATCAAGTTCATCAACCCCGGCGATCTTCGCATCGCGGACGAGACCTGCGGCAGATCTGGCTGCCACGTGCAGGAAGTTGCCCGCGTAAGGACCAGCATGATGGCGCACGGCGCCCTGCTGTGGGAGGCCGCGCTCTACAACAACGGCGCCTTCCCGCTGAAGGACGCGCACTTCGGCGAGAGCTACAGCCGTGACGGGCAGCCGCAGCGGCTGGAGATGAAGCCGCCACCAACGGAAGAGGAGACGCGTACCAAGGGCATCCTGCCTTTCCTGGAACCGCTCCAGCGCTGGGAGTACTCGGAGCCCGGCAACGTCCTGCGCGTCTTCGAACGCGGCGGCGAGAAGAAACAGGAAGTGGGCAATCCCATCCTCGATGAGGAAAACGGCAACCCTGACGTGAAGCTGAGCTTCCGCGGCTTCGGCACCATGCTGCGCACCGATCCCACTGTGCTCGGGATCCAGAAAACGCGCTTGTTCGATCCCCTGCTTTACTTTCCTGGCACCAACGACCAGCCCGGGGACTATCGCGCCTCGGGCTGCACCGCCTGCCACGTCATCTACGCCAACGATCGCTCCCCGGAGCACTCGGCCAGCTACGCACAGTTCGGCAACATGGGAATGTCGCAGACTGACGATCCCACCATCCCCAAGGGCCAACCCGGCCATCCGCTCAAGCACGAATTCACCCGCGCCATTCCCTCCAGCCAGTGCATGGTCTGCCATGTTCACCCGGGAACGAACATGGAAACCACCTACTTCGGCTATACCTGGTGGGACAACGAGATCGACGCCGACAAGGGCATGTATCCGGCCCAGCAGCGCAATCCCAGCGCTAAGGAGCAACAGAGGGTACAGACGCGCGATCCCGAGCGCACTGCTATTCGCGGCAACTGGGACACCGTCGATTTCCTAAAACATGTCGGCGACACCGGACCCGGCTCGATCAACAGCAAGCTGCAGAATACGCAGTTCGCCGACTTCCACAGCCACGGCTGGATCTTCCGCGCGGTCTACAAGCACGACCGCTGGGGCAACCTGCTCGACGCCGAAGGCAACATCGTCAAACCCGATGATCCCGACAAGTTCGGCAAGGCCGTCCACCTGAAAGACATTCACCTGGAAAAGGGCATGCACTGCATCGACTGCCATTTCCAGCAGGACGGCCACGGCAACGGCAATCTGTATGGCGAAACCCGCAATGCGGTTGAAGTGGATTGCATCGATTGCCACGGCTCGATTGAGCACAAGGCGACGCTGCGCACCTCCAGCTTCGCCGCGCCCGCCGGCGGTACCGACATGGCGATGATGCGCACGCCCTCGGGCGAGCGGCGCTTCTTCTGGGAAGGGGGCAAGCTCTATCAGCGCGCCATGCTCGACCCGAAGGTGAAGTGGGAAGTGGTGCAGGTTCTCGACTCGATCACTCCCGGCAACGAGCACTACAGCGAGAAATCGCGCCTGGCCAAGACCATCCAGACAGACGGCAGCACCTGGGGCGATGCCCGCGTCGCCGGCGACAAACTGGCGCATGACAACAGCAAGATGACCTGCTACGCGTGCCACAGCTCATGGGCGCCCACCTGTTACGGCTGCCATCTTCCTTTGACCGCCAACCAGAGGATGCCCATGCTGCACAACGAAGGCATCATCACGCGCAACTGGACCTCCTACGACTTCCAGGTGCTGCGCGACGACGCCTATCTGCTCGGCATCGACGGCACCGTGACCAAGCATCGCATCGCGCCGGTGCGCTCCGCCTGCGCCATTCTCGTCAGCTCGCAGAATGCCGATCGCGACTGGCTTTATTTCCAGCAGCAGACCATATCCGCCCCGGGATTCAGCGGCGAGGCGTTCAGCACCTTCGTCCCGCACACGGTACGCGCCAAGGAAACCAAGACCTGCACCGACTGCCACGTCTCGCAGAAGATCGACAACAACGCCTGGATGGCGCAACTGCTCACCCAGGGCACCAACCTCATGAACTTCATGGGCCGCTATATATATGTCGCCACCGGCGACAAGGGGTATGAAGCGGTCGCGGTCACCGAGCATGACGAGCCGCCCGCGGTCTACGGGAGCGACCTGCACAAGCTTGCCTGGCCGGCCGACTACGAGAAGTTCGTCAAGGGCGGCCGCGAGCTGAAGGAAAGCTACGATCACCCCAGCTCCGATCTTCTGCATCCCGGCGGCGAGATCCTCGACGTGCAGGGCCGCGGCGAGTACCTCTACACCGCCATGGGCAAGGGCGGCTTCCGCATCTACGATATCGCCAACCTCGACGACAAAGATTTCTCCGAGCGCATGATCACCGCGCCCGTGTCGCCGCTCGGCCAGCGTTTTTACGTGAAAACGAAGTACGCCATGGCCGTGGCCACGCCGACCACGCTGGGCGTCGATCCCTTGCGTCATGAGTTCCCCCAGAACGAAGAGCAGCCCATGCTCGGGTCGAAGAATCCGAACCTGAATTACCTGATGTACGGCTTCCTCTACGTAGCCGACCGCGAGGAGGGACTGGTCGTGGTCGGCGATCCCAACCTCGCCAAACCGAAGTACAAGTTGCCCGGTGTCGGCACGTTGCTCGACGGCGACCCCCAAAACAATTACCTGGTGCGCATGCCGGGCTTCAATCCTGATAACAAGCTGCACGGCGCGCGCCGCATCACCATTGCCGGCAACTACGCCTACATCCTGTGCGATCGCGGGCTGGAAGTGGTTGACCTCCACAATCCGACCAAGCCCGTTATCACGGCTGAAATCGGCGCGCCATTCCTGAACCAGCCGAAGGGACTGGCGGTGCAATTCCGCTACGCCTTCGTGGTCGATAAAGACGGGCTCAAAGTCCTCGACGTCACGCACCTTGAGAAGCCCGTGCCCGTCGAGAACGCCTTCGTGCCGCTGCAAGATGCCCGTAACATCTACGTCGCGCGCACCTACGCGTATGTCTCCGGCGGCAAGCAGGGCATGGTGATCGTCAACGTCGAGCAACCCGAGCATCCCAAGCTCGACCAGGTTTTCAATGTCGGCGGCGCGATGAACGATGTTAACGACATCAAGATCGGCATGGTCTCGGCCGAGGCCTTCGCCTTTGTTGCCGACGGCAAGAACGGCTTGCGCGTGGTGCAGATTCTTTCGCCTATGAACGATCCGGAGTTCTCCGGATTCAGCTTCCGCCCCAAGCCCGTCCTGATTGGCACACGCCATACCGAAGGTCCGGCGCTGGCCATCTCCAAGGGCATTGATCGTGACCGCGCCGTCGATGAGAGCGGCAACCAACTCGCCGTCTTCGGACGCCGCGGCGCGCGTCCCTTCAATCTGGAGGAAATGCAGAGAATGTATCTGCGCGACGACAAGCTCTACACCGTGACCGACAATCCTCCCGGCCCGGCCGTGAACGCGATCGAGCCGCAACGCGCATCCACCGGACAGCAAGGCCCGGGGCAGTAGTTTGTACAGCTCGGCCAATGGCTACTGACTACTCACTGCTGACTGCTCACTGCTGACTGCTCATGCCGGTTACCGGCTACTGACCACTGACCACCGGCCACTGGTTCTACCGTCCAGGACACTAAAGAGTAACCGTCAGATCGCTTTCTTCGTCCTTGCGCGGCCATCAAACGCTCTAAGATGAACTCGTGACGCGGCCGCGCCTCGGCTGCGCCCTCACGGGAGTATCACTATGAAGAAGATCTTCGCAGCGACAGCAATTCTATTGGCGCTCGCCATGATCGCCGTAGCCTCCGAGCGGCGCGACGACGATATCGACCGCATTCAGACGGCCAGCGTCGTCCTCAGGCAGATCATGTCCGCTCCAGACAGCGCTATTCCCGACAGCATTATGTCGGGCGCTAAATGCATTGCCATCATGCCCTCGATGCTAAAGGGCGGCTTCATCTTCGGCGCCAACTACGGCAAGGGCGTCGCGACCTGCCGCACCGAAACCGGGTGGAGTGCGCCGGCATTCTTCAAGCTGACCGGTGGCAGCTTCGGCTTTCAAGCAGGTGGACAGGCGTCCGACCTGGTGCTGATTATCCGCACCGATGACGGCATGCAGTACCTGCTGCACAGCAAGTTCAAGCTGGGCGCGGATGCCTCGGCCGCCGCGGGGCCGGTGGGCCGCGATGCCCAGGCCATGACCGACCTGACCTTGCGCGCCCAGGTACTGACCTATTCCCGCTCGCGCGGGCTTTTCCTGGGCGTCTCGCTAGGCGGTGGAGTGATCAAGCAGGACGACGCCGATACGCAAGCCTTCTATGGCAAGACGTGGACGTACCGCTCGCTATTGAATGGACAGGTACCAGCCCCGGCCGATGCCCAGATGTTCCTGCAAACCGTCGAGAAGTACGCGCCAACGCCAAGACCTCATGTGCCGCCGACGGTCTCTTCTGACCCAACCCCGACCGCCAATGCCGCGCCGGCCGCAGCAAGTTCCGCATCAACGTCTCCGTCCGCCAATCTCGCGCCCGCAGCATCGAGTTCGCCCATCCCCCGTACTGCAGCCGAGCCAAGCGACCCAGCCGCGCAGTCCAACTCTGCGGCGGAAGCTGCGGCAACGACGCCGACGACACAGCTCAGGTAGCTAGGTGTAGCCCGTTTGCAAGGGCACGGCTTCAGGCGTGCCGTTACTACGAGAAGACCGGCCGCCTTCAGGCGCTGCGGGCTCGCTTCCCCCGGCGGCTGGAGCCGATTTCATGGGCTTGCGCTTGCGGCACGGCTAAAGCCGTGCCCTTTCAAAGCTGGGATACAGGAACTCTGGACCCGCTCTAGAACTCCGGTGCATCATCGCGGTCCTGCATCATTTGCTGCCAATCGAGTTTCTGGTCTTCTATCTGCTTGCGCAATTCTTCCATTTGCTTTTGCAGTTGTGGGGTCCAGGCCTTCATCGCATCCTGCATCTGCAGGCGCATGTCGTCGAGCTCTTTCTGGGTGGGCATGGATGCCTGAATTTGCCGCGTCATCTCTTCGATGTCCTTCTGGCTAGGCATCGACTCCCGAATCTGACGCTGCATCTCGTCTAACTCTTTCTGGCTCGGCAAAGATTTCTGCAGATCGGCGCGCATTTTTTCCATGTCCTTGGCGAGCGGCTGCGCAGATTTCGCCATGTCGCGTGACATCCTCGCCATATCTTCCTGCCGTTTCTTCATCTCTTTGTCGAGGTCACGACGCATCTGCTCCAGCTCTTTTTCGTCAGGAACTAATTCTGCACTCGTCTCCTCCTGACCGAGCTCTATCTCCGGACGTAATTGCTCGATCTGCTCACGCAGCAACTGCGCATCGGTATCGAGGTCGAGTGAATCGCTGGGCGACAACCGCGAGCTACCGCCCTGACCCGGAACATTGAGCACGAAGACCTGTTCGCGCTTATCCCGCCAGATGTTGACCGGAATCTTGCTTCCTGGGGTCCGCATGCCGCGCTGCCAGTCAGCCATGTCGTGGACCATCTCGTTGTTGACCTTCAGAATCACATCACCGGCTTTGAGACCGGCGGCGGCAGCGGGACTGCCAGCCTCTACGGAGCGCACTAGTACGCCATGGCCATGCGGTACGCCGAAGAAGTCGGCAAGCTGCGGGGTCAGGCTCTCCACCACCAGGCCGTGACGCGAGGAGAGCAAGGTGAAGGACGGCACCTCGACATCCGGCACGACGACGTGGGGCGGCGGGGGAACCGCCAAAGTTGAAGCATCGAAGCTGTGGGCGCGCCCCATAATGTTCCAACTTCCGAGCGTCACCTTCACGTCTTTACGTTGGCCGCCGCGAACCACGGTCAGCGTGACCGTCTTCTGCGGAGGAGTCGCGTGGATCAAACCCTGCAAGTCCGCCGGGCCTTCGATCTTCGAGCCTTCATAAGCGACCACAACGTCGTTCTCCAGCAGTCCGGCATGACAGGCGGGACCGTCCTGGTCGACGTAGGTGATCAAGGCACCCGTCGGGTTCTGCAGCTTTAATGCGGAAGCCTGTTGCGCGCTGACCGGGGCGATCTGCACGCCCAGGTAGGCGCCGGAATGCGCTTCGGGCCACGGCTGAGGAGCGGCGGTTGCCGGAAGCACCATCATTGCCGCGATTGCGGCAGCTAACGAGATTCGATTACGCGCACGCATAGATCAACCCTGCCTTAATGACATTTTCGAAACGCGATTTGTCCCATGGTGGTTCGGACGCGGAGCGTTGGACCGCCGCCATTGAGCGGTCCTTCCGCCGACATCGACTTCGGGCTGAACTGGCCACCCTGCTGGGTGATGCTCAATCCGGGGATTTCCGAAAAGATGCCATACCCGATCGTCATGTCCGAGGTGGCATGCACGGTAACGGGGAAGTTGCCAGCGAAACATACGGTTACGTCGCCGGCCGCGGTATGGAGAAACGAGTCGGTGAAGCCGTGCTTACCCAGGAATTCCACGAAGATCGGGCCGGCTCCGGTCTCCACTTGTGCGCCGCCGCTCAAGTTGTACAGTTGCACACTGCCGCCGCCGGTGGTCACGCGCACGGGTCCGCTGGCGCTGGCCAGCCGGACGCTGCCGCCCTCGGTTTCCGCTTGCACCGCGCCTTCCACATCTCCCAGATACAAGTTCCCGCCGCCACTGATCACATGCAAGTCTCCGACACACTTTTGCACCTGAATGCTGCCGGCGCCGGTCTGAATAGTAGACGCGCGAGATGAGCCGATGTACACGCGACCACCCCCCAGACTCACCTGCGTCTGGCCGCTAACGTTGGCGACGCGAACATCGGCCGCCCCGCTGGTGAGCGTCAGATCACTGCCCAGGTTGCCGGCCTCCACGTTGCCGCCGCCGCTCGAGATCTTCACCGGCCCGGCCAGATCATCCAGCTTGATCAGCCCTGCGCCCGTCGTCGCTTCGATGGTCGCCGCTATCGAGCTGAACGTCAGCGATCCAGTGCGCGTCTGCACTTTCACGAGACTGACCTCACGCGGCACTTGCACCATGAACTCCGCGCCGAAACGCGACAGGTTCCGCGCCGCAATTTTGGCGTCAATCAAATTGCTCTGGCCAACCTTGTTGGCGGAAACATGCATTTGCTCGAATTGCCGGCGCGCCGCCTCTTCCGTGGGCGCATACGAGCGCTTGCGGATGACGTACGAAAGTCGCGGCGCGTCCCCCTGCACTTCCACCGAACCCAGGTCGGTGTTCACGCGCAACTGGCGCGCTGCCGGCAGCGTGCCGGCAAGTTCCTCGACCCAGGAGTTGCCGTCGCGGTAAATCCGCCCTTGCTGCGCCCATAGAGGCAAGCCCAGCGAAAACATAACTACAGAGAGACTGAGGCGCAGAAAAGGTTTCCGTATGGTCGTCCTATCCTGGGTTTGTGGCCGATAGACTTTTTCTCTGGGTTCGCCCATTTCTGCGTGACTCGGTTCCTTGTGGATTAATCGATGTTCGGCATGGAGGCCAGCTCGTGCTGCGATTCCGTACGAATGTAGTCGCTGGGGTCGTCTTTGGCCAACTGCTGAAACGCCATACGCACGCTGCTGTCGGCACGCACCGGGTCCAGAGCGCGCAGGGCGCCGCTACGCACGCCAGGATTACTGTCATTCAGCAGCGCCTCCAGCACCGCATTGCGCACGCGGATGTCCTGCTTCACGTAAGCACCGAGGCCATCCAGCGCCTTCAGCCGCACCCCGGGATTACTGTCGTAACGCAAAGCGTAGGTGAGCGCCTCGCGCACCTCCGGATCGTCGGGCTTGCTGGTCAGCAGGTCAACCGAGTTGAGCCGCACGCCGGGATTGTTGATGTTGTTCTTGGCCGCGAACGCCAGCATTTGTTGGATCCTGGGATCGCTGATCGTGCCTTCGACCAACTCCGGCTCGATGCGATCGTAATGAATCTGCACTTTGTCGGAGTTCGGTTGCCGGTCGATGGAGGTGATGCCGCCGATCGATGCGTCAACTCGCGGCGGCGGCGATGCATGTATGCCGCCCAGCACCCTGTACATGGTTCCCAACCCTGAACCAAAGCCGACCATCAGCAGGACGGCGGCGAGCGCGGGCGAGAACCGCAACTGGCGCAGCCACGCGGTGGGATCGAAGACGAAGCGGTGATACCAGGCGCGGTGTTGCTCAGCGGTTTCAAGTTCCTCCTGCAGCCGCATGCGTGCCGCCGCAAGAAAGCTGGCTGAGGGTTCCTCCACCGGCAATGCGTTCATCTGCGCCTGAAATTCCTGCTGTGCCCCGAGTTCCGCGGCGCACGCCGGGCAACGCCGGATGTGCTGCTCGACCTCGTGCCGCGCGTCGTCCGGAAGCTCGTTATAGAGGTACAGGCAAACGTTTTGTTGTACCCAATCGCAATTCATAAGAACCTCAGCAGTCAGCACTCAGCCAAACGGTATTCGATCAGGCCGCGACACCCGCAAATTCGGCACAGGACCGCGAAGCGCACTGCCCTGGCGGAATGCTGAGTACCGATTGCTGACCGCTCATTTCATGTCCTTCAACGCCGCACGCAGTTTCTGGGTGCCGCGGAACAACGTATTCTTCGCCGTCTCTTCCGTCGTATTCAAAATCTCGCCGATGGTGCGCAGCTTCAGGCCCTGATAATGCTTCATCTCAAACACCATGCGCTCGCGTGGCGTCAGTTTGTTGAGGGCCTTGGCGATGCGCGCTCCCAACTCGCGCCGCATCAGGTCGCGCTCGGGACTGGCGCCGGAACGCACATCGGCCACCTGGTCCAGCAAATCGTACGTGCCGCCCTCCGAGTCCGTCGCGATACCCGAATCTTCCTTGCGCACTTGCCGCTTGCGCAGCAGGTCGAGGCAGAGATTGGTGACGATGCGGTAGATCCAGGTGTAAAACGAGCACTCGAAGCGGAAGTTGTTGATGTTGCGGTAGGCCTTCAGGAACGCTTCCTGATAAATGTCCTGCGCGTCCTGCTCGGAGCGGGTGAGATGGTAGGCGAGGCGCAGCACAGCGCTGTCGTACTGGCGCACCAATTCCTCGAAGGCGGCACGGTTGCCACGCTGCGCTTCCCGGATCAGCTCCGTATCGTTCATGCGGCTCTGGGCCCGCCCCGCTACGTTTCCCTGCCGTAAGGGGATAGACGCCGCCTCCTGCCACGCTTCAGGAGTACGGAACACCGGGGTTCCCACATTGCGGCGCTTGTCCGCAATTTGAGGCGCAAGTCCCGGGACCGGGGTCCCCAGTCCGCCCGCATTTCGCGGGATGGCGTGGGGGCCAACCGTGAGGGGAACTGCTACCGCTTCGGCCGGCATGCTGGTTTCTTCCTACTTTGCAAGTGGCAAGCCATTATCATTTTCAATGCCTGCAACTACATAGACGAGCGCGGGAAGAAACCGTGAGCCAGATTATAGACTGGAGCATCCTGCACCGTGCTATGGAATTCCCAGCGCGGCTAGCTGATCACGATGGGCAACGACGAACCAATCTGCGAGAAGCGGCCTGTATTCACGCTGGATCTCAATTGGGAGGCGGAAGAAGTCGCCCGTAGTCATGCCCCTGCATCGCGCCGCGCCACAATGGCAGGGCCACGCAGTTCCCCCCGTGATGTTGAGGTTGTAGTCACAGGTAATCTCCTCGCTTGCGGCAATGTTGCGCCGCGCCACAAGGAATGGGCGCTCGCCATCGTAGAGCACGTAGGCATTAGGATCGCAACTGTGGTTGATGTATCGGTCCGGACTACCCAATAGCACGACTTTCCCATTCGGATAATCGCAGTGATCGGTCCGCTCACCGAGTTCCTCGCGTAAAGGCGAGCTGGGTGTGATCTCCCGCACCACATTGATCTGGCGAATGCGTTTTCCGGCGCTAAGCTGGCTGGTTGCAAACAGCCCGAAGCCTTCAATCAAAGATGCCTTTACCTCGACATGGCTCATTGCCGCTTCTTAGCACAAGCAGTCGATCAAACTCAGTGACGTTGCCGATCAGAAATTGCGAGGATCTGAAGAAGATAGGTGATCGTTATCTAAGTAAGCATAGCTAAGCTAATGAATTACACAATGCATCAGGGCGCATGCTACCGGTTGGCCAATCGTTAGCGCCGATCCGGTATTCGAGCATTACGGCGTGCGCCGCATCTGGTAAGAGCGCGAAACGCAAAGGGCGGGAGACCCGATTCTCCCGCCTTTTCTCTTCGCGATTTAGTCGCTCCAAGGCGCTGGTTAGGCTTCGGCGCCGGCTTTCTCGGTGTCGGCCGGGGGCGCGGATTCGGCGACCACGTCCTTCTTGATCGTCACCTTTATGGGCACCACCACGTCGCGGTGCAGCTTGATCGCTACGTTGAAGTCGCCGATGCTCTTCAGCGGCTCATTGAGCTGGATCTTGCGGCGATCGATGTGAAAGCCCTTGGATTCCAGTTCGTGGGCAATGTCAGCCGCAGTGACGGAGCCGAAGAGCTGATCGCGCTCGCCCGATTTTCGCGTGAAGCTGAGCTCGGCACCTGCGAGCTGCTGCGCCAGCGTCTCGGCATCGCCCTTCTCGCGCGCCAGCCGGCGCGCCGCCGCCGCCTTCATCTGGTCGATTACGGCGCGATTCGCGGCCGTGGCCTCAATCGCCAGTTTCCTGGGCAGTAGATAATTGCGGCCATAGCCCTCAGCGACTTTGACCACGTCACCGCGCGAGCCGAGCTTGGCCACATCTTCTTTGAGTATGACTTCCATGCAAAACTCCGTTCATCGACTCGGGCTGAAGCCCTCGTCGCTTATATCGTCCCTAAAGGGACTCGAAGCTCCAAGATCCAACCTAGCCAGCGTTGAAACCGCTGGGCTAAGATCTTTCGTCCCGCTGGGCGGGGCTTGTGAACAGCCAGTTTGACCGTCTGGCTTCAACGGACGGTTTCGGGCTTCGCAAGCCAGCCACCAGTAGCGACATCTCTTAACTGGTCACTGGCTACTGACCACTGCCACTTTAGCGCCCGCCAAACGGCAGCAAGGCGATGTTGCGCGCCTGCTTGATAGCGTCAGTGAGACGGCGCTGGTGCGGCGTACAAACCCCCGTCAGACGCCGGGGAACGATCTTGCCGCTTTCTGCCACAA
>Ga0335077_10002615_pt1 | contig 21552 bp, 17 predicted proteins | sample Lox_Sample_31_FD_207151 | JGI IMG/M metagenome (GOLD analysis project Ga0335077, IMG submission 207151) | Soil microbial communities from Loxahatchee National Wildlife Refuge, Florida, United States - Lox_Sample_3.1 | ecosystem: Environmental > Terrestrial > Soil > Wetlands | place: USA...
CGGATCCCGCGGGTACGGGAAGAGGAGGTTGACCGCAATGTCCGCAACGCCAAGATAGGCAACAACCCACAGCGTTGCCGCCACCACCGACGACTTGCCCGGCTCCGGCTTCACCATCAGAAGACGAAGTAGATGAACTTTGTGGGCGCGTAGCCAAATCCCATGATCAGAGAAAATATCATTCCAGCGCACAATCCCGTCCAAAGCGGAACTGGGAGCACTTTGTCCAAGCGACTTTCATGGGAGCGATTGCCGACGAACTCCATCACCAGTAGAATCGGGAGTCCCAGCAATGCCGGAGGAGTTGGCAATCCAATCGTAAGATGCATATTGCCCAGACCCGAGAATAGAACACTGGTGAATTCTCTGATCTGGCTGAATGATTCCGCACGGAACAAGACCCAACCATAACAAATCACAGGGAAGAAAAGAAGCGTGTAGACAACGTCGGATCCCGATCTCTTGCGGCGCCTCTTGGAAGGAAGATATGTCTGTCTCAGCCTATGAAGACAGAGAAGGACTCCATGATACATTCCCCAGAAAACGAAATTCCATGCCGCGCCATGCCAGAGTCCGGTGACGAGAAACGTGAGGATGACATTGCGAATCCACTGGATCGCCTTTCCGTACGGTCCTCCGAGTGGGAAGAAAACATAGTCCCTGAACCAAGAAGAAAGTGAGATGTGCCACCGTGTCCAGAAATCGGCCGGGTTGGATGCAAAGTACGGAAAGTTGAAATTTTGCATCAATTCGATCCCGAACAACTTTGCAACACCGATGGCAATGTCGGAATAGCCCGAGAAATCGCAGTAGATCTCGACTGCGAAGAAGAACATTCCAAGGATTGCGTCAGACCAGCTCAACGAAATTCTCGAGCTGAATGCTTGCTGAACAACGATCGCGATTCCGTCCGCAACGGCGACCTTTTTGAACAGGCCGTAAAGTATAAAGCGAATTCCTTCTAGGGTCTGTTCGCGCGTGAATTCGCGGGTTCGGGCGAGTTGTGGCAATAGATTGGCAGCACGCTCGATGGGACCGGCGAGAAGCTTGGGAAAGAATGCGACACAAAGTGCATAATCGCTCAGCCTAGGCGTCGCCGCCAACGTGCCGCGGTAGATGTCCACGGTATATGTCAAGGATTGAAACGTGTAGAACGAAATCCCGATCGGAAGGACGATGTTGAGATGAAGAGCTGTGGGCGAAAGACCCACGATCCCAAGAATCGGTTCAAGACTCGTAATAAAAAAATTGTAGTACTTGAAGAAACCCAGGATCGCGAGGTTTGTGGTAATGCTGAGGAGCAGTGCTGCACGCTTTCTTCTCGATGGCTCTAGCGAAATGACCCACGGGTATGCGAGATTTGCGACAACAATGAGACCCAAGACGCCGTAAAAAATCATACGGCCTCGAGACGGTGAGAATAATTCTGAAAAGAATCCCGCGTGGGCAATTCCGCGTCCAATGGTTCCCCATTGGAGGAAAACACAGAAGAAAGCGGACAGAGAAACCCACAGACTCGCAATAAGCCGATCTCGTTTGGAGATGAATCCCTCGTGCATGATGAGGCCCGCGGAGAAATCCATCGCAGTCGAGATGATGATCAGAAGGAGAAACCGGATATCCCACCACCCATAGAAGACGTAGCTCGCAATCAGGAGGAGGAAATTCTGACCCTTGTGAGGGAGAATTCTGAAGAGAAGAAGGACGACTGCGAGGAATACGAAAAACGTGATAGAGTTGAATGGCATACGAGGAGTTGTGATCGCCGGGTCGGCGAGCCGCGGCCATCAGGTCATGTGGGCGCGATCGTCGATTCGGGAGATTCTGCTGCGAACTCTGAAATTCTTCTCATCGACGACTCCTTCCGATCTGTCAAATGTCTCTATGACGGAGGGCAAAGGAGAGTCTTCTCTTCAGGACAATGTTGGAATGGTGCCGCTGCGCGTCTAGCGAAAATTCTCGGCCTGTGCCATCGCCGGACACCCATTCGGCATTCCCCGGAGCGCTGTCCCATCCTAAGAACGCCGGGATGGTTTGAGATGAGCGCTGTCGGGAAGGACGGGATTGCAAATCCGAACCAAGAGAGAAGGGAAAAGCGGCGTACAGCAAACCTGTGACTGTGTCTAGTCTCTCGGCCCGCGGGAAATTGGTTTCGCGAAGCCCTCCTACTTCAAGTAAACCATCTTGATCGTTTTCACTTTCGCACCGTCAACATCCATGGCAAGGAGGTAGAGCCCGGATGTGAGAGACTTGTCGCCGAACTCAGCTGTATAATTTTGACGGCCGTTTCTTAATCCGGAGAATAGGGTCTTGACAAGACGTCCGGTGACATCAAAAACTTCGAGGGTCACGTGTGCATTCCGCGGAACGGAGTATTCTATCGTCGTACTCGGATTGAACGGGTTCGGGTAATTCTGCTTCAAATTGAAATCCTGTGGAGGATTTTCACCGCGCGATGGCGTCACGGCACTTGTCGACCCATACAAGCTGGAGATATGCGCATGGCGTGGCGTTTTTACGACATCGGGTGTTCGAGCATCCGTGGCGACATCGTAGAGCCCCATATTGTTGAATCCATTGTTCTTTGCCCAATAGTAAACAGAATCGATATTCCTGTCCGACAGATACGGAATGATGAACTTGCTGCCGCTGGAGATGGTCGTCCCTTGGTATGAAACTGTTGCCGTTGCCGTTCCATGGACATATGAACCGATATGGACCGAGTCCCACGTGTCGACGCCACCGTGACTGACCATGTAATGGACAAGCGTGTCAGACCAGAATGGAGTAGTATATCCGGCGCAGGTAAAGAGCGTATCGGACGTTGTGTACGGATTTCCCTCGTTTGACAGGAGGATAACGATCTTATTCTTCGCCCAGCCATTTTGGAACCACTGCAGAGGACCCCATGTGAGGAGGGTTTGATGATTGCTTCCTGGAGGAACTCCTGTTAGGTACAAGGGGGCTTTGAGGAACACGCCGTTACCCGCTGCGCCGGAACAGGTTGCGACCGTCTGCCAGTTGGCGACGTACGCATAGCATTCGGGGAGGATATAATCGATGTACTGTCTTGAACTTGCGTAGAAGTCCCACTGATTTGGCGGCGCGACAGAACTGATGATTTGCCCCACAGGCCGTGCATTGTAGAGCAATCTCCAGAATCTCTGGAATTGTGCGTCGGTAAAATTCAGGTTGATTTCTGCGTTGAGGTTCACTCCGTCGAATCCGTTGTTGATGTTCCACGCCCAAACGGCGTTCACCAGCGTTTGTGTCTTGGCGGAGTCGGCGAGGATGATGGAGAAGTTCGTCGCGTCGACCACCTGGAGACATTGATGAATTCTCTTGCCGTGGGCGTGCAAGGAGTCTCGCAGAGCAAAGATATCTCCCCGCGATTGCCAAGCGGCCAGCGTCCCTGTACCGGGATTTCCTGTGCCGTTGTAGCAAACATTGAGGGAGTCATCCCGAACGCCGCTGTTGTCTCCGTACAATTTTGTGATGGAGTAGTAGGGGGCAAAATCAGTCTTCACAATGTCTGTCCCCTTGAACTCGACGACGTCAGTGAAGTTCCCCACGTTCTTTGCGTAAGTTTTCGTCGATATGTAATACGCGCTCGACGTCAGATTCCACTGGGCGTCAGATCCCATGCACCAGGCATTGTAATACGTCCACAACGTCTGTGCATCAGCCAACGAGACAGCAAGAGTAATGAGGATGGTGAGACGGAAGGTCACCCTAGCAATGTCGCCCATGGAGAACCCCTCTTTCGATCTGTACAAATGGAAGCTCACGCGTTCAGTTTCTCTTAGCTCCAATTTATCCGAATTTGACAGAATGTCAAGCATGAAAACGTCCCGCCGATATCGTCGCGTGCACGCGGGCGATTGTCCCGCACGCCGTTGTTCTCAGGAACAAGATCGTCAAGTCATTCGCTGCCCCGCTGGAATTGTGTGTCGTTAATCGTCGGTCGGAACCCGGTCTCATGCCGAAGCCAGCGAACGCTCAAGGACAGCCCGCGTTCGATCCCAAATCTCGGCTCATATCCAAGGACCGACCTGGCCTTGGATATGTCGTAGTGGACCTTGCGACGAAATTGCTCGAGTTCCCCTCTTGAAGGGGATGTCTTTAACAAGTATTCCATTCGTTTCATCACCCTCCGGGCAACCTGCGACGACTGATAGATTTTCTTCAGTGCATCACCTGAATTGCGAAGAAGGAATCGGGCGACAGAACGCGCCGGATCCAGCACGGTCGATCTCATCGCAGCGCGTGACTGTCTCAATTCCGTCAGCGGAGCATTACCAAGCAATCTGTTGAAAATTCGAAAATAGTCATTCCAAGAGATGCTCTCGGACCCGCCTATGTTAAATGCATCTCCAGGGGCGGTGTCGGATTGCACTGCTCGGAACACCGCTTGCACCAGATCCTGAATGTATACGAAGTTGCATGTTCCATCTCCGAATTCGCCGAACAACCCCCAATTCCCGGACGTGAGCCGTTCTGCAAACTTTGTAATCCACAATCTGGAAAAAGGGCCATACACGACGGTCGGTCGAAGTACGACAATATCCAATCCACGTCGGACGTACTCCTGACAGATCCATTCAGACTCAACCTTCGAGGAGGAATACGCGTTCCCGTTTTTCCGCAGAAGGGAGCCCTCATCGACCAGTCCGGCGGCATCCCCATAGACATCAGTCGTACTGAAATGGATGACTCGTTTCGTCCCGCTCTCGAGTGCGCACTTCAACAGATGTTCAGTTCCGGCGGTCGTGACGTCTCTGTTTCCGAATGCACAGTGGATAATGATGTCAACGTCCTTCACTGCCAATTCGACCTGGCGGGGATTGAGAACATCACATTGAACGACATCCACTGGGAATCGGGCGATACGCGGAGCACTCATCCATCGTCGGATTCCTGCCCTGAGGTTTACAAATCCGTTGAGGAAAAAGGATTCGATGAGAGAACCCCCAATGAATCCTCCCGCCCCGGTGATCAGTATTCTCGCATCATGCTTCATGAAATATCTCCCGCGGGGCGTACCACGGCATGGAGAATTGCTGCGCCGTCCCATATGCTTCATCGATGAGTTCAAGTGTCGGAATGACCTCGATGGCAGGGACGAGGGGGGTACGCGTTCCCAGCACGCATTCCACAAAATTCACCAACAGGGCGTGTCCCGCCTCCGCGATTGTTCCGGCATGCGAGTTCAATCGCAATGTTCTTTCTTGCCCCCCTGCAACCATCGAGACAGTGCGCCAATCGAAAATATCTCCGCGTATCGACCCCCGGGTTCCCTGAATGAGGAATTTGTTTGACAATCCCGCAAGGCGACTGAGACGGACATCGATGGTGCATTCGCGCGACTTCAATCGGAGAGCCGCGACAGACTCGCGGCCTCCGAAGGAATCATTCTCGGACGCTAATAGCATCGGCTTCTCCCCGAGCCACCAGCACAAAAGGTCAAGGACATGACTGCCTATATCAGACAACACACCTCGCGTCGAAATTCGCGGGTTGAAATAGAATCCCGATGCGGTCGGCCAATTGAACTCGTCTCCTTCGTTGAATTCAATCGACTGCAGTTCGCCGATGGCGCGTTGGTCGATCAATTGCTTGACTTTTTGCGACGAGGCCATAAGCCGGCGGGTCTGATTGACGCTGAGCGTCACGTTCTTTGAGGTGGCAAGATCCACGAGCTCCCTCGCCGTCGTGGAATCCTCTGTCAGCGGTTTCTCGCAGAGGACGTGAACACCGGCGGAGAGAAACTCTCGTGAAACCCGATCATGCAAATGGTGCGGAAGCGCGATCACGGCGCCCGAGACGAACGGCAATACTGTCTGATAGTTCGAGGCGGGTTCCGAATTTTGGACACTCCGCGATGTACTGACCGCCTGCGTTGCATTATTGTCTACAAACCAAATCTTCCCCACTCGAGAACGCACGCTATTCAGTGCCGGCACGTAGAGTGATTGCGTAATTGCGCCGCATCCGATCACCGCGATTGCAGGAGGGGGCATCGTGGATCCCGACTGATGCGATCGCTCGCGAAGGGCAGGCGTGTCCATGAGTTCACGCCAGAGAGGACTGTGCAATGTCGTATTCCAATTCCGACTTGAGGACCGATGCGAAGAGCTGCTCAAAGGTCACACAACCCACGGCGTCTTCGATAAATTTGCGGTGGTACCAATAGTGAACGAAATTCGGGGATATGATCATATCACGGAGTCGGTAATCATGGATCTCGCGGGGAATCTCCGCATAAAGATTACAAGACGCGGAACTTCCAAGTCGAGATCAATTTGTATGCGAAGACTGTAAGGCGAAATGAACATCCGATGGCCTTTCAAATCTGCAACAAGTTGAGAACCGTCGGCAGCGTTGGGCGAACGTGGACCGCGAATCGGCTCGAGAGAGACTCGATAACCTCGTCGAAGTACGGCCAATTCTTGATTTGCCGACGAAGTCCCCTGCTTTGGGGGGGAGTGAAATGTCTCCACGAACTGTCGACAGACGAATCGCTTCAGGTCTGACAAACTCCTCCGCCGCGATGTTTGGCACGAGACCCTTAAGAATCATCCCTCGTACGACCGTCGGTTCCTCAACTTCCGTGCGTTGGAGGCGATCAATCCGTGCCGGAAGAGAAAACCGATGCCGAACCATGCAGCTTCATCGGGAAACCTGGAACGAACTCCGTTGATTCGGTGAACGACACAAATATTTTCTGCAGTGGACCCGCTCGAGGGGCCTGGAAACGAAGTCTCCGCCTTCATCGAGATTGGTGACGTGACTGCCTTCCCGTCCCGGATCGATTGTCGCAAAGTCATTTACGATGGGTGGGATCTCGTTCTTGGACAGTAGCTCCTCGTTTTCGGGGGCCGTGACTCCGTCGATGTCCCAGCACCGATACGTGTGATTGAGAGTTGTCGTCCGGACGACATCCTTCGTCGATCCTCTCGTGACGATGAATCATCTTTTTTTCAAACTCATGGATGCGTTTAATGTGGAAACAGGTCTGCGCGCGCTTCAATCTATCGAGTATATATCATGAGCGACAAACGGTTGGTGATCCGATAACAATGGCTAGATCGAATGATTGCAAATCGCGGAGGAGAGTGTGAACATCAACAAAAAGGAATTCAGTGACTCGAACTCCGTTTTTTGATAGAGACATTGTTGGAATGCTTTCTGCCGGAGGTACCCGCAAGGAGATAGGAAGGCAGGTGGTCCGGGCCAATGAGCTCATATGTGCTCATGACCGATGCATGCTCAATCGCGTTTCTGAGCTGGCGGATATTCCCGGGCCAATCATATTCCTGACAAAGCTGGAGCGCCTCATTCGTCATTCCCGAGGAAGAGCGGGCATTCTGGTGTTTCAATTCCTCCAGGAATTTGTCGATAAGTAGTGGGATGTCCTCCCGCCGCTCGCGGAGCGGAGGGAGTTCGATGAGAATTGCGCTGAGACGATAGAACAGGTCGCCCAAGAGACTGCCGTTCTTGATCGACGTCTCGTAGTTATCAGTGAGGGCGGAAATGATTCCGACATCGATTTCAATGCTCTGCAGTGCATCGAGTCGATGGAACATCCCATACTCCAAGGTCCGGGCAATCTTCATTTGTGCGGTCGGTGGTAGAAATGCGATCTGATTGAGGAAGAGCGTTCCCTTCGCAGCATGTTCGAAAGCGCCGTGCTTGATGACAAGACCGTCGTGGCTTAGCTCGTCGGATCCGAAAAGCTCGCTGTCGATCTCTTCCGCAGGAATGGAGGCGCAATCGAATGGCCAGAAAGGACCGATGGACCGCGTTCCGAGCCGATGGATCGTCCGTGCCGCCCATTCCTTGCCCGTGCCCGCCTCACCCGTTATCAAAACACTCAAGTTGCTCGACGCAACCCGGCGAATTGTCTGCAGCACTTCCTGCATCACCGCATTGTTTGTTACCTCAAGAGTGGATTCTGCGCGACGGCCTAAATTGGCAGACATAGGCTAAATTGCTCTCCCCAGTGATATCGAAATCGACAGTTGGTGGTATCGATCTGTTGGCGTCATCGGGACAAACGCGTAGTCGAATTGAATAACGTTCAGTCGAATTCCGAAACCAAAACTTGTCACGGTTGTGCTGTCCGCGTTCGCAAACCCGAGGCGCAATGCCAAGGGCGCCACGGGATAGTACTCGAAGCCGGCGCTGTTTCGCAAGGTCCGGTCGGATAAAGACAGCTCCGTCGACATTGCGATGACAAAGGTAACGCGGTTTGACGATGGCGGAAAATAAAATGACGTCCCAACTTTGAGATCCCGCGGAATGTGCTCGTCGACGAGGCTGAACAATTGCGAGGGGGAATTGTTGTAGACAAATGCTTTACCGAAGCCCTCGTAGACCAATCCGTAACTGATGTCTGGCGTGGGATAGTAGATGACGCCGACAGAACCGGATGATGCCCATAAGGAGTTCGTGGACGACTGCGCGTAGCGGACGTTCACCAGCATTCCAACACTAAATACCGGAGAAAGCTTGGTCGCAACACAAATGTCTCCACCGCGGCTCGTAAAATTCGGGTCATACCACCGGGTGCCGAAATAGGTTCCGGCAAAGCCGGCGGCAACAGAGAATCTCGAATCGCTGTACACGCGAGAGGCGACGCTCGTGTGCATGACGGCGTAGTTCGTTGCGAACATCGTGTTTTCCACCACCGACTCTCTCTGAAGGAACATGATGCTGCCGGGATTCCAGTACATGCTTGCGACATCTAATGTCTGTGCGATGTAGGCGCCCCCGAGTGCGGCAGCCCGTGCGCCGAGGTTCATTGGAAGCGACTCGAAAATAACCTGACTATCGGCAACGGAGCACCCAATCAATGCGAAAACGATGAATACTCGAAGAACAGTCACATGCACGGCGGTCTATCGAATAATGGTCAAAAGGCTAAACAGGAAAAACGTATCTCTGAAAAAGTTTGACAGGTCGCGGAGCACATTCTCTTCTTTCGGGACGTAGATCGTATCTCCCGGACCGGCTGTCGGGAGGGTTGATTCAGTTCCTTCGACGTTAAGTGTAAGAGTCAGGTCCACCTCTACTGGATGAATGAGATCGTTGCGATGAAAGATTTTCACGTGCCGCAGGTCCGAGTCCTGTGCTGGTCCACCCGCGGTGGCGATAATCGTCAGGAGGGATCCGTCGGGGGGCGCAGGGAATACGCCCTGCCGGCCGACGTTCCCGAGAACCGTGATCGTCTCAATCTGCTTGTTGGCGATAAAAAGGACTACCGAAATTGCGTCCTTTGTGTACACCGAGTACCTCGTGACGAGATTCTTCGCCAGCTGAGCTTTGGTCAGTCCCAGAGCAGGGATTTCCCCGATAAGCTTCAGCTTGATTGTTCCCGATTCTCCGACTGTTGCAGTCGTGTCAAATTCATGGTACTCTGGAAGGGTGATACGGATCTGATCCTTCAATTTGATGATGTAGGACGACAATTCCGGGTTGTCTCCGGCAAGACCCGACCGTGTCATCACCTCGATGCTCTCGCGCACCGATTGATTGCTCGCACATCCAGCCATCGCGGCAACGATCAAACACTCGACCGCGAGGAAACTCATCCGCGTGGAGAAGGTAATCTTCCTGGTCCTCAGTACAAGGAGCTTGGACTTCATCGGTTCGGTCGGTACAAAGTATGTTGCATTCAACGCATATTGCAACAAACGTGCCGTTGGGAGTGGAAATCGACGGCAAGAGAATATCGGAGCGTTTGGGATTCTTTTTTCTGATCAATCAATCGACGCAACATCAGGCTGATCCCTTTGTACCCACAAGAGGGATAGATGAAGAGGCGTTCGTGCTCGGGCGGAGCGGATTCGGACGCCCGCTTGTCAAAGAATAGCTGTGAATATGGGCAAATACGACCTTCACGAACTAGCCGAACTGGCACATGATTTGCAATCGACTACACGATCGCTCGAGGGAAGTCCACATTCGTTCGGAAGGAACATAAGCCGTGAACTCGTCGCAATTTAAATTCAAGGAATTGTCGTATGTACTACGACGAAGGAAAAAGCTTCTTCTCCTCCCGCCGATCATAGTTACGCTGGCGTGTGCGGTCGGAGCATATCAACTTCCGCGAATGTATGAATCTGCCGTCCGCATTCTGATTCAAAAGGACCAGATTCGGAATCCCCTCTCAACCCTCATGGGGCCGTCAAGTGAAGACCCCCTGCTTGGATTCAAAGAAATATTTTTTAGCGACCGGGCGATGGACCAGCTCATCGATAGTCTCGGCATGCGAGCCTCTGTCCTTAACGATGAAGTGAAGCGCCGAAACACAGTCAACCGGCTTCTTTCCAACATCAACGCGAAAGCACAGGGGGAGGAGACAATCACGATCTCGTACATGGACTCCGATCCCTACAGGGCGCAACACGGCGTGGTCGCTCTGACCAACATTTTCATCGAGATTAGCTCGAACGTCAAGGACGAGCAGAATGAGATGATGGTCGAATTCTATCAAAACAAGATGGAGGAATTCCGACGAAAGCTGGAAGATAGCCAGGAAAAAGTCTTGCCGTCGTTGAACGAGAGGATTAAAAAGAGTACAGAAGTGAGCATGTCAATCAACACAGTCGATGAACAGATCCGCGACGTGGAAAAGCGCATTGCGGAATTCCAGGGATATGTCGCGGTTCTAAAGAATTTCACGCCCGAGAAAATTGAGACCAAGGAGGGGCGACAGGTTTTGTACGACCTTCAGCGGAACGAGGCCCCATACAGTCTCGAGCTTCGCACGCTGTTGACAAGTTATACGGAGGCATCGGAGCGGTATTCCTCAAAGCATCCCGATGTTCAAAAAGCCGCAGACCGGATCCGGGAGCTGCTTCGGACAATCGAGCTGACATCAGGTAATGAGCTGACGAAACTGAAGACCAAGCTCTCCGAGTTAAGGAATCAGCGAGTTGCCATTGTTGACGAAACGATTCGCCTCGAACTCGTCGACCGCGAGCAGAAGGACAAAGAGCAGGACTACCTCTTGTATCAAAAACTCTACAACGAAATAAAGTTCAAACTCGAAGAAGCACAGATGACTCGCGCGATCTCAAAGGATTCCCGGTTCAGATTTGTCATCCTCGACCCCGCCTATCTTCCGCTTTTTCCGTCGAAGCCAAGCCGAATCCTGATTATTCTCGGCGGGCTTGCCGCAGGCATTCTTGTCGGCATCATTCTGACAGTTGCGGCGGAACTTCTTGATACAACCATTCGCAGCCCGAGGGAAATCCTGCTCTATCAAAGACCGATCATTGCCCTGCTTCCCCGCGGTAGTGAGAAGTTGAAGTAAGGAACGCGCGCTGTGATAGGAACGAAGAGCAATGTGAAACGAGACGGATCAATCAGTGGAACATGACGACAGAAAACGAACAAAGGAGCGAGGCAAACGAAGAGCAGATAAAACCAGCGGCGCTTATCCGGTTGAAGAAGACTGTTGTCTTCGAGGAATCACACGCGAAGAGCGCCAAGATCAACTCTTCTGTTATCCGTCCTGAGTTCTACAATGCGTTCAAGTACGAACTGTTGCCGAAGGACCAATCCGCCCGATGTCTAACCTTCGGGGTCACAAGTTCAAAATTGGGGGACGGCAAGTCTCTCGTTGCATCAAACATGGCCGTCTCGTTTGCGGTCGCGAACGCCAAGAAAACTCTGATTGTCGACCTCAATATCGGGAGACCGAGAATTCACAAGATTTTTAACGTTCCGATCGCTCCGGGATTCCTGGACGCGTTGGATAGAAATGAGATCCGGGTCTCCGAAACACCGATAAGAAATCTCAGCGTCCTTTCGGCAGGCCAATTGAGCGAGCATCCATTTGTTCTCCTTGACGGTGAATCAAACAATGGCCGTGACCAGGAGGACAGAGAACGCGCGACTCTGGGATTGGAACATGTCACTAGTTTTCGGGACATCATTTACTCGCTCGAACAGGTCTTCGAGGTCGTGATCGTGGATTTGCCGTCTGTCGCCGATCTTGGATTCCCTCAACTCTATCTCAAACAGATAAGCGGTCTTATCGTTGTCGTCAACTCTGGAGCGACGCGGAAAGAAGAAATCGACAAACTGCTCCATCATGTCGACGAGCAACAGATCCTCGGGTTTGTCCTCAATCGAACAGACGATACACATATCTGACCGATACCTCCGGATATGGTGATAAGCTCAATCATATGCTGCATGTATATCGCAATTAGGATCGGCTACAGAAAAGAACGCCTCGGGCCAAACCAGTATCTCGTCGCAGCGCTTCTCGCGCTCATTCCTGTAGCCACGGCGTTGTATCATCTGCTTACCATGGATAAGCCCCCCCTCTACTGACGTGGCAGCTCCAATCGCCCTTCCGAATCGTGTTCTCCGCGCCTTCTGGTTCGTGGCGACGTTTGGTGGAGAGCAATGGATTGTTGCCCTCCTCGGGATCGCCTGCCTCGTCGTCACGCCGCTCGTGATACTCCGGTCGCAGGGCGATTTCCACGTCGTCCTTTCGGTCCTCGGTACTCTGGCCGTCGCGCTTGTGACTCTTTACCGGCTCGACTGGGGTCTCTGCATTTTCTTCGGCATGATCTTGCTCTGCGACAACTATGAGGTTCCGGGATTCTCGACGTGGACGTTTGAGCTCGGATATTTTTGGCCTTTGAACAGCTTGTTTCCCGGGCTCGGAATCGGGATCGTGAACCCGATGGAACTCCATCTTTTGTTGATCTTTTCCGTATGGGGGTTGGTCGCAATCCTCCAGCGTCGGTCGTTTGTCCGGTTCCGCCCCGGGATTCCGGCGATCTTGTTCTTTCTCTGGCTGTTGCAATCGCTCTGGCGAGGGATGTCCACCGGCGGTGATCTCCAGTGGGGTCTCTGGGAGGTGCGGGCACTCGGATATCTCGGCCTCACGGTAGTACTCGTTCCCCAAATCATTCAGACACGAGCACACATTGAAAATCTCATATGGGTGTGTCTGACAATCATTCCCTACAAAGCCGTTCAGGGGTTGGAGAGGTTCATTTCCTCAGGTTTTAATTTCGGCGGGAGTCGTACGCTCACGAATCACGAAGATCCGGTCTTCATCGTGACACTCTTTATCCTTCTCGGCGGTCTGACGTTTATAGGTGGAAATCCGCGTCAGCGCAGAACACTCCTCTGGCTCCTTCCTATTCTGATCGCAGGATTCTACATCGGAAACAGACGGGCCGCGTACGCCGGATTTGCTGTCGGCACAATCGTCCTGATCTCCCTGATGTCGGGGGAACGTCTCAAGCGGCTGATGAAACCACTAATTGCCGTGGCTTTGGTCTTCTGCATTTATCTGGCCGCATATTGGAATACGACGGGAAGAATCGGCATGGTGGCACAGACAGTCCGGTCCACCATATTCGCCGGTGATCGAGAACTCGTCAGCTCGTACGAGGACTTCACATCGGGGTTGGCCCGGGACCAGGAAAACTACAATACAGCTGCGAGCTTGCGGCAGGCGCCCGTGATGGGAATCGGGTTTGGAAGGAAATTCGAAGAAGCCATCCAGTCGTGGGGATCCTATGCTTTGAAAGGGTATATCTGTCACAACCAGATTTTCTGGATACTTGGTAAGACGGGCGCCGTCGGTTTTTTCTTTTTCTTCTTCTTTCTCAATTCTGTCGTCATGCGGGGCGCTCACGTCTTCAGAAATCTACAAGACCCTTATCTTCAAACGGTCTGTGCCGTTGCCATCATTGCAGTGGTCTCTCAAGTGGTGGTTTCATATGCAGACATGCAACTCACGTACTATCGCAATATGACATACCTGGGCATGTTTATCGGCTTGATCCCCGTCATGGAACGGATCTCACGATTGGAGCGGCGGGCGGGATGATCTACGGGATTCGAAATACCGTTCCGCCGATGGCTCGAGATTCCCAGTTGGACCGCAGCACAGGGATTGCCGGCCGACTCAGCAAGTCTCGCCCGAATTTTTCAATCGAGATTGCGCCAACCGTCCTTGCAGGAATCGATTCATGAAGGCTCTGAAGAAACTGGGTCTGTTCGTGATTTATTACGTCTTCTCGGGGATCGCATCTCTCTTCCTCTTTACTATCGGATTCCTCTGGGGGAAGAACCGCTCTTTCTTATATCAGATCGCTGCGCACTTTGGACCCTTCGATCCGAACCCGAGCAAAATTCAGCCGCGTATTTCCAGTGTGGCATTTTCTCAAATCGCGTCGGGCAGCGAACCGATTGCGGTGCTCGAACCCGCAGCCGTGGACGGAAATATCTCTGCCTACGAACTGGTGGTGATGAACAAGCTCGTCAAGCGCGCGCGTCCGAAACGTATTTTTGAGATTGGGACGTTCGATGGAAGGACGACGTTAAACCTCGCCGCTAACTCGCTACGGGACACGATTGTCTATACGCTCGACCTCCCGAAAGGAGGGATTGAGAAGTCGCGGATCTCTCTCGAGAAAGACGACATCACGTACATCGACAAGGAAGTTTCGGGTACTCGATTCAAGGGGACGAGGTTCGCAAATAAGATTGTCCAGCTATACGGGGACTCGGCGAACTTCGACTGGGAACCCTACGTCGATACAATCGATTTTTTCTTCGTCGATGGTTCTCATGCGTACGAGTACGTGATGTCAGATTCACGCATCGCACTCCGGTCACTTCGGCGTGGTCGCGGGTCGATCCTTTGGCACGACTATAATTCATGGAATGGTGTTACCGCCGCCCTCAACAAGCTGCACAAGGAGGTAGAAAGTTTCAGGGGGATGCAATGGATTGAAGGGACAAACCTGGTTTATTTGGTTCGATCATGACGGAGTTCCTGGAAAGGACGACGGCCCATGCCCGCAAGGGTGAGGAATCGGCTGGACGAGGCAGCTTGCAGGAGAATCAGGAGTCATGAGAATCCTGATGGTATTTCCGTATGCCCCCCTCCCTCCGCCCCGAGACTTAGGAGGGACAAAGAGGAATCTCCCGTTCTTCAGAGAGAATCTCAAACGCCATGAGGTTTCCGTCCTATCGTACGGCACGGCAGAAGAAGAACGGATATTCAGAGAAGCTTTCGGACCTCTCTGTGCCCGAATACGCTTCGTCGATGCGACTCGGCCGAGAATTATCAACGGGCTGGAGAAATTCTGGCTACTTATGACCGGCCGCAGCCCGTTTCGGCAAACGTATCGGTCCATCATGCAGTCAGCGATCGATACCCTGTCGCGCGAAGCAACATTCGATGTTATTCACTGCTGCACGCAGATGCTCGGTTGCTTCAGATTTCCCCGAGGAATCCCAGTCGTAAGCGATACCCATGAAGTGACGTACGACCTCTTCTGGCGCATGAGCAGGATGACCCGTAATCCGTTTCGGAAGGCATTCGCGTACGCCATGTACAAGCTTGGCAAGCCCGAAGAGATCAGTCTTTGTGAATCTTTCGATGCGATAATTGCGACGACGGCGAGGGATCGCGACGTGTTCCGGCAGGTGCTTCCGGACCAGCGGATCTTCGAAATCAACAATGGCGTCGATCATGCGTTCTTTGAAGATCTCCACCTAGAGCCGGAACCCGGTGCGATCGTGTTCACGGGTAAGATGAGCTACTATCCGAACCTCCATGGCATTTTGTACTTTCTCGACGATATTTTTCCACTTGTCGTGAGAGAGAGAAAAAACGCCCGCATTTACATCGTCGGGACGGAGCCGCCGCGCGCGCTCCTTGCGCGTTCGGCATCCAACATTGTCGTCACGGGCTTTGTTGAGGATGTGCGGCCGTACGTTGCTCGGAGCCAGGTGTTCGTGATCCCCCTGAAGATTGGAGGCGGAATCAGAGGAAAAGCGTTGGAGGCGATGGCCATGAGAAAAGCGATCGTCACAACTTCGATCGGCTGTGAATCCATCGGGCTAAGTCATGAGCGATCGGCGCTGATCGCAGACACGGCGGAGAGTTTTGCACATGAAGTCATTCGGATCCTCACGGATCGGCCGTTGGCAGAAAGAATCTCGATGAATGCGCAAGAACGGGTCGCCGAGCATTATCAGTGGGAAATGAAGGGAAGAGAGCTGGACGAGGTCTATCGGACCGTGGCGGCTAGGCCGAAAGATCGCCTTGAGGATGCGCAACAGCACATCCCGCGACTGGCGCTCTGACTCCAACCACATGCTCATCATCCGCCATTCTTGTACTCTCGAAGAAGTAAGATGAAGGTCTTGACCATTGTTTCTACGGATTTGGGAAAGCCTGCGGCCGACAAACTGCGAAGCCTTGAGGCTGAAGGGCTGTACCCCCGATTGACCCTCTTTGAGACCGTTCTCAATTCCGACTTGCTCGACGAACAATACCTCCAAAACATCTCGCCGAGGCGGAGGCTCTGGTCGGCGGGGATTCCTTCCAACACGGCGCAAATTGTGGAAGCGTATCTCGTACGGAACAAGTACGACGCCATCGTATCATGGGGGGAGACGTTTGGATTGCCCTTGGCAGCGTTGTTCCAGTGGAGTGGGGTGAATGTTCCACACGTGTCGATTTTCAGTTGGATCTCAAAGCCCGGAAAGGCACGAGTACTAAAAAACGTCCAGTCGAAGATCGATCGTGTGATCCTGATGTCATCGCGGCAACGGGAGATTGTCGTCGACCAGTGGGGGGTGCCGGAGGATAAGGTCGTCTTGTTGCGATGGCCGGTCGACCAGAAATTCTGGACTCCCGTATCGACGACCGGGGACATGATTTGTTCGGTCGGACGGGAGATGCGTGACTATGGATGCCTCATCGATGCCATGAAGGATCTTCCAATACCGCTACACATTGCTGCGGGAGGGATGACGGAGAAAAAGGATGATGGGTGGAGGAAGACGCTCGGCCACGGACTGTCACTCCCCCAGCATATCACGGTGGGGAAGAGAGGATTTGTAGCGCTCCGCGACCTCTATGCGCGGTCGCGATTCGTTGTCATTCCTCTCGTCCCGACGGATACAGACAACGGAGCGACAAGCATTCTCGAGGCAATGGCGATGGGGAAGGCCGTTATCTGCACGAGAACGGACGGACAACGTGACGTGATCAAAGAAGGAGAAACGGGGTTGTTTGTTCCACCCCGGGACCCAGTTGCCCTTCGCGAGGCGATTCTGTATTTATGGGAACGGCCGGAACTCGCGGCAGAAATGGGCAGGAACGGGAGACGCCAGATCGAGCAATACCACTCGATCGAGACATGGGTCCAACAAGTACGAGACATTGTTCAGGAAGTCGTGGAAGCAAAAGCACGTGCGATCCAGCAAGCAGCGACGACTCCTGATCGAATCATGATGGGAATAACGAAGAGCCTTTCAGCCCTCATGTTTCAGCAAATTCTTACGACGGCGTCGACATTTATCTTGATGCTGTTTCTCCCGCGGTATCTCGGACCGGAAGAGTACGGTCGACTATACGTTGCAATTGCTCTATCTGCGATCTTCCAGATTTTTGTGAACTACGGCAGCAGTTATATGGTCGCGAAAAACGTGGCGCGCGCTAAAGATCAAACACCTTACATCCTTGTCGAGACGCTCGCGCTCCGATTCGTATTTGGAATTCTTTCGATCGCCGCAATGATGCTTGCGGCAGCGATTCTCCAGTACTCCGCCAGCGTGAAGTCAATCCTTCTCGTCTACGGATTTGGTCTGATCGTCTCTGGGAGCATCGCAACCTTTCAGGCATGCTACCAGGGGCACGAACTCCTCAAGTACTCATCGGTTGGAACCGTTGTCGAGCGGGTGTTTGTCTCCTCCGCAAGCATCTTCGCACTTGTCCACGGAGCGAGGGCGCTACAGATTGCCACGATTGCCGTGGTGGGCAATGTCCTGAATCTTGGTACTCTTACCTACTTTTCCCGGCGCATGATTTCCTTCATCCCGAAGGTCAATTGGAAAGCGGCGTTTGGTCAGTTCAAGGAAGCCTTTCCCTATTTTCTCTTCACCGTGTTCAGCACGATCTACTATCGCATCGATACGATCATGCTTTCGAAGATGACGAAGGAGGCCGTCGTCGGACAATATGGTGGTGCGTACAGGTTGTTTGAGTCTTTCAATTTCCCCTATCTTCTCACGGTGGCTTTGTACCCCGTGCTTTCACGCCTGTGGAAGAAGGAGGAGAGTTCGCATAAGCGTGCCGTCCAAAAAAGTCTTGAGTATGTCATCCTTGTCGGTGTGCCGCTTAGCCTCGGCGTCATCTGGTTCGCACGAGAGATCATTGACCTCTTCTACGGTTTGAAGGAATACGAGCCATCCGTGATTCTCCTGCAAATCCTGAGCGCAGGACTTCTTTTCCTGTTTGTCGACATGCTGCTCGGGACGACACTCATGTCTTCCGATAAACAAAAGCAGTTGATGGGAGTATCGCTTGCCGCAATCCCCCTGAACGTCGTGCTCAACTTGATTCTCATTCCCGCCTGGCAGACACACACAGGAAACGGCGCGATTGGAGCGGCCCTCGCGACAGGGATAACCGAATTTGGGATCATGGCAAGCGCACTGGTCTTGCTGCCGAAAGGTATCCTCAATGCGTTTCGCCTCAGCATCCTCTTCAAGAGTCTCGCGGCGGGGGCGATCATGGCCCTCGTCTTGCGATCCCTTGAAGGCGGCTTCATGAATTGGACGATGCGAGCTGCAGTGGCCGGGCTCGCGTATATCACTTCACTCATTTTCTTCAAGGTGTTCGACGAGGAGGAAGAAATCTTCCTGAAGGAACTCATGGTCGCCGTACCGCGAAGAGTGAAGCGGATGATGGGAGTGAGTTAGGTCAATTGTGGCCCTCGTGATCCAGGAAGTGGCGCGGCTATTCTTCGTGAGTGCAATTCAGGCTCTCCTGCTTGTGCTCGTTGGAGCCCCATCAGCGTATCTTTGCCTCTTGAGCATCCTCGCGCTGACACAGAGGGAAAAAAAAGAGTTCCCGGTGAAGCGACTAAGAAAGATTGCGGTGGTCGTTCCCGCACACAATGAGGCGTTGGTCATCGAGACAACTTTGAGAAAACTATCGATGATCGAATATCCGAGAGATCTGTATGAAATCATGGTTATCGCGGACAATTGCACAGATAATACTTTGGAAATCGCCCGAAGATCCGGTGCCAAAACATTTCGACGGGACAATCCCGGCCAGCGGGGAAAGGGGCATGCACTCCGGTGGTGCTTCGACCAGATTGTGACAATTCCCCCATCGCACGATGCGGTTGTTGTCATCGACGCCGATAGTACGGTGTCGAAAAACTTTCTCTCTGTGATGAACTTTTATCTCGAACAAGGGAATCATGCAATTCAGTCGAGCGACCTTCCGGAAGTTGCAGGGGATGGATGGATCGCTGGCATGACGGGCCTCAGTTTTCTTTTGTATAATTACGTTCGTCCTTCAGGGCGCACTGCTCTTGGATGTTCTGCCGGATTGAAAGGGAACGGGATGTGCCTTTCGACGGAGGCCCTCGCGTCCTCCCCCTGGTCCTCCTTCTCCCTTGCGGAAGATGTCGAGCAGGGATTGGAATTGCTGCTCCATGACATTCCGGTTCGGTTTGCGCCCGAAGCGAAGGTCTTCGCATCGATGCCGCAACTCTCTGAAAACGCAGAAAGTCAACGCGTTCGATGGGAGATGGGGAGAATTCCTCTTATTCGTAAATATGGACTGAGACTCCTCGGAGCTGCGTTCAATCGTCGGTCGTTTCGATTGTTCGATGCCTTCGTCGAGCTCGTGACTCCGTCGTTTGTCTATATGATGGCCGTCGCGGTGAGTATGATTTTTGCCAACACACTTTTTTTCCTACTGGGTAACTCGGAGAGTTCGATCTATCTCGGTCTGTGGATTGCGGTGCTCGGGCTTGGGTTTCTTCATGTGACCGTTGGCATTCTCGCCGCTCATTCGGACTTCGTGACGCTCCGCTCCGTCTTGCATGTCCCGAAGTATTTGCTCTGGAAACTTGGACTCTTCCTGAGTGCAAGGGGAACAGACCGGACAAAGGAATGGATACGAACAACGCGGGAATCAGAAGTGGAGGTCGGGTCGAAGGATGGGTCAATGGATGGCGGGTCTTGAGCCGAACGGTGACACCAGTGCGCGAAACGAAAGCCCCTCAGAGGCCGTTTCCCCCTCGCGCTCGAGCAGTATCCTCCTGCATCCACGGGAAGAGCGGGAAGGGTGTGAGCGGAGTTGGGCGCGACGGAAGGACGCTCATCAGAGTGGATCAGGATGACACGGGACGTGTGATCGATTGACTACGAAACTGCAATAAGAGATTAACTAAACTGGATCCCCCGGTTGTTCTGCACGGAGCAAAACACCGACTTACATGAACGGTACATCTGATATCGTCTCCAAGTTATCATCAATATTAATCCTGGGTGTCCGCGTCCATAACATTAGTTTTGAGGAGACGGTCGAGGTTCTGAAAATGATGGCGTCGAGTGGAAAAGCACACCAGGTTGTAACGATAAATCCGGAATTTGTGATTGAGGCTCAACGCAATAACGAATTCAACAAGGTCCTTAACAATGCGTCCCTTGGTCTGCCTGATGGTATGGGTATCATCTGGTCTGCACGTTTCTTGGGACAACAGATGAAGGAGCGCGTTGCCGGTGTTGATGTGGTTTGGGCAATCTGCAAACTTGCCAGTGAAAGTGGACTGCGAGTCTTCTTCCTGGGGGCGGCGCCCGGAGTTGCTGAAATTGCGGCATCACGATTGAAGTCCGTTTATCCACGTCTGGAGATTGCGGGGAATTTTAGCGGCTCTCCGAAACTGGAAGATGAAGAAGAAATCTGTTCCCGTATAGAGGAAGCCAAGCCCGATGTTTTGATGGTTGCATTCGGAGCCCCACAACAAGATCTCTGGATTGCCCGAACTGCCAGCCGACTAAAAGTCCCTGTCGCCATCGGTGTCGGAGGAGCCTTTGACTATATTGCTGGTATTACCAAAAGGGCTCCCCGATGGCTGCAACGTGCTGGTTTCGAGTGGCTCTTCCGGCTGATCCGGCAGCCGTGGCGTTGGAAACGAATGACGAATCTGCCAAGATTTGCCGGCAAGGTGGTCTGGGAAAGATTCCGCTAATCCTTGGCAGTCTCAAGGGCTAGTATGTGGTGGCCAATAAACCATTACAGCAAGATTGTTCGCTAAGCAACCCGGGTCAGGAATCAAAGTGATGGGTGATTGGGTAACAAGTCGATTTCTCAATTTTTTGGACGCCAGCGAACCCACCAAGGTTGATTCTCCGACCATTATCTCACGAAATGATCTCATCGTCGCTTTATTCCTGGCTATGCTGTTCCTTGCGCTCCACCCCGCGATAGATTATCTCTCTGCCTTTTTTGTAACTCACGACTATCACTTGTCGGACGAGGGAATGACCCTCACCGCCGGGTATCTTGTTTCCCTTGGAAAAATACCCCACATCGATTTCACTTGTTACTATGCAGGAGGGTTGGAACTTCTCCTGGGTCTGTTGTTTAGTTTGGTCGGAACTTCTTTCGGCGCGGCGAGACTCGTGTTGGCTTGTTGTTTTGCTCTCATCGCGGGCATGAGCTACATGCTGCATCGCATGATCGGCGTC
>Ga0335077_10002616_pt1 | contig 21547 bp, 21 predicted proteins | sample Lox_Sample_31_FD_207151 | JGI IMG/M metagenome (GOLD analysis project Ga0335077, IMG submission 207151) | Soil microbial communities from Loxahatchee National Wildlife Refuge, Florida, United States - Lox_Sample_3.1 | ecosystem: Environmental > Terrestrial > Soil > Wetlands | place: USA...
ACAGAACGGAAGTCCCACTGTCTTTCAACAACTTCGCTACCTGGTCGGCATGGAACGCGGTGTCGAGCGGAACCGCCACACGTCCGGCGCACACGATCCCCAGGTAGGCCGCCACCCACCGCGGATGGTTCGCCGCCAGAATCGCCACCCGCGCATCCCGTTCCACCCGCCCCGAAAGCCAGTGGCCAACGCTCTCTGCCATGCGCTGCAGTTCCGAGAAGGTAACACTCTCCACCCGGTCCTGGCGCTGGATTTCGAGAGCGGTATTGTTGGGAAACCTTGCCGCAGATTGCTGAAACCGTTCGTAGAAAGTAGACATGGGTCGCTAACGGCGAAATGATACAGGGAAGCTCCCACTGAAACCAATTCCAATGTTTCGCTTATCGGTTATCGGTGCTCCAGGCCGGCCAAATCCAGAGCGAAAGGGCCATTGTGAAGCGAGACGCAGTGTCCTGTCGATCCGTTCCGCATCTAATGTGCTAGGCTTGAAGTTACTCTTGGGATGCGTGTCCCCTGAAGGACTCCGCTTTTGATCAACACTCTGTTAGGCAAGGTTTTCGGCACCAAGAATGAGCGCGAGATCAAGCGCATGATGCCGCTCGTCGCGGCCATCAACGCGCTCGAACCGGAGATGCAGAAGCTCTCCGACGACCAGTTGCGCGCAAGAACTGAAGAATTCCGGGCTCGCATCAAGGACCGCCTCAGCCGCTTCGAAGCCGCACCCGAGCCGGAAGTCCCCTCCGAGTCCGATCCCGATATCGACCGCCAGAAGCAGATCGAAGACGAGCGCTTCCGCGCCTTGAGAGAGGCTCTCGACGAGATTCTCGTCGAAGCCTTTGCCGTCGTCCGCGAAGCCGGCCGCCGCGTTCTCAACATGCGCCATTTCGACGTGCAGCTGATCGGCGGCATGGTGCTGCACGAAGGCAAGATTGCGGAAATGAAGACCGGCGAAGGCAAAACGCTGGTCGCCACTCTTCCCGTATATCTCAACGCGCTCAGCGGGCGTGGCGTTCACGTCGTCACCGTCAACGACTACCTCGCCAAACGCGACTCCGAGTGGATGGGCAAGCTCTACAAGTTTCTTGGCCTCACGGTCGGCGTGATCGTCCACGAACTCGACGATGAAGAACGCCGCGAAGCCTACGCCGCCGACGTCACCTACGGCACCAACAACGAGTTCGGCTTCGACTACCTCCGCGACAACATGAAGTTCGATCTGCGCGACTGCGTGCAGCGCGAGCATCACTACGCCATCGTCGATGAAGTCGACTCGATCCTCATCGACGAAGCCCGCACCCCGCTCATCATTTCCGGCGCCAGCGAGGAATCCACCGACAAGTACTACAAAGTCAACCGCATCATTCCCAAGCTCGAAAAAGGCGAAGAGTTGAGCTCGGATGAATTGCGTCGGCTCTTGGAAGAAAAGAAGATTGCGCCGGAGCAAAGAGACGATATGATCCGGGAACTCCACGACGTCGGCGACGATCCACAGAGAAAAATCCTCACCGGCGACTTCGTGGTCGATGAGAAGCACCGCAATATCACGGTCACCGAGCGAGGCTGGGAGAAAGTCGAGAAACTTCTCGGCATCGGCAACATCGCCGACCCGGAGAACTGGGCCCTGAAACATCACGTCGACACCGCCATCAAGGCCCACGCGCTCTACCGCAAAGACGTCGAATATGTGGTGAAAGACGGCGAAGTCCTCATCGTCGATGAGTTCACCGGCCGCCTCATGCCCGGCCGCCGCTGGTCCGACGGTCTCCACCAGGCCATCGAGGCCAAAGAGAACGTCAAGATCGAGCGCGAGAATCAGACGCTGGCCACCATTACCTTCCAGAACTACTTCCGCATGTACAAAAAGCTGGCTGGCATGACGGGTACCGCGGAAACCGAAGCCCCGGAATTCGACAAGATCTACAAATTGGAAGTGACGGTCATCCCGACCAACCGCACGCTGCTGCGCATCGAGAATCCCGATATCGTCTACCGCACCGAGAAAGAGAAGTATTTCGCCGCCTCCGACGAAATTCAGAGGCTCCACGATTCCGGTCAGCCGGTCTTGGTAGGCACGACCTCGATTGAGAAATCTGAGCGCCTCTCCGAACTGCTCAAAAAGAAGGGAATCAAGCACGTCGTCCTGAACGCCAAATATCACGAGCGCGAAGCCGAGATCGTTGCCCAGGCCGGTCGCAAGAGCATGGTCACCATTGCCACCAACATGGCCGGCCGCGGCACCGATATTTTGCTCGGCGGCAATCCTGAATTCATGGCCAAGCAGGAGTGTGTGAAGAAGGGCATCGCTCAGCCCCTGCGTGCCGCGCAAGGCAAAGTTGGCGCTGACGTCGACGATTCCAATCGCACCCTGTGGTACTACGCCGGTAACGAATATCTGGTGCCCACCGACCAGTGGAACGAGATTTTCGCGAAGTACAAGGCCGACACCGACCGCGAGCATCAGGAAGTGATCGCCGCCGGCGGCCTGCACATCTTTGGCACCGAGCGCCACGAAGCCCGCCGCATCGACAACCAGCTTCGCGGACGCGCCGGCCGCCAGGGCGATCCCGGTTCCAGCCGCTTCTATCTCTCGCTCGAAGACGACCTCATGCGCATCTTTGCCAAGGAGTGGGTCTCGAACCTGCTCCAGCGCCTCGGCATGGAAGAAGGCGTTCCCATCGAGTCGCGCATGATCACCCGCCGCATCGAGGCCGCGCAGAAAGCCGTTGAAGGCCAGAACTTCGAATCCCGCAAACACCTGCTCGAATACGACGACGTCATGAATAAGCAGCGTGTGGCCGTCTATGGCCTGCGCCGCCGCTTGCTCGAAGGACTCGACCAGAAAGACCTCATCATCGAAGACTACGTGGGCGGCATTCTCGGCGTACTGCTCGAGAAGTATTGCCCCGAGAAATCGCACGCCGATGATTGGGACCTGAAGGGCCTGAAAGAAGCGATCTTCACCAAGTTCGGCGTCGACATCTACGCCGAAGGCGTGAAGCCCGACGACATGAGCCGCCAGGAACTTGGCGACGCCATCTTCGACAAGCTCAAAGAACGTTACGACGCCAAAGAAAAGCTGATTGGCCCCGACGCCATGCGCTACCACGAGCGCACCATCATGCTCAGCGTGATCGACGCGCAGTGGAAGGACCATCTCCTCTCGATGGACCACCTGAAAGAGGGCATCGGCCTGCGCGGCTACGGACAGCACGATCCCCTGGTCGAGTACAAGCGCGAGTCCTTCGATATGTTCGAAGAGATGATGCAGCGCTTCCAGGAAGAGACCGTCCGCATTCTCTACCTCATGCAGATTCTGGAGCGCCCGCCCGACTCCGGGCCCCTGCAGCGAGGTCCGGAAGGCCCGCCCGGCCAGGGCCCCGATGCTGGCGTGCCGTCACTGATCACGGGTGGTCGCGGCGGCAACGGGCGTCCGCCGCGCCAGGTTGCAACCTCCGTCGACGACATCGAAGAAGCGTTCCAGCGCAAGAAGAAGCGCGAACTCGAGCAAGCCCGTATGGCAGGCGCGGGCGACACGCAAACTGTCCAGCAGGTTGTGCGCAGCGGGGAGAAAATCGGCCGCAACGACCCTTGCCCCTGCGGCAGCGGCAAAAAATACAAGAAGTGCTGTGGAGCCTAGCTGTCAGTCCTCGACACGGGTCATTTCAGCTCAGCCTGATTTCAACAATGGACTTCGACTCTAGGGTCGTCGCTTATAGCAGACTTCCACATACACCGAGCAGCTGCCAAACTGAGGGTTCGCTCCTGACTCAGGCACTTTGCAGAAGAGCTTCATTCCAAACTCGTATTGGGAAACCTTGCCGTGCTCGTCTCGTTCAACGACCTTAAGTTCGGGGTCGCTGATGGCCCACCCCTGTTCGTAAACCTTGTCGCTCTGTCCATAGACCACGAGAAGCAGGCCTTTCGGCACGTCACTTGGGCGCATCTTGGATTGCACACCGCCCTTGCCGTTTGTAGGTTGCAGCTTTTTCTGTTGAAACGATTCGTCGAGCGTGGCGTTCTCTGGCAGTCTGAGTGTCACTCTTTGGTCGAACGGAGTCATAAACGAGCCGGTCCCCGACAAAGTCCCTGCATGTCCAAAGCCCTCCGGGCAGTTGCCCTGAGCAAGACTTCTTCCGGGGATGAAAAAAACCAACACTAGCAGGTACGTGATGCCTCTGATCATTGAACCTTCCCTCCCGGCTTCAGCTTCGGCGCGACTTGCCGCACTGTCCCGCATCAATCATTGATGCAGCAGGAAGGGAGTACAACTGGAGAAGCTGACAGTATGCTGAAATTGACCGTCCGAACCCGCACCGTGCGCTGACGTATTCTCAATGACACCATCTTCGAATCACGCCGGCTTCTGGGCACGTTCACGATGCTTGTGGCTGACTGGCCTTCCTCTTGAGGACTTCTAGAGTATCCATCGCCTGTTCAATGGCCTCGATTTCCGTTGCATGAGAGCTGCTTCCTAAAATTTTTTCCAGGCGCTTGCCAAGAATCTGTTGCACTTCTCGGATGCGATCCCGCAACTGTGCAGGATCAGGTTCGTGGATCGCAGCATTGAGCTGAGGTTGCCACTTCGGAAATACTATGGGATCGTCTGACATATCAGCACCTCGATTCCGACGAGGAAAGATGGCAGGTGAAGACTAGACGGGTGGCATGGCAATCGCGATTACGCCAGCTCTACTCGGGCCAAGGGTTCTCTCGCCCCTATTTGGCAACCAGAATCGGAGCATCTGCCGACGGCGCCGGCGGCGCAACGGGCATTGAACCTGTCAGCTTCCTTTGTTGTTCAATTTCCATCGAGGTGAACTCGACAATTTTGTTCGCCGTGATCGTCACCCCTGGTTTCAGACCCCACACGTCGAGCGTCTGACCTTCCACCTTGAACTTCTGGCCCTTCGGTATCTGGAAGCGTTGATTACTTCCGTCTTCCAGCGTCAGATAGATATAGTTCGGAGGCTGGACGTGCCAAACCTTGCCCTTCACCGTCTGGACTGTTGTCACCAGCTTTGGAGTCGTGGTGATCGTTGTCGTTCTCTCCAATGTCATGCCGGCCTTGAGGTCGAAAATACCGACTTCCTTCCCCTCTACCGTGGCTCTGAAACTTTCTGGCACGTCGGCAAAATGCCGGATTGTGCCGTCTTCCATTTTCACCACCAAGTCGTTGCCCGCTACGAGGAGTACCTCGGCGCGGTCGACTTTCACCTGGCGCGTAGGCTTACCGCTGGTCGTCGTAATTTTCGTATGCACCTGGGCGCTTCCGCTGAGCGCAAAGGCGACGCAAACAACCCCAGTTGCCAGCGTCACGTGCAACAGTGCAAATCCTCTTCCCGACTTCATGATCTGGTCCCCGCTAAAGGTGCTGCGAATTGGCTCCGCTTTTGTCATCAGTACAGCGCCTCATGATTGACAGGGAACTGTCACTACTGCCAGACCCTTCTTATCCCTCCTCAACCTTCATCAACCACGCTCCCTCGTCACAGACTGTGTGGTGGCGTAGTTCGAGGAATATCCCGACTACAGGGCGCCCCGGAGCAGACCGTCAAGTTCGTGGTGCTGCTCAGGCCTGTTGCATTAGGAGAGCCGGTCAAACGTACGGCTCGCGCAGGTGAAGAGGCACAGCCGCACGCCGGACGCGTAGGTTAATCATTTCCACAAACACCGAGAAACCCATGGCGAAGTAGATATATCCCTTCGGTATATGCATGCCGAGACCGTCGCCGACCAGCGCGATGCCAATCAACAGCAAAAACGACAGCGCGAGGACTTTCACTGTCGGATGACGATTAACGAACGCGCTGATGGGTCCTGCGGAGAACATCATCACCGCGACAGCCAGAATTACGGCCGTGATCATGATGGCGATGTCATCGGCCATGCCGACGGCCGTAATGACTGAATCCAAAGAAAAGATGATGTCCAGCAGCACGATCTGCGTAAGCACAGCAGCAAGTGACGGCCGGACCCGTGCCGAGCTGTGGCCTTCTTCGCCCTCCAAGCGCTCGTGAATCTCGAGCGTGGCCTTCGCAAGCAGGAACAGACCACCGCAGATCAAGATGAGATCGCGGCCCGAGATCGGGCGCTCCAAGATGTAAAAGAGCGGCTTCGTCAGCCTGACGACCCACACAATGGAAAGCAACAGCAGGATGCGCATACCCATCGCGGCCAGAAGTCCGATCCTCCGAGCCGAGCCTTGTTTTGCACTTGGGAGCTTGCTCGTGAGGATCGAAATGAAAATGACATTGTCGACGCCGAGCACGATCTCAAGGAACGTCAGCGTGATGAGCGCGAGCAGACCGGAGGAAGTGAAGAATGCGTCCATAGTGCCGCTCTCCTTGGAGCCTGAGCTGGCATATTAAGGGGTGCGTCTCGCTGCTTTCAATGGGCGCTTCATTTTGTTCAAGGGCCAAGAACCTGCTCCGCTAGAGAGGTCAATCCTGGCGACTGCGTTGATGCTTCTTTTCCTCGGGCAAGATCGACTCCCAACGTGCTCTGCGAATAGTCCGGCTTTTTTGAAATGACGGTGGGCGGCGGGTATTCTCAAGTGAGGCCCTGCGACCTCGTCTCCTGTGGTTCCTCTTGCCTTTCTTCGCCTTCTCTGCGACGCTTTTGCGTTCTCGGCCTTCAGAGGCTGGTCAGCGTGTCCTTCGACTTCCATCTTTTCGGCCCCCTGCATCTGGGGATCATCGCTGCAATTCCGATCATCGCTGCCTCACTCGCGTACGCAACTCGTCGTGACCGACGATCAGCACTGGCAACGCGCATCACACTGGCCGCCATCCTCATCGCCGACGGCCTCACCTGGCATACTTACCGCTACGTCGTCCAGGGCGTCCGTGTCCCCGAGATCCTGCCCCTTGAGATGTGCGACGCTTCCTTCTGGCTGACTGCCCTGGCTCTGCTCACGCTCGAAGAACACACGGTTGACCTGGCCTACTACTGGGGCATCGCCGGCTCCGGGATGGCGATCCTCACACCCTATCTGCGCGCCCCCTTCAATACATTTCAATCGTTCCAGTATTTCCTCGGACACTCGCTCCTGATCGTCGGAGTTCTTTACCTGCTGTGGACACGCCAGGCCCGTCCAACTCCCGGTTCGTGGTGGTTCGCGCTCTGGTCTCTGAATCTCTATGGCGTAGGCGTTGCCATCGTCGACTGGCTGGCGAACACCAACTTCATGTATCTCCGCGAGAAGCCACTGTCTTCTTCACTCTTCGACTTGCTTGGCCCCTGGCCGTGGTACATCGCGTGCGCCGAGGTCATTGCCCTGATCCTGTTTTGGCTGATGCAACTGCCCTTCCGCTCCCGCCCCGGTGCCGGAGCGGGAACCAGCTCTTCGTAAGCCCACTTTTGTTGCTCGCGCCGGAATTTCCCGGCCTACAATAGAAGCAGCCGTAGCGAGGAGGTTCTTCATGATCGCTCTTCGCCTTGTTCATCTTATTGAAGCTCATTCCGGTCAGTTGGCCGAAGGTCTTCTGCAGAAGCTGCAGCGATCCAGCCGTGCGGCCGATCTTCGGAGAGTCCCCGCCCAGGAAATCCGGGAACGAACCCACGAGGTCTATCGCAATCTCAGCGACTGGCTCCTGACCAAGACCGAGGACGACATCGAACGCGTCTATAAGCCTCTGGGCCGCCGCCGCGCGGAACAGGGCGTATCCTTGAGCGCTCTCTGCTGGGCCATCATGATGATCGAAGAGAATCTCTGGGAGTTTCTCGAGATGGAAGGCATGCGCGAAAAACCCCTGGAACTGCTCGGGAGCTTGGAACTGTTGCGCATGCTCGACCAGTTCTTCGACCAGGCCGTGTACTACGCCACTCTGGGCTACGAGAGCTACTGGCGCGAGTACAAGAGGGAAGCAGTCCCGGCGATGTCGCGATCGGCCTGACGGCGGTCGCGCACGGGCTCGCGCAAAGCGGCGGAGGGAAGTCCCTGCGCTCTCGGCCGATCCCTCGCATCCTTTGCGGTTAAACGCTCTTCGCACGCACCGCGCGAAATGTCATTTCGCTCGCCGGACTGCGAGTCCGCCGCTTCCATGCAAAAAACATCGGGGCATAAGTCTGTGTGATGTAGTCGCTGTGTGCAATCCCCAGCGCGCGCGCCGTCCGGTCAATCCACCGCGCTGCGCCCTCGATCTCGCCGAAGTTGCCAATCGGGGTTTCGTCGACGACCACATGCCCCTGGCCGTCGCTCCATTCGGCGCGAAACTTCTCGTAGCGGAACGATGGTACGAAGCCGAGCGCCCGCAGGATCGCGTCCATCTGCTCACCATTCTCAATCGCCGTTTCCCGCTCCGCCCGAACCTTATGTCGTCCGGCCGTGCCTTTTGCCTTGTGGGTTAAAAGCCACCGCTCGCCGTACTTTCGCAGCCGCAGCATCTCTCCGCGCTTGCGTAGCTTCTGACCTGGGAGATCGTAGAGAGTATTCATCTCGTGCGTGGATGGTGTGATCTGCCGGAAGCCGGCTCGCTTCAACGCGCGGGTGAGTAATCGCCCGTCGGCGACGCGAAACTTGATTTCGATTTCCTTCGCCATGAGGAAAATCCTAAATCATGGCAAACGCCAGTGCGGCGAGAAGGGCTGACGCCGCGGAGGAGTCTACGCCCCGGAGGTTTTGCTCCCGTGTTGCTCTGTCTCCCCTGTAGTAAGAGGTGAAGAATCGCGCCGCGGCAACCGCATATGCGGCAACTCCCGCTCCACGCCCCGCCGTTTGGCAATCAACTCGGCCGTGATCGAAACGGCGATCTCCTCCGGCGTGACTGCTCCAATGTCTAATCCCACGGGAGCATGCACCCGTTCAAAGAGTTCGGCGGCCAGACCCTCTGCCTGCAGTTCCTTGAAGATGGTGATCGTCTTCCGTTTCGAGCCGATCATTCCCACATACCGCGCCGGAGTCTGAACCGCCCACCGCAGCACGCGCATGTCATCGCGGTGCCCTCGGGTGACGATTACGATGTAAGCGGACTCGCTGATTTGCAGCCGTGACGTGACTTTGTCGAAATCGTCGGCAATGACCTCTTGCGCGTCGGGAAACCGCTCGCGATTGGCATACGTTTCCCGGTCGTCCACAACGGTGACTTCGAAGCCCGCAATTCTTGCAACCCTGTAAAGGCTTGTCGATACATGACCTGCGCCGAATATATAAAGTTCTGCTGGAGGAAGGATGGGCTCCACGAAAATCTCCAGCGTGCCCCCGCACACCAACCCGGTATCGAACTTCGGATCCTGGTTCAGATCGAAGGTCAGCGTGCGCGGCTTCTCCGACTCCATCACCTCGCGCGCCGCTTGCCACACATCCGCCTCGACACATCCTCCGCCAATTGTTCCCACCATCGACCCGTCATCCCGCACCAGCATCTTCGCGGTTTTGAAGGAGGGAATCGACCCGCGCACGTTAACGATGGTTGCCACTGCCCCTCGCCGCCCATCCCGGCGCAGCCGGACGATCTCCTCGTAAACATCCATGCTAGTGATTATGGTTCGGTAGTCTGGGAAGGTCAATTCAGCAAAACAACAGGTTGTCTTCCTTCGCGTACCTTCGTGCCCTTTGTGGTTAAGGCTGTTTGCGTGCCTTCTGAGTCTCCCATGGGTTAAGGAGTTGACGTGTTTGTGCTAGCTTGAATGGTTCCAAGCTGAGCAGGAGCTCCCATGAAAGCCGTCCGCATCCATCAATTCGGCGGTCCGGAAGTTCTCCTCTACGAAGATCTCCCTGATCCTCATCCGCGCAAAGATCAGGTGCTCGTGCGCGTTCGCGCCTGCGCCATGAACCACCTTGATCTCTGGGCGCGCAAGGGACTGCCCGGTATCAACCTGCCTCACATCCTGGGCAGCGACATCGCCGGAGAAATTGTCGAAGTCGGCGAGTACATCACCGGCTTCAAGCCCGGACAGCGCGTCCTCCTTGCGCCCATGACTTTCTGCAATCACTGCCCGAAGTGCGTTGCCGGACTCCAGAATCAATGCCGCCAGTTCACCGTGCTAGGCAACGCCGTGGACGGCGGTAACTGCGAGCTGATCGCAGTCCCTGCCGTAAACGTCATTCCCATCCCCGACTCGCTCGACTTCAACCAGGCCGCTAGCGTCCCGTTGGTCTTCCTGACTGCATGGCACATGCTCATTGGGCGGGCCAACCTGCGTCCCGGACAAACCGCGCTCATCCTTGGCGCAAATTCCGGCGTCGGAATCGCCGCCATCCAAATCGCCCGCATGTTCCACGCCCGCATCATCACCACCGCCGGTGACGACCGCAAGGCCGAACTCGCGCGCGAACTGGGCGCCGACCACGTCATCAACCACTATCAGCAGAAGATCTCCCAGGAAGTCCGCAGGATCACGAACTTCGAAGGCGTGGACGTCGTCATCGAGCACGTTGGACAGGCGACCTGGGAAGAAAGCCTCAAGTCGCTCAAGAACAGCGGTACGCTTGTGACTTGCGGCGCCACCACGGGATCCAGCGTTGGCATCGACTTGCGTTTCCTGTTCTCGCGCCAGCTCTCGCTGCTCGGCTCCTATATGGGCACGATGAGTGAGCTTTACGAAGTCCTGGGCCACGTTTTCACCGGACGCCTCAAGCCGGTCATCGACCACATTTTCCCGCTCAAGGACACCCGCATCGCCCACGAATACATGGAAAAGAGCCAGATGTTCGGCAAGATCGTGCTCAACCCATAAGTTTCACAGCCAGGACGCGGATGGCGCCGGGCATTCGGACGAGATATCGCACCTGGTTGTACAATCGCCGCGCGTGTTTTTCAGGATCATTGGCGGCATCGCAGATGTCGAGACGATCGCCTCCGGTCCTGGTATCCGCGAACGGCGGCGGCTCCGAAAGATGTACGGAGGTCAGCGCTGGCGGAAGCGGAAGGGAATTGCAGCCGTTGAACTGGCGGATGGTACGATATACGAAGCCGAGTTGCATTGGTTATGAGGCGCACGGCGTCGGTTCTCGAGAGTTCAAGATCAAGCGCATCCTGGAAATCCAATGAGGCGAACCGAACCACGTTTTGTCGTGTGCGTGAAGAACAGGGACTACGCCGCATCCCTCGAGTTACGCAAACTCTATCAGGTCGTCGCCGACCATGCGGCTGCGAAACTTGGGTTGATTCGTGTGATTGACGAGTCGGGAGAGGATTACGTTTATCCCGAAGACTACTTCGTCCCGATACAACTACCGGTAACGTCGGAACGAGCGATTCGACGTGCAATTGGGACATGAAGCGTCGGCTTGGCCAGCTCCAATCGAAGCATCGCTAGAGTTTGACAGAGTGGCCCCGTAGCTCAACTGGATAGAGCATCAGACTTCGGATCTGAGGGTTGGGGGTTCGACTCCCTCCGGGGTCGCCACTTCACGTTGGCGTTTCAAGAAATCTCACCGCCGCCCGGCCAAGAGAGTCATCGCGGCCCCTGTCGCTGGCCTGAGCGGCCAACCGCCCTCTCCGGTTAAAATAGTCCTATGGCGCAAGAGCTCAGCTTCGGCCCCTACGTCGACATTGAAAACGGCAAGCGTGTCGTCAAGCAACTGACCTTCGGCGATGCGACCTCCGACGGCATCGTTCTGACCACGCTCGACTCCGCCATCAACTGGATGCGCAAGAACTCCATCTGGCCCATGACCTTCGGCCTCGCCTGTTGCGCCATCGAGATGATGTCCATGGGCGCGTCGCGGTTCGACATCGCCCGCTTCGGCGCCGAAGTCTTCCGTCCCTCGCCGCGCCAGTCCGATCTGATGATCATCGCCGGACGCGTCTCCAACAAGATGGCGCCCGTAATACGCCAGCTCTATGAGCAAATGCCCGAGCCGAAGTGGGTGATCTCGATGGGAGCTTGCGCGACTTCCGGTGGCGTGTTTCAGAACTACGCTATCGTGCAGAGCGTGAACCAGGTCATCCCGGTGGACATCTACGTGCCTGGCTGCCCTCCGCGCCCCGAGCAGCTCATCTACGCCATCACGCTGCTGCAGGAAAAGATCATGCAGGAGCGCGGAACCATCAAGAAGGCGCTGAACCTGGTTCCGGCGAGCGAATAGCGGTCGTGAGGGAACTGCGAATCAACCTGCGGCAGCGGAAATCAAGATGGTGTATCTGGCAACTGCCCCCTGACTACTGGCTCTTCGTAGCCAGTTGCCGCTCCGGCGGCGTCATCTGATTCCACACCGAACTGAGGTTCTGTTCCACCACAGAATTGTTCGGATCCGCGCGCAGCGCCAGCGCAAACCAGCGATAGGCGCTCGGCAGGTCGCGCGACACACAGTGCCCGGTCGCGTACATCGTTCCCATCGCGCTTCGAGCCTTGGGGTTCTGTTTATCCGATGCCATCTTCAAATACTTCAGCGCATTCGTACAATCCTCCGCGCCGCCTTTTGCATAAAGATAGCGTTCTCCGCGGCGAAACAGTGCATCACCGGAATCGTCTGCGGGCTGAGCCGCAGGCGGGCGCGCAGCGCTGACTTCGTGCCGGGTCGCCACCGGTGTCGGCGGGGCGGACTCCTCCGCCTTCTGCGCGCTGTTCCCGGTTGCGGGCTTCTGCGCCGGCGGCTCGGGTGTCACCGCCGGAGGAGTCGCGCGCGATGCGCTTCTTATCGGCAGATCCTCGTGGGCAGCAGAACCGCCCTTCGCCTGTGAGTCGGAAGAGTTGCCGTTCACGTCCGGCGGGGAGGCAGGAGTCGCCGGCTTGTGGTTGTCAACAACTTTCAGATAGTTCGTGTAGGTCCACCAGTATCCCCCGCCCAGGGCCGCGAGCAAGAGGACGAGCAGCAGAATCCGTGTCCCTTTTGATTTCGATTCCTCCTCGCCGTACGATCCCAGATTCGTAAATGCGCGATCCCGCAGCACATCCACCCCTGACTGATCCAGGCCGAGCAAGGAAGGCCCGCCGATGGGCGGCACCGCCGCGGGCGCAGTGGCCTGCGGCGACTTTGTTGCAGGGCTTGGTCGGATTGGCACAGGTGGATTCGTGGGAGTCGTCGCGATGGGACGTTCCTCTGCCGGTCGTCTGGGAGCAGCCTCCGTGGAGACTGGCGTTGGTATGACCACCGTGGGTGGGGCGGACGCTTTCCGAGCCGGCTCCAGCATGGTTCCACACATGCCGCAAAACAGAAAGTTACTCGAATTGACCTCACCGCATTTCGGACAAATCACCGATTTCTCCGACGCCACTTGCTTCAGTGTACCTCCGAATACATGCATGCTGGGGAAAGATGCCGGACAGGTAGTCACGGTTGCACTCCCCCGGTACTTGTCTCAGTACAATGCGGGAGGAACTCATACTAAAATTCTCGGTCCCACACAACCCGTGACCAAAGGCCCCAACAACAATTCCCGGGTATCCAAGTCGTTTACCGCTCCCTTGGAACGCCTTCGCTCCAACCTGGGGTGGATCGTCGCTTATCTTCCGTTCGACGCCGCCAGCGTCTGGGGTCGTCGCGGACGACTGAAGATCAAGGGCGACATTAACGGCTTCGCCTTTCGCACCTCCTTGTTTCCTACCCGCGACGGACGCCACTTTCTGCTGATTAACAAGCACATGCAAAAAGGAGCACATGCATTCGCCGGCACCGTGGCTCGCTTTCGTCTGGAGCCTGATCTCGAGGAACGCACGGTCACGGTTCCCCCCGAACTGAAACGTGTACTCAGCGAGGAGCGCGCTCTCCTGCGCTGGTTCGAAAAGCTCAACTACTCGATGCAGAAATGGATCACCGACTGGGTCTGCGGCGTGAAGAGCGCGGAAGCGCGCGTCCGCCGCTCGGAACAGGTTGCCGAGCAACTCCTCTCTACCATGGAAGCTGAGCGTGAATTGCCGCCCATGATTCAGCTCGCGTTCGCCCGCAATCCCCGGGCCCGCGAAGGCTGGGAGCAGATGTCGGCCATTCAGCGCCGCGGACAATTGCTCGCGATCTTTTACTATCGCACTCCCGAAGGGCGAGCCAGGCGCTTGGCCAAAGTTGTCGAGGAAGCCGCCGCCCGCGCCGAGAAAAAGTCGGATCGCCGTTCGTGATAGTGTCAAGTCAAGAACCGTGAAACCCCAACTCGGCAAAGATATTCTCTATCTCTCGCAATCCGACGTCGCCGCCGCAGGCCTCACCATGGCCGAGATCATCGCTGCCCTGGAACGCATGTTCCGCGAAAAAGGCGAAGGCCGCGTCGAAATGCCACCCAAAATCGGTATCCACACCATGCCCGATGCCTTTATCCACGCCATGCCCGCTGCCATTCCCTCGCAAAAAGCTGCCGGCATCAAATGGGTCGGCGGATATCCCGACAACAGCAAGCGCGGCCTGCCCTACATCACCGGCCTGCTCATCCTCAACGACTACGAGACCGGCTTGCCTCTGGCGCTCATGGACTGCACCTGGATCACCGCGAAACGAACCGGCGCCGCCACCGCCCTGGCCGCAAAGTATCTGGCGCGTCCCGATTCAGAATCCGTGGGCATTCTCGGCTGCGGCGTCCAGGCGCGAAGCAACCTCGAAGCGTTGCGTGAAGTGTTTCCCCTGAAAACGACCTTCGCCTACGACTTGCATGACGAACGTTCCGCCGCGTACGCAAACCAGATGTCGAAGCTCTATGGGATCGAAACTCAAGCCGTAGCCGATCCGAAGGAAGCCGTTGTCAACAGCGACATCGTTGTCACCGCCGGACCTATTTTGCGCAAGCCCCATGCCACCATCCAGAAAGGATGGCTGCGCGAAGGCGCTTTCGCTTCTCTCGTGGATTTCGACTCCTACTGGCATCCCGCGGCCCTCCACGAGGTCGACAAGTTCTGCACCGACGACGTTCCACAACTCCACCACTACCGCGACATCGGATATTTCCAGGACATCCCGTCCATTCACGCCGACCTGGGTGAGTTAGTAACCGGACGCAAACCCGGCCGCCAGCGAAGGGAGGAGCGCACGATTGCGTGCAACCTTGGTCTCGCTCTCGATGACATGGCGGCGGCTCCGCTGATCTACCAGCGCGCGCTGGAGAAGGGAATCGGCACCTGCCTGCCCCTGTAGATCGTTGCGCTGGCGTCTCGCCGGCGGTCGCCCTGAGCCTGCCGAAAGAGGCACGTTGCCGCCATGCCGTTTGACAGTAATTGTCGGCAATAGCAAAATGCCCAATTCACTACCTTGGTGGGGAATCCGAATGATCTGTCGTCTTCGCGTAGTGCCTGTCGTCTTGTTCTGCATAGCCATAACCGTCGCTGCGCAGACACCTTCCTCCAAGCGTCCCATCACCGAAAAAGATCTCTTCGATTTCGTGTGGATTGCCAACCCGCAACTTGCCCCGGACGGATCCCGCGTCGCCTTCACCCGCGTCGTTGTCGACGAAAAGCGCACTGGCTACGAGACTTCCATCTGGACTGTCGCGACCTCGGGCAAGGAATCTCCCGTTCGGCTGACCAACGGCAAGCACGACGCCCATCCGCGCTGGTCGCCCGACGGCATACGCCTGGCCTTCGTCCGCGCCGGAGAGAAAGACGACTCCGGCAAGCCTAGGCCCCCGCAGATCGCGCTGCTCTCCATGGCCGGCGGGGAAGCGCGTGTCATTACCGACCTTCCCAAAGGCGCGTCCAATCCGGTCTGGTCGCCCGACGGCAAGCGCATCGCTTTTGTGAGCTCGACCACGCCCGAGGAAATCGAGAAGGCGCAGCAGGCAAAGAGCACCTCCAAACAGGGAACGCCGCCGAAACCGGAAGTGACGAAAGACGCCGACCACGACTCCGACGTGCACATCATCAGCCGCGCCGTCTACCGCAGCAACGACGAAGGCTATCTGGACTTCAAGCACCACGACCACCTCTGGGTCATCGATGTCCCTAGCGTATCCGACGAACTCCCCAAGCCCCTTCAACTCACTAGCGGCGACTACGACGAAGGGGAACCCTTCTGGTCAAAGGACGGATCGCGCCTCTATTACGCGACAACCCACATCGACGAGCCCTACTACGAATTGGGAAGCACCGACATCTACTCGGTGCCTGCCGCCGGAGGCGCCCCCGAGAAGTTGGCCACCATCCCCATGGACATCGGTGACTTCGCCCTCAGCCCCGATGGCCGCCGCCTCGCCTTTCACGGCGCCGTCAACCGGCCGATCCGATCCTATTCGCAGCCTGATGTGTGGGTGATGGACCTCAAGCCCAACGCTCAACCGCAGAATCTGACGGCGAACTATGACTTCGATATGGGCGACTCCGTGTTCGGCGACAACGCCGCCCCGCGCGGCGGCAACGGTCGCACTCTCCATTGGTCACCCGATGGCCGCTCACTCTTCGATACCGTCGCCAGGCAGGGGCGCACGCCGCTGGTCCGCGTCGATGCTCAATCCGGAGCAGTCACCGAAATCACCCAGGGCGATCAGGCCGTGCTCGATTTCACCGTCACGCCCGACGCTCGTACTACGGTCGCTCTCGTTTCGACTCCAACCATGATCGGCGACCTCTTCGCCGTCTCACCCGGCGGCGCTCAGACCCGCCTCACCGAAGGCAACAAATCTCTCTGGTCGCAGCTGAACCTGACCGAGGCGGAAGAAATCAACTATAAGAGCTTTGACGGCAAGAACATTCAAGGCTGGATCCAGAAGCCGCCCGATTTCGACCCGCAAAAGAAATATCCGCTGATTCTCAATATCCACGGCGGCCCGCATGCCGCCTACGGCTGGGTCTTCGACCACGAATTTCAGGTCATGGCCGCCCGCGGCTACGTTGTCCTCTACATCAACCCGCGCGGTTCCACCAGCTACGGGCAGGATTTCGGCAACATCATTCAGTATCACTATCCCGGCGACGACTATCGCGATCTGATGACCGGCGTCGACGAACTCCTCAAGCGCGGCTACATCGATTCAAAGAAACTCGCTGTGACCGGCGGCAGCGGTGGTGGCGTTCTCACCGACTGGACCGTCACCCAGACCGATCGCTTCGCCGCGGCGGTATCGCAACGCGACATTTCGAACTGGGCCTCATGGTGGTACACCGCCGATTTCACCCTTTTCCAGGCGAGCTGGTTCAAAGCGCCGCCCTTTGAAGATCCACAGGACTATGCCAATCGCTCCGCCATCACTTTCGTGAAGAACATTCACACGCCCATGATGTTCGTCCTCGGTGAAGCCGACTACCGCACACCCCAGGATTCCGGCGGCGAGCAACTGTTCCGCGCTCTCAAGTATCTGAAGCGTCCCACGGCAATGGTCGTCTTCCCGCGCGAAACCCATGAACTCTCGCGCTCCGGCGAGCCCTGGCATCGCATCGAACGTCTCGATCACATCGTGGCATGGTTCGACAAATGGCTCTTGGGAATTCCCCACCCCGAATACGACGTGCGCCCCGATCGACAAGTGGCGAAGACGCCATAAAGGGTGAGCCGAACCGCTGAGGTTCGCGTCCGGCGCGCGGATGACTTCTTCAGCAAGCGGCTAGATGGCCATCAGCGCCACGCCACCCGCGACCAGCAGGGCAGCGAGCAGCCGTCGCTTACCCACCCGCTCATGCAGGAAGATGCGTGCCGCAAACGCGTTGGCGACAAACGTCAGCGACGCCGAAGCCGGAACGACCAGGCTGAGATCTCCCCACGAGAGGGCAAAGAGCAGGCTGTAGAAGGCCACTGCCATGCCCAGCAATCCGAGAAAGAACGTGGGCGTGGCCAGGACACGTCCAACGACGTTGAGCAGTCCATGCTGCTTCCAAAGTTCGCCAACATCGCCGACCTTCTTCATGGCGTGGGAGAGCAGGACGTCGCCGGTGGTCGAGGCGGCAACGATCAGTCCGATCGCAGCCCAGGTATAGAGTTCCTTCACGGGACCTCCGGCGAGATCGCGTCCGCAGCATGCAATTCGGCGCGTTTGCGATGCGTGAGCGACGGGCCCGCAGCCACAAATCCGACTCCCGCCGTGATCAACCCAATTCCCAGCCAGCGCGCCGGCGTGATCGTCTCGTGGAATCCGAAACGCGCGACCAGCGCCACCAGCACATAGCCCAGCGAACTCGCGGGTAGCACGTAGGTGAGGTCGGCCCACGAAAGCGCTGCCATGTAGGAAGCAAAAAAGGCGAGCAGCAGCAGAATTCCGGACGCAACCCACGGATCAAGAATGGCGAGGATCAGGCTGGAGAGATGGTGCAACGAAACGTTGCCCAGGTCTTTCATCCCGCGCGCCAGAAGGGAATCGCCCGCGGAACTGAACACGGCCACGCCCGCCAGCACGAGGTATTTTCGAAAAGTCACTGCCGCTCTGACTCCCGCGCCGCTAGGCGTTGGCCGGCTCGGCGGCTGGCGTCTCTTCCTTGCGCTTGTCCTTCACCCACTTGTGGCGCTGGGCGCGCAGTTTCAGGAAAGCGCGCGCTTCTTTGTACAGGCGCTTGCGCTCGGAGTTGTCGAATACCGCTTTGCGCAGAATCCGGTACGCCGCCTTGGGACGGAAATAATACTCGTCGTAAAACTGATGCACCGCCTCCATCACTTCCGACGCCGGCAGCCCCGGGTATTCCACCTGCACCATCTGGTGGCCGCCATCGTCCACCATCTTGCTCTCGGCGGTGATGAACCCGTTCTTCAGCGCATACTCGTGCAGTTCGGTTCCCGGATACGCATGCGCCACCGACACCTGGATCGTTTCCACGTCCAGTTCCTTGGCGAAGTTGATGGTATTCCGGATGGTCTCGCGGGTCTCGCCGGGCAGCCCGAGAATGAAGTCTCCGTGCACCACCAGCCCGAGCTTGTGGCAGTCTTTCGTGAACTGCCGCGCCCGCTCGACGGTCGCGCCCTTCTTGATGTTCTTCAGGATCTGCTGGTCGCCCGACTCGTAGCCGACAATCAGCAGCCGGCAGCCCGCTTCCTTCTGCGCTTTGAGCGTCTCGTAGTCGGTCGTAACCCGCGACGTGCACGACCACGTGATCCCCAGCGGCTTCAGCTTCGAGCACAATTCAATCGTCCGCGCTTTCTGAATGTTGAAGGTGTCGTCGTCGAAGAAGAATTCCTTCACGTACGGCCAATATTCTTTGGCCTTGGCCATCTCGCGCGCTACGTCGTCCGACGACCGTTTCCGCCACGGATGTCCGCTCAGCGTCTGCGGCCACAGGCAGAACGTGCACTGTGCCGGACATCCGCGGGTGGTGTACAGAGCGACATAAGGGTTCAGCAGGAACGGCACGTTGTAGCGGCGCACGTCGAGATCGCGCTTGTACACATCGGTTACGTGCGGCAGGGCGTCCAGGTTCTCAATCTGCGGACGGTCGGGATTGTGCACGACCGAGCCGTTCTTGCGATAAGAGATTCCCAGAATATCTTCGAGCGGCTTGCCCTGCGCGTACTCGACGATCGTGTAATCGAACTCCTTGCGGCACACGACGTCGATGACCTTATGCTCCAGCAACGACTTTTCCGGCTGCACGCTGACGTGCGGGCCGACAAAGGCAATCTTCAAGTGCGGATTGGCGTCCTTGATCGCCTCCACCAGCCGGATATCGCCGGGGAATCCGGGCGTGCTGGTAAACAGCACCAGCAGTTCGTAGTCGCGGCAGATGCGGATCGTCTCTTCGGCGGTGACGTGATGCGGCGGCGCGTCCAGCAACCGCGCCCCTTCCAGCATTCCCGTCGGATAAGCCAGCCACACCGGATACCAATACGACTCAATCTCGCGCGTGGCCGGCCAACGGGAGCTAGCGCCCCCATCAAAATTCTCAAACGAAGGCGGATTCAAGAACAGTGTTTTCAATGGCATAAGGAGTGATTGATCTATTCTAACATCCCTGCCGGACCACTCTGTTGCTATCTTCAACTCCCGACCGATCCTCCCGGCACGACGACCGAAAATGGCCATCGACCTCGCCGCCAAGAGTTAATATGCCGCCGTGTTCGTCCTCCCAACCCTGTAAACCCGGACTCCCGCCAGAATGCACCACAAGCCAAACGCGATCAGCGACGGAATCAGCAGGATCGCCAGAGCCGGACGCACCACATAGAACCCGCCGATGACTCCCTCGATGCCAGCAACGATTCCCAGAAGGGTCGTAGCTTTGCCGATCACGCTCTTCCACATAATGGCGCTGATTACGAGGAGTCCGATCGACGACAGTTCGTAGCTGTAGAACGTTCCCAGAGGCAATGTCGCCAGCGCGTAATTCGCCGCGGCCAACGACGCCGCCCGCTGTGCATCGTTCAACGCGGCCGCATAACGCTCCGTCAACGACACCAGCGTCAGCGAGTTCAACTCAGTGATTGCCAGATCCAGAACAATGAAGAGCATCATCAGTCCGGTCGCAAGCAACATGGCACTCCGGGCGCGCTCCTTCAGCAGCAGGTAGATAGCCAGGACGCCCGGGATTAGGAGGAAGTCTGTCGCCGTGAAGATTCCAAAATTGATTCGGGACAGCGCGATGTGTTTTGCGATCGCATTCATGTAGAGCTCGGCGCTGCTCGGCGCAGGCCCCAGGATATTGGACAGCACAGCGCCAATCAGATAGATCGCGCCGGTGAGGACCAGGCACACTCCGCCTGCTCGGTACATCCCGTGCCAGCCGGCTGCCTGCCGACTCTCAACCTCTCCACTAACGTCAAAAGCTTCGACCAAAGTCGCTGTCATGGGTTCTCCCTTCCAGGTTCAAGGACATCCCTGCATTGTTGTTAGCTTGACAATTGCGCTCAGTGCCCGGCGAGGGCGTACCTCGCCGGGGCACCGGTCGGTGTGAAACGCCTGTTTTTCAGAAAATAAAAGGTAAGGAATCAACCTGCGGGTCAGGCAGCTTTGACCTCTTGTTCCATCAGTACCGACCGGGCAGTGCGGACCACTGCTTGAACGCGGGCGATCGCTTCATCAATGCGCTCCCGCGCGTCGGGATCAAACAACTTCGGGTTTGCCGACACCTCGTCTTGCATCCGGTACAACGTTGCCAGGACGTACTGTGCTTCATCGACCAGGCGTTCCATGCGACGAGTATCGGAGAGAGCCACCGAGCTTCGCCGTGACTGATGTCACGTCCAGCCGTGATGTCGTATGACCCCCTTCCGCACCTTGAAATCCGAGGCCGCCCCACCCTTACGCTTCTTGCAAGGCTGGGATTCCACGGCTCAGAATTCCACTCTTACCAGGAAGGCAAGAGCCGGGCGGGTGCCCCACTCATTCGCGTTCTGTGCGATGTGTGGGCTCTCAGACTCCACCAAAACTCTGCACCGGAACCACCTTGATCTCCAGCGGCCACTCCTGAAGCCTCACCCTCACCGGTCCGATTTCCCCATACCGGTATGGCGGGTGGCCCCGATCTGTTTTTCGTTGACCCCAAAATTGGGAGTGCGTGCCCCACCTCTCGCGGGGTTCGAGAGGTGGGAAGCAGACTGTCGTCGCAACCGGCCTTCCTCTTCGACGAGAGGAACTGGTTGATTGGGGCAGAAGATATCCGCGCGGTTCCATCCGGCAACGCTTGTCTTTCCCACGTCTCGAAAGGCGAGGTTGTTACGAAACTACTAGCGGTGGGAAGAAGTGAGTGGCAAGATGCGGTGCTATGGGATTCATTGAGGGCGAGGCGCGGGGACAAGGGGCGTTGTTTCCGACGAGTTTGGAAGAGCTGATTC
>Ga0335077_10002617_pt1 | contig 21545 bp, 13 predicted proteins | sample Lox_Sample_31_FD_207151 | JGI IMG/M metagenome (GOLD analysis project Ga0335077, IMG submission 207151) | Soil microbial communities from Loxahatchee National Wildlife Refuge, Florida, United States - Lox_Sample_3.1 | ecosystem: Environmental > Terrestrial > Soil > Wetlands | place: USA...
CCGAGAGACCGATCGGATTCTCAGATTCCGGGGCGGGAGAACAGCCGCTAAGACCATTCGCAGCGCACACTAGTTTAGGAAGAAGCTGATCGGCTTTTCGTAGAGCCGAGCGAACTTCTGAAGTTCAATGACGTCAACGCGACGCTCGCCTGATTCGCATTTCGAGACATAGGATTGCAGCCTGCTCAACGTGTAGGAGCCGCACGTTCGCCACGGTCTCTTCGAGTTCTGGGACTCAAGGGGAATCGGCAGCGTGCCGGCCGATCCGGCGGTTTCTCGCCTCGATGAACTCGATGCTGAGGCGTCGATGCTCCTTGTAAGAGATAAAGCGTTTTGTTACCCCAGTTCGGGACCAAGAGATCAGTCATTTGTTCCGGTTGGCCAGAGGTGGTGCCTGCAACGCATTGAGGGCACATGCCTTATACGCGCGAGGAGCCAGAGTCTGCGCCATCGCCATATGTCCAGAACCGAGTGCCATGCAAACAACAAGGCAGCACGTGATTGCTTTCATTGCCAAGGTTCCAGGAAGAATACGCAGCAACTTGACGACCTTTGCCTCCCCCAAAAAAAAACTGATTCTCCCGACATCGAAGGCAGCAAACCTAAGGGCGGTACGCGCCTCAACCTATTAGGAGATAGCCTCACGATGGCTTTTTCTCGAGGGCTTCCTTGGCTTTGCGCCGCTGCTCTTCTTGCACAGCGATGAGCTTGTAAGCCACGTAGTATTTGTAGATGTTGGTGACGTAATTGACAGTTTCTTGGCCGACGCGGGCAGCAGCAATGAACTCCACATTATTCATCCAGACGTTGGGATCGAGCCCCTTCTGTGCGGCCTCCGCTCGCAGTTGTTTCACGCGGGCAGGACCACAGTTGTAGGCAGCAAAGGTGAAGAGGACCTTGTTGAGGTCATCCATGTTGGGCTCGTCACCATAAAGTCTTTTCATCGTGGTACTAAAATATTTGACGCCCGCATGAATATTCGGCTCTTCTTGAGAGATATCGCCGACGTTCATGTCCTTGCCCGTGCTCGGCATTACTTGCATAACGCCGACGGCGCCAACCTGACTCTTAGCTTGCTGGTTTAGTGCGGATTCCTGATAGCCCTCGGCCATCATCAGCAGGTAATCCATGCCATATTTATCGGAATACTTGCGGAAGTACTGTGCTGTCTTCTCAAACCGGGTCATGCTTTCGGCAGAGGTAGCCTGTTTCAACATGTACGTCGACCCCGTGTATTTAGTTACCATCTGATTGCCGAACGCAGTACCCTGACGGTGTGTCTTGATGAATTCGTTGATATCGGCCAACAGCTTTGGCGAGTTCTTGCGCGTCGCCCAACCGAAAGTTACACCAGTCCCTATCGCGATGTCGGAGTGAACCTGCATCTTGGGGAGTAATTTGCTCCAAAGCTTGGCTGTCCAGTCGTTGACCACCGTCAGAGGCAGCAAATCGGCATTTACCATTTCCAGAATGTCTTCATCTCCAAGGTCATCGGGAATAGCCGTAAGCTTAACGGGCAACTTTTTATCCGCCTTGAACTGCTCGTTCAATCGTTCCAAATGTTCCCAATAGGCCGATGTCTTGCGCACGAAGACTTCCTTGCCCGACAGGTCATCCACCGACGCTAGCTTGGGGGAATCGGGAGCGGTGACTACAATCTCCTTAACATCGGTGAAGAGAGGGTCGGAAAAATCGACGAGCTTCTGTCGCTCGGGCGTAATAGATATGCCGCCAATTAGGACATCGACCGAGCCGCTGTTCAGGTAGGAAAGGGCCTTCTCGCGTGGACTGACGGTAAAAAGCACGTGAATTCTGAGGTTTTTGTTTTCGAGCGGATATTTCTTGTTCAGATATTTTTCAAATTCCTTGCCCATCTCGTAGGAGATGCCGTACTCGGTACCTTTGACTGTGTAAAAGAGCGTTTTGGAATAAGGAACGCCAATGCGGATGACGCGGTATTTTAGAAGTGCATCGAGGTCGCCAGTCCGTTGTTTCGTGGTGGGAGGCGCGACAACGGGTGCCTTGGTTTGTGGGGAAGTGGATTGTGCTAAACCCACTGGTGCTAGGACTGCACAGACAACCAGGAAGATAAACAGAGGAAGCAAACAAGCTTTGGGCGGTCTCATAGTAATTCAAATATATTGGACAGGCAGTTAGAGGTACAATCCAACTTGTTCCGCTGCTGTTAACTCTCCAGCAACACGGGGCTCCACTTGCCTTCGCTGGTCAGTGCCTGTTTACGGAAATTATCTAACTTCAACGGACTGGATTATAATGTGGCCTCGTCAACCATCAAACGGGGGAGAAAAAACTGAAGCTTGGCAAAGGGTGCTCGTAGAGGGGGCCAGAAGAGTCTGCGACTTTGGCCGTAGGTCGACCCGACAGGGTGCCACGAAGAATGGGTGCGGCGCTAACTTCCGTCACGAATGACCCGGCAGGATTCAATATCAAAAGTGACCGCCCCGATGGCCAGGCGTGCCTGATCCCGGAAGCTAGCGATGAACTGGAGGAATCGCCAGACATCCGCGAAGTTGCTGGCCAACCCGATGGATGCGCGAAGCGCCCCGGCACTCTTATGTCCTCGATCCTGCATCATACGCATGAAACTCATCAGATTAGCGCCGGGTCCCAGCGTTGACGCTGCCTGCATATCTTCTTGCGTCAGTCCTTCCGCGCTTTCTCCGGCGCCTGGGTTGCAGAAGCAACCACTCCGTAGGGAGATGCCCTCCTTGCCGGCTAATTCCTCGATGCGTCGGTAGTCGAGCAGATGTCCCTGCGGATCATAAAGATTCAGGGTCACGGTCCCGCCGCGGTCTTTGGTCGTTGTGGGGCCGTAAATGCGAACCATAGGATGCCCGTTGCTGTGTCGCAGGGCGAGCAGTTGGTCGAGCATCCATCCCGCCAAGCAACGGACACGATCGGCGATCAGATCCATGCCGATTGCCTGAATGTGACGCAGCCCGATTTCGACAGCAGGGATAGAAAGATAATCCAGAGTGCCATCTTCGAAGGCCGCCTCACTTGGGGCAAGGACGTGACTCCGCGCTTGCACGGAAACAAAGTTCACCGTCCCACCCGCGAACCACGGCCTCTTCAGATTCGCGAACGTGGATTTCCGAATGAACAACGCGCCGACTCCCGTCGGATAACCGAACATCTTATAGAAGGAAACGGTGAGGAAATCGGGCTGCACTGCTTTCAAGTCCAGACGATTGGTGGGCACGTAGGCCGCCGCATCCAGTAGTACGCGCCAGCCTTTTGCCTGAGCTCTTGCCACCAGCTCGAGCGGGTGCTTGACGCCAGAGAAATTGGATTGTGCCGGGTACGCGAACAGGTTTTCATGGGCGGGATCAGCTTGGGCCAAGAGAGTGTCCAGCTGATTCGCATCGAGCCGCAGAGCGGGAACAACCAATGGAGCGTAGTCGACCGTGGCGCCCTTGGCCCGGGCAAATTCGCGGATACCGTTCACGGAATTGTGATTGTCAAACGTGAGCAGCAAGCGGCCCCCCGGCGCAAATGGAAACGACTCGCCCAGGAGTTTGAGGCCGCCGGAGGCATTTTGCGTGAAGACCAGAATGTAATCCGCGGCGCTGGTCTCGAAATAGTTGAGCACCGCATGGCGAGTACGTTCGACATACTGGGTTGTGGCTGCCGAGGTCGGATTGCCGGAATGGGGATTACCAAAAACGCCGGAGCGCAGCAGAGCGAGGTGTTGTTCCAGTTGCGATTCCGCGTAGAGAGAACCACCGGTGTAGTCGAGGTAGACTTGCCCCTGTTTATCCAGGCGGCGATATTCGTTCGAACGGAGCTGGTCTAAAGCGGCAGAATTTGCATATTCAGGGAAACGAGCGAGAAAATGCTCGTACGCCTCGTCCATCCGTCGCTTCTCGTTGACCGTCCCGGTCGCCATTGCATTCATCTTATCGCTTCGGCATGCAGCGTCCAAAGTGCGCCGAAAGGCACAAAGCCAGGCTGGTTCATACTCCTTGATCGAATCAGATTAGTTTGCGCCGATTTTCCCGCTGGCACGTAGCTGTTCGAGCCAACGCCGCGCCGTGGCCGCCTCCTGGCTGTCGCTGTGTTCCCTCAGAAATTCGCGAAGCGTCCGGGCTGCCTCCTCGTAGCGCTCCACGGCCGTTTGCGACTGCGCCAACAACAGCGCGATGTCCGGCTCGCTGCCATTTGACTGGACCAGCGCCTCCTGAGACATTTTCAACGACTCGTCATATTGCTGATGATGATAATACGATTTCGCAAGTGCCCAACGCGTTTGCCAAGTACTGGCTGGCTCCAGTTGTAGCGATTTTTCGAGCGGCGCAATGGCCGCTTCATAATTTCCCTCGTTGCAAAGGGCCATTCCCAGCGCTGAAAAGGCCCGCGCGGAATTCGGATCCATCTGCGTAGCTTTTTCGAGCGCGGTTTGCGCCTGGCCCCAGTTGCGCTGCTTCAGGCTCAGCACGCCTTGCACATACAACACATCGGGATTCCCCGGCGCCAGCCGCACTGCTTCCTCCACATATTTCTCCGCCTGTACCAGCTTGTTCTCCTTTAAGGCTTGCAGCCCCCTATTAAGCGCTTCCTGCGCTTTCGGCGCGAGCACTGGCTTGCCCGGAACCGCCGCGGCAGTTCCCCCAGGAGAAGTTCGCCGGAGGTAGACATCCACTTGTGTTCGCCCCGTGGTGCGCACCGAGACATCCTCCTGGGCCTCAGCGTATCCGGGCGCTGCTACGACCACGGTAAACTCGCCGAGACTGTTCACGACAAACTCGGCGACCCCGCGCGACGTGTCTCGCTGCCCGCTTGGAGCGATTCCATGGAAGAGTTTCACCACGGCGGACGATCCGAAGGACTCGCCCGAAGCATCGTGTACCTTCACCGTGATGACCGACCCGCTACCTAAGAACTCCTTTTCTTCGCTTCCAACGTCCTGGCCAAGTAGGGAAGTGGCCAGCGCCAAGCACGGTGGCACGAAGAGCAAGAATCGCGCAAAGAACCCGCTTACGCTTTTCCTGGTGCGCACTTGACCTGGGTCCTGAGCCCTTCGGCGGGAATCGCGCATGACCACCCTCGGCGAATTGGGCCGAGCGTAGTCCCGTACATGAAAGGCGTCAAGCAAAACGTTGCCAGTTCTGGGTTACACTAACTTGATTAGCAGTCTCCGCCCTAGTTTCGAGCGCCTGTGCTATGTTTACCCTGTCCGAAGAGATGGGAGAGCGCTCATTCGGTCTGCTCTGCCTCTCCACTTTTGAACGATTACTGGAGCGCATCTCCGATGGGTCTGCTGGCCAACCTGAAGTTACGCAAGAAACTGCTGGTCGCGCTTGCTCCGCTGGCGCTCATGGTTATCCTTGCGGGTATTTACTCTTCCTACGAAAGCAAACAGATCGATACATGGTATAGCCAGCTCATCAACAACGAGATCAAGGCCGTTCATGACACCAACATCGCCCACGGACTTAGCATGCGCTACGGTCTCTACCTTTACCGGCTGATCGTCGAAACGAATTCCGACCGCATGCATGTGATCGACGCCGAACTCGACAGCTGCTACTCCGAGTACAAAGCACACATCGAGGAGGCAGCGCGCCTCTATCCTTCCTATTCCAAGCAAGCGACCTCGACGGCGGCGATCTTCGAGAAGGCCGTCTTCGATTCCCGCCCCGTTCGCGTTGCCGCATTAGCCAACGACAACACAAGGGCCGCTGACCTGATGCGCGCGGGTGTGGACGACGAATTGCAGCAAGCCCGCGGCCATGCCATTGAACTTGCCGAGGAGATGGAAAGGGCTGTCAATCAGCGTTCCGACGAGCTCACCGCGAGAACTCAGCGGACCATCCTCATCACCTGGCTTGTCATTGGGTTCGGGATCCTAGGGTCATTCGGAATCGCCTCCTACTTCCTCCAGGTCGACGTCGTCCATGAGCTCTGGTCTGTGCGCGATACGATCCAGGCCCTCGCCGGCGGCGATCTGGAGCGCCAGATTCCGTTTCTCAACCGCCCCAACGAAATCGGAGACATCGGGCGTTCCTTGCAAACCCTCCAGGGTGGTGCCAAAGATCGTGAGACGCACTCCTGGGTCAAAGCAGAAGTGGCCGCAACCGGCGTGCGTCTTCAGGCGGTCGAAGATTTCGCCTCCTTTGCTTCGACCCTGCTGTCCCGCATCTCCGAATCCATACCTCTTCTTTACGGGTCCTTCTACCACCCTGACGATTCCCGCACGCGCCTATCCCGGGTGGGCACGTTTGCACTCGAGGGTCCCACAGGGTCTGCTTCTATCGCTCTTGGCGAAGGGATTGTCGGCCAGTGTGCTCTCGAGCGCCGCACGCTCGATCTTTCTCCCGCCAAGGGGGAGACCCTGCGTGTTTCCACTGGCATGGGCACGGTCGTTCCCGGCAAGCTTCTCTTCGTCCCCGTACTCAACAATGAACTCCTCATCGGTGTGCTCGAGCTCGCAACGGTCTCTCCGCTCTCTGAGCGTCAGCAGGCGCTGCTCGAGGCTCTGCTTCCTTCGGTTGCCATGAATGCGCAACTCCTCTCTCGCAATCTCGAAACCCGCCGCCTACTTGAACAGACCAAACAGCAGGCGGAAACCCTGGCAGCCGTCGAAGAACGCACCCGGCTGATTCTGTCCTCGGTCGGGGAAGGCATCTGCGGCCTCGGCACGGATGGACTGGTGGCCTTCCTGAATCCAACGGGCGCCAAAATGTTGGGCTATGCCCCGGAGGAGCTTATCGGCCAGTCCATGCACGCGCGCATCCATTACGCGCATCCGGATGGCTCTCCCTACGCTCGAGAAGAATGCAAAATGTACCTGACCGCGTGCGATGGTGTTCCTCGAATGGTCTCCGACGAGGTTCTCTGGCGCAAAGACGGTTCCAGCGTCCCCGTCGAGTACGCGGCAACGCCCATTCTCAAGGGCGACAAAGTGGTCGGCTCCGTGGTTTCCTTCCGCGATATTACGGAACGTCTTCGCGCTGAAGCCGAAATCCTCGCGGCCAAGGAAGTGGCCGAAAAAGCCACCCGCGTCAAATCCGAATTCCTTGCGAACATGAGTCACGAGATTCGCACGCCGATGAACGCCATCATCGGGATGTCTCACCTGGCCCTGAAAACCGATCTCAATCCCCGTCAGAGAGGGTATGTCCGCAAGATTCAGCAGTCCGGACAGCACCTCCTGGGCATCATCAACGACATTCTGGATTTTTCAAAGGTCGAAGCGGGCAAACTGACGATCGAGAACATCGATTTTGACCTTGAAAGAGTTCTGGAAAACGTCAGCGATCTGATTTCCGAGAAGGCGACAGCCAAGGGCCTGGAGTTGATCTTTGATATCGACCCCAACGTTACGAATCACCCCAAGGGAGACCCATTGCGACTGGGACAGATCCTGATCAATTTCTGCAACAACGCAGTGAAATTCACGGATCACGGAGAGGTTGTCGTCAAAGCCCGAGTGCAGGAAGAAGATGAAAGCGGCCAGTTGGTTTGCTTCTCGGTTATCGACACCGGCATCGGCCTGACGGAAGAGCAGATGGGCCGCTTGTTCCAGGCCTTCGAGCAGGCGGACGCCTCCACGACGCGTCAGCGCGGCGGCACGGGACTGGGCCTGGCGATCTCTAAACGGCTGGCGCAGTTGATGGGAGGCGATGTCGGGGTAACGAGCGAGGTCGGGAAGGGAAGCACCTTCTGGTTCACCGCTTATCTGGGCAAGGGCGAGGCCATCTCGAAGCGTCTCGCCCGGCCAGACCTTCGCGGCCGCCACGTTTTGATCATCGATGACAATGCACAAGCGCGAGAAATTCTTTCGAGCATGCTGACGAGCATGACCTTCGTGGCCGACGAAGCTCCCTCCGGCCAAGAGGGAATCGAAATGGTTGGGCAAGCCGCAGAGCAGGGCAAGCCGTACGATGTTGTTTTTGTCGACTGGCAGATGCCGGGCCTCGACGGCATCGAGACCGGCAAACGCATTCGCGCATTGCCGAAACTCCCCTCGCCCCCGCACCTGGTGATGGTGACCGCGTACGGCCGGGAAGAAGTGCTGAAGCGGGCCGAGGAAACAGCTTTTGAAAATGTGTTGATCAAGCCAGTCACTCCTTCGATGCTATTCGATTCGGTCGTACAGGCGTTAAGCGGAGAGCAGGAAACCAGCCTCGCGGCCCCGGCCCGCACTACCAAAGCACCTGACCTTGGACTTCTTTGTGGCGCGCGTGTTTTGCTCGTGGAAGACAACGAACTCAATCGCGAGGTCGCGCTGGGCCTGATGGAGGATGCCCGGCTTGCGATCGCCCAGGCGGAGAATGGGCAAGTTGCCGTTCAGATGATCGAGAACAATGACTACGACCTGGTGCTGATGGATATGCAGATGCCGGTGCTGGATGGCCTGGAGGCCACGAGAATGATCCGAGCGAACCCGCGCTTCCGCTCGCTGCCTATCATCGCCATGACCGCGAACGCCATGGCCAGCGATCGCGAAAAGTGTCTGCAAGCGGGAATGAACGACCACCTCGCTAAGCCCATTGACCCGGACAAATTATTCGCCACACTGTTGCGGTGGATTCCCGCACGTGCCGCCTCTGCAACTTTCACCGGACGTCCCTCTCTTGAGGCTGTACGTGCTCGTTCGGCCCCACTCGTGATTCCCGGAATTGATACCGCCACTGCACTCAAACGCACCGGCGGCAATCGCCAGCGCTACGAATCCCTGCTGACCCGCTTCGCCAATTCCCAGTCTGGCATGCTTTCCGAAATGCGCGCGGCACTCGCCGCCAACGACATCACCACCGCCCAGCGACTCGCGCACTCGCTGAAAGGTGCGGCTGCGAATCTCGGCGCTGCCTCGCTCGCCGAAATCGCTGCCAGAGCCGAGGCTGCAATGGGGTCAAACCAACCCTTGTCGCCGGCGGCGCTGGAAACGCTTTCCCGGTCTCTACATACGGTCATTACCGCCATCCACGCGGCGCTTCCCGCAGAATCCCCAAGCGCCATTTCTGCCGGGGCCGATCCTGCCACCGTGGTTCAGCCTCTCCGGCATCTCAAGAAGCTCCTGGAAGCTGACGACGGAGAAGCCGCCGATTTCATCCTTGATGCCCGCCCGCAACTTTCGAAAGTCCTTACAGCCGCGGAAATCGACTCGCTCATCGGCCACGTCGGTAATTTCGCGTATGGCGACGCGCTGCAGTCCCTTTCGAGTATCGCTTCGCGGCTATCTCTCACTTTGGAGTGAACCTATGTCTGCCACACCCGAACAAGCCCCTATAGCCCAAAAGTTGATCCTCATTGTTGACGACACCCCCACCAACATCGGGGTGATCTCCGGCGCGCTGAAGGACTCCTATAAGACCAAGATCGCCACCAACGGCCAGAAGGCCCTCGCTCTTGCTTCTGCCGAAGACAAGCCCGACCTCATCCTTCTGGACGTTATGATGCCGGAAATGGACGGCTACGAAGTGTGTTCCCGTCTCAAGGCGGATCCCGCCACGCGCGAAATCCCTGTTATTTTTCTGACCGGTCAGACCAGCGCCGATGACGAGACCCGCGGCTTCGAAGTCGGTGCGGTCGACTATGTCCACAAACCTTTTTCTCCTGCCGTCGTCAAAGCCCGTGTGCGCAGCCACATTTTTCTTCGCGAAGCCCGCGCTCAACTCGCCGCTCAGCTCCTGGCTCTCAACAACGAACTCGAGATGGCGCGGCAGATTCAGCTTTCCATCCTTCCTCATACTCTTCCGAAGCTGCCGGGACTGGATATCGCCGCGCGTTTCCTGCCGATGACCTCCGTCGCTGGGGACTTCTACGATTTCATTCAGATTGACGACAAGCACATCGGCATCCTCATTGCCGACGTATCGGGGCACGGCCTGCCTTCCGCTCTCATCGCCTCCATGCTGCAAGTGGCGCTTACAGCGCAAGTCGCTCACGCTTCCGAACCAGCTAAAGTTCTGCTGGGATTGAACAAGGCCCTTTGCGGGAAGTTCTCGCTCAATTTCGTCACGGCTGCCTATGTCTATGTGGATTTGGAAAAAAATCTGATGCGATACGCCGGCGCGGGGCACCCGCCCGTGCTGCAATACCGCAATTCCACCGGCAAGACCGCGAAGGTGTTGGAAAATGGAATCGTTCTCGGCATGATTGACGAGGCTGCCTACGAAACTCTCGAGCTGCCTCTGGAGCCTGGCGACCGCCACGCGCTTTACACGGATGGAATTCCGGAAGCGGCTAATCCCGAGAAGGAGCTGTACGGCACCGATCGCTTTATGCGTTTCATGGAGAATCATCGCGCGCTCAACGCCGAGCAGTTCGCCGACACTTTCCTTTCTGAGATCGCCAATTGGACTGGTCAACCTGCCGACCAGGGCCAGCAAGACGATATCACCCTGCTCCTTTTTGACTTCAAACGTGACTAGCCCTCATTAGAAATCAGTCATTTGCGCGATTCTTGCACTCTCCTTGTCCGTGCTTAGCCTTCGATTGCTGGTCTGGAATGGATCAAGGATGCAGTTGCGTCGGATCTGCTAGAACCTTCGAAAATTTGGATTCCACCCATCAAAATGATGCGTTTGCCATGGGCAGGAAGTGCCCTCACGATGGACGGCAATCTGTATTGGGAGGTTGACCATGGACTACGTTCCCCCGGATGAATTACTGAGCGGAGCGCTCGCCATCGCCGAAAAAAAGGCCAATTTATCGATGGGGGATCTGCTCATCCGCGGGTTTCTGGCGGGGGCGATTCTGTCCTACGCGACTTCCCTTGCGTTGGTCGTGGTCGCCCAAGGCGGTGCGCCCATCCTGGGCGCGGTCCTATTTCCTGTGGGATTTGTGATGCTCGTGCTGCTCGGGTTGGAACTGGCCACGGGTAATTTTGCGTTGTTGCCCGCCGGTCTTGCCGCGGACAAGTTGACGCTGCCAAAGATGCTGCGCAATTGGGGGGCAGTCTACGCGGGCAACCTGGCCGGAAGCCTTTTCTATGCCGTCCTCTTTTATCTGGCGATCACGAGTTTCCATACCGCTCCTGGCGGGCCCTTGGGGGATCTGGTCAAAACTGCCGCGCAAAAGAAAACTCTAGGTTACATGGCCGTGGGGATCCGCGGCTGGGAGACCGCGTTTGTGAAAGGAATCCTCTGCAACTGGATGGTTACGCTCGGGGCCGTCTTCGCACTCATTTCCCGTTCGACCGTCGGGAAGATCGTGGCCATGTGGCTTCCGATCCTCACGTTTTTTGCCCAGGGCTATGAACACTCGATTGTGAACATGTTCGTGATTCCCACCGGCAAAATGTTTGGCGCGCCGGTGTCGCTCGGCCAGTGGTGGTGGTGGAACCAGATCCCCGTGACCCTCGGCAACATTGTCTCCGGAGTATTACTGACTGGTCTGGCTCTCTACGTCACCTTCAAGCCCAAGAAGCCTGCGCCCCTCGCAGTTCCTGGTGAAATCAGCGCAGCACCGGGCGAGCCTGCGCTGGAACAGGCTTCCCCTGCCGCCTAGTCATGAAGAAGCCGCTAGGAGTCCATTGATGGAACGACTGGCCGTGGTCGGAAACGGAATGGCTGGCACTGCCTGCGTCGAGCAGATCCTGAAACATTCCTCCCGGTTTGACATCACGATCTTTGGAGAGGAGACGCACGTCAATTACAACCGCATTCTGCTGTCCGCGGTTCTGGCTGGAGAAAAATCTGAGGACGAAATTGTTCTGAACAGCCTCGATTGGTATCAACAAAACAACATTTGCCTGCGGCTTGCCGTGCGCATTGTGGATGTCGACACCAAGGCCAAGACCATCACCGGCGATGACGGAAGTGTCACGCCATTCGACAAGCTCCTGCTGGCCACGGGAAGTTCGCCCTTGATTCCTCCGATTCAGGGCGTCGATAAACAAGGCGTGTACGTGTTCCGGAATTTGGGCGACACCCGGGCACTGCTCGACCGCGCTCATGAAGGTGCGCGCGCCATCGTGATCGGCGGCGGGCTGCTTGGTTTGGAGGCAGCGCGGGGGCTCCAGGTCCAGGGGTGCGACGTAACTGTGGTCCACCTGATGGACACGCTCATGGAACGCCAGCTCGATTCCGTCGGCGGCGGCTACCTAAAAGCGAAGATGGAATGCCTCGGCGTGAAGGTGCTTCTGAGCCACAATACCGCCGCAATTCTCGGAGAGGGCAAGGCCGAGGGCGTGCGATTTCAGGATGGCACCGAGCTTCCCGGGGATTTTGTTGTGATTGCCGCGGGTATCCGGCCCAACGTGGCGCTCGCGAAAAAGGCAGGGCTCCACGTGAATCGCGGGATTGTGGTCAACGACCAGATGGTGACCTCGCATCCCGACATTTTTGCGGTGGGCGAGTGCGTCGAACACAACGGGATCTGTTACGGCCTGGTTGCTCCGCTGATCGAGCAGGGCAAGATTCTGGCCGCGACAATCACGGGGAACACGGGCCAGAGCTACCAGGGCACGGTTCCTGCCGCCAAGCTCAAGATCATGGGCGTGGACGTTTTCTCCGCGGGCGATTTCAACGAGAAGACCCCTGGCAACGATGTGGTTCGCTTCGAGGACCCAGCGCTTGGCATCTACAAGAAATTGACTCTGCGGGACAATCGCCTCGTTGGCGTCATTTTGGTCGGAGAGACGACCGACAGCCACCGCTACATGGATTGGCTACAGAACAAAACCGACCTGCGCGAGCATCGCCGCCAGCTTCTGTTTCCCGAGCCGGTGGCCGATCCGGGTTTCGATGTTGCTCAACTCCCGGGCTCCCACGTCGTGTGCGGATGTCACGGTGTTTCAAAGGATACGATCGTGCAGACCATACGCGACCGCGGCCTCACCATGCTCTCCCAATTGAAGGAATGTACCCGGGCGTCCACAGGTTGCGGGAGCTGCACGAGCCTCTGCCATAACTTGTTGCGAGCCGTTGTCCCTCAATTCCAGGAGGAGGAAAAGAAGGCTCTCTGCAAATGCGTCCCTCACAGCGAGCAGCAGTTACGTGAAATTGTGCGCAGCCAACGGCTGCGCTCCGTGCAACAAATTCTGGACGTTTATGGCAACGGAGTAGGGTGCGAGGTCTGCAAACCAGCGCTTTCGTACATGCTTGACGTGGTGTGGTGCGGCGGCCACGATGAAGACCGCTCCGCGCGATTCATCAACGACCGCGTCCATGCCAACATCCAGCGCGACGGCACTTTCTCTGTTGTGCCGCGTATCCGTGGTGGCGTCACTTCGCCCCAGGAATTGCGCCGTATCGCGGAGGTGGCGGAAAAATACAGCGTTCGCATGGTAAAAATCACCGGCAGCCAGCGAATCGACCTTCTGGGTGTCCAGAAGTGCGACCTGCCATTGATCTGGGCCGATCTTGGGATGCCCTCCGGCCAGGCGTACAGCAAAGGCGTGCGCATGGTGAAGACCTGCGTCGGCACGGACTTCTGCCGCTTCGGCGTGCAGGATTCTATTGCGACCGGCGTCGAACTGGAGCGGCGCTTCGAAAACCTCTTTACGCCCCACAAATTGAAGATGGGAGTGGTCGGCTGCCCGCGGAACTGCGCGGAGGCCACCGTTAAGGATATCGGCCTGGTAGGGCAGGAGGGGAGCTGGCAAGTGGTCGTCGGAGGAGCGGCCGGAAAGAATGTGCGCAAAGCCGATCTGCTCATCACCGTGGAATCGACGGAGGCGGCGCTGCAGGCGGCAGCGCTTTTCTTCCAGTTCTATCGTGAAAACGCGAACTACCTCGAGCGCACCTATGATTTCGTTGAGCGCCTCGGCATCGAGCGCGTGCGCCGCGAAACGATCTATGCGCCACTTGCGGTTCAACAGGGACTTCGCGATCGACTGCGGAAGTCGAAATGGATTTCGCGTGATGCCTGGCTGGAAGGCGACGAGCCGCGCCATCCGACGCAATTCGTGCAAATTCAGCCGCTGGAGAATCAGCCATGAGCGCCACGGAAAAAAGGTGGTTTCGCGTTACGCACTGTGAAAACATTCCCGTCCGCGAAGGGCGCAAGGTGGAGCTTGCCTCGCGGCAGATTGCTATCTTTAATCTGGGCGACCGCTTCCTGGCGGTTGAGAATCTGTGTCCTCACCGCGGGGGGCCGCTGGCCGACGGCATCGTGTCCGGCACAACGATCGCTTGCCCTTTGCATGCCCGGAAATTCGATTTGATTCAGGGCAACTCCATGAATCATCCCGAATCCAGCCAATGCCTGGTCATCTTTCCGGTTCGCGTGGAGGATGGAATCATCTCGGTGGAGATTCCCGTGGATACGCCGGCAGAGGAGCCCTCGCCCGGTGTCCGCGAGCATCGCGACAGGCCCTTGCGCTGGGTCCAGAGGAAGCCGCTCTCCCCTTACAATGCGGACGAGCGGCGTATTGACTCCCCCAATTCGAGTACCTCAGGAACGCCGCTATAACCGGAGTGCTGCCAATTTGCATCTGAGAAAGGTGGGAGATTGAGGTTGCCTCACCGGGACTTTCACGGATTGCATGTCTTATCGCTGGAGAGCCGCCGCTCCTCGGAAATCGCACGCCTGATCGAGACCTACAAGGGAGTGCCCGTGTCTGCCCCAGCTGTCCAGGAAGTGCATTTCTCGGATAACGCGGACGCAAGGCGCTTCGCGAAGGAGCTGATTGATGGCGGAGTCGATATTGTAGTTTTTCTTACTGGTGTGGGAGCTCGCGCGCTGCTGAAAGTGGTTTCAGAAGTTGATCCGCCAGAACCGTTTCTGGAAGCTTTGCGCCGGGTGCGCGTTGTTGCTCGCGGGCCCAAGCCTCTCGCGGTACTCCGCGAATGGAACGTTCCGGTGGTGTTGACCGCACCGGAGCCGTGCACGTGGCGGGAATTACTGCGCGGTATGGACGAATTGCCGGACGGCTTGCAGGCGCAACGGATTGCGGTGCAGGAATATGGCGTGTCAAATCCGGAGCTGTTGGAGGCGCTGAGGGAGCGCGGAGCCATCGTGCGCGCCGTGGCTGTCTACCAGTGGGCTTTGCCTGAAGACATCGAGCCGCTTCGGCAAGCCATCACAGCTCTCGTTCATGGCCAGGTGCAGGTTGCTCTGTTCACCGCTGGTATTCAAGTGACGCATTTGTTTGATGTCGCGGATAAATTGGGCCTGAAAGAGAAACTTGGCGCTGCGTTTCGTGATGTGTTTGTAGCGTCGATCGGGCCCACAACGACAATAAAACTGGGCGAGTACGGCATCCAGGTCGACCTTGAGTCGGCCCATCCCAAAATGGGTATGTTGGTCAAGGCAGCTGCGGAACACTCTGGCGAGAAGAAGGCCAATTAGCCGCCGTTGTGTTCAGTCTGCCGTCACCTCTTTCGCCGGGAACAAGTCAAGCGAGATCTCATCCATTTCCGCGGCCCTCGCAGCGGAAACATCGTCGTGTTGGACGTCCGTTGTTCCCGCGGTGGTGGCCCCGACGATCAGCAGACTCGGAGCGGGCAACGTGGGCGCTTTGAGTAGCTCGCCTACGGTCGTTCGAACCAGCTTCTGGTCCGGGCGCGCAGCGTTTGAAACCAGCAGGCATGCCGTTTCCTCGCGGACACCATTGTCCAGCAACTCCGTTCGTAAGGCGGCGAAATCGGAGCCGGGCATATAAAACACAAGCGTTGCGTCGGCCGCGACGCTCTCGTGCCAATTTCGTTTCTCCTTCCGGACGCAGTGATGATTGCTCACCAGGACGAGCTTTGACGCGCTGTTACGTTCCGTTAGTGGAATTCTTGCCGCAGCAGCCGCAGCCGTAGCAGCGGTGATGCCGGGGATAATCTCGAAATCCACTTCGGCTTCGCGCAGTGCCGCAATCTCTTCCTGCGTGCGGGCAAAGATCAGCGGGTCTCCACCCTTCAGTCGCACGACGATCTTTCCGCTTTGCGCGGCAGCGATGATTCGCCTTTGAATTTCCTCTTGGGAGTTTTTGTGGGTGCCGCACCGCTTGCCCACGCTGAAGACGGCGACGCGAGGAGGTATCCGCGCGAGCACGTCCTCAGAAACCAGGTCGTCATGGAAGACGATGTCCGCTGACTGAAGCACTTCCGAGGCGCGAACGGTCAGCAATCCGGCGGAACCGGGTCCCGCGCCGGCCAGGTAGACTTTTCCCGGCAGCTTGTACCGCAAAGGGCTGTCACTCGAGCGCTTTTCCATGGCAACAAAATGCTAGCATTGGGTGACTTCCGGCATTCGGTTGAACTTTTCGTTAGATGCATCCAAAAAACGCATGTAACGGCCCTAATCTTCAAGAAATATGGGGTTTTGCGGGGAGATGCAACCCCCGCTTTCCCCGGAATTCGTCGAATGCTTGCCTGCTGACTTGCGCCTCCAGCAGTTTCATCCGCGTCGACCGAGCAAGCTCCTTTGAACGAATCTTCTTCCGCTCCCGCGCCAAATGCCGCAGCCAGTCGGCGTAGTCCTCGCTGAACTCCCGCTCCAGTTGTTCCCGTAGGCGCTTCGCCAGCGCCGGGCTCGCTCCGCCGGTCGAAATGGCGATCTGCAGCGCTCCGCGCTTCACCACGGCGGGGTAGTAGAAGTCGCACAAGGGAGGAACATCCACAACGTTGCAAAGAACGCCGCGCTGCCTCGCTTCCCGGTAAATCGCACGGTGGACCCGGGCGGAGGACGTCGCCGCCACCACGAGAAATGCTCCATTGAGATCGCGCGCCTCGAAAGCGCGCCTGGCCCACCGCAAGACGCCCTTGCTGTGCCATTTCCGGATTTGGCTGGTCGCGTTGGGGGCAACCACGAACACTCGGGCCCCGGCGGAAATCAATCCCTTGATCTTGCCTTCGCTGATCCGGCCGGCTCCCACCACGAGGCAACGCCGTCCGTGAAGTTTCAGGAACAAAGGGAAGAGACTGCCTCGTGCTCGTGATTCGGTCATAGGTGCTCCGACCAGCCACTTCGATTTTAGCCGCGAAGGCCAAGGGGCCAAGCGATTTTCGTGGCTTGTCAACCATGGCGATGCAGGTCCGGCGTATGTAAATTCTGTAACACGCCGGGGGCATTCCGGTATTAGACTTAATTGGTGTTTGACCGTGCTGCCCACGCCCGCTCCGGTCGAAGCAACGAATGTGCGTCGGAAGCAGACGGTGCCGACCTAGCGTCGTCGCCCTAGGAAGTCCCACCCCGTGCTTCCACGAAGAAGCGTTGATTTCTTCTGTCCGATATCAGTGAGGTCCATCATGACAACGACCGCAACGGCCGAAGCTCATCCCCCGGCAACTCTGAGTGCATTTGGCAAGGCAAGATCTAGTGTGCAAGGTGCTCCGCTGAGCGCCGAAGAATTACGCAAGACCGATGCGTTTTGGCGAGCGTGCAATTATCTGATCCTGGGCATGCTCTATCTTCAGGACAATCCCCTGCTGCGCGAACCTCTAAAGCCCGAACACATCAAGAACCGGCTTTTGGGCCATTGGGGATCCAGCCCGGGCCTGGCGTTCATTTATATCCACCTGATGCGTCAGATCAAGAAATACGACCTGGACATGATTTTTCTCGCCGGGCCCGGGCACGGTGCTCCGGGAGTGCTAGCACCTGTCTATTTGGAAGGGACTTATTCCGAGTTTTACACAGAAAAGGGAGAGGACGAGGAAGGACTTCGTGAATTCTTCAAGCAGTTTTCCTTTCCCGGGGGAATCGGGAGCCATTGCACGCCGGAAACTCCCGGCTCGATTCATGAAGGCGGCGAACTGGGCTACGTCCTTTCTCATGCCTGCGGGGCGGCGTTCGATAACCCGGAATTGATTGTTGCGGCCGCAGTCGGCGACGGCGAAGCGGAAACGGGACCGCTGGCCACGTCCTGGCACATTAACAAGTTTCTGAATCCCATTCGGGACGGCGCGGTTTTGCCCATCCTTCATTTGAACGGATACAAGATCAACAATCCGACATTACTCGCCCGCATCACCCACGAGGAGCTCGAGAATCTCCTTCGGGGTTATGGGTGGACGCCCTACTTCGTCGAAGGCTCCGACCACGACAGCATGCACCAGGCAATGGCGGCGGCAACAGAGCATTGCGTAACAGAAATCCACAAGATTCGGGAGGAGGCGCGCGCCACAGGCGTTGCCGAGCGGCCGCGCTGGCCCATGATCGTGCTACGCTCTCCGAAGGGCTGGACCGCTCCCGGAGGCGTAGAAGGACACAAACTGGAAGGTTTCTGGCGCGCTCACCAGGTCCCGATGGCTGACGTCAGAAAGAACCCGGACCGATTGCACGAACTCGAGAGCTGGATGCGCAGCTATAAGCCGGAAGAGTTGTTTGATCAGAACGGCAAGCTGTTGGCGGAATTGAAGCAGATTACGCCCAGCGGCACGCGCCGCATGGGTGCCAATCTACATGCGAACGGCGGTCATCTGAAACGCGATCTCCGGTTGCCGGACTTTCGCCAGTACGGAATTAAATTGGAGAAGCCCGGAACGGTTCAGGCAGAGAACACGCGCCCGCTCGGGGCTTTCCTGCGCGACGTGGTGAAGGCGAACACAAACAATTTCCGCGTGTTCGGGCCGGACGAAAATACCTCCAATAAACTCGATGCCATCTATCAGGCCAGCAAGAAATTCTGGATCGCGCAGTATTTTCCCGAAGACATGGATGGCGGAGAGTTGGCGCCCGATGGAAGGGTCGTCGAAATGCTCAGCGAGCACACCATGGAAGGCATGCTCGAGGGTTATCTCCTCACCGGCCGGCACGGATTCATCTCTTCGTACGAATCCTTTGTCCACGTCATCGATTCGATGTTCAACCAACATGCTAAGTGGCTTTCCATCTGCAACCACTTGCCATGGCGGGAGAACATCGCTTCGCTCAACCTCCTGATCACTTCGACAGTGTGGCGCCAGGACCACAACGGCTTCACGCACCAGGACCCGGGTTTCCTCGACGTGGTCGTAAACAAAAGCGCTGCCGTCACGCGCATCTATCTGCCGCCGGACGTTAATTCGCTGCTGTCGGTTGCCGACCATTGCTTGCGCAGCGAAAACTACGTGAATGTCATCGTCTGCGACAAGCAGATGCACCTCCAGTACATGAACATGGACGAAGCGATCACGCACTGCACCAAAGGCATCGGTATTTGGGAAAAAGCGTGCAACGATCAGGGCAGTGAACCAGATCTGGTGATGGCCTCCGCCGGAGATATTCCTACGCAGGAATCGCTGGCCGCGATCGTGCTCCTTCGGAAGGAATTCCCGGACTTGAAGGTTCGCTACGTAAACGTTGTGGACCTATTCAAGCTGCAGCCGAGCCAGGATCATCCCCATGGGCTTTCCGATCGCGACTTCGACTCGCTGTTTACCGTCGACAAACCGGTGATCTTCAATTTCCACGGCTACCCTTGGCTGATCCACCGATTGGCGTATCGCCGGAAAAACCATGAAGGTTTTCACGTCCGTGGTTACAAGGAAAAAGGCAACATCAATACGCCCATGGAACTCGCGATCGAAAACGAAATCGACCGGTTCAGCCTGGCTATCGATGCCATCGATCGGGTTCCGAAGCTGCAAAAAATCGGTGCGCATGCCAAGGAAAAATTCCGCAACATGCAGATTGCCTGCGTGAACTATGCGCATGAGCACGGCATTGACAAGCCGGACGTTGCCGCCTGGACCTGGCCCTATTAGACTGCAGCAAATATGAATGTTCTCGTCCTCAACTCCGGCAGCTCCAGCCTCAAGTTTCAACTGATCGCGACCGATCTGGACCGGATCCGGAATAATGCGGACGTGCGCTTGTGCCGGGGAGTCGTCGAACGCATCGGCGGGGAAGCCATCGTTACGGTGCAGACCCAAACCCAGCCGCGCAACGTGTTCACCGCCCCGCTTTCGGACCTGTCCTCGACGCTCGATTTCCTTGTTCGGTGGATCGCCTCGGAACAGTCTGGAATTGCGGAAGTCCAAAGCGCCTCCGAGATTCACGCTGTGGGCCATCGCGTTGTACACGGTGGCGAGACCTTCACCGAATCCGCCATTATTACCGATGAGGTCCTGAACGGAATTGAAGATTGCATCGATCTGGCACCGCTCCACAATCCAAACAACATCAAATGCATTCTCGGGGCGCGCAAGCTTTTCGGGTCAAAGCTTCCTCAAGTGGCCGTGTTTGACACTTCCTTTCATCACACGCTTCCGGAGCAGGCTTTCCTTTACGCCGTGCCCTATCATCTGTACCGCCGCCATCACATCCGCCGCTATGGGTTCCATGGCACCTCGCACCGGTTTGTAGCGTACCGTTATCGCGTCCTTTCCAACCTGACGAGGCTACAGACGCACATCATTACGCTGCACCTTGGCAACGGTTGCTCTGCGGCGGCGATTCGCAATGGAAACCCGGTGGACACTTCGATGGGCATGACTCCGCTCGAAGGGCTGGTCATGGGATCGCGATCGGGTGATGTGGATCCGGCCGTGGTCAATCTCATAGCCACGAAAGAGGGCTTGTCGACCCACGAAGTGGAATCGCTTCTGAACACGCAATCCGGGCTGCTCGGCATTTCCGGACTGACCAATGACATGCGCGTTCTGCTGCAGGAACTAAAAGAGCACGACGACCGCCGCGTCCGGCTGGCGATCGAAGTGTTCTGCTACCGCGTGAAGAAATACATTGGGGCGTATCTCGCCTGCATGGGCGGCGCCGATGCCATTGTTTTCACGGGCGGCATCGGAGAAAACTCACCGGACATTCGCGCATGCATCTGCGATGGGCTGGAATGGTTTGGACTCGCGCTCGATAAAAGCAAGAATGAGCAAGCCGTGGGCAGGGAAGCACGCATTACCAAGGACGAATCCCACCTTCATGCGTTCGTGATCCCCACCGATGAAGAACTGCTCATCGCTCGCGACACGGTGCGCTGTATTCTGGGCGAGCCGCACCCCTCCTGAGTGGCGGAAATCCCTGAGCTGCGGAGGGGTTTAGACTGTTTTGAGGATGTTATACGATTCTCCCTGTTTCCAGATTGTCCGAGAGTCGGCGCGATTGCCGATGGAGAATTACCAATTGAGGGAGCCTACGAAGATGTCGCCTCACCCAAAGAAGCCCTTACTATCTGCCGAGCAAGGACTGCGCAGACTGATTGAGGGGAATGCCCGATTCGTCCGAGGCGAGGCCCGTTTCCCCACCGTCTGCAAAGAAACTCTTGACGGTCTGGCAAAGGGCCAACAACCCTACGCGACCATTCTGGGCTGCAGTGACTCCCGGGTTCCACCGGAACTGATTTTTGATGCGAACTTCGGGGAGTTGTTCATTGTGCGCGTAGCCGGTAACGTGGTTTCTCCCGAGGTGATGGGGAGTCTACAGTATGCGGGCACGCATCTTCGCACGATGCTGTTCGTTGTGCTGGGCCATGAAGGGTGTGGTGCGGTGAAGGCCGCGCTAGACTACAAGCGCCACGGCGTGGGTCACCGCTCCCGGATTCAGGTCCTTGTGAATGACATTCTGCCGGGTCTGCCGGATGCTGACAGGCGACTTCCCAAACGCAAGCTTCTGTCTCAAGCCATTGAGGCGAATGTGCGCTGGTCGATGCACCAGCTGATGGAGACACCTGAGGGCAAAAATGCAGTGAAGGGAGGCACCAAACT
>Ga0335077_10002618_pt1 | contig 21541 bp, 17 predicted proteins | sample Lox_Sample_31_FD_207151 | JGI IMG/M metagenome (GOLD analysis project Ga0335077, IMG submission 207151) | Soil microbial communities from Loxahatchee National Wildlife Refuge, Florida, United States - Lox_Sample_3.1 | ecosystem: Environmental > Terrestrial > Soil > Wetlands | place: USA...
ACTGAACTGCTCCACGTGACGCCGGTGGCCACGATGCGCGAGCGCGTGTTTCAGGTATTTGGCGCCGCCGCGCTGGACGAACTGGTGGACCTGGGAGCCTGTGAGAAGCAGATCCTGCTGGCGCCGCCATCGGTTCCGCCCACGGAGGCGATTGCCGAGTTCCGCCGCGAACCGGAAGAGCCCTCCACGCGACTCTTCCGGCTACGCGGCTTCGTTTCACGACCGCAGGTGCAGAAGGGCAATCGCAATTCGATCTTCATCTTCGTGAACGGACGGCTGATTCGCGATCGGCTTCTGCTGCATGCGCTTTCCTCGGCGTACCACAACCTGATGCCGGCGGCCTGCTTTCCGTTCGCGCTGCTGTTTCTCGAATGCGACTACGAGGAAGTCGACGTGAACGTGCACCCCTCCAAGACCGAAGTCCGGTTCCGGCATCAGTCTTTTGTGCATGATTTTGTGCGCGATGCCATTCGCGGCCGGCTGATTGAGTCTCGGCCTGCGCCTGCCTTTGCCGTGACCCCTACGGCGCAAGCTGGGCAGGCCCCGCCAGCTTCACCGGCGCAGCCGGCGGCCGGGTTGCCGTATTCCGAGTTCTCCCAGATGCTCGAAAACGAGGCGGCGGCCGACGCCCCGTCACAACCGCCGGCGTCCGCGCCTGCCTTCGATGGTGCCGCCGACCTTGGGATCGACTCAGGCGCTCCGGAATTCCATCTACGCCCGGAGCGTGGGCCCGAGCCACGATTCGATTTCGGCGGTGCTTCGATCCCGCTTGGCCCCGAGCCCACACCTTCGGGCTTCCGGCTCCGCGTGCCTGAGACGCACGGAAGTTTTCCGGCAGACGCGTTTCCGGCATCGGCCTCTTTGTCCGCTCTGACCGATCTGCGGCCGCTCGGCCAAATTCACGACAGCTTTATCATCGCCGCCGGGCGCGATGGCCTGTGGATCATCGATCAGCACGTGGCTCACGAGCGGATTCTTTTCGAGAAGGTGCTCAAGCAGCGTGCTGCCGGAAACGTGGAAGTGCAGCGTCTACTGATGCCGCTCATCCTGCAACTGACCGCAGAGCAGCAGATTGAATACGCTCGCATTGCTGGTGAACTGGAGTCGATGGGCTTCGAGACCGAGCCATTCGGCAACCGCACCATCGCGGTGAAAGCCGCGCCCGCTGCCATCGCTCCGGCGGATCTGGAGAAAGTGCTGTATGAAGTTCTGGAAATCGCCGAAGGGGAGTTGCGCCGCATTTCGCTGGACGACGTTCGCCGGGGCATTGCCGCATCCATTGCGTGCCGCGCCGCGATCAAGATCAATATGCGGCTGGATCAGAACAAGATGGAGTGGCTGCTGCGATCGCTGGCGGCAACCGACTGCCCCATGAGTTGTCCCCACGGCCGGCCCATCGCGCTGCAGTATTCCATGCGCGAAATCCTAAAGGCGTTCCACCGTATTTGAGGGGGCGCGGGCGACCTGTAACAAGAGTAACTGCTTAGGCCAGCGGACCCACCCAACTGTCAGGTTCTAATTACTTTCAGCTTTTAAAAAAAATTGACCCAGGACTTAATGTGTTCAGGTTATAATCCCCCAAATGGGAGGACGCGCATGCGAACGTTTCACGTCACCGGAATACTGTTGTGTCTCGTCATTTCGTTAGCTCCTTTGGGCGCTCAAACCACTGCAGGCGCCATCGTTGGATCCGTGACGGACCCCAGCGGCGCAGTTATTGGCGGCGCAAGCATTACGGTGACCAACGTGGACAACGGCATTTCGGTGAAGGCGACCACGGATTCTTCCGGCGAATACGTAGTGACGCCCTTGAACATAGGCCATTATACGGTCGCAGTGGAGGCCACGGGATTTAAGCGATCAGTCCGAACAGATATTATCTTGAACGTGCAAGACCGGCTGCGCGTGGACGCGAAGCTCGAGGTCGGCGCGGTTACAGACACGGTAGAAGTGCAGGCAGCAGCTCCGCAGTTGGAAACGGACACCTCGTACCTTGGCGAGGTGGTGGATAGCCAGCGCATCGTCGACCTCCCTCTGAACGGCCGGTTTTTTACGCGGCTGGCGGTGCTGACGGCGGGAACCGCTCCCACCGTTCACGGCGCTCGTGATGAGAACACGGGCGGCTTCACGGTCAACGGCGTACGGCCGTACCAGAACAACTTCCTGCTGGACGGCGTGGACAACAACAGCTTGTCCGAAGACCTGGTGAGCCAGCAAAGCTTCGTGATCGGTCCGCCACCCGATGCCATTGCCGAATTCAAGGTGCAGACCAATTCCATGAGCGCAGAGTTCGGGCGGTCGGGTGGCGCGGTGCTGAACGTGACCATCAAGTCCGGGACCAACGAACTGCACGGCACGGCTTATGAATTTCTGCGGAACAGCGCGCTGGACGCCAAGAACTTTTTCGACGATCCGACGGCGCCGATCCCGCCGTTTAAGATGAATCAGTTCGGCTTCAGCGTCGGAGCGCCGGTCTTTATTCCCAAAGTGTTCAACGGTAAAAACCGCACCTTCTTTTTCTTCGATTACCAGGGGACGCGCATTCGCACCGGGCAGACATTCCTGGCTACCGTGCCGCCGGATTCCTGGCGGACCGGGAACTTCAGCGGGTACAACACGATTTTCGACCCCAGCACCACGGTGACGGACGCCAACGGAAACACCACGCGCCAGCCGTTTTCAGGCAATCAGATTCCACAGTCGCGCTGGAATCCGATCGCGGCAAAGCTCCTAAGCATGTTTCCCGCGGCTAATGTGCCTGGATCCGTCAGTTCGTTCGGCGTGTCCAACAACTACTTGAGCAATCCCGTCGAGCCGAACGACACCAACCAATTCGATTTGCGTATTGACCACAAGATCTCTGAATCCGACTCGATATTCGGCCGGTTCAGCTATTCCAACAACATCGACAACCCGCCGGGTCCGATCCCGCCCCCGCTGGATGCGGCCTCGTTCTCGTCTGGAAACTTTTTAAACCGACCGCGCAATCTGGTGATTACCGAAACACACATCTTCTCGCCGCGCATCGTCAACGAGTTGCGGCTGGGCTACTCGCGTAACCACTCGGAGCGCCTGCAATTCGACGCTAATGAGAATCTGTCGGCGCAACTTGGGATTCCGGGAGTTCCGTTTAGCACGAATAACGGTGGTTTGCCGCAGTTCTCGGTCAGCGGCCTGAACAGCTTCGGCAGTTCAGAGTATCAGCCCACGGTGGAGAGCCAAGAGGTTTACCAGGTTATCGACAGCGTGAGTCTGGTCCGCGGCCGGCATACCCTTAAGATCGGAGCCGAACTCAAGCCCCGCTTGAACTACTCGATTTTGCAGCCGCCGGTCCCGCGCGGCGCATTCGGTTTCACGGGAACGTTCACAAACGATCCCAACAATGTCTCCAACACCGGCTTGGGCACTGCGGACTTTTTGTTGGGAGCCGTGCAAAATGCACAGCTCTCCTCGTTCATCAACGACATGTTCCGGCAGCCGGGCCAGTTTTACTATGTGCAGGACGACTTTAAGGTGAACAAGAAGCTTACGCTGAACCTGGGTCTGCGCTACGAGTTCGTGCCCCACGCCCAGGAAAGATACAACGCGGAAGCTAACTTCAATATCGCCACCAACACACTGGATATAGCACCAGGGCGGAACGATGCGCTTCCCCCGAACTTTTATCCCCAGATCCCCGTCAACCGGAACGCGCCACGCAGCCTGGTTCCCAACCAGAAGCATGACTTCGCTCCGCGGGTGGGCTTTGCCTACAACCTGTTCAAGAACACGGTAATCCGAGGCGGCTATGGCATTTTCTTCTCGTCCTACGAGGCGGGACCGATGAGCATTCCGAACCCTGGAAACAACCCGCCGTTCTTTGAGCAAGCGAACTACAACGCAGTAAGCGCTATCCAGCCGAATCCAATTTTGAATAACCTGTCCCAAGGGTTCCCGCTGGATGCCTTGCAGAACCCGACGCTGCCTTCGCTTTTTTCGCTCGACCCGAAGTTCAGCAACCCCTACGTGCAGCATTTTCAGTTCAGCGTCCAACAGGAATTGGGCTGGAGCACAGTGATGGAGATTGCGTATGCGGGGTCCAAGGGGACCAAGCTTTATGAGTTTCGCGATGTCAATCAGCCGATTGCGACCGACAACCCCAATGCCGATTACGCCAGCTTGCGACCGCGGCCCTACCTCGGCTACCTGCCCTACTGGTGTTCGTGCAACAGCTCAACGTACCATTCCTTGCAGACGAAGATTGAGAAGCGTTTCTCCAACGACTTGAGCTTTCTGACGGCTTTTACCTACGGCAAGGCGATCGACGAACAGTCCACAGCGTCGTTGAGCTTTCATAGCGGCGGCGGTTTCCGCAACAACTACCATCCGGAATGGGAAAAGAGCCCAGCCGACTTCAATCAAAAATTCCGGTTCGTCAACAGCATGACTTACATCCTGCCGATCGGGAGAGGGAAGCGATTCCTGGGCGGTATGAACCGCGCAGGTAACGCTCTGATCGGCGGCTGGGAACTGCAGGGAATCCAGTCAGCCACCAGCGGCGTACCCTACACGATCACGGCGTCGATAGCGGAATCCAACACCGGCGAAGTTGAAGAACGGCCCAACCGGGTGGCCGGCGTTCCGCTGTACCCGGCAAACCAGGATCCCAGCTTCTGGTACAATCCGGCGGCGTTCACGGCAACCGCCTTTGGCACCTACGGAAACGCGGGGCGCAACATCATTTACACGATGCCCCAAGTGAGCATTGACACCTCCTTGTTCAAGGACTTCGCGTTCAACGACCGCATGAAGGTGCAGTTCCGCTCGGAGTTTTTCAACATGATCAACCATCCGAATTTCCGGGCCAGCAGCTTAAACAACAACTTCGATGCGCCCGGCGCCGGCGCGTTCACCTCGGCGCAGCCGGCACGCCAGATCCAGTTCGCGCTGAAGTTTATCTATTAAGTGCTGTAGGGGCCGGGCGAGCCCGGCCCGACTGCCTGTACAATTCAGAAATGAATCGACGACAGTTCGTGCAGACTGCGCTCACGGCGGGCGCAGTCGCCCCCTGGAACCTGTTCGGCGCGCGTGAACCGAACATCCCCTTTCCGGCCGAGCCGCGCGCGCGGCTGGGCGTGGCCTCGTATCCGTTTCGCGCCTTTATCGACGGTCCGCATAATCGGGATCGCGACAAGACCAAGCCCGGCATGCAGCTCACAGAATTTCCTGCGATGGTGCGCGAGAAATTCAAGGTGCGCAATATCGAGCCACTGGATTCGCACTTCGTGTCGCTCGAAACTGCCTATTTGAGCGAGTTGCGCAACGCCGTAGAGAAGGCGGGCTGCCGCGTGATCAACATCCCGGTGGGCGTGCAGGCCAGCCTCTACGATCCCGATGCCGCCAAGCGCAAGACCGGCGTCGACAACGCCAAGAAATGGGTGGATGCTGCGGTGGCCATCGGATCGCCGAGCATTCGGGTGCATATCCAGGGCGTTCGGGGCGTCCAGCCCGATGTCGCGCACGCGGCTGAAAGCCTGCGTGCTGTGGCCGATTACGGCGCAGAGAAAAATGTCGTCATCAACCTGGAAAACGATGACCCGGAGACTGAAGATGCTTTCTATCTGATAAAGGTCATCGAGCAGGTGAACAGCCCGTGGCTGCACGGCCTGCCCGATTTCTGCAACTCCATGCTGAAAGGTGACGAAAAGTATAACTACGATTCGGTCACCGCCATGTTCCGGCACGCCTACAACATTTCACACGTGAAGGATTCCGAAGTGGACAACGGCAAAGTCTTTCGCGTGGACGTGGGCAAAACATTCGCCATCGCCAAGCAGGCCGGCTATCGCGGGTACTTTTCCATGGAGTGGGAAGGCGAGGGCGGACCCTACGAAGGCACGCAGAAACTGATCGATGCCAGCTTGAGGTACCTGTAGAAGCAGGGTCGGGCTGTGGTTCAACGCGCGCTGGTCCGCTTGACCCGCCCGATCACTACACCGACGAAGCTGATGGCAGCGCCGGCGATAGCCCAGCTGGTGAGCAGTTCCCGGTCGATGAGGAATCCGCCGATGACCGGAGCCACAATCTGCGCCACCGACATCAGCGACTGGGTCAGCCCGAGCACGATGCCCTGCTCCTCGCGCCCCGCGTGTTGCGTAATCAGGCTGGTGAGGGCCGGACGCAGCACGCCGGTTCCGAACGAAGCAAGGCTGCTGGCCACCAGGAGACCGGGCAGGTGATACATGAAACCGATCAGCGCGAAGCCTGCTGTGGCGCTGATGAATCCGGAAGAAACCAGGTTCACCTCGCCAAATCTCTTCACCAGCCGGCCGATCAGGCCGCCTTGCAAGATGATTCCCAGGAATCCGACGTACGCGAAAACGTAGCCGACTTCCTTGACTCCGAACGGATGGCCATTCCAGGTGAAACGCCGCTCGGCGAAAAGGGCAAAACCCGACATGAAAATGGCGAAAGAAAACGCGAAGGCAAAGAACTGCCAGAGCAGTTGCGCGAGCACCGGCCGCTTGAAATAGGTGGCGTAGTTGCCCCAGTCGAGCACACGCAGCCTGCGGCCCGCGGGGAGGGGCGCACCGTCGCGCTTTTCCGATTCCGGGATCACGGGCGCGCCCGGCAGGAGAAAATAAGTGGACAGAATACTTGTGGCCGAGAGCGCCGCTGCGGCGAAGATCGGATATTGGTAACTGAACGTCGACAAGAAGCCCGAGATGGCCGGACCGATCAGGAATCCGATGCCGAACGCCACGCCGATCACGCCGAATGATTTGGCGCGTTCCTCGGGCTTGGTGACATCGGAGATATAGGCCTGCGCCAGAGAGAGGTTGCCCGCGGTCAGGCCGTCTATGACACGCGCGAGGAACACGACCCACAGCGAACCGGCCCAGGCCAGAATCAGAAAACCGATGAACGTGCCCAACTGGCTGACCAGGAGCAGCGGTCGCCGGCCCATCCGGTCCGAGATCTGGCCCAGCACCGGGCCGGCAACCAACTGGCATGCCGCGTAAGTGGAGACGAGCAGACCCACCACGGTAGGACTTGCGCCCAGGCGCTCGGCATAGAACGGCAACAGCGGCAGGATGATCGTCAGGCCCAGAACATCCACCATGACGATCAGGAAAATCGGCAACAGCGGCGACCGGCGCGGCGATGCGACCTCTTCTGCTTTCAGCGCCTTCACGACGTGAAATTCACAATGGTGGCGAAAGACTTCGCGTCCAGGCTGGCGCCGCCCACCAGGACGCCATCAATTTCGTCCTGCGCCATGAGGGTCTTCACGTTATCGGGTTTCACGCTGCCGCCGTAGAGAATGCGGACATTCGCAGCCGGGCCATTGCCGTAGCGCTTACCCATTTCACGACGGATGACGCCATGTGCGTCGGCAGCGATCTGCGGCGTGGCTGTTTTGCCGGTGCCGATGGCCCATACCGGTTCGTAGGCGATCACGATTTGCCCGAACTGCCGGTCGTCGAGTCCGGTAATGCCATGGAGGCACTGGTCACACAGCACGGCCTCGGTCCGGCCGGCTTCGCGGTGCTCCAACAGTTCGCCCACGCAAACGATGGGCGTGAGGCCGGCATCCAGCGCGGCCACGGTCCTTTTGAGCACCGTCTCGTCGGTTTCTCCGAAATACTGGCGGCGCTCGCTGTGCCCGACAATGACGTGCGTGGCGCCGGCTGCGCGAATCATGGGCCCGGAAACTTCGCCCGTGAAAGCGCCCTCCTTCGCCCAGTAGAGGTTTTGAGCCCCGATCCGGATACTGGTTCCGCGTGCGGATTCCACGGCCGCCGCCAAGTCAATGAAGGGCGGGCAAATTACAGTCTCACAGTGGCCGGCAGCTGCGACGAGCGGCCGGAACGCCTCAAAAAAGGCGGCGGTTTCGGCGGGAGTCTTGTACATTTTCCAGTTGCCCGCCATGACAGGTTTTCTCATAAAGTAGATGCCGGAGCGCAGGATATCGCGCGACGGACACAATTCCGAGGGTAGCAGATAGAGTGCGGTTTGGAGGGGCTTTCATACAAGACAACGGTGCGTGCAATCCATATTCGACTTTGATAAACTCCGTCACAGAGATTTGACTGTCCCGCAGCTCACGGCCGAGAAGGGCTTGAAACGCTTTTCTGTCTGCCTCGAATGCCCGCTCTCAAATCGTCGAGGAGATTCAATTGAAGAGCATTTTCGTAGGTAATCTGGATTTTGGCGTGACAGAGGACATGATCCGGCCCTTGTTCGAGGCGCACGGAGCTGTCGAGCGCGTCACCATCATGACCGATCGCGATACGGGGCGCTCGCGCGGTTTTGCATTCGTCGAAATGACCAACGGAAACGAAGCGGACGAGGCCATCAAGGCCGTCAATGGAACCAACCTCGCCGGCCGCGCGCTGAATGTGAACGAGGCCCGGCCGAAACCGGCGCGGCGCAGTGGTGGTCCCGGCGGCGGCGGTCCGCCCCGCCAGCGGCGCGAGCCGCGCTGGTAAACTCGCTCTCAGGAAAGGGAGCGCAGGAAACTCTCGCCGTGAGAGATCGTCGTCCCAAAATTCTCGGCTACTGTTTGCCCGATATCCGCCAGCGTCTTTCGCAAGCCTAGATCCAATCCAGCACGCGACCTGGGTCCGCAGGCCAGGAGAGGTACGTATTCCCGGCTGTGGTCGGTGGATGGCGTCGTGGGATCACATCCGTGGTCTGCCGTAATGATGGCAAGATCCCTCTCGTTCATCTTCGGTAAGAAATCCGGCAGCCAGGCATCGAACTGTTCGAGAGCCGTTGCGTAGCCCTCCACGTCGTTGCGGTGGCCGTATTGCTGGTCGAAGTCGACAAGGTTCACGAAAATCAGTCCTTGCGGAACCAGAGTCATCGCTTCCATGGTCTTGGCCATGCCGTCGCCATTGTTCTTGGTCTTGACATGATCGCGGATCCCGCGGCCTAGAAACACGTCGAAGATTTTTCCGATGCTGTAGACTTCGACGTTGCGGCTGTCGAGAACATCCAGCAGCATATCTTTAGGCGGCGGCACGGCGTAATCCTTGCGGTTGGCCGTCCGCGTAAACGCGCCGGGTGAACCGGTGAACGGCCGAGCGATCACGCGCCCCACTTCGTAGGGTCCGCGCAGGATTTCACGAGCCGTCTCGCAGATCTTATATAACTCCCACAACGGAATCACGTCCTCGTGCGCGGCGATCTGAAAAACACTGTCGGCCGAAGTGTAGACGATCGGCGAGCCAGTGCGCATGTGCTCGGCGCCGAGTTCCTTGATGATCTCCGTACCGGACGCGGCCTTGTTGCCAAGGGAACGCCGCCCGATGCGGCGCTCGAAATCCTGCATGATTTCTTGAGGAAAACCGCGGGGATAGAGAGGGAAGGGCTTTTCGAGATGGATGCCGACCATTTCCCAGTGTCCCGTTGTCGTATCTTTGCCGGGGGACGCCAGCGCACAACGCCCGAACGCGCCTGCTGGAGAGGTCACCGGATCGAGGCCCGCCAGCGGCTTGATATTGGCCAGGCCCAGGCGACAGAGGTTGGGCAGCTTAAGTCCGCGGAGACGCGCGATGTTGCCCAGCGTGTCGCTGCCCACGTCGCCGTAGTCCGCGGCATCCGGCATGGCCCCAATGCCCACGCTGTCGAGCACGATCCAGATGATGCGACCGAACATAATTCGAGGGTAGCATCCGGCTTGTGAGGGCGCGGCGGACTTGTCCTATAATCGGGCCACGATGACACTTCCCCGCCCGATGATGGTTGTGATGCTGACCGCTGCCGCCGCGTTCGCATCGCCGCCAGTCTCCGTGTGGCCGGTGGACTCGCTGATCAAAGTGTTCCAGGATGATCCGCCGGGAAAAAACCGCGCCCCGGATGAGCCATGCCTCATCGCGCGCAATGGTCATGCCAGCCTCCAGATCGCTCTACGCGCCAGCGCGCCGATAGCTGAACTCAAAGTGCAGCTGAAGCTTGCCGGCAGCTTGCGGACGCAGGTTCGGAGGGTTGGCTATGTGCCCGTGCGATCGAACCCGCCGGGGACACCGGGCGACGAAGTTGTGCGCGGCGCCCCTGCCAGATTTCCCGATCCTCTGTTCGAAGAGACGCCGTTTGCGTTGGCGGCAAACCAGACGGAGGCCTTCTGGATCACGATTTACGCGCCGGCTGGAACCGCGCCCGGATTATACAAGGGTGAAGCCGTCTTCCGGGTGGGTAGACAACAACTCGCTAGCGTCCCGCTCCTGGTGCGCGTGTCCCGCGCCACCGTGCCGGCAAGACAGACTCTCAAGGTCACCAACTGGTTCAATTTCGATGAGAAGGAACTTGGGCATTATTACGACCTGGGCGGCGATCCTGAAACGTATTGGCAAGTACTGGGCAACATCGGGCGAGTGCTGGCCGATCACAAACAAAACGTCATCCTGACGCCGGTCCTGTCGCTCACCGAACCGCAGTTGAACTTCCCGGATGTTCTTTACGATTTCTCAAAACTGGATCGTTTTGTGAAGACGTTCCGTGACGCAGGCTCCGCCGAGATCATCGAGGGCGGCCACCTGATTGACCGCGCCTCGGGCTACGATTCACCGCTGAAGATCCCGGCATTCGTGGTGGAGAATGGCGAAGTGCGGCGGCAGGCACTGGATCCCGAGGATCCGCGGGCGGAAGCTCATCTCAACTCGTTTCTGCGGGCGCTTTACATACATTTGCAGGAGAAGGGCTGGCTGGACACTTATGTGCAACACGTGCTGGACGAAGCCCACGGAGCCGAGCCGCCGGTCTATTTGCGATACGTAAATATCATCCGCAAGGGGCTTCCCGGCGTGCCGACGATTGATGCCATCGATCAGACGGCCGGGCTGCTGGGCGATGCCTGTGACATTTGGGTGCCGCAGCTTGGAAAATTTGACAGTGGCTTTGAGGCCATTCGGGCCCATGTGAAGAAAGGCGGCCAGGCCTGGTATTACACCTGCCTTTATCCGCAAGGCCGCTACCTCAACCGGTTCATCGATTACCCGCTGCTAAAAACGCGGCTGCTCCACTGGTTCAATTACCGCTACGATTTCACGGGATTCCTGCATTGGGGCGGGAATTACTGGGCATCCGATCCGTTCGGCAACACCGAGCCCGCCATCGAAGACGGAAAGGAAGTGCTGCCCGCCGGAGACGCGTTCATTACGTATCCGTGGCGCGAAAAGAACAGCATCCACAGTTCCATTCGCCTGGAAACCATGCGCGAGGGCATTGAGGATTATGAATTGCTTCGGGCAGTTGAGGTGAAGAATCCCGAAAAGGCCCGGCAGCTTGCCGGGAAAGCCATCCCGGAGGTCACGACCTACATTCGCGATGTGGCGAGCTTTCGAAAATTGCAGGCGGAACTATACGACGCGCTCGACGCGCAAACCAGGCGGTGACATTTTGTCAAGCCTGTGACACCTTGAGCGCGACGCGTTGCTAACTTTCGGGTTACGCGATGGTGAAAACCGGCAGTAACTGATTTTAAATCAGCATTGAACGGTTGGTACCGAAAATGTAATCTGAAATATAGCCATGACCGTCAGACTTGTCCTCAAATGGAAACCAGAGGCTCCCGCACCCGTGGTGGCCGCTGCAAAAGCCGCATCAGCAACCGCGGAGGCGCCGATGGCCCAGCCGCAGGCGCGAATCCAGCGCTCTCATGCCCGGCTGCCGGTTAATTACCGATTCTCTATCTATGCCAATCATTCGGCGGCGAAACAACGGAGCATGGTAGCCCGCGGCATCAACATGAGCAAGGCGGGCGCTCTGGTTGAAGCGTCGCAGCCGATCAGCGTGGGCACCGTCGTTTATCTGAAGGCCCCGGAGCTGGGCCTAATGGGCGAGGCCACGGTGCGCCATTGCACGGTGAAAGGTTCAAAATACCGAATCGGCCTGCACTTCCCCGATCCGCTGGCGCGCTGCCTGTAAGTTCTGCGGCGATCTACGGCAGTGTCTCGCTCATTACTTTCTTTTTCTGCTCGGCGCGGAATTGATGCAGCTTCTGGCGGAGGTCCGGGCGGTGGTTGGCTAAAATCGCAATGGCCAGCAAGGCCGCGTTCTTCGCTCCTGCCTTACCAATAGCCAAGGTACCCACCGGCACGCCACCCGGCATCTGCACCGTGGAAAGCAACGAATCCATCCCCTTCAGCGACTGGCTCTCCATCGGCACGCCTAACACGGGCAGAACGGTATAAGCCGCCGTTACCCCTGCCAGGTGCGCGGCGCCACCTGCGCCGGCAATGATCACTTCGAGACCGCGCGACTCCGCCGTGGAGGCGAATTCCGCCGCCAGCTCCGGCGTTCGATGCGCGGAGAGCACGCGGCTCTCATGGGGCACACCGAAGTCTTGCAGAGTGTCGCTCACAGCGCGCATAACGTCCCAGTCGGATTTGCTGCCCATGATCACGGCGACCAGGGGCTTTACGTTTTCAGCCATGTATGGAAACTATTCTCCTTGGGAAAGCGTGTAGCCAGGTTTGCCGTCAAAATTGCGGAGGCTCTCGGTCTTCACCACCGCGAGACCCGCGGCGTCCAAACGTCCTATGAGTGCGAGGACCTGGCGCTGCGTAACGGGCGCGCCCGACTGTGCCGCGGTGTAGCGGCAGCGAAAGCTATCGGTACAGAATGTCTCCGGCACACCGTCGGGCCAGACTTTCAAGCCACGGTTCGAGATGATCAACAGCCTCAGCCCGTCGCCGTCGACGGGCTGGATCGTCTGAGCCAGTTCATCGGGGTTCCGGCTTGGCCACCCCAGATAAATATCGACGCCTACAAGCTCGGTCTTGGATGCCAGTCGAGCGCTCTTGTCTTTTGCGGCGGCAGGCGGACGCCTGTGAGCATAGCTCACCGGGCGGAAGGTTTCCGGCTTCTTTCCGATGCGCGCGATGACGGCATCGGCGAACTCCCTGGTTCCGACTTTCTGCTTGCTGATGCCTTCGGCGTAGATGTCGTAGGTATGCACGCCTTCTTCCAGCGTGCGCAGCCATGCGTTGTGCACGCTCGCGGCGGCTTCCGGCTGATCGATATGAACCAGCATCAGCACGGCGCCGAGCAACAGGCCTGACGGGTTGGCCAGATTCTGCCCCGCGCGCCGGGGCGCCGAGCCATGAATGGCCTCGAACATCGCGCAATGGTCGCCGATGTTCGCCGATCCCGCAAGGCCCACCGAGCCGGCAATCTGGGCCGCGACGTCCGAGAGGATATCGCCGTACAGGTTCGGCATCACGATCACGTCGAACGCCTCGGGAGTATCGGCCAGCTTGGCCGCGCCGATGTCCACAATCCAATGCTCATTCTGAATGTCCGGATACTCGGCGGCAATCTCGTCAAAGACTTTATGAAAGAGACCGTCGGTCATCTTCATGATGTTGTCTTTGGTGAAGCAGGTGACCTTCTTGCGATTGTGCTGGCGCGCGTATTCGAACGCGTAGCGCACAATTTTTTCCGAGCCCGGCCGCGAGATCAGCTTGAGGCACAGCATTTCGTCGTCGGTGAGCCTGTACTCGATGCCCGCATAGAGATCCTCTTCGTTCTCGCGGACAATCACGACATTCATATTGTGGTGCTTGGTTTCGACGAACGGATGATAGGAGACGCAGGGCCGCACGTTGGCATAGAGGCCCAACGTCTTCCGCGTGGTCACGTTTAGGCTCTTGAACCCGCCGCCTTGAGGAGTGGTGATGGGAGCTTTCAGAAAGACCTTGGTGCGCCGCAAGGACTCCCATGCGCTGGGCTCGATCCCCGCCGAATTGCCGCGCAAATAGACTTTTTCGCCGATTTCAATGGTCTCAATATCCAGCGGCGCGCCGGCGGCCTGGATGATGCGGAGCGTGGCGTCCATGATTTCCGGTCCGATGCCGTCGCCGTGCGCGACTGTGATGGGAACTTTTGCTGCCATAGGTGGACTACCCAAGATAAGGAATAATTGGGGCTGGCGCAACCGCGTGTAGGATAATAAAAATTCCTTTGGCCGCCAGGCCAACAAGCCAGACACGCCATGCGCATCTGTTATCTGGACGCCTTTTCGGGCATCAGTGGAGACATGCTGGTCGGCGCGCTCGCCGATGCCGGCGCGGACTCGTCCGCCATCGTCGAGGCTCTCGAATCGCTGGCCGCCTCGGTGTCTTTCGAAAAGGTGAAGCGGTGCGGCATTGCGGCGTCAAAGTTTCACGTGCGGGCTGAAGAAACGCCCAAGCACCGGCACCTGTCGGGGATTTTGAAGCTGATCGACGCCGCGTCGCTGCCCGGCCGAGTGAAACAGAATGCCTCGGCGGTGTTCCGGAGGCTCGGTGAAGCTGAGGCAGCCGTTCACCAGACGCCGATAGAGAAGGTCCATTTCCATGAGGTGGGCGCGCTCGATTCGATTGCCGACATCGTTGGCGCGTGTCTCGGTTTCGAATTGCTGGGCGTCGACAGTGTTTACTGCTCGCCGCTCAACCTGGGAAGCGGCACCGTGACAGGGGAGCACGGAGTAATGCCCGTCCCTGCGCCGGCCACAGCGGCTTTGGTCGAGGGCAAACCGGTTTACTCGCGCGGTCCGGTTGTGGAATTGACCACGCCGACCGGCGCGGCCGTCGCGGTTACTCTGGCCAAGGACTTCTGCCCGCTGCCGTCGATGAAGATTGCGAGCATTGGCTATGGCGCCGGCGACCGCGATTTCGCCGATCAGGCGAACGTGCTGCGCGTCTTCGTCGGCGAGCCATCCGGCGCGGCGGAAGCCGTGAGCGTAGTCGTCATCGAGGCCAATATCGACGACTCGAGCCCGCAGGTATTGGGCTACACCGTCGAGCGGTTGCTCGAAGCTGGCGCGCTCGACGCCACACTCGAACCGCTCGAAATGAAAAAGGGCCGCCCCGGCACGCTGCTGCGTGTCATCTCGACTCCCGAGCAGCGCACGGTGCTGGCAGACATTATTTTCAACGAGACCACCACACTGGGCGTGCGGATCTACACCGCGGAGCGCATCGTGCAGGCGCGGCATTTCGTCGAAGTCGAGACGCCGCATGGCAAAGTGCGGATGAAGGTCTCGGATCATTCTTTCGCGCCGGAGTACGAAGATTGCCGCGCCCTCGCGCGCGCAACCGGCGCAGCGCTCAAAGACATCATCGCCGAAGCGAATTTCGCGTATCTGAAAAACTCCAGATGAAATACTACCTGACCACACCCATATACTACGTCAACGCTGCCCCGCATATCGGCCACACCTACACCACCATCGCGGCCGATGTGATCAAACGCTTCAAGCGCATGCAAGGGTATGACCCCGTGGTGTTGACGACCGGGACCGACGAGCACGGTCAGAAAGTGGAGCGCGCCGCCATCGCGGCGGGGAAGACGCCACAAGAGTTCACGAAGGCCATCGCCGAAGAGTTTAAGCGGCAGTGGCGCGACTTCGGTCTAGGCATTGACCACTTCGTCCGCACGTCAGCCGACCCGAGACATCGCGAAACCGTGCAGTGGCTATTCGATCGCTGGATGAAGAACGGCTACGTGTACAAAGGCGGTTACACCGGCCAATACTGCGTTTTCGATGAGCTGTACGTAAATGAAGCCAAGCCCGGTGATCCGTGCCCGGATTGCGGCCGGCCCACGGAGACGGTCACCGAGGAGAATTACTTTTTCAAGCTTTCGGCGTTCACCGAGCGCCTCTTGGAACTCTACGCGAAGCAGCCGGATTTCATCCTGCCGGAATCGCGCCGCAACGAGGTCCTTTCCTTCGTCAAGCAAGGGCTTAACGACCTTTCCATCAGCCGGACGACCATCAAATGGGGCATCCCGGTTCCCGTCGAAGGCCACCACGTTTTCTATGTTTGGTTCGACGCGTTGGTCGCCTACATGACCGCGGTGCGCGGCCAGAAAGACGGTGAGGGGCACGACATCTGGCCCGCGGACCTGCATTTGATCGGCAAAGAAATCGTGCGCTTTCACGCCATTTTCTGGCCGGCTTTCCTGATGGCGGCGGATCTGCCGCTGCCCAAACGCGTCTACGCACACGGCTGGCTGCTGTTCGAGCACGACAAAATGAGCAAATCGCGCGGCAACATCGTGCGCGCCGAACCCATTCGCCGCGTTATGGGAGCCGACGCGCTCCGGTACTTCCTGCTGCGCGAAATCGTGTTCGGACAAGACGGCAGTTTCAGTTACGACGCGCTGATTGGACGATACAATTCAGAGCTGGCCAACGGCCTGGGAAATCTGGCCAGCCGCACGTTGACCATGATCAACCAGTATCGGGGCGGCGCCATACCAGCCGGCACGGACGAAGCGATTCAGAAGGCCGCCTGCGGCGCCATTCGCGCCACCGCAGAGGCGTTCTACAACTTTGATTTTTCGAAAGGTCTGGAATCAATCTGGGCGCTGCTCTCCGCTGTAGACAAGTTCATTGTGGAGCAAGCCCCTTGGACCCTGGCCAAAAAACAGGAATCAGAATCGCAGGCGAAACTGGATCGCGCGCTCTATACATCAGCCGAAGCGCTACGGGTTGCCACCGCGTTGCTCTCACCGATCCTCCCTGAATCCTGCGCGAATATCTGGACCCAGCTTGGAATGCCGGTGCCGCTGGAATCCGTCCGCTTGGACTCGCTTGCCTGGGGCCAACTCCGCGCGGGCCAGAAGATCGGTCCTATCGCCGCCGTCTTTCCCCGCATCGAGGCCAAACCCGCGATCGACAAAATGCGGGAACTGGAAGCACAAGTCTCAGCCGAACAGGCCGTGCTGCTTGGCAAAACTTCAGCCGCTGCCGAACCCCAAACGCCCGCCGGCCCTCAAATCACTATCGACGACTTCGCCAAGGTCGAACTCCGCGTGGGCCAGGTGATTTCGGCCGAGCGCGTGAAGGGAGCCGACAAGCTGCTGCATCTGAAAGTCGACCTGGCCGAAGCTGAGCCGCGTTCGATCGTAGCCGGCATCGCCGAAGCCTACGCGCCTGAAGTGTTGATCGGCCGCAAGGTGGTCATCGTAGCGAATCTTGCGCCGCGTAAATTGCGCGGCCTCACGTCCAACGGCATGATCGTCGCAGCGTCCGTCGAGGGCGGCAAACCCGTGCTCGCGGGCTTTCTGGAAGATATCCCGGTGGGTGCGCGGTTGAAGTGAGACTGGTCGATTCGCACTGTCATCTGGATGATGAGCAGTTTGCCGCCGACCGCGATGCCACTATCGAACGGGCACGCGCAGCGGGCATCGAGCGCGTCTTAGCAATCGGAACCGGCAGCGGCCCTCCAGATCTCGAGGCCGGCATCCGGCTTGCCGAGCAACACACCTTCATCTTCGCAACGGTCGGCGTGCATCCTCACGACGCCGCCAAAGCCACTGCGGAGACGTTTGAGCGCATGGCCGAACTCGCGCGTCATCCCAAGGTGCTGGCAATCGGCGAAATCGGCCTCGATTATCATTACGATTTTTCGCCGCGCGGTGTACAGCGCTCGGTGTTCGCGGCGCAACTGCTTCTGTCCGCCAAAGCGCAAAAGCCCATCGTGATTCACACGCGCGAAGCCTGGGACGATACCCTCGCCATCATCCGGGAGCACGGCCTGCCAAACGGCGGCATCATGCACTGTTTCACGGGAGGCCCCGGACAAGCGGAAGAGGCGCTGCAATTGGGCTTTCACCTCAGCTTCGGCGGCATCCTGACATTCCCAAAAGCGGACGATGTTCGTAAATCTGCGGCGCTCACCCCTGAGAATCGCCTGCTGGTCGAGACCGACGCGCCCTATCTCGCGCCCGTTCCTCATCGCGGGAAACGGAATGAGCCGTCGTTCATCGTGGAAACCGTCCGCCGCCTGGCGGAATTGCGCGGCTGGCCCCCGGAACACGCCGCGGAGATTACCACCAGGAATTTTGCCAGGCTGTGCGAGGCCTTGCCTAACTCGTAAATCCTGAGAATTCCGGTTGCATTTGTCGCGTGCATAGTGCAATCTATTAGGTTTTCTACCGTCGGCCAGCTCATGCGCCTCCGCATCCTCTATCACGACCACTGCTTCGACGGCGCGGCGTCGGCGGCCTTCTTCAGCCGCTTCATGGAGGGCGTGTTTCACCCCAACGCGCAATTTACCTATACGGGCATGATGCACAAGGCTTCGCAAATGTTCGAGCCCGAGCTTTTCGATGGCGATGAGAACGCCATTGTGGACTTCAAATACTCCAGCGATCCCCGCCTGACCTGGTGGTTCGATCATCACCAGAGCGCGTTCCTGACCCCCGAGGATGCCGAACATTTCCGGCAGGACACGACGGGCAGAAAAATGTACGACCCTTCCTTCAAGTCGTGCACTCTGTTCATCAGCACGGTAGCCAGGAACAAATATGGCTTCGAAGCGCCGGATCTCGACCAGCTTGTGTACTGGGCCAACATCATCGATGGCGCTCAATACCCCGATGCTAAGACCGCGGTGGAGCTGGGAGCTCCGGCCATGAAGCTGACCCTGGTGATCGAAGGATCGAAGGGGTCGGGCATGGTACAAAAAATTATCGGCTGGATGCGCCACCGCACTCTCGAAGAGATTGAGGCCGAGCCCGAGGTGCAAAAGCTATTTGACGTGTTGTATCAGCGGCATCTGGCGTCGGTGGACCTGATTCGTAGCCGCGCGCAACAGGACGACGGCGTTGTGTACTTCGACCTGGCCGGTTGCGATGTCGAAGGCTATAACAAATTCATCCCGTACTACCTTTTCCCCAATTCGACCTACACCGTGTCGGTAAGCCCCTCCAGCTTCCGCACCAAGATTTCTGTGGGTTCGAATCCTTGGGCAGTCGAGGAGCCAAAACACAATCTGGCGACCATTTGCGAGCGTTATGGCGGTGGCGGCCATCCGCGCGTCGGCGCCATCAGCTTCCCGCCGGGGGCGCTGGAACAGGCCCGCACCGTGGCCGCGGAGATCGTCGCGGAGCTCAAGAGCTAGAATATCTACATGCCTTCCCGAACGCTCGTTTCGGTGGACGAATACCTGCACACCAGCTATGATCCCGACTGCGATTACGTAGATGGGGCGGTCGTGGAGAGGAATGTGGGAGAAAGAGATCACAGCGAATTGCAAGGGGAGATATACGCTTATCTCCGCTCACTCGGACGCAAGCTGAAAATTCACTCGTACATCGAGCAGCGCGTACAGGTCGAATCCTCGCGATTCCGCGTGCCGGATATCTGCGTCATTCATGGTGCGCGACCGGTTGAACAGATCTTCACCACCCCTCCGTTCATCGCCATCGAAATTCTCTCCAAAGACGACCGCATGTCGGACATGCAGGAAAGAATCGACGATTACCTCAAGTTTGGGGTGCCTTACGTTTGGGTGATCAACCCGCGCACGAAACGCGCCTGGGCGTACACAAAAGACGGCAGCCACGAAGCCAAAGACGGCATCCTGCGCACAGAAAATCCTGTGATCGAGTTACCGCTTCCCGAAATACTCCAGGCTCTGCAGTAGTTTCTCCACGTGTTTGGCGAGTACATCGCACTCCAGATTCACGCGGTCACCGGGTTTGTGAGTGCCTAGCGAAGTCATCTGATACGTGTGCGGGATGATGGTTACGCCAAGCACGCGCTCTTCAAGCGAGGCGATGGTGAGACTGATGCCGTCGATGGCGATGGATCCCTTGAAGACCAGGTAGCGGTCCAATTCCGCGGGAATGCCAAGCTTTAGCCACCAGTTCTCATCGCCTACCTGCTCGAGCGAGAGGAATTCGCCCGTCCCGTCTACGTGGCCCTGTACGATGTGGCCGCTCAGACGGTCGGTAGGGGAGAGCGGCCGCTCCAGATTCACCCGCGATCCCGCGGTGAGATCGCCGAGATTGCTTCGGCGCAGCGTCTCGGGCGCCAGATCCGCACCAAAAGAGTTGCCCCCGATTTCCACCGCGGTGAGACACACGCCGTTTACTGCAATACTGCAGCCCTGCTTCAAATCCTCCCTCACATGCGCGCATTGCACGCGCAAACGGGCGCCGGCCGTTTGCTTAAGAAGCGATTCGACCGTGCCAAGTTCTTCAATAATCCCCGTGAACACTTAGAACACCTTTCTGACGTAACCCTCCACGGCGAATTCATCCGCGGCAATCGCATGCACCTGGATGCCGTGGAGCAGGATGGCGTCCATGCGGCGCCGCCGTCCTGTTCCGCCCGCCATGGGCAACGACTCCATGCCGCCCAGAATTTTCGGCGCATAGTAAAAGAAAACTTTGTCGACGATTCCGCTGTCGAGCGCCGACCAGTTCAGCATGCTGCCTGCCTCGATGAGCAGGGACAGGTACTTCTCTCCGCCCAGCCACTCCACCAAGCGCCGCAGATCCGTTCGGCCGCTGGGACCATCGAACGTCATCACTCTTACACCACGGCTCTCCAGCGCCTTGCGCCGTTCCGCGGACGCCGCCGAAGTAGCCACGATCGCCAGATCGCTGTTCGAGCCCGTTACGATTTTGGAATCCAGCGGAATGCGGAGCAGCGAGTCCGCCACCAAGCGAAGCAGCGGCCGGCTGCGGGGCAGGCCCGTCCGGTCGGTGAGGCGGCAGTCATCCGCCAGCACGGTGCCGACGCCCGTCAAAATGGCGTCTGCATGATGGCGTAGCTGCTGGACATGGGCGCGGGCCACGTCGCTGGTGATCCAGCCACGATTGTCGTCAGGAGCCGCGATCTTTCCGTCGAGGGTGAGTGCCGTCTTGAGAGTGACGAGCGGCCGCGCGCCGCGCATAAAGTGTACAAATTCCTCGTTCAGCTTTTCTGCTTCCCCGGCGAACTCTGGCGCCAGTTCGACTTCTATACCCGCCGAACGCAGCTTGCGAAATCCCTCTCCGGCGACCCGGGGATCGGGATCTTGCATGGCGGCCACCACGCGGCTGACGCCCGCCGCAATCAGAGCGTCCGCGCAGGGGCTCGTTCGCCCCACGTGCGAGCAGGGCTCCAGATTGATGTACAGTGTCGCGCCGCGCGCCCGCGAACCGGCTTCGTCCAGGGCCCGGATCTCTGCATGTTTGACGCCGCTGTAGGTGTGGAAACCCCGGCCGACAACCTCGCCGTCGCGCTCCAGCACCGCGCCCACCGCCGGATTGGGGCTGGTTTGCCCCTTCCCCTGGCGTGCCAGATCCAACGCCTCGCGCAAAAGTGCGGAACTCATTTTTCGAACAGAGACGCGATGAATTTCTCCGGATCGAAGGGCAGGAGATCATCGGCCTTCTCGCCGATGCCCACGTATCGGATCGGCAAATTGAGTTCGCGCGCGATGGCCACCACCACCCCACCCTTGGCCGTGCCATCCAGCTTCGCCAGGATGATGCCCGTCACGCCGGAGGTTTCAGTGAAGCGCCGGGCCTGCTCCAGCCCATTCTGGCCCGTGGTGGCGTCGAGCACCAGAAGCACTTCATGTGGCGCGCCGGGTATCACACGTCCAGCCGTGCGCCGCATCTTCTCCAGCTCGGCCATCAGGTTTGTCTTGGTTTGCAGTCGTCCCGCGGTGTCGACGATCACGTAATCTGTCTTGCGTGCGCGTGCTGCCTGCAGGGCATCGAACAGGACCGCGCTCGGGTCGCTTCCCGGCTGCTGCCGGATGACCTCGGTGGCGGTGCGCTCGCCCCA
>Ga0335077_10002619_pt1 | contig 21540 bp, 23 predicted proteins | sample Lox_Sample_31_FD_207151 | JGI IMG/M metagenome (GOLD analysis project Ga0335077, IMG submission 207151) | Soil microbial communities from Loxahatchee National Wildlife Refuge, Florida, United States - Lox_Sample_3.1 | ecosystem: Environmental > Terrestrial > Soil > Wetlands | place: USA...
GCGCCTCCGGATCACGCCGGCCTCCTCGGGCCGCCGAGCATCTCCACGAAGGCCTCGATGCGGGTGACCGCCTGTCCCGAGAGCTCACGCTCCAGCTCGCCCTCGAGCTCCAGGACCGGGATTCCCTTCGAGGCGAACGCCCGGCGGATGGCAGGGGCGTCGAAGGCCTCCGGCTCGCAGAACTTCACGAGGTGCAGGAGAGCGCCACGAGCGCCGCTGCGCTCCTGGAGGCCCTCGAGGTGGCGGAGCCTGAGGTCCTGGTCGGCGCAGCGCGTCGGGCAGGGGGGTGCGCTCCAGTACCGATCGAGGAGCTCCTCCCAGGGATCGCCCCCGCCGGCGCCCTCGCGACCGCCGCGGACCACCCGGCGACCGACGGCCGCGTAGTCGTCGGCCGCCGCGTAGGCGCCCGCCCGGTTCAGGATCTCGAGGGTCGAGAGCGGCTCGGGAACGTACCCGGTGACGAGGACGGGGACCCCAGACTGGACGGGCGCCTGGGCGAGGAGGGCGCTCGCCGCCTCCAGCTCGGCGAGGTGATCCTCCGGCCAGAGCCATTCGCCTCGGCGGAGGAGAGCGTAGAGCTCGGGGTCGGAGAGGGGAAGCCGCGCCCGGGCGTCGAGCAGCTCCGCCCGGCGCGCGTCGATCCGGCGGTGGAGAGCGATGGCGCGAGCCAGCCTCTCCGGCTCGAGGCGCGCCCCGGCGAGTTCCGAGAGCTCCTGCCCCAGGCTCCGCATCTCGCGTCCGACGAAGGCGCGCGCGCTCGCTCGCGCCGGGCCCTTCGGGTGGATGAAGGTGAAGGCCTTCTTCTTCCAGCCCCCGAAGTCGGTGGCGAGGGTGGCGAGTCCCTGGATCGAGTCGCAGGTGTGCGGGAAGAGGACGCCGTCCACCGAGTCGGCGCCACCGGAGGCGAGGAAGGCGAGGGCGTTGCGCGCGACCGAGCACACGTAGGACTGGATCCGTCCCGCCTGGTCGGAGCGGGGCGGCCCCGGCGGCCCCCAGATCTCCACCGCCAGCACCTCGAGGGCGGTGAGGATCTCCTTCGGGTAGTGAATGGGAAGGACGGCGACGGCCCGCCGCCCGTGCGCCTCGCGCTGGCGAGCGATGTACTCCCGGCGCGCGGGGTGCGGCATGAGGGCAAGGGTAGCGCCTCCCGGTCACCCCGGCGAGGGCGTTCTGCGGGCGGGGCCAGGGAAGGATGAGCTTCAGGCGCCCGCTCGAGGCCGCTCCTCGACGATCGCCGTCAGCGCTCTCGCAAGGGAAGTGCCCTGCGCCTCCTCCTCGTGCTTGAAGAAGACGAACGCCTCCTCCCAGGGCTGCCCCACGATCCTCTCGCCCCAGGCGGAGAGGTCCGGCGGGGCGTACGCGGTCTTGCGAAGCCGGAGGTAGCCGAAGGGAGCGGTCGCGACGAGCGGCACCGCGAGCTCGTCCGACTCGGCGACGCACAGAGCCGCGCCGCGGGCCCGCAGGGCCTCGTAGACGTCGTCCGCGAACCAGGAGGTGTGCCGGAACTCGAAGGCCGCCCTTCCCCCGGCCGGCAGCAGCGCGAGGAAGTCGGAGAGTCGGGGGAGGTCCTTCTTGAGGTTCGGCGGCAGCTGGAAGAGGAGCGGACCGAGCTTCGCGCCCAGCTCGGCAATGCTCCGGTAAAGGAAGGCGACGGAGTCCGCCGCCCCCACCAGCCGGGCGCGGTGGGTGATCCGCTGCGGCGCCTTCATCGCGAAGCGGAAGGCCTCCGGCACCTGGTCGCGCCAGGTGGAGAGGGTCTTCGCCGAGGGAATCCGGTAGAAGGTGTTGTTCAGCTCCACCGCCGGGAGCTGCCCGGCGTAGAACGCCAGCATGCGGTCGGAGGGAAGGTCGGAGGGGTAGAACGACCCCCGCCACGCGGTGAAGGAGAAGCCGCTCGTCCCGGCGTAGACGCGCACCAGGGTCGAATTAAGGAGGGGTGCCGCCGGGCGCCATCTCCCCTGCCGCGCCGCGCGCCCGGGGTTCGCGCCGCGATATCGGATGGGCCTCGCGAAGGGGGCCTCCCGTCTGCCGTCCGGAGCGCGCCGCTCCCCTCGGTGAACGGCGGCGGAGCCCGTTCCTCGCGAACAGGGTCGAGCCCCTCCGAGCGCCACGCCTTCCCCCGTTTGGGTCTTAGACCAAGGTTTATTGAACCTCCGACGGCTCGAAGCCAAGAGTCGCCCGCATGAGCGGCGAAGCTGAGACCGCATCGACGCCCCGGACCTGCCGCCGAGGCGCCCGGGGCTGATCGCCGCCAGGCGAGCCCATCCTCCTTCACCAGGAACTCGGAATGCCCCAGGTCTTCACACCGGATCGCGATCCCCCCCTGCCCCAAGGCCTCAACGCCGGGCGCAGCGGGGGTCGCCATCCTCGGCTCGAGGCGCTCTTCGCCGAGTACGCGGAGGCGCACCGCAACCCCGCCAACCGCCTGTGCCACGAGGCGGCCATCCCGTTCATCGCCCTCACCACCATCGCCATGCTCGACTGGATCCCGCTCGGCGAGCTCGGCGGCCACCGGGTCACGGCAGCGGTGGCGGCGTGGGCAGCCCTGGCCGCCTGGTACATCTGGATGGATGCCGGGCTGGGCACCGGGATCGCGGCCCTCCTCGTCGCCTGCGTCCCCATCGGCCGGGGCCTCCACCCGACGGCGGTCGTCGCGATCGCGGCCGCCGCCTGGACGCTGCAGCTCGTGGGCGACCACGCCTTCGAGCGGAAGCCGCAATCGCTCCCCGCAGCCCTCCGGCACGTCCTCGTCGGCCCCGCCTTCTTCCTGGCGGTGATGGCCGACATCGGCCGCGGGCGACCCGCTCCGTGAAGCTGCGGGTGCACGCGGCGGTCGAGGTCGCCCGACCTCCCGAAGAGGTCTTCGACTTCGCGGTGGACTGCCGGAGCCTTCCGGTCCTGCTCCGGCGCGTCGCCCCCATCCCCGGCATCGCCAGCGCGGAGATGGTGAGCGGGAGCGCCCCGGGCGCGGGAGCGCGGCGCCGCGTCGCCATGACGGACTCCTCTTGGATCCTCGAGGAGATCGTGACGTTCGACCGCCCGCTCCGCCACCGCTACCGGTGGCTCACCCTGCCGGCCATGCCGTTCTGCCTCCTCGTCCGCGGGGGCGAGGGCGACTGGACGTTCTCTCCCACTCCCTCGGGCACGCGGGTCGACTGGACCTACACCTTCGAACTCACCACCGCCCTCGCCCTGCCGCTGGCGTTGCCGGTCCTCACCCTCTTCCAGCGGTGGATGAGGAGGAGCCTGGCGCACCTCCCGGAGGAGATGCCCGCGCAGGGAAGGGAAGGGGCGGCGAGCGCTCCCTAGCGGTTCTCGAGCCCGAGCCGGGTGCGGCAGGCGTCGACCGCGGCCACCTCTCGGCCCTGGTCGCGGACCATGCGCGCGGCGCGCTCCACCAGCTCGCCGTTCGACTTCGCCATGACGCCGTCGGGCAGGTAGAAGTTGTCCTCCAGGCCGACGCGCACGTTCCCGCCGATCGAGCAGGAGGCGGCGAGGAGCCGCCACTGCTCGCGGCCGATGCCGATGACCTCCCAGTCGCTCTGCGGGGGGAGCTGGTCCACCATGGCGAGCAGGTTCGGGACGGTGGGCGGTGCGCCCCCCAGGACGCCGAGGATGAGGCTGTACTGGAAGGGCGGTGCGAGCAGCCCCATGTCGATGAGCGGGAACGAGTTGCCGACGTGCCCGACGTCGAAGCACTCCATCTCCGGCTTGGTGCGAGACTCCCGCATGGCCTTCAGGATCTCGGTGATCTCCGAGAAGGGGTTCGCGAACACCAGCTCGAACACGAAGGCCTTCCGGACCGGGTGGTACTTGGCGTAGTTCATCGAGCCCATGTTGAGGGCGGCCACCGCCGGCCTCATCGCGCGGATGGGAGCCACCTTCTTCTCGGTCGGGACGTCGATGGCACCCGTGGAGAAGTTGACGATCACCGGGCAGGCGGCGGTGACGGCCTGGTAGATGGCGCGGTAGTCCTCGACCTCGTAGCTCGGCGCGCCGTCGGGCGAGCGGGCGTGGATGTGCACGGCCGCCGCGCCCGCCTCGTAGGCGCGCTTCGCCTCGGCGGCGTACTCCTCCGGCGTGTAGGGGATGGCGGGGCACTGGGCCCGGTTCGCGACCACGCCCGAGAGGGCGCAAGTGATCATGCAGGGCCGCTCGTAATCCTGGTTCGTTCGCGTCCAGAGCGCCATCGGCTACCGGTCCTTCCATTGCGGCCGTCGCTTCTCGAGGAACGCCGCCAGGCCCTCGCCGGCGTCCTCCGTCTTCATCACCTCTCCCAGGCGCGCGCACAGGTGCTCCACCGCCAGGTCGAAGGGCAGGTCGTCGGCCTCGGCGAGCGCGCGCCGCCCGATGGCGATCGCGCGGGGGGCGTTCCCGGCGATGGCGGCGAGGGCATCGTCGACCGTTCGGTCGAGCTCGGCGTCGGGCACGGCACGCGTGACGAGCCCCATCGCCTCCGCCTCTCGCGCCGCCACCTGCTCGCCGCGGTAGACGAGCTCCAGGACCTTCTTCCTCGTCCCGTCGCGCAACAGGAGCGCTGCGATCATCATGGGGAAGAGTCCCACCGTCACCTCCGGAACCCCGATGCGGATCCCCTCGCGCGCGTAGACGAGGTCGCAGGAGAGCATGGGCCCGAGGCCGCCGGCGAGGCAGTGGCCGTTCACCCGCGCCACCAGCGGCTTCGGAAACCTCCGCATGCGCTCGAGGAGCCTCGCGTACCTCCTCGCCCCGGCCATCGGGTCCGGCGCGCCCCGCGCCGCGCCCAGGTCGGCGCCGGCGCAGAAGGCCCGGTCCCCGGCGCCGGTGAGGCAGAGGACGCGAACGGCCCCGTCCGCCCCGGCGCGATCGAGGTGGGAGAGCAGGAGGTCGACGGCCCCGGCGTCGAGCGCGTTGCGCTGCCGCTCCCGGTTGAGGATGAGCCACGCCGCCGGTCCCCGGACCTCGTAGAGAACGTCATCCGCCACGGTCTCCTCCTTCCGGCTCCGGCTCGACCTCGAGCAGGACCTGTCCCGGCCGCACCCGCGCCCCCGCGGCCGCGGCGACCGACCTCACCCGCCCGGCGAAGGGGGAGACGAGCTGGGTCTCGGTCTTCATCGCCGAGAGGACGAGGAGCGGCGCGCCCTTAGGGACGGCCTGCCCTGCCTCCACCAGCACCGCGACCACCACCGCCGGGGTGGGCGGGGTGATGGCTCCCGGCGGGAGCGGCGAGCCCCGGGCGGCCGCTCCCGGAACGGCCCCGGCGCCCTTGTGGGGCGCCGGCGACCCGCCGCGCGCGGCCTCCTCCACGAACCGGACCCTCCCCCGGTGGAAGACGAAGGTCCCGCCGGGAGCCCGGGCGGTGAGGAGGATCTCGAGGCCCCCCCCCACCTCGACCAGGTGGCGACCGGGGGAGGACGAGACGACGCGGACCGCGAGCGAGACCCCGCCGGCCTCGAGGCGGAGCTCCTTCCCCTCCTCGCCGACCGAGACCGGGTAGAGGCGGTCGCCGACGCGGAGCGTCTGCCTCACGAGCGCCTCCCGGCGATGTCCCAGGCGCCGAGCGCGCTCCAGGGAGAGGGCGGCGGCCGGGCCGCCTCCCCGGCCGGGGAGCAGGGCCCCCGGCTCCCCTGCGCCTCGAGGAGGTGGCCGAGGAGCGCCATCCGGTCGCCCGCTTCGTCGCCCGGCCGGCGCCAGCCGGCGAAGTGCTCCTCCAGGAAGCGGGTGTGGGTCTTCCCGGCGCGGAACGGCGCCGACCGGAGGACGTCGAGCAGGAACTCGACCGGGGTGGCGACGCCAAGGATCGCACACTCCTCGAGCGCCCGGACCATGCGGCCGATGGCGGCCTCGCGGCTCGGCCCGTGGGCGACGAGCTTCCCGAGGATCGGATCGTAGTGGAGGCCGACCTCGCTGCCCGACTCGACGCCCCCGTCCCAGCGGATGCCGGGCCCGGCCGGAGCCCGGGCGAGGAGGATGCGCCCGGGGGAGGGCGCGAACCCCTGCTCCGGGTCCTCGGCGTAGATGCGGCACTCGATGGCATGCCCGCGCGGCTGGACCTCCTCCTGGCGCAGCGACAGGGGCGCCCCGGCGGCGATCTCGATCTGGGAGCGCACCAGGTCGAGCCCGGTGACCATCTCCGTCACCGGATGCTCGACCTGCAGCCGGGTGTTCACCTCCAGGAAGTAGAAGCGGTCGCCGTCGAGGAGGAACTCGACGGTGCCGGCGCTCCGGTAGCGGGCGTCCCGGGCCACCTGGACCGCCACCTCTCCCATCCGGCGCCGCAGGTCGGGGTCGAGCCCGGGGGACGGCGACTCCTCCAGGAGCTTCTGGTGCCGCCGCTGCAGCGAGCACTCCCGCTCGTGGAGGTGCACCACCTGGCCGTGGCCGTCGGCGAGGATCTGGAACTCCACGTGCCTGGGGGCGTGGAGGGCCTTCTCGAGGTAGACGGTCCCGTCGCCGAAGGCTGCCCGCGCCTCGCTCGACCCCTGCCGCGCCGCCTCGGCGAGGTCCTCCGGACGCTCCACCCTCCGCATTCCCTTTCCGCCGCCGCCGGCGGCCGCCTTGACCATCACCGGGTACCCGAGCCCCCGGGCGGCGGCGGCGAGCCGCTCCGCATCGGCCGCGGGCTCGACCGTTCCCGGTACCACCGGCACGCCGCGCGCGCGCAGGAACCGGCGCGCCGCCACCTTGTCGCCGAGGAGCGACATCGCCTCCGGCGGGGGGCCGATGAAGGCGAGCCCGGCCTCGCCCACCGCCCGCGCGAAGGCCGGGCTCTCCGAGAGGAAGCCGTAGCCAGGGTGGATGGCCTCCGCCGCGGTGCTCCGGGCGGCCTCGAGGACCTTCCCGGAGTCGAGGTAGCTCGAGGCCGGCTCGGGCGGGCCGAGCGCCACCGCCTCGTCGGCGGCGGCGACGTGGGGCGCCTCGCGGTCGGCGTCGGAGTAGACGGCAACCCCGCGGATCCCCATCTCGCGCACGGTGCGCAGGATCCGGACCGCGATCTCCCCCCGGTTGGCGACGAGGATCTTCCGGAACACTCGCGCCCTCACATCCGGAAGGTCCCGTGCCCCTGGCGGCGCCCCGCGAGGGGCGCGTGCCGGGAGGCGGCGATGGCCAGGCCGAGCGCGTCTCGCGTGCGGGCCGGGTCGAGGATGCCGTCGTCCCAGAGACGGGCGGTGCTGTGCCAGGCGCTCCCCTCCTCCTCGGCCTGGGCGAGGATGGGGGCCCGGATCTCCTGCGCCTGCTCGCGGGTGAGCGGGGGCAGTCCCTCCCGGGCCAGCTGGTCGTTCTTCACCGAGACGAGCACCTCCGCGGCCTGCTCGCCTCCCATCACCCCGATGCGGGCGTTGGGCCAGGTCCACAGGAACCGGGGCGAGTAGGCCCTCCCGCACATGCCGTAGTTCCCGGCCCCGAACGACTGCCCGATGATGACCGTGAACTTCGGGACGGTGGCGGTCGCCACCGCGTTCACCATCTTGGCTCCGTCCTTGGTGATGCCGGCGCGCTCGTACTCCCGCCCGACGATGTATCCGGCGACGTTCTGCAGGAACACGAGCGGGACGCCCTGACGATCGCAGAGCTGCACGAACTGCGTGGCCTTGAGCGCGCTCTGCGAGAAGAGGACACCGTTGTTGGCGAGGATCCCGACCCGGTACCCGTGGAGGAAGGCGAAGCCGCACACCAGCGTCTCCCCGTAGAGAGCCTTGAACTCGAGGAAGCGCGAGCCGTCGACGAGGCGGGCCAGGACCTCGCGCACGTCGTAGCGCCGGGAGAGGTTGCGAGGGACGATGCCGTAGAGCTCGGCCGGATCATAGAGGGGCGCGCGGGCGGCGCGCTCCGGCCCGGCGGCGCTCCCCTCCCCGGGCAGGCACTCGAGGATGCCACGGACGATCCGGATGGCGTCGGCGTCGTCCGCGGCGAAGTAGTCGGAGACCCCGGACTCGCGGCAGTGCACCTCGGCACCGCCGAGCTCCTCGGCGGTGACCTCCTCCCCGGTCGCGGCGCGCACGAGCGGCGGGCCGCCGAGGAAGACGGCGCCGGTCCGGTTCACGTGGACGACGTGGTCGGACATGGCCGGGATGTAGGCCCCCCCGGCGGTGCAGAGCCCCATCACCGCGGTGACCTGGGGGACGTTCATCTTCGACATCTGCGCCTGGTTGTAGAAGATGCGCCCGCCGTCGTCGGCGTCCGGGAAGATCTCCGACTGCAGCGGCAGGTAAGCGCCCCCGGAGTCCACCAGCATGACCATGGGAAGCTGGTTCTCCATGGCGATGGCCTGAACTCGCAGCGTCTTCTTCACCCCCATGGGGTACACGGCGCCGCCCTTGATGGTCGGGTCGTTTGCGTGCACCACCACCTCGCGGCCGTGCACCACCCCGATGCCGGCGCGGCTCCCTGCGCCGTGGACGTCGCCCTCGTACATCCCGCGGGCGGCGAGGGCGCCGATCTCGAGCCACGGCGTCCCGGGGTCGAGGAGCCTTTCGAGCCGCTGCTCGACGCTGAGCTTCCCGAGCTCCTCGTTGCGCTTGCGGGCCCGCTCCGAGCGCTCCGAGCGGGCTCGCTCCAGCTCGCGGCGGACGTCGGCCACGAGCGCCTCCATGGCCGCCCGGTTCTCCGCGTACTCGGCGCTCCGGGTGTCGACGGCGGTGGGGATGACGTCCACGGTCTCCTCCTTTCCTAGGCCCGGGCAAGAAGCGCGTCGGCGATCTCCATCCGGGCCACCTCCAGCGTGGTCCCGGAGAGGGCTAGGCCCTTCGCGTCCCGGTAGGCGCGCTCGACCGGGTTGTCGCGCCGGTACCCCTCCCCGCCCATGACCTGGAGGCAGGCGGACGCGGCCCGCTCCGCGCTCTCGGTGCAGAACACCTTGGCGCAGCGGACGACGGTGTCGGCCTCGGGGTCGGAGGCGTCGGCCATCCAGGCCGCCCGGTGGCAGAGGAGCTCGGCGGCCTCCGCGAGGGAGAGCACCTCGGCGAGCCGGAACGCCACCTCCTGCCGGGAGAAGAGCGGGCGCCCGTCGCGCTCGCGCGCGAGGGCGTGGCGGCTCGCCGCGGAGAGGGCGGAGCGGAGGAGCCCGGCGGCGCCGGTCGCGAGGGTCAGGTTGGCGTCGCGGAGGTAGCGCGCGCTCGCGGACCGATCCGGGAGCGGCCCGAGCACCCGGTCCGGGGAGACCGGGGCGTCCTCGAGGGTCAGGCTCGCGACCGCGAGTCCCCCGAGGCCCATGAGGTCCATCCCCCTCCCCACCTCGACGCCCTCCTCGCCGGGAGCGACGAGGCACACGACCTCTCGCCCCTCCGCCTCGGCGAAGACGGCGATCCGGTCCGCCAGGGGACCGTTCGTCACGAAGGACTTGCGGGCCGAGAGGCGAAGGCCCCCTCCCGCTCGCCTGAGCGCGGCGGGCCCCGCTCCGGCGGGGCCGGCGAGGGCCACTGCCCCGACCCGGTCCTCCCGGACGAGCCGGGAGAGCGCCTCCGACCCCACCCGGTGGACCAGGTCTCGCATGTGGCGGGTGGCCTCGACGGAGAGGAAGAGCGGGAGGGAGGCGCGAGCCCAGGCGAGGCGCGCCGCCATGGAGCCGCCGCCCGCCCCGGCGCGCTCCGCGGAGGCGAGCAGGTCCCGGAGCACCGCGCGGTCGAGGTCCGCCATCCGTCCGAGCTCGGCCGCGCGCGTCCGGGCGAAGTCCGCCGCGCGGCGCTCGGCCTCCGCCTCGGTCTCGGGGATCTCGAAGTCCATGCTGGTCCTAGCCCTCCGTCGCCGCGAGCAGCCGCGAGAGGACGAGCTTCTGGATGTCGGAGGTCCCGCCGCCGATGGCCGCCAGCCGGGCGTCCCGGAAGACCCTCTCCACCTCGTACTCGTGGCAGTAGCCGTAGCCGCCGTGGAGGACGAGGGCGTCGCTGGTGGGACCGAGCGACGCGTCGGCGAGGAAGAGCTTGGCGCAGGCGGCCTCGAGGGGGTTCACCGGCCGCCCCTGGTCCTTGCACCAGGCGACCCGGTACACGAGCGCGCGCGCTGCCTCGAGCAGGATCTTGAGGTCGGCGATCTTGTGCTTCACCGCCTGGAAGCTCGCGATGGGGCGGCCGAACTGCACCCGCTCGCTCGCGTAGCCGCAGCAGCGATCGACGAGGAACTGGAGCTGCCCGAGGAGCGGGGCGAGCAGCGTGCTGCGGTCCCACTCCACCGTCTCCATCGCCATCCCGAACCCCTCCCCCTCCTCCCCGAGGCGGTTCTCGGCGGGCACGAGGCAGTCCTCGAAGGCGAGCTCGCTCGTCACCGAGCTCCTCATCCCGAGCTTGTGGAGGTCCCGGCCGGCGGAGAACCCCTCCGTCCCCCTCTCGACCACGAAGGCGGAGAGGCCGGCGTGGCCGGCCGAGGGGTCGGTCTTGGCGTAGACCACCGCCAGGTCGGCGATCCCGCCGTTGGTGATGAAGAGCTTCCGGCCGTTCAGGAGGTAGCCGGAACCGCTCCTCTCGGCGCGGGTGGCGATCGAGGCCACGTCCGACCCGGCGCCGGGCTCGGTGAGCGCCATGCACCCCACCCACTCCCCGGTGGCGAGCCGCGGCAGGAAGCGGCGGCATTGCGCCTCGGTCCCGTGCGCCGCGATCGCGTCCGCGCACAGGAAGGAGTGCGCGCCGTAGGAGAGCGCGAGCCCGCCGTCCACCCCGGCCTCCCCGAGCGCCTCGCCCACTGCCACGCAGGAGAGCACGCTCGCGCCGCCGCCGCCGTACTCGGGGGGGAGGTGCAGCCCGAGGACGCCCATCTCCCCCAGGCGCCTCCACGACTGCCGGTCGAACTCCCCGCGCAGGTCGTGCTCCCGGACCCGGGGCGCGATCTCCCGGCGCGCGAAGCGGAGCACCTGCTCCCGGAGCTCGAGCTGCTCGGGCGCGAAGGCGAACTCCACGGTCAGGTCCCCCTCGGGCCGGCGGGGGCGGAGCCGGCGGGCCGGAGCGCCTCCGGCACCACCTCGCGGTGGAACCCGTGGAAGGAGCTCTGCCGCGCGACCGGGAGCGAGGGGAAGACCTCGCTCGCGAGGGGCGCCCCCCCGTCGACGCGGAGGCAGGCGCCGGTGACGAAGGCCGCCGCCTCGCTCAGCAGGAAGCAGATGGCGGCGCTCACCTCGGCCTCGGTGCCGAGGCGCTTGAGCGGCACGGCCTCCTTCAGGCGCGGGAGGACCGCCTCCCGGATCCCGGCGTCGTAGTGGTCGAGCCCGCTCGAGGCGATCCAGCCGGGGGCGACCGCGTTCACCCGGACCCCGAGCGCCGCCCACTCCACCGCCATCGTCTGGGTGAGGTTGACCATCCCGGCGCGCGCCGCACCCGAGTGGCCCATCCCGGGCATGCCGCGCCACATGTCGGCGACGATGTTCACGATGGCGCCGCCGTGCTCCCCCATCGACTGGGCCACCACCTCGCGGGCCAGGAGGAAGCCCCCGACGAGGTTCGTCCGCACCACCGTCTCGAACCCCTTCTGGCTGATCTGCGAGAGCGGAGCCGGGAACTGGCCGCCGGCGTTGTTCACGAGGCCGTGCACGCGGCCGCGCGCCGCCACCACCGCGTCCACCGCCTGGCGGACGGCCTCCTCCACTCGAATGTCGCAGGCGTGCGCGGAGGAGTCGAAGCCGTCCTCGCGCAGCTCCGCCTGCACGCGGGCGAGCTTCTCGGGCCTGCGCCCGACGAGGACCACGTGCGCCCCGAGCGAGGCGAGCTCATGGGCGGTGCAGCGCCCGATGCCGCTGCCGCCGCCGGTGACGAGCACGGTGGCCCCGTCGAACAGCCCTCCTCGAAAGATGGAAAGGTAGCCCATGGTGTCCCTCCGGCGAGCCGACCTCAGCGGCCGCCGATCCGGCCGCGGGGAGTCCCGCCCGCGGCGAGCGCGCCCCGGCCCCAGGCGCGGGCTCGGCGCCCGGGAGGTGGCTCCCGGTAGCGGGCGGCCGGCTCACGCCGCTCCCCGCTCCGCCGACGGCTTCAGCACGCCGAGCCCCAGGTAGGCCCAGAAGGCGTCGGCGATCTGCTCGTGGCTCATGCGCCCGCCGGGCGCGTACCAGGTGGCCACCCAGTTCACCGCCCCGAACCCGAGCAGCCGCAGCAGCTGCAGGTCGACGCCGGCCCGCACCCGGCCGGTGCCGGCGGCGGCGTAGAGGAGCCCCTCCCAGAGCGCCTCGTACTGGTCGCGCAGCCGGACCATCTCCGCGCGCGCCGGGCCCCGGAGCGACCGCCACTCGAAGAGCAGCGTGAAGACCATGTCGTCGCCGGAGAGGAGGAGGCGGAGGTGGGCGCGGAGCGCCTGGCGGATGCGCTCCACCGGGTCCCGGCACTCGTCGATGGCGGCCCGCACCGAGGCGGTGAGCAGCGACACCGCCCGGCGCATGAGTTCGAGGAGGAGCTCCTCCTTCGCCGGGTAGCGGTAGTGCAGGCTGCCGGGGAGGATCCCGGCCGCCCTCGCCACCTCGCGCAGCGTGGTCCGCTCGAACCCCTTCTCGCGGAAGAGGCGAGCCGCCGCAGCCAGGATGGCCGCGTCGTCGACCGCCCTCGGCTCCGGTCGCTCGTTCTTGGTCATTGGGACAAGGACGGCGCATACGGGCCCGGCCGCGTCGGAACAAGGCCCGCATGGGTCCATTGGCCGGCGGACCAAGGCTCGGGGGATGCGGCTCGCACTGAACGCCTTGCGGGGTGAACACTTGAGCAGAGCGCGGGGCCGCGCTACCCTTTCCCCGGTGAGGCTCGACGCCCTCGACGAGCGCCAGCGCGCCGCCGTCCTCCACGGGGACGAGCCCCTCCTCGTCGTCGCCGGCGCCGGGACGGGGAAGACGACCACCCTCGCCCACCGCGTCGCCCACCTCATCGAGCGCGGCATACGGCCGGAGCGGATCCTGCTCCTCACCTTCGCCCGGCGCGCCGCCCAGGAGATGCTCCGGCGGGCGGACGGGCTGTTGCGCCGCGAGCCTGGCGAGCGGGCCGCCTCGGGCCGGGTGTGGGGCGGCACCTTCCACGCGGTGGCGCTCCGGCTCCTCCGCCTCCACGGAGAGCAGATCGGCCTCCCCGCCGGCTTCACCGTGCAGGACCGGGCCGACTCCGAGGACCTGCTCGACCTCCTCCGCGCCGAGCTCGACCTCGCCGGCGGTGAGCGCCGCTTCCCCCGCAAGGCCACCTGCCTCGACGTCTACAGCCGCTGCGTGAACTCGCAGGTCCCGCTCCCGGACCTCCTGGAGCGCGCCTTCCCCTGGTGCCGGGAGCACGCCGAGGGGCTGAAGACCCTGTTCCGCGCCTACACCGGGCGGAAGGCGGAGCACAACGTGCTCGACTACGACGACCTGCTGTGCTTCGCCGACGGTCTGCTCGCCGACCCGGCGGCGGGGGCATCGGTGCGCGAGCGCTTCGACGCCGTGCTGGTGGACGAGTACCAGGACACCAACGCTCTCCAGGCCAGCCTGCTCGAGCGCCTGCGCCCCGGCGGCCGCGGCCTCACCGTGGTGGGAGACGACGCCCAGGCGATCTACTCGTTCCGCGCCGCCACGGTGCGCCACATCCTCGACTTCCCGGCCCGCTACCCGTCGGCGAGAACGGTGGTCCTGACGCAGAGCTTCCGCAGCACGCCTCCGCTCCTCGCGGCGACGAACCGGGTGATCGCCCAGGCGCGGGAGCGGCACGCGAAGGAGCTCTGGTCGGCGCGCCCAGGGGGCGAGCGACCCGAGCTCGTCACCTGCCGGGACGAGGAGGAGCAGACCGAGCTCGTGGTGAAGCGCGTCCTGGAGCGGCGCGAGCAGGGAATCGACCTCCGGCGCCAGGCGGTCCTCTTCCGCGCCTCGCACCACAGCGCCCAGCTGGAGATCGAGCTCGGCCGTCGCGGCATCCCGTTCCACAAGTACGGCGGGCTCCGCTTCCTGGAGGCCGCGCACGTGCGCGACCTCCTCGCCTTCCTGCGACTCGTCGAGAACCCCCGCGACCTGCTCGCCGGGATGCGGGTGCTCTCCCTCCTCCCCGGCATCGGTCCCAAGTCGGCGCGCGCGCTCCACGCGCCCGTCGCCACTGCAGGGCACTTCGGGCCCTGGCGGTCCGCCCGCCCCCCCTCCGCGGCCCGCGAGCCGTGGCGCGAGCTCGTCTCCCTCTGCCTCGACCTCTCCGGGCCGGCCGCTCCCGCGCTCCCCGCACAGGTGGAGCGGGTGCGAGGCTTCTACGCCCCGCTGTGCGAGGCGCGCTACGACCACTCCGAGGCGCGCCTCTCCGACCTCGACCGGCTGGCCCAGGCGGCAGCGGCCTTCTCCGACCGGGCGGCGATGCTCGCCGAGCTGACGCTCGATCCGCCCCAGTCGACCCAGGAGCTCGCCGGCCCCCCGTCCCTCGACGACGACTATCTCGTCCTCAGCACCATCCACTCGGCGAAGGGGCTGGAGTTCGACGCCGTCTACCTCATCCACGCCGCCGACGGAAACATCCCCTCCGACCTCGCCGCCGGCAGCGCGGAGGAGCTCGACGAGGAACTGCGCCTCCTCTACGTCGCGCTCTCCCGGGCCCGGGACCACCTGTCGGTGCTCTTCCCGCTGCGCTGGTACGACCGGCCCGCCGGGGCGGGCGGGAAGCACTCCTACGCGCAGCTCACCCGCTTCCTGCCGCCCCCGGTGCGCGCCGCCTTCGACGAGGCGACCGGCGCCCCCACGGGCGCGGCGGCGGGAGCCGCCGCCTCTCCCAACCCGGCTGCGAGCGCCTCGGTCCGCAAGCGGCTCGGCGACCTCTTCGCCTGAGGGGCCGTTTCCCCTCGGTGGACGCGGGGGGGGGTTGCCGGGCCCGGGCGCCGGCCTTAATTCTCCCGCGAGCGTGACCCAGGATCTGAACCCCCAGGCCCGCGAGATGGCCGACGAGTCGATGGTGCGCAACCTCGAGGCGCAGGCTCTCGCCATCTGGCCCCAGGAGGTGGCGATCTTCCGCCGCCACGCGCCGCCGCCCTCTGCGCATATCCTCGACGCCGGCTGCGGGACCGGCGAGGCCTCGGCGCGCCTGGCGGAGGAGTTCCCGGGCTCGACGGTGCTCGGGGTGGACGTCCTCGACGCCCACCTGGAGCGGGCGCGGGAGCGCACGCGCCATCTCGGCAACCGGGTGCGCTTCGAGAACCGGACCCTGTTCGGCCTCGGGCTCCCCCCGGCGTCGTTCGACCTCACCGTCTGCCGCCACGTGCTCCAGGCGATCCCCCACGCCGAGCGCGCCATCGCCGAGCTGGTGCGGGTGACGCGACCCGGCGGGCGGGTGCACCTCATCGCCGAGGACTACGGGATGGTCTTCTTCCCCCCGAGCCCGCTCGGGGCCGCCGCCTTCTGGAAGGAGGTGCCGGAGCGGTACGGGAGGGCGCTCGGGATCGACCTCTTCATCGGACGGAGGGCCCCCGCCATCCTCGCCGGGCTCGGCCTCGCCTCCGTCGCGGTCGACTACGTGGTGGTCGACGTCCTCCGCGTCCGCAGGGAGGTGTTCGCCGCCATCTGGAAAGCCTGGCGCGACGGCTACGCGGCGACCGTCGCCGAGCACTGCGGCATGACCGCAGCCGAGGTGACCGCCCACTTCGACGAGCAGATCGCCATCCTGCGCGACCCCACGAGCTACGCCGCCTGGCTCGTCCCGGTGGTGTCGGGGATCGTCCCCGCCTAGTCAGTGCATGCCGGGGTGCTCGTCCGCCCCCGTGTCGATTCGCGACAGCTCCGGGCGCCGGTCGCCCAGCATGCCGGCGAAGTCCACCGTGACGCAGGTCTCGTTCCCTACCGTCCAGGCGTCGTGGCCGGGAGGGATGAGCGCGTAGTCGCCCGGGCCAATCTCGGCCTCGGTCCCGTCGTCCATGACGATGCGCATCCTGCCGGAGACCACGTAGCTCGCGTGGGAGGCCATGCAGCTCGGCGTCTTGGTGATGGGCCGCGCATGCTTCGACCACTTCCACCCGGGCTCGAAGATGCCGCGACCGACGATGCCGTTGCCGAAGTTCAGGATCTCCGTCCGCCCCTTCGCGGCGAACTGCCGCGTCTCGTCCGGCGTCGCGAACCTTCTGATCATCATCTTGGCCATGATGCCTGCCTTCGCCGGTCCCTCCCGATGCCGGTCGCCCCCACACTCGGCCCGGTTCCCTCCGGCGATCAAGCGGGGCGGCTGAGTCGTTCGGGTTGCCCCGGTCGCCCGGTAAGAAGTCGATTGTGCCGGTGGATGCGCACCTGCACCCACCATGTCGGATGCCCGGCGGGCGATCGCCTCGCGGTGCGGCCGCGGGCCCCCGCGGCCGACAGATCCGCCCGTTCGCTTCCGAGTCGATCGCGACCCAGGGTGCCTCCGAACCGGGTGAGCGCGAGGGCCCGGTCGCGCCGGGATCGCCGCTGTCTCGCGGCATTCCTCGCCACCCCGCCGCAGGGGTCCGCGGGCCGGCATCTTGCAGACCCATCTCGTCCGACGCCTGCTGGGCGGCGCAATGACGCGCGGTCACGGGGCTCGACGCCAGCTTGGGCGAAGAGAGGCTCACGTGGGGATCATCCAGCCGACTCCTGATGTGTGGAACGAGGCCACTCCGGATCCGACGCCGGCGCTGGAGCGGAACCCTGGACGCCGCCGCTCGCGCACCCTGTCGCGCAAGGCCATCGCCCGCGAGATGCGCCAGGCCAAGGCCAACGAGTTGCCGGACCCCGAGATCGAGGCGGCCATCGAGGAGGTCGAGGCGATGCGGCCGCGCGTCCGCGCCGAGTGCGTGAACGGGCCCAGGCCCTGCCCCTTCATCTCCTGCAAGCACCACCTCTACCTCGACATCAACCCCAGCACCGGGTCCATCAAGCTCAATTTCCCCGACCAGGAGCTCTGGGATCTCCAGGAGACGTGCGCGCTCGACGTGGCCGACCGGGGAGGGGTCACGCTCGAGGAGGTCGGATCGCTCCTCAACCTCACTCGCGAGCGCATCCGGCAGCTCGAGACCCACGGCCTCCTCAAGCTTCGCGCCAAGGCGGACGACGAGCCGCAGGACGTCTCCCTCCCCGACCCGGACTAGGGCCGCCCGCGCCCTCGCCCCCGGCCCCGGGGATCGCTCGCCCTAACGAAAGCCGCCGGTCGGCGGTCTTCCCAGGTGATGGACCGCTCCCTTTCGAGCGAACCCCACCGAAGGAGATCGCATGACTTTCCACACCCTGAGACCGCTCGCCCTCCTCGCCGGGCTCGCCCTCGCCGCTGGCGCGCGCGCACAGCCCTCCTTGCCGCCGGGGGGCCCCCCGGCGGAGGCCCTGCAGGCCTGCGCCAGCCTACAGGTGGGGGCGGCCTGCTCGTTCACCGCGCCGGACGGACGCGAGATGACCGGGAAGTGCGTCACCGGACCGAACGGCGAGGCGGCCGCCTGCCTGCCGCCCCACCCTCACCACCGTCCGCCCCCGGAGGCGTTCGAGGCCTGCAGCGGCCTCGCGGAGGGAACCGCCTGCAGCGTCTCGCACGGCGGGCACACCCTGAGCGGGACCTGCCGGTCCGGCCCCGAGGGCTCGCCGCTCGCCTGCGCACCGAGCGGGCCTCCTCCGGAGCGGCCCTGACCCTCCCCGGGGCCGCTCGGCCGCCGCCGCCCCGGAGGCGCCCTTCCTCCGAGGCGGCGGGGCCTCCCGTCGGGTTACCCTCTCTCGCTCCCGGACCCGCCCCGGCGGCGGGCCGGGCGGGAATGCCGAAAGAGGACTCGAACGGTGCGCTCGTCGCACGCACGCTCTCCGGCGACCCGGGCGCCGCCGAGGCCCTGGTCCGCCGTCACCTGCGGCCGGCGTACCTGGTGGCGCTCGCCGTCCTCAGGGACGTCGCCGAGGCGGAGGACGTCGCCCAGGACTCCTTCGCCCTCGCGCTCGGGCGGCTCGAGACCTGCCGCGAACCCGAGCGCTTCGCCGGCTGGCTCCTGCAGATCGTGAGGCGCCAGGCCCTCAACGCCTTGGAGCGGGCGCGCGCCCGCGGCCGCGCCCTCGAGCGCGCGGCGCCGGCAGAGCCGTTCGCGCGCGGGGAGGCCGAGGGGAGCGCGCTCCGCCGGCAGCTCCTCGCCGCCATGGCCCGCCTCTCCGCCCTGCAGCGCGAGGTGGCGCTGCTCCACGACCTCGAGGGCTGGACCCACGCCGAGATCGCGGCGGCGCTCGAGCTCACCGAGGTCGCTTCCCGCCAGCACCTCTTCCAAGCCCGGAAGGCCCTGCGCGCTCTGCTCGAGGGACCTCCGGAGGAGGCCCGCGATGGACCCTGACAAGCTCGACCTCTCCGCCCTCGACCCGAGCCGCGAGCCGGACCGGTGGGAGGAGCTCGTGAAGGGCGTCCTCGCCCGCAGGGCACGCCCGGCTCCCGTGAGCCGGGTCCTCGTCGCCATCGCCGCCTCCTGGCGCCCCATGCTGGCGATCGCCGCCGCCCTCGTCGCCCTCGCCTGGGCGCCCTCCCTCCTCGCCGGCGCCGGCCGGCCCGCCGCGGCGGCGGGCGCCGCCGACCCGGTGCTCTCGACCACCTCCTGGATGCTGCAGGACGAGGCGCCGGCGACCGCCGAGGCCATCGCCGCCATGGGAGCCGACCGTGCCGCTCGCTGACGCCACCACCCGCAGGATTCACCTCCTCTCGGCCCTCGTGGTCCTCTCCGCCTTCGTGGCGGGAGCGGCCGCCGGAGTGGGCTTCTACCGATGGGCGGCGCCGGACCGCGGACCCCCTCCCCGGCCGGGCCCGGGATTGCCGCCGCACCTCGCCGCCCTCGGCCTCTCCCCCGAGCAGGAGAGGAAGGCGAGCGAGATCTTCGACCGGCACCGGCCCGAGCTCGAGTCCATCCTGCGCGAGTCCTATCCGCGCATGCGTGCCGTCCTCGACGAGACCCATCGAGAGGTGAGGGCCCTCCTCACCCCCGAGCAGCAGAAGCGCTTCGACGAGATGGAGGGCCGCGCGCCGCCCTTCGGAATGCCGGGAGGCCCGGGGATGGGGCACCTCCCTCGCCCTCCGCCGGGAATGGGCGGTCCACCGCCCCCGGGGCTTCCGCCCCCTCCCCGCTGACCGGGGCCCCGGAAGGGGCGGGCGGGACGGCGGCCGGGGGGGCTCCGCGGTATCTCCCCGGGTGAGCGCGAGACCGAGGAGCCGAAGGAGTTCACCGACATGGCGTCGCCCTCGAGAATCCTGGCGGCCTCGCTGTTCCTCTTTTCCGCCCGGACGGCTGCCGCGCAGTACTACTACCCGAGACCCCCACCTCCGCCGCCACCCCCGCCCCCGGTCTACTACCCCGCTCCGCAGCCCCCGCCGCCGGCCCGGGACAACGCCTTCCGCATCTCGGGCGGCATCGCGTTCGTGAGCGCCGGCTACTACTGCGGGTACTCCCCGGGCTACGTCTACCCGTGTGGGGGAGGCTACGCGACGGTGCTCCCCATCGTGAACGCCGACCTCGACCTCGCCCTCTCGCGCGCGAGCGCGGTGACCGTGGGCGCCGACGTCACGTGGGGGAGCTACAACTCGGTGAGCACCACGGTCTGGGAGCCGCACCTCGACTACCTGGTCCTGTTCCGCGGGAGCCCGTACGCGACCGCCCGCCCCCGGCTGCGGCTCGGCGCCGGCCTCTACATCGCGACCATCAGCAGCAGCGGTTATGCCTCGTCCACCCAGACCGGGGGAGCGGCCCGCATCGGAGGGGGAGTTTCCTTCCTCCCCCAGTCGCCGGTGGGCCTGGGGCTCGACGTCGTCTTCGAGGTCGGCGGCCTGAACGGCTCCTTCGTCTCCACCCTGCAGCTGCTCTTCGGCCCGGAGATCCGCTTCTGACGTCGCGCCGCGCCGCCCTCCCGGGCCGGCTAGGCCTTCACGCGGTCGAGGATCTCCCGGAAGCGCGGGTAGCCGCGCAGCGGGTCCAGGTCTCCGTCCCGCTCCATCCAGGTGCGGAAGCCCCTCCCGGTGGCGACCGCTCGGTCGAGGATGTCGAGCGAGCGGTCATACTCCCCGGCGTGGGCGTAACCGCAGGCCACGTTGTAGAGGGTGGCGAAGTCGTTCGGGCGCAGCTCCAGGGCGCGGGCGAGCCGGGCCAGACCGCGGGCCCGGTCCCCGAGCAGGACGTCGACGCATCCCCCCATGTAGAGCGCGCGCGCGTCGTCGGGGTTGAGGCGCAGGCGCCGCTCCACCGCGGACAGGGCGCGGCTCGCCGCCGAGGCGGCCTGGGCCGCCTGCTCGCGGCCGTGGTGGAGGCTCACGAGGAGGCACAGCGCCGAGTAGTCGTCGGGGTTCCGGCGCGCGGTCTCCTCGAACGCCCGCGCCGCCTCGTCGTGGCGGCCGGCGGCGTAGAGGTGGCGGGCGTAGAAGTACCAGGAGTCGGGCAGGGCCGGGTTCATCGAGAGGGCCCGCCGGAAGTCGCGCTCTGCCTCCTCCGCCCGGCCGACGAGCGACAGCATGTTCGCCCGCGACACGTGGGCCTCGGCGAGGTCGGGGTCGAGCCGCAGTGCCTCCTCGCTGGCGGCGAGCCCCTCGGCGCGGAGCTCCCCGGCGTGCCCCTCGTCGAGGTGCCACTGCAGGAGCATGAAGCAGGTGTCCGCGAGCCCGCAGTGGGCGAGCCCGAAGCCGGCGTCGAGCTCGATCGCCCCGCGGAACATCTGCACCGCGAACTGGTTCCCGGCCTCGGAGATGCTCATGAGGAACTGCCGCCCCTTCAGGTACATCTCGTAGGCCTGCAGGTTGTGGGTGCCGGCGCGCCGGAAGCGGGTCCCGGCCGGCGAGCTGAAGGAGAGCTTCAGCGCCCGCACCACCGCCCGCGCGATCTCCTCCTGGATGGCGAAGATGTCGTCCAGGGCGCGGTCGAAGGCCTCCGACCAGAGCTGGTATCCGTCGGCCCCGTTCACGAGCTGCGCGGTGACCCGGACTCGGTTCCCCGACTTGCGCACGCTCCCCTCGAGGAGCGTCGAGACCCCGAGCAGCCGCGAGACCTCGCGGCTGTCCACCGCCCTTCCCTTGAACTGGAAGGAGGAGCTTCGCGCCGCCACCCGCAGCCCGGCGACCCCGCAGAGCGCGTTCAGGAGCTCGTCGGCGATGCCGTCGCAGAAGTAGTCCTGGTCCTTCGAAGGGCTCAGGTCCGCGAAGGGGAGGACGGCGGTGGAGCGATCGGCCGCTCCCGCGCCCGCCTCGGCGGCGCGGCCGGGCCGCGTGCGCAGGAGCAGGGCGACCGTGCCCACCCCCGCCCCCAGGGCCAGGAGCGCGAGGACGAGGTGCGACCGCTCGGAGCCCCCTCGCCACAAGAAGTAGTAGAGGAGGCTGGGGGCGGCGGCCGCCGCCCCCAGGCCGACGAGGACGAGCGTGAGCGGGCTGCCGCGGGGCCCGGGAGAGCTCGAGGGGGGCGTCCGCTCGATGCCGGTGGAGCGCAGGTCGAAGGCCCAGGCGAGCACCACCGCCACCGGGAATCCCAGCCCCAGGGCCACGACCACCAGGCTCAGGATCCACTCGGGGAGGTGCAGCCCGTGCATCACCGGCTCGACGACCTGGAGGATCGCGAAGGTGGCGATGCCGTAGCCCACCACCACCCGGAAGACGCGCCGCCTTCGGAGCTCCTGCACCCACCGCGATAGGTCCATACCTCTCCAAGAGTCGAAGGGGCGCGAAGAGGGCGCCCTCG
>Ga0335077_10002621_pt1 | contig 21537 bp, 19 predicted proteins | sample Lox_Sample_31_FD_207151 | JGI IMG/M metagenome (GOLD analysis project Ga0335077, IMG submission 207151) | Soil microbial communities from Loxahatchee National Wildlife Refuge, Florida, United States - Lox_Sample_3.1 | ecosystem: Environmental > Terrestrial > Soil > Wetlands | place: USA...
CGAACGACGCGGCACGGCCATTTCTGCTCGGCGCCAACGGATCGCGCGAGGCGCCGGTACCGGGGCGGCTGTACCTGGCCGTGAATCAGTCCGCCCAGGATCACGCCTCCGGCTCCTATCACGTCATGGTCCAGCGAACCGCCGCCACCGCACCGGCGACCGCCAGGCGCGACGTAAAGGTGCCGGCGTTTTCGCAGAGCCTGCTCGACTCTCTGCCGAAGCGGGTCTCCGATCCCAACGGTGCTCCGGGCGACCGCGTGAATTTCATCCTCATCGGCTCCCAGGAGCAGGTGCAGGCCGCGCTCAAGGCTGCCGGCTGGGTCGTCGTCGACCGGACCCAGAACGAAGCCGTCTTGCAGGGTCTGCTCGCATCGCTATCGAAGGAATCCTACGTCACCATGCCCATGAGCGAACTTGACCTCTTCGGCCGCGCGCAGGACTTCGGCTATGCGCAGGCCGATCCGCTCAAAGTGGTGCAGACCCGCCACCACTTCCGCATCTGGAAGGCGCCGTTCGCTCTGGAAGGGCGGCCGGTGTGGGCCGGAGCGGGCACGCATGACATCGGCTTTGAGCGCGACCAGCGCAACAACGGCATCACCCACAAGATCGATCCCAACACCGATGGGGAGAGGGACTATATTCGCGAAAGCCTGGAACAGACGGGAATGGTGGTCAAGACCGAGTACATGACGCCGACCGATCCGGTGACTAGCGCAAAAACCGCCACCGGAGGAGAATTCCATTCCGACGGCCGCACGTTGCTTGTGTACCTGGCGGAAAAGTAGAACCTGGCCTTCCGGTTCACGGTTCACGATTCACGGTTCTCACATCCCGCTGTGCAGTGCGGGCCGCACCAGCGACAGAAATTCTGCCCGCGTCTCCTTCTGCCGGAAACACCCGATCATCGCCGAAGTTACTGTAGAAGAATTCTGTTTCTCGATGCCGCGCATCATCATGCAAAGGTGGCGCGCTTCAATCACCACCCCCACGCCCTGCGGCGCGATCGCGTCCTGGATGGCGTCGGCCACCTGGCGCGTCATGCGCTCCTGCACCTGCAGCCGGCGCGAGAACACTTCCACGAGGCGCGCAATTTTGCTCAGGCCCACCACCTTGCCCTTGGGGATGTAGGCCACGTGTACCTTGCCGAAGAACGGCAGCATGTGATGCTCGCACAGCGAAAACATCTCCACGTCTTTCACGATCACCATCTCGTCGTAGTCCACGTCGAACAGCGCGCCGCGCAGCAACTCGTGCGGGTCTTCCTGGTAGCCCTTGGTGAGATAGGCCATCGATTTCTCGACCCGCCCAGGCGTGCGCAGCAATCCGTCCCGGTTGGGATCCTCGCCGATACGCCGGAGTATCTCCCGATACATCTCCTCGGTGCTGACGTCCTTCAGAACCTCGTTGTCCAGCAGTACGCTCGATTTCGACTTGCTCACCACAACCGGGTGTCCCATTCGTCCTCCTGACTACCGCTCTTCTCCAAAAAACTCAAAAAAATTGTTCTCGGTCTCTTCCACGCGCACATGCTCCAGTTCCGCGGGCGCGAGCGCTCCTTCGAGAAGTCTGTACACAGCCTTGCACAAATTCTCCGTGGTCGGAACGGCGCCGGCAAACATCGGATCCAGGTTCAGGTTGACGTGATCGAAACGATCGAGCACGCGCGTTCGCACCACTTCATCCATCACGGAAAGATTGATCACCATGCCTGTTTCAGGGTCCACCGGCCCCCGCGCCAGGACTTCCACCGTGTAGTTGTGCCCGTGGCCATGTGGGTTGTTGCACTTCCCGTAGGCGGCGCGATTCTCCTCAGCCGAGAGCGCGTCCGTGTGCAGCCGATGGCTGGCGCTCATCATGTACCGGCGGCCGAAGTACGCGTTCATGCCCCACCTCGATCATTCACCCCGGGACCAAAGGCGCGTTCCTGGGGACCCCGATATTCGGCGAAAATCTCCGGCGTCTCGTACACCCGCACGCGATCGAGCTTCGCTCCCCCCGCCGCGGTCACCGCCGGTTCCAGCCGCTGCCAGATCGCAATCGAGATGTTTTCCGTCGTCGGGATCTTGCCCGCAAACTCCGGCACTTCAAGATTCAGATGGCGATGGTCATACGCCGCGAGGACTTCGCGCTCCATCACATCCTTCAGCCACTTCAGGTCTACCACGAACCCCGTCACCGGATCTGGCCTGCCCGCCACCGTCACTTCGAGCGTGTAATTGTGCCCGTGCCCATTGCGGTTGGCGCACCGGCCGAACACCTGCTGGTTCTTGTCGGCAGGCCACGCGTCATTCCAGTAATAGTGCGATGCCGAAAACGTGGCCCGGCGCGTCAGGAAAACCATCCGTCTCCCCTGTCCATAGTGATGCGTACCGTCCGGATTGCGACACAGCAACCCTCCCCTCGATTATCTCCCGGCGGCCCTGGTGCTCACCCCGGGGTAGCCCCGCCCCTCGTGTGATACTCAAAGAGACTCGCTCCCCGGATGTTGCCTTGAGCACTTCTGTCCAGACCGCCCGCGTCCACGCCAGCGCCGCGCTGGGCACGCTGGTGCTTCTCGTCGGGCTGAATTTGCTCAATTACATCGACCGCTACATCATGCCCGGCGCGCAGCCGCTCATCCAGCGCGAGTACGGTTGGAGCGACCAGCAAATGGGCGCTTTGACCACGGCCATGTTCGTCACCTATATGCTGGTGGCGCCCATGACCGGCTGGCTCGGCGACCGGTTCTCGCGCAAGCCGCTCATCATCGGCGGCGCGGTCTTGTGGAGCCTGGCCACGCTCGCCACCGCCTGGGTTCACGATTACTGGACCCTCTACATCCGCCACGCGCTCGTCGGTGTTGGTGAAGCCACCTTTGGCATCTTCGCCCCGGCCGTGCTGGCCGATTTCTATCCCGAGCGCGATCGCAACCGGATCCTCTCCATCTTCTACACGGCCATCCCGGTCGGCGCGGCCCTTGGCTATCTCGCCGGCGGGCAACTTGGGTCTCTCTGGGGCTGGAGGCGTCCCTTTTTCCTGTGCGCGTTTCCCGGCCTGTTGATTGCGGCTCTATATGCCTGGATCGGACGCGAGCCGGTGCGCGGATCGAGCGATCACATCCGCGCCACGCGCAATCGCGCCACCTTCCGCGGCCTGTTCACCAACCCCGCGTTCCTCACCGCCACCTTCGGCCTCGCCGCATTGACGTTTGCCATGGGCGGAATCTCCACCTGGGTGCCAACATTCCTGAATCGTTTCGCCGGGCTGTCCGTGGCAGGAGCAAGCCAGACGGTCGGCGCCATTACCGTCGTTGACGGCATTGCCGGTACCATCGTCGGCGGATGGGTCGCGCAGAAGTGGCTGCGCTCCGATCACCGCGCCCTCTACCTGCTCTCCTTCTGGAGCGTCGCCCTGACCCTGCCTTGCGGCATCCTCGTCTTTTTCGGACCGCCCCGGTGGGCCATTCCCGCCCTCTTTGTGGCCGAGTTCTTCCTCTTCCTCAATACCGGCCCGCTCAACGCCGCCATCGTCAATTCCGTCTCCGCTTCCGTGCGCGCCACCGCGGTGTCCCTCAATCTCTTCTGCATTCACTTCTTCGGCGACACGTTTTCGCCCCAGATCATCGGCGCCATCTCCGATCGCACACACAACCTGCGCCTCGGGCTGGGAGCAACCCTCGTTTCCCTCGTCGTATCCTGCGTCATTCTGTGGATAGGCTCCCGTTACGCCCCGCCCCTCGAAGACGGCAGCCGCGCTGACGCGTGACCAGCTCCGGCTACCGCTCCGCTCGCTCCATTAGCAACAAAAATTCAAATCGGAAATAAATTTGTCGCCCAATCACCGGGACGCACTCTATACTTCCGCCTGCAGCGCGAAAACTAGGTCCGGCCGACCGGCTTTCTTTGGGCCTGCAAGACCGCTCGCGGTGCCGCTGTCCCGTCGGTCCGGAAAGCTCGCCTGCCAGGAGTCCTCAACCGCGATGAAATCCCATTGCACCCGGCTGCTCGATGTTCTCGCCCGCGTCTCCCTTCTCCTCACCGTGATCGGCGGAGGCAACCTGCTTTATGCCGACACGGCGCCTGGCCCCGCGGCGCCCGACACGCTGCGCTGCGAGTACATGGAAGATCCGCTGGGCGTCGATACCGCAGAGCCCCGCTTTGCCTGGGTTCTCGCCCACACGGAGCGCGCCGAGAAGCAGACCGCCTACCAGCTGCTGGTCGCGGCCAATCCGGAAGCGCTGAGCCGGGGCCGCGGCGACCAGTGGGACTCGGGCAAGGTGGCCGCCGAGGACTTCACCCAGGTGGTCTACGCCGGCAAGCCCCTGGAAAGCGGCCGCAATTACTGGTGGAAGGTGCGCTACTGGGACAGGGAAGACCGCGCCAGCGATTACAGCCGCCCCGCCCGGTTCGGAACCGCGCTGCTCAAGCCGTCGGACTGTAAGGCTTCGTGGATCGCGGCCGGCGTCCAGGGAGGCGAGTTCCGCAAGGAGTTCACGATTGCGGGCAAGGTAACGAATGCCCGCATCTACATCGCCGCCCTTGGCTACTACGAACTGCGCGTCAACGGTCATCGCATCGGCCACAAGGCCCTCGATCCGGCTTGGACCACCTATCCGAAGCGCGTTCTTTACTCTACGTATGACCTCGATCCGGTTTTGAAGGAAGGAAAAAATGTGATCGCCGTGATGCTGGCCGGCGGCTGGGCCACGCAGGAAGTGAACGGCTCCCAGATCTACTACAAGCAGCCTGCTGCGCTGGTGCAGATGAATGCGGGAGTGGAGGGTACCGGGCCAGTGAGCATCGTTTCCGACGCCACCTGGAAGACCGCCCCCGGACCCGTCGTCGAGTCCAGCGTCTACGACGGAGAGCTGTACGACGCCCGCAACGAGACGCCCGGCTGGGACCAGCCAGGCTTCGACGACAGCGCGTGGACGGCGGCGCGAGCCGTCGAAGGCTCCTCCGGCGCGCGCTCCTCTGAGATGATGCCGCCCATCCAGGTGGTGGACGAGATCGTCCCCCTGAAAATGACCACCCCACAACCCGGCGTCTACGTCTTCGACATGGGCCAGAACATGAGCGGCTGGGCGCGCCTCCGCGTGGAAGGCCCCGCCGGCACGAAGGTCCAGATGCGCTACTCCGAACTGCTCTACGAAAACGGCATGATCAACCGCGAGAACATCCGTGGCGCGAAATCGCGCGACATTTACATCCTGCGGGGCAGCGGGGAAGAGACCTACGAAGCGCGGTTCACATACCACGGCTTCCGCTATGTCGAGGTGACCGGCTTCCCCGGCACGCCGAGCCTCGATTCCATTCGTGCCCGTGTGGTCCATACGGAGGTCAGCACCATCGGCAGCTTCGCGGCGTCCACGCCGGTCCTCAACGACATTCAGCGCATCATTCGCTGGTCGCAACTGACCAACCTGATGGGCGTACCCACCGACTGCGATCAGCGCGACGAGCGCCAGGGCTGGATGGGCGACGCCCAGGCCACCGCCGAAGAAGCCATGATGAACTTCGACATGGCGGCGTTCTACACCAACTTCATCCGCGATATCTCCGACGCGCAGCGCGATGACGGCGCGGTGCCGGACACGGTTCCGCTGAAATATGGCAGCTACGAAGCCGACCTCGGCTGGCAGACGGCTTACCCGCTGCTGGTGAAATACATGTGGGAGCAGTACGGCGACCGCCGCATCATCGAGCAGAACGAGGCGGGACTGAAGAAGTACATCGAGTATCTTCGCCGCAACGCGAAGGATGACGTCTTTGCTACGAAGCTGGGGCACGAAGGCGACTGGGTGGAACTGGCTCACACGCCCCACGACTACATCTCCGATTTCTGGTACCTCTACGATGTCGAGATCATGGCCGGATTCGAAAAGGTGTTGGGCCATGCGGCCGATGCTGACATGTACGCGAAGCTGGCGGGCAACATCCGCGCCGCATTCAACCGGACCTTCTTCCATCCCGATACGGCGCAATACGCCAACGGCACCCAGGCAGCCAATGCGATGGCATTGTTTCTCAACCTGCCGCCCAAGGACATGCGCGACGAAGTGGTCACCAGGCTCTACGACGATGTTCTCTACACGCACAATACGCATGTAACCACCGGATTCATCGGGGTGAAATTCCTGATGCCGGTGCTGACCGCAAATGGGCAGAACGATCTTGCCTACGATCTTGCGGTACAGACGACATATCCGAGTTGGGGCTACATGATCTCGCGCGGTGCGACGACCCTATGGGAACTGTGGCAGGAGAAGTCCGGCCCCAGCATGAACTCGCACGATCACATCATGTTCGGAAGCGTGGGCGCGTGGTTCTACCAGGCGCTGGCGGGCATCAACCAGGGGACTGACGGAGTGGGCTACCGCCACATCCGCATCGAGCCGCACGCAGCCCACGGCCTCCAGTGGGCCAGCGGGACTGTCAAGACCATCCGCGGCACGGTAGAGTCGTCGTGGGCGCACGATGCCAACGGCGTGACTCTGCGTGTGCGGATTCCTGCGGGCGCCGACGCGCGCGTGATGGTGCCCCGGCCCGATCAACTCAGCGGCGTCACGGTGGAAGAGAACGGCCGCAGGGTGTGGGAAAACGGCACGTACGTGCCCGGCGATCCGGGTATCGCCGGCGCGGTAAGCGAGGACAACGATATTGCCTTCGATGTAGGCTCCGGCGACTACACGTTCACGCTGCGCGGACAGTAGCTGGACCTTGGAAATCCGGTTCCATAACGCCGTCATCCTGAGGCGAAGTTGATCGCGCGTAGCGCGATCAACGTAGTCGAAGGATCTGCGGTTCGGGAAATCCCCGCGTGCGACGAACTTCGGGAAACGCCCCATCAATTCCGCGGCAACGCTTCCCGATCCTTCGTATTCATGAACCCGCGTCCGCCGCCCTGCGACCGCAGGTTGGGATCCGCAACCGGCGGGCGCTCCTGTTCCCCGCTGAACCCGCGCGCGAGTCTCGGATTCGGCTTGAATTTCGGTGGTCCTCCATAAAACTGGCGTGCATGGCTCAGCACCATCCCGGCGCGCCCGTGCATGGGCTTCACGATCCCCCGCAGGTGCACATCCATGTCGCGATACTTGCGCAGCTCGCCCACTTCGTCGCGGTCTTCCCAGTAACTGACGATCGTAAACCGGCAGCGCTCATCCGGCGTCTCCGGCGCGCACACGTCGAGGAAACGGGTGCCGTCGGGGAGCTGCACCACGTCGTAAACGTGCGCCGAGATGCACACATCCTTGTTGAGATGCTTCGAGGCTTCGTCGGCTGTCACGCACGGCTTGGAGCCGGCAGCGTAAGCGGGAATGGCGGCTGCGGCCCAGGCGAAAAGTAAGATTCCCCGCGAAGAGCGCAGGTGCATCGAACAGGCCTTTCCGGGGAATTGCTTATGAGAATAGTGCTCGCCGGGACCAAATGGAAGTGACGAGCTTCACGCACCTCGAAGTCGTGACTGTGCAGATTGGGGAAGCTCTTGCGATCCGGTCTGTATCAGGGCACGACTTCAGTCGTGCCGCAAATGCCTAAAAATTTGGCGGCTTTAGCCCCTGAGGGATGCTTTGCGCTGTTCTACAGCCCGTCAGGCCCCGAGTGCTCGGAATCGATTGTGAGCATCAGGTTGACGTTGACCGGCTTGCAGGAGCGAATGTCGACGATCTGGGCCTGGGGAACGAACCCGGAGGCAGAAACAAACAAGTCGTACATGCCCGAGCGCAAGTTGATTTTCACCTGGCCCGTCTTGTCGGGAGTTAACTGCTGGTTGCTTCCGTGTTCGCCGTGAACAAACACAAACGCCTTGGGAAGATCGGTGCCATCCTCATCGGTGATATGCACGTGCAGGGAACACCCCGAGTGGTTCGATGGGGGCTGCGCGGTCACCGTCAAAGCGGCACCCAGCAGGCCGGCGCCGATCACACCGCCCTTTCGGAGCACCTCTTTCGTGCCGGAAATGGGGCGCTTCAATGTGCGCCCACCAGCTCTTCGCTCTTCGCCTTGGTTCCGTAATGGCTCTCGACGTACTTGTCGAGGATCTGCTTGAACTCGGCCACGATGGTATCGCCGCGCAAGGTCGTGTAGAGCTTGCCATCTACGTAAACCGGCGCCTTGGGCTCCTCGAATGTTCCCGGCAGGCTGATGCCGAGGTTGGCGTGCTTCGATTCGCCGGGGCCGTTCACCACGCAGCCCATCACCGCCAGCTTCAGTTCCTCCACGCCCGGATACTTCCTGCGCCACTCCGGCATCGACGTGCGCAGATAACCCTGGATCTGCTCGGCCAGCTCCTGGAAATAGGTGCTTGTGGTGCGCCCGCATCCCGGGCAACTCGTCACCTGCGGCATGAAGCTGCGAATGCCCAGCGACTGCAGGATTTGTTGCGCGGCCAATACTTCTTCTGTCCGGTCGCCGCCGGGCTTTGGCGTGAGGCTTACGCGGATCGTATCGCCAATGCCCGCAAGCAGCAGCGGAGCCAGGCCCGCAGTCGAGGCGATCAGTCCCTTCGCGCCCATCCCCGCTTCGGTCAGCCCCAGGTGCAGCGCATATTCGCAGCGCGCGGCCAGGTTCGTATACACATCGATCAGGTCGCGCACTCCGGAGACCTTCGCGGAGAGAATGATCTGGTCGGCCCGCAGCCCGTAGCGCTCCGCGGCCTTCGCTGAGTCCAGCGCGCTTACCACCATGGCTTCCATCATCACTTCACGCGCCGGCAGGGGTTCAGCCTTCTTGTTGTTCTCATCCATCATGCGGGTCAGTAAAGCTTGATCAAGTGACCCCCAGTTCACGCCGATCCTCACCGGCTTCTGGTTCTCGACCGCGCATTCCACCATGGTGCGGAAGTTGTCGTCGTCCTTGCGCCCGATGGACACGTTGCCCGGGTTGATGCGGTACTTGGCCAGCGCCTTTGCCGTGGCCGGAAATTTCTTCAGCAGCAGGTGGCCGTTGTAGTGGAAGTCGCCCACGATCGGTACGCGGATGCCGCGCTTGTCCAGGCCCTCGACGATGCCCGGAACGGCCGCGGCCGCTTCCTCGTTGTTCACCGTCACCCGCACGATCTCGGAGCCGGCCAGGGCCAGCGCCTCCACCTGGTCGATGGTCGATGCCGCATCGGCCGTGTCGGTATTGGTCATCGATTGCACGACGACCGGGACTTCCCAGCCCACCCGGACAGGTCCGATCCTGACCGTGGGCGTCTTTCTGCGCTGAATTTCAGGCATATGGACCTCGTATCCAGTCTACTAGAGCCTGTTTCCTGATCCGTTTTAGAAAAGCCGGCCTTGGCGGTCAATAGGCCTGATTTGAATTGGCTGAATTCAAATGAGTTACCGGCCATCTTCGTTGCAGAAAAATAGGGACTCCGGGAGCAGAATGAATCTGAATCACCGGAGCACACCCGTGGAATCTGATTTGAAATCGAGATGCCTTCGCTGCCGTTTGTGGCAACTTCTCGTCTCTTAAACCAAACGCAGTCAACAAGATCGACCAGGAAACACCTGTTTTTCGATCCCCCTCTCCCCCCCGCTGTCTCGCTGTACGTATGCTTTAAAAGCTTTATTCTTATTGACTTGCCATGGAAGCCACTGTACAGCCACACAGCGGCTGTGTCAGCCCGGTAAAGAGCCCTGAGCACACTGGGCCGCCCGGAACAAAACAAACTGGGTGCCCTGTCCTGGCTTCGCCAGCGCGGGGATCATCCGTCGAGGTCGGAGAACCCGATCAACCACTAAAGTGAATTCTCCGTCCGGTATGATCAGGATATGCAGGCAGCGAACGAAGCATCGCCCCGGCAGTCTCCCTTCCGAACCTACGACCTGCGGCTGGAGCCGATTGCCGCCAGGGTGATGGCGCGGCAGAGGCTGGATTTCGACGACGGCCTGGCTCTGTACGCCTCGCGCGATGTTCTGGCGGTGGGCTGGCTGGCCAACCACGTGCGCGAACGGATGCACGGGGACGTGACCTACTTCAACGTCAATCGCCACATCAACCCCACCAATGTATGCGTGGCGGCCTGCAAGCTGTGCGCATTCGGGCGCAAAAAGGGCGACCCGGCCGGCTACACGATGGCGTTGGAGGAAGCCTGGCAGACGGCGGCTTCAGGCTATTCCGAGGCGGTCACTGAGTTCCACATCGTCGGCGGACTGCATCCGGATCTTCCGCTCGAGTATTTCCTCGACCTGATCTCCGGGCTCAAACAAAGATTCCCCAAGGTGCACATCAAAGCCTTCACCATGGTGGAGATCGCCTTCCTGGCGCGTCGCGCCAAACTGAGCATCGTGGAGACGCTGATCAAGTTGCGCGATGCGGGCGTGGACTCCATGCCGGGCGGCGGCGCGGAGATCTTCGCCCCGCGGGTGCGCTCCATCATCTGCGACCACAAGATCGACGGCGACGAGTGGCTCGAGACTGCCCGCCTGGCGCACAAACTTGGCTTCAAGTCGAATGCCACCATGCTCTACGGCCACATCGAGAACGATGAAGACCGCGTCGATCACCTGTTGAAACTGCGCGCCCTGCAGGACGAGACGGGCGGCTTCCAGACCTTCATCCCTCTCGCCTTCCATCCCGAAAACACGCCGCTCGATCATCTGCCTGTAACCACGGGCCTGACGGACATCCGGCAAATCGCGGTCGGCCGCCTGCTTCTCGACAACTTCGCGCACATCAAGGCCTACTGGCAGATGCTGACGCCGAAGATCGCGCAGATCGCGCTGCGCTTCGGCGCCGATGATCTCGATGGCACAGTCATTGAAGAGAAGATCTACCACGATGCGGGCGCCACCACGCCGCAGGGCATGACGCGCAAGGAACTTTGTCGCCTCATCACCGAGGCCGGCCGCATCCCCGTGGAGCGCGACACTTTGTATCACGCCGTCACGCGCACCGAGGACAGCTTCACGGTTGCGGTTTGAGCGGCTGCAAAAAGGAATCGTTCGATGGTCTCCTTCGGTCCGGCCGCGCTCATTGGCCTGTGCATCGGATTCATGTGGGGCATTGGCTGCTCGCTCGCCATTCTCTATTCCATCTATCTCGGCGGCTACCGCAAGGGCGTGGAAGACTCGCTCGCGGAGCAGAAGTCGCAACGCTATCACGATGCCCTGAAGCGCATCCGCGAACGCGAGGCAAAGCGCCAGTCTTCCTGAGTTTTCTGAAGCGGCCCGCCGAATCTGCCGCTACAACTGCGTCAGAATCGCGCGCCCCAGGGCGCCGGTGAGGGCGTCCTGCATGTCGAGCGCAGTGTCGTAGGCAATGCCGCTGAGATTGCGCAGGTGATCCGCGAACTCCCAGGCGAGATCGCGAGCGCGGCAGATGTTCCAATACGCAAGGATGCGGCCGATCTTGCTGGTGTCCTGCGCCAGATAGCCCAACGCATCCGAAGCCAGCATGGTGAGCACCGGCGGCATCAGGTTGTTCAGAAGCTGATTGACTGATTCGTAGTCGCGATGTTCAGGTCCATCCGGCGCCGGCACCACATTCAGGTCCGCGTCAGTCTTTAGCAGCGCCAGCGCGAGATCGTGATTGATGTGGGCGTTCATTCCCGCCAGCGCGAACTGGATGCGATCGATTCCAGGCTTGAACCGTGCTTCAAAGAACGCGCTCCACGAAGACGGTATGTTCCGCCCCTCGAGAAAATCGGCCAGCGCCTTGAAGTAGACTCCCGCGAATACAACGTCAAGATGATCGAGCCACGCCGGGCTTTGCCACGCTCCTCCCGGCGGTTTCGCGTTCACGTCGTCAGTCACCATCAGGTAGAGACGGTTGAACCACTTGAGCCCATCGTCTTCCGGAAGAAGCGCGTCGATGGACTGCATGGTGGCAATGACGTCGGCGATGGTCGTGATGTTCGCGCTGGACACGTTCTCCAAAAGCGCCTGGTCTGAGGTGCCTGATGGAAGCGTAGACATGGAGCCCCCGGTCGGTTGAAACATTCATGCTGCAGGTTGCTGACGAAACACCTACTGCCGAACCACCGCGCCATCCTTCATTACGAAGCTCACCCGCTCCACCGCCGAGATATCGTCGAGCGGATTGCCGCGCACGGCGATGATATCTGCGAAGAAGCCGGGCTTCAGTTGGCCGATCTGGCCTTCCCAGCCAAGCAGCTTTGCGCCGTTGATCATATCGGCTTGCAGCACCGCGAGCGGTTTCATGCCGTACTGCACCATTAGCTCCAGTTCGCGCGCCTGCGTGCCATGGGGGAACGGGCCAACGTCTGAGCCCACCGCGAACTGCACACCCGCCGCCACCTGCTTCTTGAATTCGCTGATCTTGTATTCGAGCAGCGCGGCCTCGCCGGCGGCCTGGTCCTGCGATTCGCGATGCCTCGAGAAGTACTCGAAGATGGTGAAGGTGGGCACGGAGAAAATGCCTTTTTCCTTCATCAGGCGCATGGTCTCGTCGCTCAACTGCGTAGCGTGGTCGATCGATGCCACGCCGGCCTGCGCAGCGTACAGAGTGCCGGGCTCGCCCATCGCATGCACGGCGACGGAAGTGCCGAGACGATGTGCCTCGTCGACCGCGGCGGCGAGTTGTTCGGCGGTGTACTGGTAGGGAGTGTGCAATTCGCCCCCGGCCTTTTCAGTCTGGACGAGCGTGTCGTGACCTGTCTCGTAGATCTTCGCAAAATCGGAGCCTTCTTTGTGCTGCTCGCGCATGACCTCGACAAGCTGCTCGGCCGAGTTCGCGTAGTCCGCATTCGACAGCACGCGCTGCGCGGGGTTGTACCTGTTGGCGTCTTCATGGCCGCCGAGGATATCGATGGCGTTGCCGCTGATGCGCAGGCGCGGACCGGGAATGATTCCCTGGTTGATCGCGTCACGGATCGCCGTATCAGCCGAACCAGCCCCTTCAGTGCCCATGTCGCGCTCCGCCGTGAAGCCCGCCATTAGGTCGGCCTTCGCAGCCTGTTCAGCCAGGATCACACGCCACGGCACAGACTCTTCCACCGTCTGCAGATCTTCGGCGCCGGGATGCAGAAAGAGATGAATATGCGCATCGATCATGCCCGGCATCAGGGTCGTATCGCCGAGATCGATCGTCTTCGACCCGGCCGGGTGCTGCACGGATTTGCCCACCTCGCGGATGCGCCGCCCTTCAACCAGGATCTCGCCGGGCTGAAGCACGTCCCCGCTGTCAACTTCCAGCAGCCGCGCAGCGTGAAGCACGATGGGAGCGGATGGCTGCTGCTGCGATTGGGCAAGACCCGGGGCAAGGACGAGAAACAGGCAGGCTGACAGGAGAGGCACCGGCACAGGGAGTCTGTTAGGCATGGCTAGACTATAGCAATTCAGGTCACGGGCACAGAGCAGCGCGGGTTCGGTTCAGGTGATTCGTGAAATCCTGCAAGCCTCTGCGCGGTCTTACGATGTTCCCTTGAAATCCCACATGCCGGGCGGGTGCCGTCCTCTTACGGCTCCTCGAATAATGCCATGGACTTCCGGCGGACTACACCAGGTGCAGCTCCTCCGGCCCCGCTCCGGATGACACACCGGTTGGACTTTCTTTCGCTCAGTACGCGCCGATCCCCGTAACGCTGTGGCCAATGATCAGCGAGTGGATGTCGTGCGTGCCTTCGTAGGTCTTCACAGATTCGAGGTTCATCATGTGGCGCATGATGGGATAGTCTTCCGTGATTCCGTTGGCGCCAAGGATGTCGCGCGACATGCGCGCGCACTCCAGGGCCATCCAAACGTTGTTGCGCTTGGCCATGGAGATATGTTCGTGCCCCACCTTGCCGGCGTCCTTCAGCCTGCCGACGTGCAGCGACAGCAACTGCGCCTTGGAGATCTCGCTGATCATCCACACCAGCTTGTCCTGGATGAGCTGATGGCTGGCGATTGGCTCGTTGCGGAATTGCTTCCTGGTCTTGGCGTATTGCAGCGCCGTGTCGTAGCACGACATCGCCGCGCCGATCGCCCCCCAGCTGATGCCGTAGCGCGCCTGGTTGAGGCACATCAGAGCGCTCTTCAGGCCGCCTGATTTGGGCAGCAGGTTGCGTGCCGGTACGCGCACGTCCTGGAGCGAGAGACCGCTCGTTACCGAAGCGCGCAGCGACCACTTGCCGTGCACATCGTAGGCGCGGAATCCCGGGCGGTCGGTCTCGACCAGAAAGCCCCGCACGCGGCCTTCCTCGTTATCCACCTTTGCCCAGACCACGGCAACGTCCGAAATGGTGCCGGACGTGATCCACATCTTCTCGCCGTTGAGGATGTACTCGTCGCCCGATTTTCGTGCGGTGGTCGTCATGCCGCCAGGGTTCGATCCGAAGCCGGGCTCGGTCAGGCCAAAGCAGCCTAGCTTCTCGCCGGTCGCCAGCGCGGGCAGCCACGTGTTCTTCTGCTCGTCAGACCCGAAGGTGTAAATGGGATACATCACCAGCGCCGATTGCACGCTGACAAAGCTGCGGAACCCGGAGTCGCCGCGCTCCAGCTCCTGCATCACCAGTCCGTATTCGACGTTGGACATCCCCGCGCAGCCGTAACCCTCGAGATTGGCGCCAAAGAAGCCCAACTCGCCCATCACCGGCACCAGCTCGCGCGGAAAGCGCTCAGTGCGGAAGCATTCCTCGATGATGGGAATCAGGTTGTCCTCGACAAAATCGCGCGCCGTGCGCCGGACGAGGAGCTCGTCCTCGCTGAAATAGGAATCAAGATGAAGAAAGTCGACGCCCTGGAATTTGAAACCCATGTTCACCGTCCGTTCCGGGGAAGCTTCCAGAAGGCTAGCAGATGCGGGCGAATCGCGAACAGGGTGGATGCGCGGGTGGACGGCTTTCGAGCCCCGGATTCAGGAGGCCTTCGGGCGCGGCAGGGGATGGAGAGGAGTGGGAAAAGGGATGACGCGGCAGGGGCGGCCTTGCAGGCGCAGATACAGCGTCTGTTCGGTGATTGCGCCCACCATGCAGAGAAGGGTTGAAAGCGCGGGAATAGATAGCAGGATCAACAGGCTCATCACGTGCGCCCCATCTTGATGACACAGCTTTGTACCCATGTCAGCGGCAATGGCAAAATTCTCTGATTTCTTCATCGTCCGCCTGGCTCCCCGGCTTTATGCCAATTCTTGATGTTCGCGTTGACTTTAGTGCATTGGCTTCGGTGTGTAGCGGCTCAGAAATTGCGATTGGGCCTTGCCCTGGGCTTCGAGCGAGAACCGTAGACGCGGAGGACGCCGCACCGGGATGCGAACTTGATGTCTCCGGCATTGCCGCCATCCTCACTCTCAACCGAATGCGAATCTCGAATCAAAAATAAGGCGTGACCGGTTGGAGAAGTTTGTTCTTGGGCAATTCGGGCTCACTTTCAGGTCCAGAATTCCCCGCATCCATTCGCTGCCATTCGACCGTGACTATTCCAGGAATTCCTTCACGAAGGGATCATCGCAATGCACCAGGTCGTGCAGCGACCCGTCAAAGATCAGCCGCCCCTCATTGAGCATCAGGAACGTGGTATTGGGGTCGGTCTCTCCTTTGGGAAGCGGAACCATGCACTTGCACTCGGGATCGAAGCGGTGGCTGCACATGGTAAACGCGTCTTGCAGTCGATGAGTCACCAGAAGAGCCGGTGTCTTGTAGAAGTCGCGTTCCTTGACGATGAGCTCGATGATGGTGGTGGAGGTGATGGGGTCCAGGCCTCCGGTAGGCGAGTCGTAAAACAGCAGCTCCGGCTGGCCGATCAGGGCGCGGGCGATTGCCACCCTTCGCCGCATCCCGCCCGAGAGCGAACCGGGATACAGGTCAAACGTCTGCTCCAGCTCGACGAACCGCAGCGCCTCGCGCACGCGCGCATCGATTTCCGCGTCGGGCACGCGCTCCTGGATCAACTGGTATGCGACATTGTCCCGCACCGTGAGCGAGTCGAACAGGGCGCCTTCCTGGAACACCATCCCCGTGCGCATTCGCATCGGGAAGAGCTGCTGCTCGGGAACCTTGACGATGCTTTCCCCGAACAGGAAGATATTGCCGCTATCCGGGCAGTGCAGGCCATTCGCCAGCTTGAGGAGCACGCTTTTGCCCACTCCGGCGGGGCCGAGCAGAATGCGCGTCTCGTGGGGGCCCACCGAAAAGCTGATGTTGTCCAGCACAGGCGGCCCGTCGAACGAGATGGTCACATTCTGAAACACCAGAACAGGATCGTGGCTTTCCAGAGGCGTCGGAACCGCGGTGACAGTATGGCTCATCGGCTGAACATCGCCACCATGATCTGGCTGAGGAGGAAGTCAACGAAGATGATCAGCACCGAAGAGGTGACCACGGCCTGAATGGTGGAGCGCCCCACGCCCTGCGTGCCTCCTGTGGTTCTCAGCCCGTAGAAGCATCCGATGCTGGCAATGATGAAGCCTGAAACCAGCGGCTTGACCAGGCCCTGGAAGATATCCTGGAACTGGAGGAATTGATAAGCCTGGTGAAAGTACTGCGTTCCGTTCTGGCCATTGATGTAGATCGTGACAACGGCGCCGCCCATCGTGCCCAATGCGTCCGACAGGATCGTCAGGAAAAAGAGCATGATCACGGTCGCCGCCACTCGCGGGGTGACCAGCTTGCGCATGGGATCGACCCCCAGGGCGCGCATGGCATCGATCTGCTCGGTGACCACCATGGAGCCGAGTTCGCTGGCCATCGACGACGCATTCCGGCCGGACACCATGATCCCGGTCAGCACCGGGCCCAGTTCGCGGATCATACTCAGGCTCACGAATCGGCCGGTGACCGCTGTGGCGCCAAACTGCGCCAGCGTAGCCGCGGACTGAACCGCGAGCACCGCACCCGTGAAGAATCCGGCGAGCACGACGATGAGAAACGAACCCACGCCGATGATGTCGGCCTGCAAGAGGAAATCTGTCCAATAGATCGGCGGACTGAATAGATTCGCCACCGAGCCGTACGCGAACCTGGAATAGTCCTGAACCGTCAGCACGAGGCTCTTGGCTGCCCTGTCGATCGTCTCAAACGGCATCGGATGCTGACTAGTCCTCTCGAATCAACACTGTGCTGCTGTCGACAGGATAGCGCATGCGGTTGAGATGCGACTTACAGGCTCGTCCCCCGGTGTACCGCAAGCCACATCCAGGCAAAAATTACCGTGCGGCGGAGGAGGAATTTCACTCTGCGAGACCGGCGCGCTGCGCCCGGCGGCGTGTTTTCAGCATCTTATTAACTGGCGCGTCACGTGCTTTGCCGATTCGTACGGTCACGTGTGTTCATTGGATGAAAGGAGGTGGGATGCGTTCTTTTCGCACACGGTTGATTCTTGCGCTGATCGCAGGCATCACCCTCGTGTCCCTCGCCTCAACTTACTTCGAAGTGCTTGCGCACAAACATTTGATGCGCCGGGAACTTGCGCGCCACACCATTGCCATTGGCAATCGTCTTCAGGCCGGGATCGAACATGCCCTTGCCGCCGGAAGTGCTCCCGAGATTGCCGCGCCTGCTGCGGATCTCCGCAACGAGGAAAATGCTTTCGGCCTCGCGGTCTACGACGCGCGCGGCGCCCTCGTTGTCGAGGACGGCCCGCAAGACATTTTCGGTTCCCTTCCGTCCGGCCCGGTGAAGCAGGCCATCAGGACGGGAATGAACTCCGGCACATTCGGGCGCACCGGCGACGTGCAGTGGCTCGACCAGGCCATTCCGCTTCACGTCAACGGTCAGCCGGCCGGCGCGCTGGTCATTCTGGAGGACGCCGGGTACATCAGTTCCGAAGCCGCCGGCGTGTGGCGGCAGAGCTTCTGGCGCACTGCGGCCTTCGTGGTGCTGATCGTCGCCGTGACTTTCCTGATGGTGCGCTGGTTCCTGATGCGCCCCATCGTCCGCCTTGCCGAGCGCCTGCGCCGCCTGCGGATGGGTCATGAGGATGACGACACCGAAGTCAATCCCGCAGACCTGAGCTTGTTTTCGCCGCTGGCGCGGGAAGTGGCCACCATCACCGAGAGCCTGATGGAAGCGCGCGCCGCGGCCGCGGCCGAAGCCCGCCTCCGCGAAGCCGGCGAGAACCTGTGGACTGCCGAGCGTCTGGCGGTGCACGTACGAGAGAAACTGGGCTCCAGCCGCATCTTCGTTGTTTCGAACCGCGAGCCTTACGTCCACGTCAAGAAGGGCAAGGAGACGGTCTGTGTCACCCCGCCCAGCGGACTGGTGACCGCGATCGAGCCCATGCTTCTGGCCTGCGACGGCGTGTGGGTGGCGCATGGCAGCGGAAGCGAGGATGCCACGGTGGTGGATGAATTCGACCGCCTGAAGGTGCCGCCGCAGGATCCGCGCTACACGCTTCGCCGCGTGTGGCTGACCGCCGAAGAAGAATCGCGCTACTACGACGGCTTTGCCAACGAAGGTCTCTGGCCGCTTTGCCACATCGCTCACACCCGGCCCATCTTCCGCGCCTCCGATTGGGAGGCATACCAGGCCGTCAACCGCAAGTTTGCCGACGCGGTCATTCACGAGATGGAGGGAAGCGCCAATCCCATCGTCTTCGTGCAGGACTACCACTTTGCGCTGCTGCCCCGCATGGTCAAGCGGGCGCGGCCGGATGCGCGCGTGGCGATCTTCTGGCACATCCCCTGGCCCAACCCGGAGGCGTTCGGCATCTGCCCCTGGCAGGGGGAACTGCTCGAGGGCCTGCTGGGCGCCGACCTTATCGGCTTCCACATTCCGCTCCACTGCAACAACTTTCTCGACACTGTGGACCGGGTACTCGAGTCCCGCACCGACCGTGAGCACATGACCGCTCGCCGGCACGGGCACACTACCACCGTCCGTCCTTACCCGGTGAGCGTGGCGATCGATAACGTGACCTCCGAGCGTCCGCTCTGGGCCGCGAGCCGCAACGACTTGCTCAAGGAGTTCGGGGTGCGCGCGCAAAGCCTCATCCTCGGCGTCGATCGCCTCGATTACACCAAGGGCATAGTCGAGCGCCTAATGGCCTTCGAGCGGCTCCTCGAGGAGAGGACCTGGCATCGCGGGCGCGTAACAATGGTCCAGATTGCCGCGCCCAGCAGAACTCGCATCCCAAGTTATATTGACCTCAGCCGTCAGGTTGAAGAGATTGTGGAGCGCATCAACCAGCGCTTCCAGAACGGCAGTTGGCGGCCGGTAATCCTGGTGGAACGGCAAGCCAGCCACGAGGAGGTCACGCGGTGGTACCGGTCCGCCGATGTCTGCCTCGTTACCTCTCTGCATGACGGAATGAATCTCGTAGCCAAGGAGTACCTGGCGGCACGCGACGATGACGACGGCGTGCTCATCCTGAGCAAGTTCACCGGGGCCGCTGTTGAATTACGCGATGCTTTGATCGTCAACCCCTACGACATCGACGGAGTTGCCGACGCCATCAACCGCGCCCTGGAGATGGGCTACGGTGAACGGCGCATGCGCATGCAGCGGATGCGGAGGCACGTGATGGAGCGCAACGTTTATCGCTGGGCGGCCAGTGTGCTGGGTGACCTGCGCGAATTGCGCCTCGAGAACGCTGATCTCACAAATGTGGTCCGCGCGGAGCCAGTGGTGGCCCTCCGGGCCGAGGGGGCCCATCGAAAAAGGGCATGAGAGCGAGAAGAAGGTGACCGGCGAGACGATCAAGAAGCTCGAAGATTTCTTCCATACCTTTTCCAACGGACACCAGCCGCTTTTGTTAGTGGATTACGACGGAACCTTGGCGCCGTTCCGCGTGGATCGGTTCAAGGCGCGCCCATGGACAGGCGTGCCCGAGGCGCTCGGCCGCATCCAGCGCCAGGGACGGACGCGCATGGTGGTTATTACCGGCCGGCCCGCCAGGGAGATAGGGCCTCTGCTGCGCGGGTATCCGCCGGTGATCGATCCGATGCTGGAGGTATGGGGCCTGCACGGGGCCGAGCGCCTGCATCCCGATGGGCACCGCGAACTGGAACAGGCGCCCCCGGAAACGCAGCGCAAGCTCGACGAGCTGCGCGAGCACCTGCGGCACAACAACCTTGGCGGGCAGTTCGAAGACAAGCCAAACGCGGCCGTGATGCACTGGCGGGGAGCTTCGCCGCGTACCGCCAGGTTCATCGAGATGCGCACGCGCGAGCTGTTTGAGCCGCTGGCCAGGCTGCCGGGCCTGACCCTGCTTCCCTTCGAGAGCGGACTGGAACTGCGCGTGGGCCGCGACAAGGGCGGCGCGGTCAGCGCGTTGATATCTGAAATGGAGCCAGGCACTCCGGTGGCGTTTGTCGGTGACGATATAACCGACGAGATGGGATTCCAGGCCGTGAACCAGGCGCAAGGCCCGCATCTCAGCGTGCTGATGCGTCCCGAGCTGCGCGAAACCGAAGCCGACATCTGGCTGCGACCGCCGACGGAGCTGCGCGGCTTCCTGAAGAGGTGGTATCGGACCATGGAAGCCGTGCATGGGAAAGCCGCCGGCGTGGCTTAGTGCGCGGGGCTCCAAATCCGGCGGAATGCAAAGTGAATGGCAAACGAAAGAACACGAGAGTTGGCGCACTGCTTGACTCAGAAGTCAATAGCGCCGCAAGCCTTCTTAAGTTCGTAAGAGTCGCGCCATTCCTTTTGCTGACTACAGATTGACATAATTTCTAAGGCTCGCTGGCTTTTTGCGTAAAGAAGCCCTCGCCCTTCATTTCCGGACAGATGTTTCCGAACGTCGATGGAAGTTCCCTCTGCTTCGTTGAATCCCAGCACTTTCTCTGCCCATTTTGCAGCAATTCTGTCCTCCCACGCGAGATATATCTCCGCTTGTGCAGCCCACATAAGCGGACTATCTTTGACAAACAAGGAAGAGCAGGCGACGCTCGTAATAGCAGCGTAGAAATCTCCTTTCTGAGCTAGTTTTACGCCGATCTCGTTAAACATGAGGGACGCTTCCCATCGAGAGGGCCTCGAATTGTTGCGTGCCAAGACGGGCCAATCGCGATTGAAGTTCGCTGCGAGCGATGGGTACTGGCCAAGAAATGAATATAGGGCCTCTTGGTTCATCTTGGTATCCAGTAGAGTGGCGGCGTTGGTTGCAGGTTCAGATTTGCCTCTGTTCAGAAACTCTTGGTTGATTGCATCAAAATTGTCTAGGCTCTTTGTTTCCCTTTCCTTGATGCGCCGATCCAACCGCATTCGGTGCAGTAAACGCCCAATTACGATTGAAACCGTCGCGAGTCGCATGGAATGAGTGGGGGAAAAGATTAGTCAAAGTTGAGACCAATAAGAGTCAATGAAGGGGCGAGGTGGCTCGCCTCTTTTTCCCCCACCACGACGACAATCGTGCGCATCACCAAGGGTTTAGGTCAGTTCAAACCCCCTAGCGCGTTCGCTTCAGCGTCCGGTCCCAGCGTGTCTCGCCGAAGAAATACACCACCACGTGGCCGAGCCAGGCGACCTTGCTGACGATGCCTATTTCCTCGTACTGGTGCTCGGGGGTCTTGAACGACCAGTAATTGAATAACGGGCGGCCCACTACATTCTCGCGGGGCACGAATCCCCAGTAGCGCGAATCGAGGCTGTCATGGCGATGGTCGCCCATCATGAAAAACTTGCCGGGCGGGACAACCAGGTCGCCGTCAATCACGTGATTCGGAAAATCGACCGCCCAGGTCTCGGTGGCGC
>Ga0335077_10002622_pt1 | contig 21531 bp, 16 predicted proteins | sample Lox_Sample_31_FD_207151 | JGI IMG/M metagenome (GOLD analysis project Ga0335077, IMG submission 207151) | Soil microbial communities from Loxahatchee National Wildlife Refuge, Florida, United States - Lox_Sample_3.1 | ecosystem: Environmental > Terrestrial > Soil > Wetlands | place: USA...
CGGGGTGGCGTTCCACCTCGGCACGCACATTCATGCCCGGGCGCATGCGCAGCGCCTTGATGTAAGGCCGGCCAAAGTGGCGGCAGAATTCCGGCGGCTCGGCGCCGTGGAACTGCAACACATCCACCCCCCCCAGCTGCAACACCATCTCCACCTCCTCCATGCGCGGATCGACGAACAACCCCACGCGGGCAACGAACGGCGGCAATCCGGACACGACGGCCATCGCCTGCGGCAAAGTGACCGCCCGTGGGCTGCCGGCGTAAAACACGAGCCCGATGGCGTCCGCGCCCAGCGCCGCGGCCGTCCGTGCATCTTCGGCGCGCGTGATGCCGCAAAATTTGACCCTGACAGGCGACATGAGAGATGGCCGTTGATGGCGGAGGTTTGATTTTACTCCATCAAGTTAATACGGCCAGCGTTGGACTGGCGGCGCGGGCAGGCCGTATTTCTCCGGATAAAAGACGCCGGTGAGATACAGGCCTTCCGCGGAAGCGGTGACACCGGCACGCGTGCGATCCCGGCCGGCCAGCACTTCCGCCGACCACGAGGGTTCGGCGCGGCCCGAGCCGATGGCCATCAGCACGCCGGCGATGTTGCGCACCATGTGATGCAAAAAGGCATTGGCTTCGATTTCGATGTGGATGAGGTCCGCGTCCCGCCAAACCCGCAGTCGCCGCACTTCGCGCACTGCGTGACGGGCCTGGCACTCACTCGACCGGAATGCGGAGAAATCGTGCTCGCCGATCAACGCCGCGGCGCCGGCCTGCATGCGCTCCGCGTCCAGCTGCGCGGGATAGTACCAGCTGACCTTGCCGCAAAACGCCGCCGGTCGGGCGCTGCGATTGAGAATGACGTAACGGTACACGCGGCCCTGCGCCGAATAACGGGCATGAAAGTCATCCGGTGCACCGCATGCCCACACCGCGCTCGCGTCCCCGGGCAGTCCGCTGTTGGCACCCAGCACCCATGATCGGAAATCCCGTTCCGCCGGGGTGTCGAAATGGATTACCTGGCCGGTGGCGTGCACCCCGCTGTCGGTGCGCCCGGCGCAGAATACTTTAACGGGATGAGCGGCTATCCGCGCCAGGGCGGCTTCGACCACATCCTGCACTGTGCGGCCGTGCCCCAGGGTTTGCCAGCCGAGGAAATGGCGGCCATCGTACTCCAGGCCCATCGCTATGCGCATGAGGCGACACTGTCGGAATCAGATGACTCGTTAGCCACGGAACCGCAGTGCGGGGATGCACTGTCATTTTCAATGTCTGAATGGACATATTGAGAATGCAGGAAACTGAAAATCACGTTTTTCAGTTTCCGCGCTCTGAGAAGTCCAGGATGGACTTGTTCAGAGCCCACCCCAAAAGGATCAGATGGTCTGCAACAACCGCTGGGCCTCGGCCTTCTGTGTGGCGTTGCCCTCGGAGACCACCTCGTTCAAGATGGTGCGTGCGCCGGCGCTGTCGCCCAGTTCGATATAGGCCTTGGCGAGGCTCAACTTCGTATCGACTTCAGCCACCGCCGTTTGCGCGTCCACCGGAGCACTGCGCGGCATGACCACAGTTTGTTCGTTGCCCACATCGGCCTGGGTCCGGGCCTTGGCCAGGGCGTCGTGTGCAATCTCCTGCGTCGAGTCAAAATCAACGCCCTTCTCTTCCGCGGGCGCTTCCAGCGAGAGATCCAGGGCCGGCAAGACCGTTGCACTGGTACCCTCCGGTTTCATCCCCGCCACGGTTTCTTCCATGGATTTGGTCAGGTCGTCCAGTGACGAACCCTCGCCTTCCAGCGACAGGTCGAGATCCAGACCGTCGCCGCCGCCCGCGTCGAGTGACAGTCCTCTGGTGGTGGTGGCGGCGGTCGCGGGCGCCGACTCCGGCGTAGCGCCTCCGCCGCTGACATCCAGGGTCAACTCTCCGGCCGATTCGGCCAAATCTTCCAGTGACAACGAGGTGTCTTCCTTGCCGCTGTCGCTCAATTCCAGACTTAAACCACCATCATCGGGCGTGCCGGCGGCCGCAGTGCCCAGATCGAATTCCAGACTGTTGTCATCGCCCGCTGGCGCCTTGACTTCTATTTCATCCGGTTCGGCAGCCGGTGCCCCGCCACCAATGTCAAATTCCAGGACGTGGTCGTCCTCCTTGGGCGTTTCCCTGGACGTTTCCTTGGACATGCTGACATTGAGCAGGTCTTCCATCCCGGCGGGCTCTTCGCTCAAGGTATGACTCATTCCGGATTTGGTCACATCGAGCAAATCATCCATGCCCGCCGGCGTTGCGCCGAGCGTCTGGCCCATTCCGGACTTGGTCACATCCAGCAGGTCCTCCCCCGCCGGCGGCGCCCCGCCGAGACTCTTGTCGACGGTCGAGGATAAATCCGGAGACAGGGCCGCGGGGGACTCAACACCGCCGCCGCTCAAGTCCAAAACCCCGGTGCTGTCGGCCGCGGTGAGGCTCAACGCGTCCTCGGGTGTCATCTGGGCAGCGGTCAGATCCAGTACCGCGTTCTCGGCCGTCGTGGTGGCGCCCGTGCTGCCGCCCACGCCCAAATCGATATCGATCCCGGCCTCGCCGGCTTTCGGGGCGGCGGCCGGCACGGCGCCCGGCGCCATCATGACGGTGTCGCTGAGCGCGCCCGTTTCGCCGACGCTGGCGCCCGTGATATCAACAAACTGCCGTGCTCCACCGGCGGGTATCGCGGCCTCGGCACCACCGGCGGCAAACAATTCTCGATCCGGCGACATCTCCCGCCACATGGCGAGCGCGCTGTCCCATAGCGGACCGCCTTCCCCCACGGCGTTTTTCAGGGCGCGCGCGGCGTTTTCATAGCCCACCTTGTTGGAGGCGGCGTAATACACTTCCAGCAACCGCAACTTGTACTTGTGTTCGTTGGGATATTTGGCGATGGCGGCCTTGACAACCTTTTCCGCCTCGTCAAACCGTTCGTAGGCCAGATAGACGTTCACTTCGGAAAGCGGATCTTCCTCAGCTGCGGGCGGCGCGCCGGCGGTTCCCGGAGGCAGCGCGATCTGGGTCTTGTCCGCCGCTTCCTCGTCGGGCGCACCGCCGGGTATCTCCGTCTGATCGGCACGATCACGGGTGATATCCTGGCCGTAGTCGGTGGTCTCGCCAGCGGCCCGTATTGTTTCATCAGTGTCGGAAACCGCGCGTTCCACCCTCCGTGCCGCCGGACGCGTGCCCGTACTCCGGGCCCGCCGTGCGATACCGCGGATCAACGCAACCAGCACTGCCAGCGCCAGCATCACCCCGCCCAGCAGGGCCGGCAAACCGCCGGGCACTGTGTCCACGACCGTCTTGGGGATGAGGCCTGAAAGACTGGAGGCAACGCCCTGGAGGCTGCCGGTTATCCCACCCAGCGCGTCACGAACATTGTCCCAGATACCGGAAAGCGTGGTTAGCGCTTCATCCATCCATGTGGGACCGCTGGGAACCCTGGCCTTCTTTTCTCCAGCGGGATGCGGTGGCCGTTTCTTCTTCTCCTTCGACGGTTCTGCAGCCGCCTCCTTCGATTCCGCCGGCGCTGCCTCGGTGGTCGGTTTTTGTTCCGGTTTCTGTTCCGCCTTCTGCTCGGCGGCGGCCGGCTGCTCAGCCGCGGGAGCAGGCGCAGCTGGTTTTTGTTCAGGTGCCGGCGCGACCGTTGCCGGCGGCGGCAGCTTCACTTCCTCGGCTGGCGCAGGAGCAGGAGGCGCCGGCGCGGGGGCCTGCGGTTGCGACAGCTTCGCCTGCAATTCAGCGAGCTGGTTGTCCTGCAAGGCAATGCGGCTCTTCAAGGTATCAACGAGTTGCTGCGATTCCACCAGTTGCGAGCGTAATTCTTCGTTTTCGCGTTCCTTGGAGGCCAGTTGTTCCTTGGTCAGCGCCATGGCTTCACCCGCCTGGGCCTCGCCACCCTCCTTGGCCGCCAGCAATTTCAGTTTGGCCTGGTCGCTCTCGCCGCCGGCTGCAGCGGTATTCTCGGGAGATTTTTCGGGGGCGGCGCCTTCCTTGCTTTCGGATGCCGGCGCGGCGGCCGTTTCAACGGCGGTCTGCGGCGGAAGTGTTTTGGCGCCGCCCTGCCGGTATTCCTGCCATAACTCGTGCTGCCGCTTGACCTCTGCCAGCGCGTCTTCCCGCGATACCGCGGTCAGGGCTTGATGATCCGGAACGGTCAGCTTGCTGATGTAACCGCGTTTGAGGAGATTGACATTGCCGTTGATGAACGCGTCGGGATTGGCCTTGAGCAGCGCCAGCATCATTTGCGCCATGCTGACTGATTCATCCGGCCGCAGGGCGGCGGCGGCCGACCATAAGGTCTCGGCGCCGGCAGCGGGGACTCCTGAAACTCCGCCACCGCCAGCCATCGCCATGCCCCCGATGTGACCGTGGGGGTAATAAATGGGCTGCTCTGTTGAACGCCAGCTTTCACCACCGCCGGCCGCGCCCGTCACAGCAGGGCCGCCGCTGGTGATGGTGGGTTGCGCAGCGCTCAGGCGCTGGGTGGGTACGTAGAGCGGCGGATCAAGCAGTACGGTGTACTCGCGGATCAGTCGACCCTTGGCCCAGTTGACCTCCACCAGAAAATTCAGGAAAGGTTCTGCAATGGGATCGTGCGTGCTGATGCGGATGTAGTCCGCCCCCTTGCCCGATTGTTTAATCTCGAACCGCAGCTGTGACAACACCGGGGCGCGATCAATGCCGGCACGCACGAATTGATCGTTACCGGCCAGGTGAACAGTCAGGCTGTCAATTTCATCCGCTGTGGCCTGCACGATGGGAATGCGCCCCTCGAAGGGCTGATTGAGCACGGAACGCGTTTCGACGTTGCCCAATCCCAGCGCCTGTGCCCCCCCGAAAGGGATCGCCAACAACGCGACCAAGCCGAGGATCTTCATCCTTCTCATCCGCTGATCCTTCAAATTCATTGAGAGTCTGTTACAACTGTCCGGCAAAACGGCACCTGCGCCCGCCGGCGATGTCCCCATTATGCCACAAAACCTGCGAATGGACTTTACAATTAGAGCTTAACTATAGCTCAGAAATGGTCTTTTACCAAGATTTCGGCTATCTGAATACTGTTCAGCGCCGCCCCCTTGCGTATGTTGTCGGAGACCACCCATAAGTCCAGACCCCGGGGGTGGGAGAGATCCTCGCGGATGCGCCCGACGTAAACCGGATCCTGGCCCGCGGCCTCGGTCACGGCGGTTGGATAGCCGCCGTCCTTGCGCTCGTCCATCACCACCACACCGGGTGCTTTTTGCAGCACAGCACGCGCTTGGGCGGCGGTCATCTTCTCCTTGGTTTCGATGTGCACGGCCTCGGAATGGCCGTAGAACACCGGCACTCGCACGGTGGTCGGGTTCACCTGTATGGCCTCGTCCTCCATGATCTTGCGCGTCTCCCAGATCATCTTCATTTCCTCCTTGGTATAGCCGTTGTCCATGAACACGTCGATGTGCGGCAGGCAGTTGAAGGCGATCTGGCGCGGATAGACGTTGCAATCGATGGGTTTGCCGTTGAGCAGCGCCGCCGTCTGCACCGCCAGCTCCTCAATGGCCTCCTTGCCGGTGCCGGAAACCGACTGATATGTAGCCACGTTGATCCGCTCGATGCCGACGGCGTCGTAAATGGGCTTCAATGCCACCACCATCTGGATGGTCGAGCAATTCGGATTGGCGATGATACCGCGGTTTTTGTACTGCGCCACGGCGTGCGGGTTGACCTCGGGCACCACCAGCGGCACGTCTTTCTCCTGCCGGAATTGCGAGGTGTTGTCGATGACGACGCAACCCGCCGCTGCGGCCCTGGGCGCGTACACTGCGGACACCGAGGCGCCCGGGGAAAACAAACCGATGTGCATGCCGGAGAAGTCGAAATCCTCCAGCGCTTCGACGGTCAGCTGCCGGCCATTGAATTCCACCTGCCTTCCCGCGGAGCGGCTGCTGGCCACGGCGTGCACCCTGCCGACCGGAAATTCGCGTTGTTCCAGGATCGACAGCATGACCTCGCCTACAGCACCGGTGGCGCCCACCACTGCGACATTGAATTTCCTGCTCATACGTTCATTTAACTTTCCAAATAAGATTAAAATTCGTGGCACACGCGGCACAGGGCAGTGCCGCCATTTTCAGCGGCGAGCCGCTGAAAATGAAGGGGGGTAAAAAAAACCACGCTTTTCTACTTCCCCTGGCCCTCGGCAGTCCAGGACGGACTGATTCGGGGCCCAACTACAACGCCGCGACGATGGCATCGCCCATCGCCTCGGTGCCTATTTTGGTCGTGCCCTTGGACCAGATATCGGCGGTACGCAGCCCCTGATCCAAAACCTTTGACACGGCCGTTTCGATCCTGTCCGCCAGCGCCGGCGCATCCAGCGAATACCGCAGGGCCATCGCCAGCGACAGCACGGTCGCCATCGGATTGGCAGCGTCCTGACCGGCGATGTCCGGCGCCGAGCCGTGGATCGGCTCATACAAACCCTTGCCGCCTTCGCCCAGCGACGCCGACGGCAGCATGCCGATCGATCCCGTCAGCATGGACGCCAGATCGGAGAGTATATCGCCGAACATGTTGGTCGTAACCAGCACGTCGAACTGCTTGGGATTGCGCACCAGTTGCATGGCGCAGTTGTCGACATACATGTGCGTCAACACAACGTCAGCGTAGTCGCGAGCCACTTCGTCCACGACGTTGCGCCACAATTCCGTGGCCTCCAGCACGTTGGCCTTGTCCACCGAACACACGCGCCGGCCGCGGCGCCGCGCCAGATCGAACGCCACCCTGGCGACGCGGCGGATTTCGGACTCGCGGTAGACCTCGGTGTTGTAGCCCTCGCGCTCGCCGTTTTCCAGCGTGCGCACGCCGCGCGGTTCACCGAAATAAATACCGCCGGTCAACTCGCGCACGATGAGCAGGTCGAGCCCCGCCACCACCTCCGGTTTGAGCGTGGAGGCGCTTGCGAGTTGCGGATAGAGCAGCGCCGGACGGAGATTTGCGTACAAACCCAGCCCCGATCGCAGGCGCAACAACCCCTTCTCCGGCCGCACCTTGATGTCGAGCGATTCCCACTTCGGCCCACCCACGGCGCCGAGCAGCACTGCATCCGTCGCCCGCGCCCTGGTCAACGTGGCTGCCGGCAGGGGATCGCCGGTTGCATCGATGGCGGCGCCGCCGATCAATGCCTCCTCGCACTCGAGATTCAGCCCGTTTTTGCCACGCAGGCGATCCACAACCTTCATGGCCTGCGCGACGATGGCCGGACCGATGCCGTCACCCGGCAATACCAGCATTTTCTTGCTCATAAGCCTATGAAATCTAAAATTTTAGTTTGAATTCCCGCCACCAAAGGGCGACAAGGATACCTGAAAGCCACTGTTGAACCTATAGGTGAGCCGGAAGGCATCGCCTATACTGGCCGCCTTTTCTAGCTCGCAAACCCCATTCCTCCGCGCCATGCACGACGCCTTATCGCGCCTTCAGCCCTACCCGTTTGAAAAACTGGCGCAGCTCAAGGCCGCCGTGCGTCCTGCGCCGAAATCCGCCATCGATCTCTCCATCGGCGAGCCGCAGCACGAGACACCGCCGTTTATTTTGCAGGCCATGACCCGGCATCTGCCAAAAATGGCGAAGTATCCGACCACGCGCGGCAGCGATGAACTGCGCACTGCTCTGGCCCGCTGGCTCAGGCAACGGTTCAAGCTGCCCACGCACACGTTGACCGCCGAGCGACACGTGCTGCCGGTCAGCGGCACGCGCGAAGGATTATTCGCCATCGCGCAATGCGTCGTGGATCGCACACGCGCCGCCCCCGTCGTGGTCATGCCCAATCCGTTCTACCAAATCTACGAAGGCGCGGCGCTGCTTGCGGGCGCGACACCCTGTTTTCTCAACTGCACGGCGGCGAATCAGTACACGCCCGATCTCAAATCGGTGCCGGAGGGAATCTGGCAACGCTGCCAGTTGCTGTATCTCTGTTCGCCGGGTAATCCCACCGGCAACGTCCTCAACCGTGCGCTCTACGAACAGGCGTTCGCGCTGGCCGATCAATTCGATTTCATCATCGCGGCCGACGAATGCTATTCGGAAATTTATCAGCGCGAGGAGAAGCCGCCGGCCGGCTTGTTGCAAATCGCGGCGCAAGCGGGCCGCACGGATTACCGCCGCTGCATCGTATTCCACAGCCTGTCGAAGCGCTCCAGCGTGCCGGGATTGCGTTCCGGCTTCGTTGCCGGTGACGCCGATCTGCTGGAAAAATTCCTGCGCTACCGCACCTATCATGGCTGCGCCCTGCCGCTGCCCACCCAGCATGCCAGCTGCGCTGCCTGGAGCGACGAGGCGCATGTCATCGAGAACCGCCGGCTCTACCGGCAGAAATACGACGCGGTGCTGCCCATACTGAAGTCCGCGCTCAAGGTCGAGCGCCCGGAGGGGGGATTTTATCTCTGGCCGGAGCTGCCGATGGACGATGTTGCTTTCGCCAGTGGCCTGCTGACGCAACAGAATGTCACGGTGCTGCCCGGCACTTATCTGGCCCGCGAGGCGCATGGCATGAATCCCGGCGCGCGGCGTGTCAGAATGGCGCTGGTGCCGCCGCTTGCTCAATGCGTCGAGGCCGCGCACCGCATAAAAGAATTCGTTGAAACCGCAGGAAGGAAATGACATGCGAGACCTGGAAAAGATCATCGAAGACGCCTTCGAACACCGCGCGGAGATCACGCCCGCCAAGGCGCCCAAGAAACTGAAGGCCGCGGTCAAGAACTGCCTCGATTTGCTGGATACCGGTGAGCGGCGTGTGGCCGAGAAGAAGAACGGCCAGTGGGCGGTGAACCAGTGGTTGAAGAAGGCGGTGCTGCTCTCCTTCCGCATCGAGGAAAACCGGGTCATGAAGGGCGGCCACAGCAATTACTTCGACAAGGTGCCGATGAAATACGCGGGCGGCACCGCGAAGAAATTGAAGGCGACCGGTGTGCGCATCGTACCGGGCGCGGTGGCGCGGCGCGGCAGCTATATCGCGCCCGGCGTGGTGCTGCTGCCCTCGTTCGTCAACATCGGCGCTTATGTCGATTCCGGCACCATGGTGGACACCTGGGTGACCGTCGGCTCCTGCGCGCAGGTCGGCAGGAACGTGCACTTGAGCGGCGGGGTGGGCATCGGCGGCGTGCTGGAGCCGGTACAGGCCAGCCCCACCATCATCGAGGACAACTGTTTCATCGGCGCGCGCTCGGAAGTGGTCGAGGGCGTGGTGGTCGGAGAAGGATCAGTGATCTCGATGGGCGTGTTCATCGGCCAGAGCACCAGGATTCTCAACCGTGAGACCGGCGAAATTACTTATGGTTATATTCCGCCCGGCTCCGTCGTCGTCTCGGGCAACCTGCCGGCCAGGGATGGCAGTCACAGCCTCTACTGCGCCGTTATCGTCAAGCAGGTGGACGCCAGGACCCGCGGCAAGGTCGGTATCAACGAGCTCCTGCGCGGTGTTTGATTACTGAAGAACGTCAAGGCACAAGGATGGTGGAGCCGGTGGTGCGGCGGGATTCGAGATCGCGGTGGGCCTGGACCGCATCCCTGAGCGCATGGCGTTGGTGGATTTGGATCTTCACCTTGCCGGATTGCACGACTTCGAAAAGCTCCGCGGCCATTGCCAGTAAATCATCGCGTTTCGCCGCATAGGCAAACAGTGTCGGCCGGGTAAGATAGAGCGAGCCTTTCTGGGCCAGCAGCGCCGTCTCGAACGGCGGCACGGGGCCGGAGGCGTTGCCGAAGCTCACCATCATGCCCATGGGTTTCAGGCAATTGAGCGAATCCATGAAGGTGTCCTTCCCTACTGAGTCGTAGACCACCGCCACACCGGCGCCGCCGGTGATCGCCTTTACACGCTCCACGACATTCTCCCGCTTGTAGAGAATGGGATGGCCGCAGCCGTGTGACTTCGCGAGCGCTGCCTTCTCCTCCGATCCGACGGTGCCGATGACGGTGGCGCCGAGCGCCTCCGCCCATTGGCAGACCAGCAGGCCCGTGCCGCCGGCGGCGGCATGGATCAGAATGGCATCGCCCGGCTGCACGCGATAGGTCCGCCGCAGCAGGTATTGCGCGGTCAGGCCCTTCAGCATCATGGCCGCGCCCTGTTCGAAGGAAATTGCATCCGGCAGTTTCACCAGCCGATCCGACGTGATATTTCGCACCGTGGCATAAGCGCCCAGCGGGCCGCCGGCATAAGCGACACGGTCACCGGGTTTGATGTCGGCAACGTTGGCGCCCACGGCTTCCACCACGCCCGCGCCTTCCAAACCGATGCCGGAAGGCAGCGGTACGGGATAGAGGCCACTGCGGTGGTAGATGTCGATGTAGTTGAGGCCGATGGCGTGCTGGCGCACGCGCGCCTCGCCCGTGCCGGGTTCGGCGGCTGGCGCAGCCTCAACGCACAGCACTTCCGGCCCGCCGGTTTTGTGAAAACGAATCCGTGAATCCATCACCACGCGATGATCAGGCCGCCATCAATGCCTGCTCAATAACGGCGGCGATGTGTTGCGCAAGTTGCTTCACCTGCGCCTCGTCGCGGCCCTCAACCATGACCCGCACCAGCGGCTCGGTCCCGGAAGGTCGCAGCAGCACGCGGCCGCTGTTGCCAAGCTCCTTTTCCACCGTCGCGACGGCATCGAGCACAGGTTTCCGTGTCAGGACATCAACACCATTTCTGGCCAGTTTCACGTTGATGAGGGTCTGCGGATATTTGATCATGCCCTGTTTGAGCACATGCAGCGGCCGGGCATTCAGCACCATTGCCTGAAGCACCATCAGCGCGGAGATGATGCCATCGCCGGTGGTGGAGAAGTCGAGACAGACGATGTGCCCGGAGCCTTCTCCGCCCAGCGTCCAGCCGCCCTCTTTGAGCATTTCTATCACGTAACGATCGCCGACCATGGCGCGCTTGAAGCCGAGGCCGAGTGCACGTATGGCCTGTTCCAGGCCCAGATTGCTCATCTGCGTCCCGACCACCGTTCCCTGCAACACGCCGCATTTCCGGCGTTCACGGGCAATGACATAGAGCAATTCATCACCATCGACGATGTTCCCCTCACGGTCGATCATGATGAGACGATCGCCATCGCCGTCCAGGGCGATGCCCACGTCCGCCCTGCCGGCCAGCACCTCCTGGCGAAGACGGCGTACGTCCGTTGCGCCGATGCCATCGTTGATGTTGATCCCGTCCGGCTCCGCGCCGAGAGTGGTCACTTCAGCGCCCAGTTCCCTGAATACCTCCGGCGCAATGTGATAGGTGGCGCCATGGGCGCAATCCACCACCACCTTGAGGCCGTCGAACTTGGTGTTGTAAGCCACGGTGCGTTTGCAGAATTCAATGTAGCGGCCGGCGGCATCTTCGACACGGTAAGCCTTGCCGAGATGTTTCGATTCCACGGTCAGGATGGGGCTGTCCATCTCCCGTTCGATGGCCAATTCCACATCATCGGGCAGTTTCCAGCCGTCGCCGGAAAAGAACTTGATGCCGTTGTCGTAATAGGGATTGTGGGAGGCGCTTATGACGATGCCGGCATCGGCGTGAAAAGTACGGGTGAGATAGGCAACGGCGGGGGTTGGCATCGGACCGAGCAGCAGTACATCCATGCCCGCCGCGGACAGCCCCGCCTCCAATGCGGACTCGAACATATACCCGGAGATGCGGGTGTCCTTGCCGATCAGTACGCGCCCGCGCCGGCCGCGCCCCAGCACGCGCCCGGCCGCCCACCCCAATTTCATGACGAAGTCGGGCGTGATGGGCGGCGTGCCCACCCTGCCGCGCACACCGTCGGTGCCGAAATACCTGCGGCCACTCATGCCATCATGCCACTCATTTCGATTTCGACGATTCTAACTGGATCGCCGTGCTTCATGAACGCCGACCCCCGCGTTCAGCGGGGGTCGGCGATTGAAGCTCCTCAGGATTGCGGCGAACTGGCCGGCCCGCCGATGGGCTTGTCTCCCGGTGCAGGTGCGCGGTTTTTGACCGGCACCGCACCCACCGGGGCCGCATCCTTGCGATCATCGGCACCCCAGTCGCGCGGTGGACGTGGATCGCGGCCGGTCATGACGTCGTCGATCTGTTCCGGTTCCAGTGTTTCGTATTTGATCAAGGCCTCGGCCATCTTGTGCAGCTTGTCCATGTTGTCCAGCAAGATCTGCCTGGCGCGCTGGTAGTTGCGCTCGACGATCTGGCGCACTTCCTCGTCGATCACATGGGCGGTGCTGTCCGACAGGACCTTGTGTTGCGTGACGGAATGGCCGAGGAACACCTCTTCCTCATCCTCCCCGTAAGTGAGCGGGCCGAGTTTCTCCGACATGCCCCATTTGGTCACCATGTTGCGGGCTATCTCCGTCACTTTCTCAAGGTCATTGGCGGCGCCGGTGGTCACCGATTCCGCGCCGAAGATCAATTCCTCGGCGATGCGGCCGCCGTAAAGGGCGGCAATACGGCTCTCCAGACGGCGCTTGCTCGTGCTGTAGCGATCCTCTTCGGGGAGGAAAAAGGTGACTCCCAGCGCGCGGCCGCGCGGGATGATGCTGACCTTGTATACCGGATCGTGTTCCGGCACCAGGCGCCCGACGATGGTATGGCCGGATTCGTGATAGGCAGTCATGCGCTTTTCCTCCTCGCTCATGACCATGGACTTGCGTTCCACGCCCATCATGATCTTGTCCTTGGCCTTCTCGAATTCCTGCATGTCCACGAGGCGCTTGTTGTCACGCGCTGCGAACAGCGCCGCCTCATTCACGAGATTGGCGAGATCGGCGCCGGAAAAACCGGGCGTGCCGCGGGCGATGATCGAGGCGCGAACGTCCTCGGCAATCGGTACTTTGCGCATGTGTACCTTGAGAATCTGCTCGCGGCCGCGGATGTCCGGCAACGGCACCACCACCTGGCGATCGAAACGGCCGGGGCGCAGCAGGGCGGGATCGAGCACGTCCGGGCGGTTGGTGGCGGCCATGACAATCACGCCTTCATTGCCCTCGAAGCCGTCCATCTCGACCAACAGTTGATTCAGCGTCTGTTCGCGCTCGTCGTGGCCGCCGCCCAGACCGGCGCCACGATGGCGTCCGACGGCGTCGATTTCATCGATGAAGACAATACACGGCGCATGCTTCTTGGCCTGCTCGAACATGTCGCGCACGCGCGAAGCGCCGACGCCGACGAACATCTCGACGAAGTCCGAACCGGAGATGGTGAAGAACGGCACCTTGGCCTCGCCGGCGATGGCCTTGGCGAGCAGCGTCTTGCCGGTGCCCGGCGGCCCGACCATCAGCACGCCGCGTGGGATCTTGCCGCCCAGCTTCTGGAACTTGCCCGGGTCGCGCAGGAATTCGACCAGCTCGGCGACCTCCTCCTTGGCCTCGTCCACGCCGGCGACATCATTGAACGTCACCCGCACCTGATCCTCGCCCATCATGCGTGCACGGCTCTTGCCGAAGGACAGGGCGCCGCGGCCGCCGCCCTGCATCTGCCGCATGATGAAGATCCACGCGCCGATGATGAGGATGACCGGGAACCAGGAAATGAAAATCTGTGTGAGTATGCCCTGCTGCGACGGCGGTTGCGCCTCGATGCGCACCTTGTTGTCGAGCAGGAGGCCGATCAGGGGACTGGTGCTGGTCTCCGGACTGTAGGTGACGAATTCGGCGCCGTCCACCATCTTGCCCTGCACCACCGAGCCGCCGTCCTGAATGAGCACGCGCTCCACCCGACCGCCCTTCACGTCGGAAACGAATTGCGAGTAGTCAATCTGGCTGACCATGCCGTGGCGCAGGCCGAGATTGCTGAAAGCGAGCATCAGCACCACGGCCACAATGGCCCAAAACATGAGATTTCTTGCCATATCTTTCAATGCCTTACCTCAATACTGCAATCATGTATTTCCACTATACACCATTTCCGCAGAAGCGTTGTTCCTTGGGCCTGTAACCCAGCCCCAGTACGTAGGTTTCACTGGATCTGCCGCGTGAGGCCTGCGGCTTGCGTATCACCACCCTGGTGAACCGCTGGCGCAACTCGCGCACGTATGCTTCGAAACCTTCGCCCTGAAACAATTTGACGAGAAAACTGCCGCCGGATTTCAGCACCCTTTGGGCGCAGAAAAACGCGCATTCCGCCAGATTCATGCTGCGTGCCTGATCCACGGCCTTCATTCCACTCATATTGGGGGCCAGATCCGATAAAACAAGGTCGGCCCCCGCTTCGCCGACCGCCCGCGACACCGCCTCATTGACGGCGGGCTCGGTAAAATCGCCCGAAATAAACGTCACGCCGGGCACGGAGGGCATGTCCAGCAGATCAGTGGCGATCACGCGGCCATTCGGGCCCACCAGACGCTGCGCCACCTGGCTCCAGCCGCCGGGCGCGGCGCCCAAGTCCACCACTGTCATGCCCGGTTTGAATAGTTTGTCGCGCGCGCTGATCTCCATCAGCTTGTAGGCGGAACGGGAACGGTACCCTTCCCTTCGCGCCTTGCCGACATAGAGGTCCGTCTCATGCTCGCGCAACCAGCGCCTGCTACTGCCCGATTTTGCCATGTCGTGAAAAGGGGGACCGCGGGACGCCTATTCGTAGCGTACGGCAATGATTTCGTATTCGACCCGGCCGCCGGGCGCGTCGACTGCCGTGGTTTCGCCCTCCTGCTTGTTGATGAGCGCGCGGGCAATGGGCGAGCCGATGGAAATCAAACCGGCGGCAATGTCCGCCTCATCCTCGCCGACGATGCGGTACATCACTTCATCACCGGTCTCGCAATGAACGATGACCACCGTGGCGCCGAACACGACACGCCCGTTGGCCTCGACGGCGCGCACGTCAATAATCTCTGCGGTAGCCAGCTTGCCCTCGATCTCGGCAATGCGACCTTCGATGAAACTCTGCTGCTCGCGCGCGGCGTGATACTCGGCGTTCTCGCTCAGATCGCCGTGGGCGCGCGCCTCGGCGATGGCCTGAATGACGCGGGGCCGCGCTGTCGTTTTCAAGTGATGCAGTTCATCGCGCAGTTTCTGCGCGCCGGTGACCGTCATCGGTGTTTTTTTCATCGGTTCAATTCCCGAGGCTGCGGTGCAAATCCTGCAAGCGGTTGACCTGTCCGCGCGACTGATCCTCCAACGCCAGTACCGTGGCCATGGCACCGGCCATGGTGGTGGTATAGGCCACCTTTCGCTGCAGGGCCGAGCGTCGGATGGTAAACGAATCGGCGATGGCCTGCCTGCCCTCGGTGGTGTTCACGATCAGGCTGATCTCGTCGTTCTTGATCATGTCAACGATATGCGGCTGGCCCTCCAGTACCTTGTTGACCTGGGTACAGGATACACCCGCCGCCCCGAGTGCCGCCGCCGTGCCGCGCGTGGCCACGATGTCAAAACCCAGGGCCTTGAGGCGCCGGCCAATTTCCACCGCCTGCGGCTTGTCCTGCTCGCGCACGCTGATGAAGGCGCGTCCTCCGCGGGGCAAATCCACACCTGCGGCCAGCTGTGATTTGTAAAACGCCTCGCCGAAGGTACGCCCCACGCCCATGACCTCGCCGGTTGATTTCATCTCCGGCCCCAGCAGCGCGTCCACACCCGGGAACTTGATGAAGGGGAACACCGACTCCTTCACTGAATAATAGCCGGGGACGACCTCCCGGGTGATGCCCTGTTGTTTGAGCGTCCGGCCCGCCATGCACAGCGCCGCCACACGGGCAAGGGGCACGCCGATGGCCTTGGACACGAAGGGCACGGTGCGCGAGGCGCGCGGGTTCACCTCCAGAACATAAATGTCCCGGCCCTGGATGGCAAACTGCGCATTCATCAGACCGACGACGTTCAGGGCCTTTGCCATTTGCACCATCTGCCGGCGCAATTCATTCTGCATCTCCGGCGTCAGGCTGTACGGCGGCAGCGAACACGCCGAATCGCCGGAATGTATGCCAGCCTGCTCGATGTGTTCCATGATGCCGCCGATCAGGACATCCTTGCCGTCGGAAACGGCATCGACGTCGACCTCGATGGCCTGATCCAGAAATCGATCCAGCAACACCGGCGATTCATTGGACACCGCCACCGCCTCGTTCATGTACCGGTTGAGATCCTCCTCGTTGTACACGATCTCCATCGCCCGCCCGCCCAGCACGTAGGAAGGACGCACCACCAGCGGGTAACCGATCTCCTGCGCCAGATGCGCCGCCTCCCCCGGTTTGCGCACGGTCCGGTTCGGCGGCTGCTTGAGTTTGAGTTGTTTAAGCAACTGCTGGAAGCGCTCGCGGTCCTCGGCGACATCGATGGAATCCGGCGTGGTGCCGATGATCGGCGCAGCGGCGGCAGACAGCGGCCGCGCCAGTTTGAGCGGCGTCTGGCCGCCATACTGGACGATGACCCCCTTCGGTTTTTCGACGCGGATGATCTCCAGCACGTCCTCCAGCGTCAGCGGCTCGAAGTACAGCCGATCGGAGGTATCGTAATCCGTCGACACCGTCTCCGGATTGCAATTGACCATGATGACCTCGAAGCCTGCCGCGCGCAGCGCATAGGCCGCCTGCACGCAGCAGTAATCGAATTCGATGCCCTGGCCGATGCGGTTCGGGCCGCCGCCCAAGACCATGATCTTCTCGCGGCCGGTCGGCCTCGCCTCGCATTCTTCCTCATACGTGGAGTAGAGGTAGGCGGTGGAAGTGGCGAATTCGGCGGCGCAGGTGTCGACCCGCTTGTAAACCGGGTGCACGCCGTGGCGTTCCCGCAGCGCGCGTATGGCGGCCTCCGTCGCACCCGTCAACGCCGCCAGCCTGCGATCGGAGAACCCCTTGCGCTTCAACTGCCGCAGGCGGCGCGCGTCCAGCGCCGACTGGCCGTCCCTGCGGATGATCTCCTCTTCCCGGACCAAGTCCTCGATCTGCGCCAGAAACCACGGATCGATCCGGCACAGGTCGTGAATCTCCTCCGATTTCAGGCCCCGGCGCAACCCGTCCGCCACGTACCACAAACGGTGCGCGCCCGGCACGCGGATCTCGCGCTTGAGCGCGGTCAGGTCATCCTCATTGGCATCGAAGATTTCATTCAGGCCGTCCATGCCCGTCTCGAGCCCCCGTAACGCCTTTTGCAGGGACTCCTGGAAGGTGCGGCCGATGGCCATCACCTCGCCCACGGATTTCATCTGCGTGGTCAGCCGATCCTCGGCCTGGGGAAATTTCTCAAACGTGAAGCGCGGCACCTTGGTCACGACATAATCTATCGTCGGCTCGAAGGACGCCGGCGTGGCGCCGCCGGTGATGTCGTTTTTGAGCTCGTCGAGCGTGTAACCCACCGCCAGCTTGGCCGCCACCTTGGCGATCGGGAAACCGGTGGCCTTGGAGGCCAGCGCCGAGGAACGCGATACACGCGGATTCATCTCGATGACGACCATGCGCCCATTTTCGGGATTGATGGCGAACTGCACGTTCGAGCCGCCGGTGTCGACGCCGATCTCACGCAGGATGGCGATCGAGGCATCGCGCATGATCTGGTATTCCTTGTCGGTCAGGGTTTGCGCCGGTGCCACCGTGATCGAGTCGCCCGTGTGCACGCCCATTGGATCGAAATTTTCTATGGAGCAGACGATGATGCAGTTATCGGCGTGATCGCGAACGACCTCCATCTCGAATTCCTTCCAACCCAGCAGTGATTCTTCAAGCAGTATTTCGGTCGTCGGCGAGGCATCCAGCCCCCGTTGCACCATCTCGACAAATTCCTCGCGATTATAGGCAACGCCGCCGCCGGTGCCGCCCAGAGTAAACGAGGGCCGGATGATGACCGGAAAACCCACCTTGGGTTGCGCGGCATTGGCCTCCTCCATGCTGTGGGCGATGGCCGAACGCGCGGACGCCAGACCGATCCGCGTCATCGCCTCCTTGAATTTCTGCCGATCCTCGGCCTTGTCGATGGCCTCCGGCGAGGCGCCGATGAGCTGGCAGCCGTGTTTCCCCAGCACGCCGTGGCGCACGAGATCCATGGCGCAATTGAGCGCCGTCTGTCCGCCCATGGTCGGCAGCACGGCGTCCGGCTTCTCCTTGGCGATGATGGCCTCGACGACTTCCCAGCGGATCGGCTCTATATATGTGGCGTCCGCCATTTCCGGATCGGTCATGATCGTGGCCGGATTGGAGTTCACCAGAACGACGCGGTAGCCTTCCTGCTTCAGCGCCTTGCAGGCCTGCGCGCCGGAATAGTCAAACTCGCAGGCCTGGCCAATCACAATCGGCCCGGCACCGATGATCAGAATCGAACGAATGTCAGTCCGCTTCGGCATGGGGGTCAGCGCCGCCTGTTCATCAGATCAATGAAATGATCGAACAGGGAACCGATGTCGTGCGGACCCGGGCTCGCCTCCGGGTGGCCCTGGAATCCGAAGACGGGCTTGCCCCGGTAATGCAGCCCTTGCAGCGTGCCGTCAAACAACGAACGGTGGGTGGCCCCGACCGTGGGCGGCAGGCTGGCCTCGTCCACGGCAAAACCGTGATTCTGGCTCGTGATCATGACCCGACCGGTGTCGATCTCCAGCACCGGATGGTTGGCGCCGTGGTGGCCGGTCTTCATCTTGACAGTACGGCCGCCGCAGGCCAACCCCAGCAACTGATGGCCGAGGCAGATGCCGAACACCGGGACGCCGCTTTCGATAAAGTCCCTGATGGCGGCAATCGCATAATCGCAGGGTTCCGGGTCGCCGGGTCCATTGGACAGGAAAATGCCAGCCGGCTTCTGTTTCAACGCTTCAGTGGCGGGCGTTTTCGCCGGTACCACGGTTAAATCACAACCACGATCGACGAGCAGGCGCAGGATGTTGCGCTTGACGCCGTAATCATAGGCCACCACTTTATAAGGTCTGTCCGTGGGCGCATTGCCCTCCGGGGCATCCAGGCGCCAGCTCCCCTTTGTCCATGCGTAGGGTTTCGCTGTGGTCACTTCCCTGGCCAGATCAGCGCCTTTCAGTCCGGGAAATTTTTGTGCCGCGCTGATGGCGGCCTTCTCATCAATACCTTCGCCCGCCATGATGCAGCCGCGCTGCGCCCCCTGATCGCGGAGGATGCGCGTCAGCCGTCGCGTATCCACATCCGCAATCGCCACCACGCCCTGCCGCGCCAGATAGTCCGGCAGCGATTCCTGCGCCCGCCAGTTGCTGACCGCAAACGGCAGGTCGCGGATCACCAGGCCGCTGGCATAGGTACGCGCCGATTCCTCGTCTTCGCGATTGGCGCCCACGTTGCCGATGTGCGGGTAGGTCAACGTGACAATCTGCTGGTAATAGGAAGGGTCGGTCAGGATTTCCTGATAGCCCGTCATGGCGGTATTGAACACCACTTCACCCACGCTCCGCCCCAGGGCGCCGATGGCGGTGCCGTGAAACAGGCTGCCGTCTTCCAAGGCAAGCAAGGCCGGGGGGCGCATATCTCTCCTCCACACATAGAAAGCGGGAGTCATCCTTCGATGACTCCCGCCAGTGAACCCTGGTTTCGAATTGTACTTGAACTCATCTCAAAAATCCGTGCATGCGCGAGGCGCTAGATAAAACACCGGCACCGCTCTTCAGTCCCCGTTCGGGGCAACCAGTGTTAATATAATATTTCAAGTCTACATCAGGGATTATCCATGCCTCCGCGCCGATTTCTGCCGTTCGTTCTATGCATATTCTCACTGGCCGCCTGTTCAGGAGATCAGAACGGCGCGCCATCCAAAACCCCGCCACCGAAGACCGCTCCGGCGAACGCGGAATCCGCCAGCCCGCAGGCCCCCGCGGCCGTGGTTGAAAAACCACCGGCTGAAGTGACGCCCATCCCCGCCAAGGCGGAGGCGCCACCGCCGGCCCCGGTTGCCGCAACAACAAAACCCATAGACGGTGAGCAGATCGTCCGCGGCGTTTGCATGGCCTGCCACGAGGCCGGCATGAACGGCGCGCCTAAATTCGGAGATAAATTCGCCTGGAAGCCGCGCATCGCGCAGGGCCGCGACAAACTCTATGAACATGCCATGAAAGGTTTTCGAGGCATGCCGCCGCACGGCGGCAACCCCACTCTTAGCGACGATCAAATCAAGGCCGGCGTGGATTACATGGTCAAGGCAGCCGGCGGATACCCGAACTGATTCATTTACATCGGCGGAACGGAACAAGCAACGCCAGACACCGCCATGCAAAAGTCAACCGGGATGACCCCCTGCCGGCTGGAGGACATTCCGGATCGTTCCGGGCGGGGTTTCATTGTAGAACGGGATCACGACCTCCTGTCCATCTTCATCGTGCGGAATGGTTCAGCTGTATATGCCTACCACAATGTCTGCCCGCACAAGGGGCTGAACCTGGACTGGCAAAAAGATCAATTCATGGATCCCGGCGGCGAATACATCCATTGTTCGAATCACGATGCCTTGTTTCGCATCGAGGACGGTTATTGCATCGCCGGCCCCTGCCGTGGCGCGCGGCTGCGTCCGCTGCCCGTGATGGTCAGACAGGACGGGGGAATACAGATCGCCTAACCGGCGGGAAACAACCACGGCGCCTCGCGGGCGCGTCGCGCTTCATAGCGGCGGATGTCGTCGGCATGTTCCAGAGTGACGGCAATGTCATCAAGACCGCGCACCAGCCGCTCCTTCAGATCAGGGTTGAATTCAAACCCAAGCGCCTCCCCCGAGGGCAGCGTGATGCTCTGCTGCGGCAGATCGACCCTGAGCGCATAACCCTCCCGGGCCTGCACTTCCTTGAATAAGCGATCGATCGCCGTCGGCGGCAGGGTCACGGCCGGCAGGCCGTTTTTGCAGCAGTTGCTGAAAAAAATGTCGGCGAAACTGGGCGCGATCACACAGCGTATGCCGTAATCGAGCAGCGCCCAGGGCGCGTGCTCGCGCGAGGATCCGCAGCCGAAATTTTCGCGGGCGAGCAGTATGCTCGCGCCACGGTAGCGCGGCTGATTGAGCACGAAATCACGGTTGAGCGGCCGCCGGCCGCAATCGGTGCCCCACTCGCCGCGATCCAGGTAACGCCACTCATCGAACAGATACGGCCCGAAACCGGTGCGTCCCGTCGCCTTCAGGAATTGCTTGGGGATGATTTGATCGGTATCGATATTGGGTCGATCCAACGGCACGACCAGGCCTTCATGACGCGTGAACGGCTGCATGGTCAGATCCCTTAAGAGAGCTGCCGTACATCGGCGATATGGCCGGTGATGGCGGCGGCGGCGGCCATGGCGGGGCTCAGGAGATGCGTGCGCCCACCGCTGCCCTGCCGCCCTTCGAAATTGCGGTTGGAGGTCGAGGCGCAGCGCTCGCCCGGCGAGAGCCGATCGGGATTCATGCCCAGGCACATGGAGCAACCCGGTTCGCGCCATTCGAAGCCGGCATTCTTGAAGATGCGATCCAGCCCCTCCTGTTCCGCTGCGCGCTTGACCAAACCGGAGCCAGCCACCACCAGCGCCAGCTTCACGTTCTTTGCCACTTTCTTCCCACGCACCACCTGGGCCGCGGCGCGCAGATCGCTCAGGCGCGAATTGGTGCAGGAGCCGATGAACAC
>Ga0335077_10002625_pt1 | contig 21527 bp, 12 predicted proteins | sample Lox_Sample_31_FD_207151 | JGI IMG/M metagenome (GOLD analysis project Ga0335077, IMG submission 207151) | Soil microbial communities from Loxahatchee National Wildlife Refuge, Florida, United States - Lox_Sample_3.1 | ecosystem: Environmental > Terrestrial > Soil > Wetlands | place: USA...
CTTCACAGGCTCGAACCACGGCGTGCCGGGCACCTGCGCCTTGCGCGCCCCGTCGTCGTTCATCTCGACGCCGATGCCGGGCCGCTCCGGCGGCGTGATGTAGCCTTTCTGAATGATTTCGCCCTCCTTGACCCAGTTACGCCACAGGTCGAGCGAATCGATCCAGTGCCATTCCTGGACCAGAAAATTGGGGATCGCGGCGCATACGTGCGCCGTCGCCATCATACCGACCGGCGAGGTGACGGCGTGCGGCGCCACGGGCACGTAATAAGTGTGCGCCATGTCGGCGATCTTGCGCGCCTCCAGCAGGCCGCCGCATTTCTGGAAATCGGGCATGATGATATCGGCCGCGCGCTTTTCCAGGATCTCGCGGAAGCCCCAGCGCATGTAAATGTTCTCGCCGCAGCAGATGGGCGTGCTGGTGGACGCGCGCACGTCGCGCATGGCGTCGATATTTTCCGCCGGGACGGGTTCTTCCAGCCACATCAGCTTGAACGGCTCCAGCTCCTTCGCTACCCGCTTCCCGGTCCCCGCGTCGTAGCGCGCGTGCATGTCCACGGCGAGATCGAAATTCTTGGGATAGAGTTCGCGCGTGAAGCCCACCTTCGCCACCATGTGTTCGATCTCCGCGTTAGAGGCGGTCCAGTTCACCCGGTCCATGCGCGCCGGATCCAGCGCGTCGTCGATATCGATCTTCGCGGCCGTGAAGCCCAGCTCCTGGATCTGGCGGATGCGCGCCTTGCTCTGCTCATCGCCCGGAATCATTTCCCGCGCTCCGGAATCGCAGTACACGCGCACGCGGTCGCGCACCTTCCCGCCGAGCAACTGGTACACCGGCACGCCCAGCGCTTTCCCCGCGATATCCCAGAGCGCGATTTCAACGGCGGTGAGCGCGGTGACGTACTGGCCGGCCTGCGCGCCGGCGAAGACGCCGGACGTGCGGATCCGTTCGAACGCAGCCTCGATGTTCAGCGGGTCCTGTCCCATGAGCAAACGCGCGAAAGACCGGATCAGCGGAACGTTGCCCGCGGCGGCATCTGTCGATTCGCCCTGGCCGACAATGCCCTGATCCGTGTACACGCGGACGTGTACCTGGTATCCATGAACACGTACTTCGGCCGTGCGGATGTCGGAGATCTTCAATTTGGGCCGGTTGTACGGGGTGGTGGCATCCTCCACCGCAGCCGAAAGGGACGGCAGCGCCGCCACGCCTGCAAACGGCAGCAGCGCGCCCCTCAGCAGAGTTCGGCGATTCGGTCGTAGCATCAACTCCTCCTGCCTGAAACACTCTATCAAGTCCCGGCCCGGCTAGCAGCGGGCTGGGGCGTTCGCGTCACGGGCACGTAGCAATCGCGCCCCATGCTTCGGGATTTACATCGCGGACGTGGCACGAGAACAGCCAGTGGTGGCCGCCCAGGTCCACGACGCCGTATTGCCGCTCGCCATATTCGGTTTCGTGCAGCTCTTCTACAACTCTCGCGCCGGCGGTCTTGGTCCTGCGGTAGTGCGCATCGACGTCTTCCACAAAGACGGTCAACGATTGCGTCCATTTCCCGATCTGGGCGGGGCTTGCCGAGCCGTTCCGGGCGGTTCTTAGCATGATGTAGGCATCGCCGAGGAACATCTGCGCACCGGCCGGATTGGCCGGGTCGCCGTAGCGGTAATGCTCGGCGAAACCAAACGTGGCGTTCAGCCAGGAAATCGCCTGCGCGACGTCTTCATAGACCAGGTGGGACAGCAGGATATCGGCGGGAACAGAGCGGTTGCGTATCATTCCCCTAGGATACGGCGCGGGTAGCGATTTTCTTGAGAGGACGGGGTGTCCGCGCTCACTATTCCCGTATGCCGGGCCGTTGCTCCGCCGGGCGCCTGTTTCTTCTGTTCGCCCTCTGGCTGCCAGCCAAGGCCGCACCCCTGCCCTACTTTTCCGTGCTCTCCGATGACCCTGGCGCCTGGCCCGAAATTCTCTCCTCGATCGGCCTCCAGCGCAGACCCGCCGGCATCTCGCACGTCTTCGTCGCCCGCCCTGGCGCGGCAGCCAGCATCGAATGGCCAGCCCGGATCGATCACGGTTCGATTCTCATTCTGGAGGGGGAATCGTCTCTGGCCGACCTGTTCGGCTTCCGCCGCAATGCCGCGGTCGATCCGGTGAAGGTACAGAGCCTCACCGACGTGCACCGGCCAGAGTTGCAGATTGTCTGGGAAAAAGGACTCGAGCTTCCGGTCTTCGAGATGCCGGAATCCGCCCAGGTGTTCGCTCGCGAGCGATGGCGCGGCACGCCGGTTTGCGCCGGCTTCCGCCGCGGACATGGCGCCGTGCTTTGGATCGCCACCACGGCGGGGGAGCGCGGCTACGAGCGGTTCCCCTACCTCCTGAATGCCTTGACGGATCTCGGAATGGAGCCGCCGTTCCGGTCCGACCGCCTGTGGGCGTTTTTCGATTCGGCGTATCGCACGCGTGTGGACCTCGATTACTTCGCGGCGCGCTGGCGCAGAGCCGGAATCGCGGCGCTGCACGTCGCGGCGTGGCACAACTTCGAGCCGGACGCCGAGGCCGACACCTTCCTCGCCAGGCTCATCGAAACCTGCCACCGGCAGGGCATTTTAGTGTACGCATGGTTCGAGCTGCCCCATGTGAGCGAGAAGTTCTGGGCCGATCATCCCCAGTGGCGCGAGAAAACTGCCACCGGACAGGACGCCCAGCTCGACTGGCGGAAGCTCATGAACCTCAACAACCCCGAGTGTTTCCGCGCCGCGTCGGCGGGGGTTCGGGAGCTGATCGGACGCTTTGATTGGGACGGGGTCAATCTCGCCGAGCTGTACTTCGAGTCGCTCGAGGGCGTCTCCAACCCGAGCCGCTTTACGCCTTACAGCCCGGACTTCGCGACTCGCGCCGCGCTCGACCGCCGAGCCAACCTGGTGTTCCGCATGCAGCAGGACTGGCTGAACGAAATCGAGCAAGCGCGCCGGACCAAGCCTCACCTCGACATCGTCCTCACGCACATCGACGACCGCTTCGATCCGTCGATCCGCGACGCTCTCGGCGCCGATGCCGCGCGCGTGCTCCCGCTCCTCGATACACACAACTTCACCTTCCTGATCGAGGATCCCGCCACCATCTGGAACCTGGGTCCGCAGCGGTATCCGGCAATCGCCGAGCGCTACCGCCCGCTCACGTCCCACGCCGGCAAGCTCGCAATCGATATCAACATCGCCGATCGCTACCAGGATGTATACCCCACCAGGCAACAGACCGGCACCGAGCTGTTTCAGCTCGTGCACCAGGCAGCGGCGAGTTTTCCCCGTGTAGCCCTGTATTTCGAGAACTCGCTGCTGCCGGCCGATCTGAAGCTGTTGCCCAGCGCGGCGGCGGCCGTGACGCGGATCGAGATGATAGGTCCCAAGATGGTAGTGGATTCCGCGGCCGGCGTCGGCGTCCCGTGGAAGGGCGCCGCCAGGGTTGACGGCCTGCCCTGGCCGGCCCGCGATGACGAGACGCTCTGGCTGCCCGCCGGCGCTCACACCATCGAGACGGCGCCGCCTCAGCCCGGGCCGCGACTGCTGCGCCTCACCGGCGAACTGAAGGCCGCCCGGTGCGTGGACGCCGGCACCATCGAATTCACCTATCAGTCGCAGTCCCGCGCCATCGCGCTGCTCGACCGGCGGATTCGCAAGTTGCAGATCGATGGCGAGGATGCCCCGCCGACACTGATGCTGCCGAGGGGGCAGCACGTGGTCAGCGTGACGGTGGAGTAGCTCAGGCGCGGAAGGCTTCTTCGCGCGTCAACTCGATGCGGGGATCGGCCGTCGCGATGACTTCGCCCATCACTTCCTCGAGCATATTGTCGTGAAACAGGAACATCTAGCGCAACCGGGGATCGAAGACCCAGATGTTCGGCGCCCACAGGCCCACTCTACACGTCCAGGTTCTTGACGTCCAGCGCATTCTCTTCGATAAAGCGGCGGCGGCTCTCGACGTCCTCGCCCATCAGCGTGGAGAAGATCTCCTCGCTTTCTACGGCGTCCTCCAGCCGCACCTGGAGCAGCGTGCGCTTCTCCGGATTCATGGTGGTTTCGGCGAGCTGCTCGGCGTTCATTTCACCCAGCCCTTTGTACCGCTGAACGCTCGCATCCTTCTTGCCTTCGTTCTTGATGAACTCGAGCAGGTCGTTCCAGTTCGTCTGTGTGTCGCGATGCTCGCTCTTCACCACCACGAACGGCGGTTCGTTGAATTTGGCAGTGTCGCGCGCCAGCCGGCGGTAGCGGCGGTACTCCGGCTGGTTCGTGAGGAGGATTCCGATGGTCCGTTCGGCGCCGGTGGAATCCTTGTAGACCACCGCGAACGCCGAGTGCTCCTCGTCCTTGCGCATTTCCGGCGCTACACCGGCTTTCTTGAGCGCGTCGAAGACCGGCTTCAGGTTCGCCTCAACCTGAAAATCCTGCTTGGTGTCGACCTTCAAATCGACATCGCCCAGCACCTCCACGGCGCGCGAATCCCGCAGGCGGCGTTCCACCTTGTGGAACATCTCCTGAAACTCGTTCAGGTTCAGAAGGAACGTGCGCAGCTCCTGCCCCTCGAGCGTAGTCTTGGCTTTTCCGTTGCCGTTGGAGTGGATCTCCACCACCACGTTCTCCGTGGCGCGGCGCATGATCTCCTTGTCGAATTCTTTCTGATCCTTGATGTACTTCTCGCTCTTGCCCTTCTTGATGCGATACAGCGGCGGCTGCGCGATGTACACCTTGCCGCGCGTGATCAGCTCATTCATGTGCCGGAAGAAGAAGGTGAGCAGCAGGGTGCGGATGTGGGAGCCGTCCACGTCCGCGTCGGTCATGATGATGATTTTGTCGTAGCGTAGCTTGGCCACGTCGAAATCGTCCTTGCCGATGCCGGTGCCCAGGGCCGTAATCATCGCGCGGATCTCCTCGTGCCCGAGCATCTTGTCGTACCGCGCCTTTTCCACATTGAGAATCTTGCCCTTCAGCGGCAGGATCGCCTGGTACTTGCGCTCCCGGCCCTGCTTGGCGGTGCCCCCGGCGCTCTCTCCCTCGACCAGGAACAGCTCGCAGAGGCGCGGATCCTTTTCCTGGCAGTCCGCCAGCTTGCCCGGCAAACCGCCGGAATCGAGTGCGCCCTTGCGGCGGGTCAGGTCGCGGGCCTTGCGGGCAGCTTCGCGCGCCCGCGCCGCGTCGATCGCCTTGGCCACGATCTTTCGGCCCACGGTCGAGTTCTTTTCGAAATACTCGCTCAGCTTTTCGTTGACGAACTGCGTCATCTGCCCGGCGATGTCGCTGTTGAGCTTGCCCTTGGTCTGCCCTTCGAACTGCGGCTGCGGAACCTTCACGCTGACCACCGCCGTAAGTCCCTCGCGGACATCGTCGCCGGACAGGTTCTCTTTCACATCCTTGAAAAGCTTTTCCTGCTGACCGAACCAGTTGATGGTTCGCGTGAGCGCGGTGCGGAATCCGGTGAGGTGCGTGCCGCCGTCCACGGTGTTGATGTTATTGGCGAAGCTGAAGACGTTTTCGCTGTAGCCGTCGTTGTACTGAAGCGCGACCTCCATGGTGAGCGTGCCCCCGTTGGGCATGGCACGGTCGGCTTCAAAGTGGATCGGCTTGTCGTGCAGAACCGCCTTGCCGCGATTGAGGTGCTTGATGAATTCGCTGATGCCGCCGGTATACAGGAACTCGGTCTTCTTTTCGGGATCGACGCGTTCGTCGGTGAGAACGATCTTGAGGCCCTTGTTCAAGAAGGCAAGCTCGCGCAGGCGCTGCGCAAGCGTGTCGTAGTTGAATGCCGTCACCTCCATGATGGTGCCGTCGGGCTTGAACGTGACGCGGGTTCCCGTCTTGCGTCCCGCCTTGCCGGTCTTGCTGAGCGGTCCCTTGGGAGCGCCGAACGCGTACTCCTGCTGCCAGGTGTGGCCTTCACGCCAGATTTCGAGCTCCAGGCGTTCGCTAAGCGCGTTGACGCAGCTCACGCCGACCCCGTGCAATCCGCCGGACACCTTGTAGCTCTTGGAATCGAATTTGCCCCCGGCGTGCAGTTTGGTCATCACGACCTGCGCCGCCGACACGCCCTCTTCCTCATGGATGCCAACCGGAATGCCGCGCCCGTTATCGACCACCGTTACGGAATTGTCGTCGTGAATGGTGACGCTGACCTCCGTGGCGAAGCCCGCCAAAGCCTCGTCAACGGAGTTGTCCACCACTTCGTACACCAGGTGATGCAGGCCCATTTCCCCTGTCGAGCCGATGTACATCGCCGGCCGCAGGCGCACCGCTTCCAGACCCTCCAGCACCTTGATGCTACTGGAATCGTATACCTCTCCCGTATCCGTGTTGACTTCGTTTGCCATAGTTCCTTAGTTGGGCAGACCACGAGCCTGCCCGGTTGATTACCTCAAATTCTCATTGGCATGACGACATACCGGTATTGATCCGATATGCTGTCGCCGGCCGGCCTCATTTCCCCGGCGCTTTTCTGATCTTTGAGCTCGAACGCTACGTGATCCTGAGGAATGACCCGGAGAAAATCGAGCAGGTAGTTGGCGTTGAATCCGATCTCGAGGTCTGGCCCCTGGTACTCGCTGGGAACGCTTTCCTCGCTCTCGCCGGTTTCCACGCTGGACGAGAAGACCTTCACCTCGCCGCTGGTAAACTGAACCCGGATTGCCCGCGAGCGCTCGTCGGCAAACTGCGCCACGCGCTCGATCGCCGATCGGATCTCGCCTTTTTCCAGCCGGGCGAGCAACTGGTGATCTTTCGGCAATACCCTCTCGTAGTCCGGAAAATTGCCGGTCAATTTGCGCGTGATCAGCAGCCGTTGCCCCACCCGGAAGAAAAGATGATTGTCATCGCTGGCAATCGAGGCCTTCGCGCCCTCGGGAGAATCGTCCCCCAACTTTGTCAGTTCGCCCATCGCCTTGCGCGGTATCAACGCGCGCAACGGCTTGTCGGTCGTGCCGCTCTCCTCGGGCGTAGCCTGCACATAGGCCAACCGGTGCCCGTCTGTAGCGACCATGGTGAGGCCTTCGGGCCGCATCAGAAGCAAAGCGCCATTCAGCGTGAAGCGGGATTCCTCCAGCGAGATCGCAAACGAGGTCCTGGCGATCATCGAGGTCAGCGTTTTGATCGGAATCTCGGCGATGGGCTCCGGCATTACCGGCAGCTCGGGAAAGCTTTCGCGCGACATGCCCGCGATCCTGGTGCGCGACCTGCCGCTTGTTATCGACGCCCAATGGTTCTCCAGGAACTTCATGTTCACATCGCCCTCCGGCAGAAGGCGTACGTAATCCAGGAGCTTCTTTGCCGGCACAGTGCCCGCGCCTTCCTTCTTCACACGCGCCGGGCAGGAGCAGCGGATGCCCAGTTCCAGGTCGGTAGCGGTCAGGGCGATCGCGTCCCCGCTAGCCTCCAGGAGCACGTTCGAGAGAATCGGAATCGTGGTCTTCTTCTCCACGACGCCTTGCGACAGACTCAATTCACGAACCAAATCGCTCTTGCTGACGGTGAATTCCATGGCTACTGCTCCTATTCCTTATTGCCTAGTTTCAAAAGCACATGAAGAACCGCATTCATAGGGCCTGTGCAAAGTGTTGAAGACTATCTAAATTATACTAAACTCAGCTACTTTCTGCTATGAGAAGTTGCGGATTCCAGGGTGGAGAAAGAGCCCGGAAAGCGCCTCATTCGAGGATTTTGCACGGTCTCTACATGCCCGCCGGAAGTGCAACTGTGCAAAAGAAAATAAACTCATTGCAATGAGTCCATTAGACTGTGAAGTAGCCTGTTCAATTCCACGTCGGTATGGCGCTCCTTCTCGATTTTGTTAATCGAGTGCAACACGGTGGTGTGATGCTTGCCGCCGAATGCCCGCCCGATCTCCGGCAGGGAAGCGTCCGTCAATTCCTTGACCAGGTACATCGCGATTTGCCGGGGGTAAACGATCTTCTTGGTATTGCTCTTCTCCTTGAGCTGCGATTGCTTGATCGTAAACCGCTCGGCAACGGCCTTCTGGATGGAATCGATGCTCACCCGGCGGTCCTGTACGTGAACCAGGTGCTTTAAGACCTGCTGGGCCATCTGGAGATTGATCGGACTGCCCGTCAGCGAGGTATAAGCGATCAGCTTCACCAGCGCTCCTTCCAGCTCGCGCACGTTCGATTTGGTCTTGGATGCCATGAACGAACGTACTTCGTCGGGAAGCTTCACTCCCTCGGCTTCGGCCTTCTTGTCCAGAATGGCCATTTTCGTCTCCAGGTCCGGCGGTTGAATGTCAGCCTGCAAACCCCACTCGAACCGGGAGCGCAGTCGCTCCACCAGACCGGGAATGTCCTTGGGCGGTGCATCGCTCGAAATCACGATCTGCTTTTGATGATCGTGCAGTTCGTTGAACGTGTGAAAGAACTCCTCCTGGGTGCGCTCTTTGTTCCCCAGCATCTGAATGTCATCGACCAGCAGAACGTCCGCCTCGCGATAGCGCTGGTGAAACTGCTGCATCCGGTCGGTGCGGATGCAGGCAATCATCTCGTTCATGAAACGCTCGCTGGAGGTATAGATGATCTTCATCGTCCCGAAGCGATTGATCAACTCCCGGCCGATGGCATGCATCAGGTGCGTCTTACCCATTCCCACGCCGCCGTAAAGAAACAGGGGATTGTAGCTGTGCGAAGGATTCGTGGCCACGCTCTTTGCCGCGGCGTGGGCGAACTGGTTGCACGCACCCACTACGAAGCTGTCAAAAGTGAACTTCGGATTCAGCGTAGAATTGACGGTCTCCAACTCGGGGACGGGATTCTCGACAATCGCTCCCATCGGGCGCACCGGCTTCGCCGGATCGGTTTCGTACAAAATCTGTTGGACCGGTAGTCTCAACTCGCGAATGCTGTCCCGGATCGGCTGTGCATATTCGCTCTCCAGCCACGAGCGCGTATCGCGGTCGGGAACGGAGACGCTCAACGTGTTCCCGTCCTGCCCGAGAAAGGCTGTACTTTTCAACCAGTTGTCATATCCCTCAGCCGAGACTCTTTGCTGCAAATGATTGCGAATCTGATCCCAGGAATTCATTTTTTCCACACCTAGAGCACAAGTTTTCCACAATCTTTCCACAAGATACAGGATCTATGGGAAGCGTTTCGCTGCGACTCGGGCGGCAGGCACCGTTTCCGTATCGCACCGGACTTGACCGGTTTCAATCCCCGCGAACCGAAAAGTAGAATAGCACAGCGAATCACCTTGTCCACAAGATTATAAAGGGTTTGTATTCTGTAACTTGAGCGTAACGTTTGACACCGGGAATGTTTCCGGGCGAAAATGGAGTTTCCGTCGAGCGGGAGTAACTCAGCTGGTAGAGTGCGACCTTGCCAAGGTCGATGTCGCGGGTTCGAATCCCGTCTCCCGCTCCAGAATACCTGCCATGAAAAAGCTCTTCCTGGCCTTCGCTCTTCTTGTCACTTCCGCTCTCGCTCAGAATTTCAAGGTCGAGCCGCTCTCTGCGCCCGCCCCCGCAATGCCCGACGCCATGCAGAGCCAGGGCTATCGCATCTCCGGACCCTCGGGAGCGTGGTGCGAAGTTTGGTTCGCCAAATCGATTCCGGCCGGCGCTAAGCCCTCCGATGCGGCAATCACGTTCGGCCTCGCGCAGGGAACTCTTCTGGGCGTGTTGCGCTTCCCGGGCAAGGGCGCCGACCGCCGGGGCCAGGTGATACCGGCCGGTGTTTACACCATGCGCTACAGCAATTTCCCGGTCGATGGCGCGCACCAGGGAGTGGCCCCGCAGCGAGATTTTGCCCTGCTCACCCCGATGGCGGGCGACACGGATCCCGCGGCCAAGCCGGATTTCAGCACGCTCGTGCAATGGAGCACCAAGGCATCCGGAACCGCCCATCCCGCGGTGTTCTCTCTGGAATCGCCCCCGTCTGGGGCCGCCCCGGGCAGCCTTACAAAAGAAGGCGACAACGACTGGACACTTACCGTCAAGGACGGCGACCTTACCTTTGCCATCATTCTGGTAGGCAAAGTCGAGGGATAACCATTCTCTTCCCCCTGCGTCTAACGGGCGCATGGGTGTTATGCTGCAAAACGTCCGATACGCCCTCCGGCAGCTTGCCAAAAACCCCGGCTTCACCGCCGCCGCGGTAGTCTGCCTGGCCCTCGGTATCGGCGCTACTACCGCCATCTTCAGCGTGGTGCACGCCGTTCTGCTCCGCCAGCTACCCTATCAGAACGCCGGCCGCCTGTTGCGCGTGTTCACCGAGTTCCCCACCTTTCCCAATGGCGGACTGCGCCATTTCTGGATGTCGCCGCCCGAGTACCTGGAACTGAAACGCGAGGCGGTCTCCTTCGAGGATCTGCAGGCCTGGACGAACCCCAACGGAGTCAACCTGGCGGGCGCCGACCAGCCTGTGCGGGCCACCGCGAGCTTTGTCACCGGGGGATTATTCGGGTTGCTCGGCGTCTCACCGGAACGGGGCCGGTACCTTTCCCCCAATGACGACAACGCGAATGCGCCCCTGACCGCCGTCATCTCGTATGGCCTCTGGCAGCGTGCCTATGGCGGCGATCCCGCCATCCTCGGGCGCGATATCCGGCTCAACGGCAACCCGTGCACGGTGGTCGGCGTGATGCCGCGCTCGTTCGTGTTTCCTCCCGGCGAACTGGATCCGCCGGAGCTGTGGGCGCCGCTCCAGATCGATCCGGCCAAGCCAGGCGGGCGCGGCAGCCACTTTCTCAACGTCCTCGGCTTGCTGCGCGGCGGCACTGGCACGGCCCAGGCCTACGTCGAAATGAGCCGCTACGTCCAGAACTCGCGCGACCGCCTGGGCGCCGCCACCCATGCATTCGATCCGAAATTCCACACCATCGTGCTGGCGGGTTTCCAGGAGGAAATCGTCCGCCGCATCCGCCAGTCCCTGCTGGTGCTGCTGGGCGCGGTTGGGTTCGTTCTGCTGATCGCCTGCGTGAACGTGGCCAACCTTCTGCTGGCCCGCGCGGAATCCCGGCGGCGGGAGATCGCCGTCCGCGCCGCTATCGGAGCGGGAGCGGGCAAGCTGCTCCAGCAGTTCATCACCGAAGGAGTTCTTCTCTCCCTGGCGGGCGCGCTGTTCGGGACGATGCTGGCGTTTGGCGGCCTGCGCCTCCTGGTGGCCACCAACGCCGGCAGCATTCCCCGCGCCGGGGAAATCGCCATCGACTGGCAGGTGCTGCTCTTCACGCTCGGGGTCTGTGTGGCCACCGGAATCGCTTTCGGCCTGGCGCCGCTGGTACACATGCGCGCCGGCGCGCTGCACGACACACTGAAGTCGGCGGCTGGGCGGACCACAGGCGCGGTGGCCGGCAGCCGTTTCCGTGCCGCGCTGGTAACCGGAGAGCTCGCCCTGGCGCTGGTCCTCCTGATCGGTTCGGGCCTGATGATCAAGGCGTTCTGGAAATTGCAGGAGATCGACGCCGGCATCAACCCGAGCCATCTGTTGACCATGCGCGTGTCGCTGCCGGCTGTCGCCTACAAAGACGCGGCCGCGGTCACCAACTTCTACAGTGGGCTCGTGAACCGGCTTAATGGCCTGCCGGGTGTCATCTCGGCTACCATCGCGACCGGACTGCCACCCTCGCGCCAGATCAATGCCAACGACACGATGATAGAGGGCCTGGTGCCCGTGCCGGGCGGCCCGCTGAACAACATCGATTACTGGAACTCCGTTGCGCCGAACTACTTCAAAACCGTCGGCGCCAGGCTGATCGAGGGACGGTTTCTCAACGAGACCGACGGCGCCAATGCGCCTTTCGTTGTCGTGGTGAATCAGACGCTCGCCAGGACCTACTGGCCGCGCGAGAGCGCGCTGGGCCACCGGGTGCGCACCTCGAACAACACGCCGTGGCGCACCGTAGTGGGAGTCGTGGCCGATATCAAAAATGGCGCTCTCGATCGCCCGGCCGGAACCGAGCTGTTCTTCCCGTTCGACCAGGGGCCCGGCGGCCGCGCCCTGAGCTGGGTCGTAGTGCACACGCAGAGCGATCCGATGTCGCTCGCGGGCGCGGTGCGCAACGAAATCCGGAGCCTCGACCGCGCCTTGCCGGTCTCCAATGTGGGTACTATGGACGACGTCATGGCCTCCGCACGCTCGCGCCCGCGATTCCTCACGCTCCTCCTGACTATGTTCTCCTCTCTGAGCCTGGTTCTGGCTGCGCTCGGCATTTATGGTGTGATCTCTTATGCGGTGGTGCAGCGCACCAGTGAGATCGGCGTCCGCATGGCGCTGGGCGCTCAGGGCGTTGATGTGCTGCGCCTGATCGGGAGTTCCGGGCTGAGGCTGGCGCTCGCTGGCACCGTCCTCGGTGCGGTGGGGGCGTTCGGTCTGACGCGCTTCCTGAGCACCCTGTTGTTCGGCGTGAGCTCGGTGGACCCGCTCACTTTCCTGGCGATGGCCGCCACCCTGATCGCCGTGACGTTGCTGGCGTGCTATGTTCCCGCCCGCCGCGCCGCGAGGGTAGATCCGCTGATCGCGCTGCGATACGAATAGGCCTGACCCTGTCCGCGGTACGATGTAACCAGCAAAATGCTGTCCGACGTCCGCTTTGCCTTCCGGAACCTGCGCCGGAACCCCATGTTTACGATCGTAGCCATCTGCTCTCTCGCCCTCGGCATCGGTGCCAATACGGCTGTCTTTACCATTGCCGACCAGGTGCTTCTTCGCGAGATCCCCGTCAGGAATGCCCGCGACCTGATCTACGTCAGCACCTCCGGCCCGCAGAGCGGATTCGTCTGGGGCACGGACCGGTTCTCCTACCCGATGTACAAGGATTTCCGCGATCACAGCCCGCTGCTCCGCGGCGTGGCGGCGCACTTCGAGACCGCGCTCAACCTGACGCACAACAACCGCAGCGAGCGCGTGCAGGGAGAACTGGTGACCGGCACCTGGTTCGAGACACTCGGGCTGGCGACCGCCATCGGCCGCGGCATCGCGCCCGAAGACGACAGGGTCCCCGGCGGTCACCCCGTGGCCGTGTTGACGTACGATTACTGGCAATCGCGATTTGCCGGCAGCCCGGCGATCCTCAACCAGAAGATCCTGCTGAACGGACAGCCGATGACCGTGATCGGCGTCGCGGCGCGAGGCTATCACGGCTTCGACGTGGGCAACCGCATCGACGTGCTGGTGCCCGCCATGATGAAGCCGCAGATGACGCCCACCTGGAACGGCCTCGACGACCGGCGCGTGATCTGGCTGCAAATGGTGGCATGCCTGAATCCGGGCGTGACCGCGGCGCGCGCGCGAGCCAGCCTGGAGCCTTACTATCACGGGCTGCTGATCATGGAAATGCAGACCATGAAGTTTCGCTCGCAGCGCAGCCGCACCGAATTCGCCACCAAGCCGCTTCTGTTCACCCCCGCCAGCAAGGGTGTTTCGGAGCTTCGCGACGAGGCCACCCAGCCGCTCGAGATTCTGCTCGGGATTGTCGGCCTGTTGCTGCTTATCGCCTGCGCCAACGTCGCCAATCTCCTGCTGGCGCGCGCGGTCGCGCGCAGGAAGGAGATTGCCGTCCGTCTCGCCGTCGGCGCCGGCCGATGGGCTCTCGTGCGGCAACTCCTGGCGGAGAGTTTGCTGCTTGCGCTCGCAGGCGGCGCGATCGGAATTCTGTTCGCATGGTGGACCAGCGCGGGCCTGCTCGGGTTGTTCGCCGATTGGGTCAACGCGGCAAATACACCCTTGACGGCCACGCCGGACGCGCGCATCCTTGCATTCACCTTCGCTCTTTCCCTGGTCACCGGTCTCCTGTTCGGACTCGCTCCCGCGTGGCAGGCGACTTCGCCTGGTCTGGCCGCCACGTTGAAGGACCAGGCGGACCATGTATCCGGCGGAAGCCACGTGCGGGCCCGCAAGATCCTGGTCGTCTCGCAGGTCGCGCTGTCGCTGCTCCTGTTGATCGGTGCCACGCTCTTCACCCGATCGCTGCGCAATTTGAAGAATGTCGATCTCGGCTTTCAGCGCGACCATCTGCTCAGCTTCTCCGTGGATCCCTCGCTCGGCGGCTACAATGCCGACCGCATCCGCCGGTTCGCCGAGGAGCTCGAGGACCGCGTGAACGGGGCGCGTGGCGTACGCTCCGCGGCTGTGGGCATGGTCAGCGTAATCACCGGCGACGAGGAACGTGCCACCATTGCGCTCTCCGGCCGGCAGCCGAAAGAGGGCGAGGACATGAACCCGTGGATGGACGCGGTGGGGCCCGGATACTTCCGCACCATGGGAGTCCCGCTGCTCGCCGGCCGGGAGTTTACCCGCCAGGACCGCGCCGGCTCGCCGCTGGTTGCCATCGTCAACGAAACATTCGCGCGCTACTACTTCGGGAACGAGAACCCGATCGGCCGGCGCTTTGCCCGCGGCGCGGAGAGCAAACGCGAGATCGAAATCGTTGGCGTGGTGCGGGCGTCGAAGTACTCCACCGTGAACGAGAAACCGCACAACGTCGCCTACCTGGCGTACCTCCAGGATCCCAACCCCGCTTCGCTGGTTCTCTATGTTCGCGCGGCGGGCGATCCCAAGGCATTGTTCTCCACTCTGCGGCGCGAGGCTTCGGCGCTCGATCCGGCACTCCCGCTCACGGCGATGCGCACCATGGACGACCAGATCGACGCTTCCCTCGCCACCCAGCGCATGATGGCCGGCCTCTCGGCATTTTTCGGCGTTCTGGCGACGGTGCTGGCTGCCGTCGGGCTCTACGGCGTGATGGCGTACACCGTCTCGCGGCGCACGCGCGAGATCGGCATCCGGGTGGCGCTCGGTGCGGGGCGCACCAGCCTGCTGCGGCTGGTCATGCAAGACGTGGTCGTGCTCACGGCGGCCGGGGTGGCTATCGCCATTCCGGCTGCGATCGCTGCGACGCGCCTCGTGCGCGCGCAGCTCTACGGAGTCGCCCCGGCCGATCCCCTCAGCATCGCGCTGGCGGCTCTGGCACTGACCGCGGTGGCCCTGGCGGCCGGGTATATTCCGGCGGACCGCGCTACCCGGGTGAATCCCATCTCGGCGCTGAGGTACGAGTAGCCCGGTCAGGCGACCACATGGTTGCTACCATATGGGGCACATGAAAGTCCTGGTAATTGGAAGCGGCGGGCGGGAGCACGCGTTGTGCTGGAAGCTGGCGCAATCCAGCGGCGTGGAGGTGTTCGCGACCCCCGGCAATCCCGGGATGGCGCGCGTCGGCACGTGTGTGCCGGGAGATCCGTTCGATGCGGCCGTGGCGGTGGGCGCGGACCTTACGGTGGTCGGCCCGGAAGCTCCGCTGGTGGCCGGGATTGTCGACCGGCTGCGCGCGCGGGGATTGCGCGTCGTGGGCCCCACCGCCGAGGCGGCGCGCCTGGAAGGCAGCAAGGTCTACGCCAAGGAGTTCTTCCGCCGGCACGGCATTCCCACCGCTGACTATGAAGTCTGCGAAAACGCGGATCACGCCCGGATGGTGCTCGGGCGATTCGGGTTTCCGGTGGTCCTCAAAGCCGATGGCCTCGCGGCGGGCAAGGGGGTCGTGATCGCTCACAATCGGGTGGAGGCCGAAGTTGGTCTCGCGGCCCTCCAGGGACGCCTCGTGATCGAGGAGTTCCTCGCCGGCGAAGAGGTCAGCTTCATCGCGCTCTGCGACGGCCGCGACGTCCTGCCGCTGGAGCCGGCCCAGGACCACAAGGCCGTATTCGATGGCGACCAGGGCCCGAACACCGGCGGCATGGGCGCATACTGCGACGGCGGAATCCTGACCGAGCCACAATCCCGCGAAGTGATGGAGCGCGTGATTCTACCCACGGTCGCCGCGACCGGATTCACCGGCTTCCTCTACGCGGGGCTGATGATGACCGCGGCCGGGCCCAAGGTCCTGGAGTTCAACGTGCGCCTCGGCGATCCCGAGACCCAGCCGCTCATGCATCGCATGCGCGGCGACTTCGCGTCGGCCCTGATGGCGGCCGCCGAAGGGCGGCTTGCCGGACACAAGCTGCAGTGGCGCCACGGCCCGAGTGTCTGCGTGGTGTTGGCCAGCGGCGGCTATCCGGGCTCGTACCAGACCGGCAGAGAGATTCACGGCGTGCATGCCGCGGAAGCCTCCGGCACCACGGTCTTCCAGGCCGGAACGCGCCTCCTGCACGGGCGGCTCGAAACGGCGGGGGGGCGCGTGCTGGGCGTCACCGGCTCTGGGCCGAACCTCACCGCCGCCATCGATACCGCCTATTCCGGCGTAGCGAAGATTCAGTTCGAGGGCATGCACTATCGCCGCGACATCGGGCGCAAGGGGCTGGCCAGGTCCGTTTCGCTACAATGAAAACCAGTGGGGACGTAGCTCAGATGGATAGAGCGGTCGCCTCCTAAGCGACAGGTCGGCAGTTCGAATCTGCCCGTCCCTACCACTCACTTCTTCTGTAGCATCTTCCCGAGCTCGGTCTCCTTCTTCTGCTTGGCCTTGGCGCCCTCCGCGAAGACTGCGCGGCTGCCGTCCACATCGCCCTTCTGCCGCAGCACCTGCGCCAGCGTGTTGTATGGGCCGGGATTATCGGGTTCGAAGCGAATGGCTGAGCGTAGCGCTGCTTCGGCCCCTTCGAGATCCCCCTTCTGCTTCAGCGCCGTGCCTAGCATGAAGTAGGCCTCGCCGTACGATGGATTGATCGCGATCGCGGCCTGCATTTCGCCGGCGGCCGCCGGGAAGTCACCCTCCTGCCATTCGATGATCCCCAAGGTGTAGTGCGCGTCAGCCAGGTTGGGATCGAGCCGGATCGCGCTCGCCAGCTCGGCCTTGGCCGCGTCCAGCCGGTCGCTCTGCTTCAGCGCGACCGCAAGGTCGTAATGCGCGATCGCGGAATTGGGATCGCGCCGGATCACCTCGCGGAAATCCGCTTCCGCCTGGTCGAGCTCGCCTTTCTGCAGATGAGCGAAGCCGACGTTGACGCGCGCCTGGATGTTGCCGGGCTGCTGCTCCAGAATCTTACGGAATTGGGCGGCGCCTTCGGCGGCGTGCCCGGTATTGACCAGCATGACGCCCAGGTTGTTCCGGGCGTCCAGGTTTGCGGAATCCAGGTTCACGGCGCGCCGGTAGGCTTCGGCCGCCGCGGCCGGATCGCCCGTATTCTGGCGCGCCAGGCCGAGTTGATTCCAGGCTTCGGAATGCGCGGCATTGAGCTCCGTGGCCGCTCGCAGTTGGTCCAAAGCCTCCGTGAAATGCCCCGTGGCGTTCAGCGCGTTGCCGAGATGGAACCGGTACTCGAAGTTCTTCGGCTCCAGCTCGACCGCCGCCTGAAGCTGTGGAACGGCATCGCCGGGATCCTGCTGCAGCCAGTACAGCACCCCGAGATGGTAGTGGGGAGACGCCAATCGCGGACCCAGCTCGATGGCGTGCAGGAAGTGCTGCACGGCCTCGGCGCGCCGGTTCAACACCGCCAGCAGGAACCCGATTTCATCCTCGATCCTGCCGGATTGCGGATCGAGAGCCGCGGCCCTTTCCCAGGCTGCCAGCGCCCCGGCGGCATCCCCACGCGCTTTCAACTGCCGGGCGCGTTCTTCCAGCTGCGACAGGGACTCCTGCGCAACGACAGTCGGAATCGCGGCCATGAAGCAGCAGAGCAGCAACCGGAAAGCGCGCATGGATCTATTGTCTCTTTCGGGCCAGCTCCAGGTTGCGCCGCGCAGCCGCGTGGGTGGGGTCGATCCTCAGCGCGGCCTCGAACTGCGCGATGGCCGCGGCCTTGTCGCCCGAACGCGAAAGCAGAATCCCGAAGTTGTTTCGCAGATCGGCGTTCCCGGGTTCGAGGCCCACCAGCTCTCGGTAGCATTCTGCCGCCTGCGGCAGGCGCCCCGCCGAAGCGGCGGAATCGCCCGACTCGCGGAGTGCCTGCACCAGGTGGTCCCGCACGGCGCCGTCGTCGGGATGAGCCGCCAACAGCTCGCGGAATCCCGCCGCGGCTTCCTCGGATCGCCCTTGTGCGGCCAAGGCCACGGCCAGGTTGTAGCGCGCGCTGGCATCCCCGGGCCGGACGCGAAGCGCGTGACGGAACTGCTCCATGGCTTCATCCAGTTTTCCGTCGGATTCGAGCGCCACTCCCAATGTGTTGAGCGCCGCCGGCTGCTCGGGCTCCACCGCGAGGGCCGCCCGCAAATGCGCCAGGGCCGGCGGAAGATCCTTGCGATTCAGCGAGAGCGCCCCGAGATTGAAGTGGGCCGAAAAGTCCGCCGGGTACTTTTCGAGGCGGCGTTTCATTACCGCTTCCTGTAACACGGCGCGTTGATCGCCCGAGCCGCGGGGGAGCAATTGCAGCCACAAATGTGCCATCTCGTCGGTGGACTGGTTGCCACCCTTCACGCGCTGCGGCGGGGAATGCGGATTGCGCGGATTGGCGGCGGAGTTGTCGTAATGAAAGCGCATCGAGACGACAGTCCCCTTCGGCAGGAACACCGGCGTGCGGTAGCGGTAGACCGCTTGCCAGTTGAGATCCCACTGCGGGATCCGGATCAGCCATCGGCGCGTCCCGTCGGGCAGCGTAGCGAATCCCTCGAGCAGCCGGCCGAGATAGTGCGCGTGAGGGTAGATCGCGAGCAGGTCCGCGTCCAGTGGCAGGCGAAAGTCGTCCGATACCGGAAAATCGCTTTCGCCCGGCGGAATGTCGAGTGCGCCATCGTGTTCGAGCTGAACCAGCATGGGATACTTCGTCTGTGGCTCGCGAGTGAAGTACAAACCCACCGAGGGCTGCACCAGCTCGGTCTTACCGCTCGGCCGCAGGTGGACATTCAGGATCAGATCGTTTCCGGGATCGAGACGCCAGGACATGCCGGCGGGCTCCTCCGCGGGCGCCGCACCCGGCTTCCAGAACAGAAAGTGGCTGTCGGGATCGAACGTATCGGATCCGATCGTAAGGTCCATACCCGGGAAGCCCTCGCCCCTGGCTTTCTCGCGATAACGCTGGGACTGCGAGCGGTCGAGCAGCAGGTTCGCGTGATGCACCACCCGGGGATTGCCTGGCCGGATCTCGATCGCCTTCACCTGGCGCCCTTCGCGCAACGCAGGCGAGAGGATGAAGTTCCAGAAGACGTCGGGACCGTCGGCCGGCACGGAAAATGGCTGATCGGCGGTGACGACGAGGTCCGGCACCCCAAGCTGCCAGCCGGGAGTAAAAGCGGGAGGCGGCGCGCTCGCACCCGGGCCTTCGGGAGCGCCCGCGCGGGCCCATTCCTGGATGGTCTCGATCTGTGCATCCGTGAGCCGCTGCTCGCCTGCAAAGTCGCCGATGCCCGGCTCCGGCAGCCACGGAGGCATATAGCGCTTGCGGGTCACCGCGGCGATCAGCACCGCCCTCTTCCGGGCATCCTCGTAGGTCAGCAGCGGGAACGGCCCGGCCTCCCCCGGGCGATGACACGCCGCGCACCGCGCGGCCAGAATCGGCGCGATGTCGCGGTGAAAGGTCGGAGGCGGAGGCGCGGCGAAGGCGATGGTCGCGGCGAGCAGCAGGGGACAGGCCGAAGCCTGTCCCACACGTGCAGCGGTTAGAAATTGAAACGCAGCGCGAACTGCCATTTGCGCATCTGCGTCAAGCCTTGGATGCTGGTAATTTGTCCCGCGGTTGGGGAGTCCACAGTGGCGTTCGGCTGCCCAAGGTTTACGTGATTGAACGAATTGAACGATTCGACGCGGAATTGGGCGTTTATCTTCTCGGTAACGTGGAAGTTCTTGGTGAGCGACAGATCGATATTGAAGATGTGCGGCCCAAAGAACGAGTCGCGCGCCACGTACCCGAACGTGCCTGCCGCCGGGCGGCTCCAGGGACCACGCGTGCACCCGTTGGCGTTCAATTCCGCTGTTGGTGTCGCCGTGTTGATGCAGCCGGTGCCGCTTGTTCCGGGCGTGGCAACCGCAAACCACCCCGCCGGGCCGGGATTCGGCACGCTTGCGTTGCCCACCAGGTTCGCGCGGCATGGGCCGGTGTCGTTGTCCTTCCCGCAATCCAGATAGGAGGGCGTGAACGGATAGCCCGACCCCCAAATCCAGATACCGGAGAGTTGCCAACCGCCGACCACTGCGTCCAGGCCGCGGGACGCGCCGTTGAGAAACTTTCTGTTCTTGCCGAAAGGCAGCTCGTAGACGCTGTTGAGATTGAAGTAAAACCTCCGAATGCCGCCTTCGCGCCCATAATCGAGGTCGTGGCTCCAGAAGAAATAGTCGTTGGCAAAGTCGAACGCGCTTGCCCACGTGAAGTTCGCCTGGACCTGCATGCCGTGGGAAAAGCGCTTCTCGCCGCGAACCTGCAACGAGTTGTATTTGACGCTGGCGTCGTCGGCGAAGTATTTGATCGACTGCGTCCAGCCGAACTTGTTATAGAACAAGCGGCGCTGATTCGTGTTCAGCGTCCCGAAACCGACGATCGTCGGCTGATTGATGTTGTAGTTCGTCCCACCGGCAGTGACGTGATACCCATGATTGCCCACGTAGGCCAGCGAAAAAACTACGCTGGGAGTGAACTGGCGCTCCAGGGTAAAGTTCCACGCGTCGACTACCGGCAGACGCATGGTGTTGTTGCTGCTCACGGGCAGCACGTTGGGCGCGATGCCGTTGGGCAGAATCGGATTTCCGTTGGGGCCTTTGGGCTGCGTTGACAGAATGGTGGTCGGGTCGAGAGGCGTCGGGCCCTGGTTCAAAGTGAAGACCGGCAACCAGGGATTGGCGGGGTTCAGAGACTGGTTGGCCAGCACGGGCACGTTCTGGGTCACATTGTGCCCGAACGATACGCCGAACACGCCCACATCGTAGGATCGCCCGTAGCCGGCGCGGATCACCGTCTTGGAGTCCAACTGGTACGCCAGGCCCAAGCGGGGTGCAAAGTGCGTCAGCCCCGTGGCGATGTTTCCATTCATTCCAACGCCGTTCTGGCCCGTGATCATGACCTCGCCCGTCGCCAGGTTCTGAAACCCTCCGTTGTTTGCGCCGTTCACGTACTGCGGGAAGTAGATCTCCCACCGCAGGCCGTAATTCAACGTCAGCTTGGGGGTGATGCGCCAGGTGTCCTGAATGTACGTAAACAGCCGTTTCTGGCGTTCCGCGGCATCGGTCGAATTGCTGACGTAGCGGGCGAACGACGAGACGTCGCCGAGCAGGAAGGTCGCCAGTCCAAGCCCGCCGCCATTCGGACCCTCAGTAGTCGTCGGGCTGAACGTGATTTCACCGGAACGGTGCGAATCGCTCGGCACGCGCAGGTTCTGCTGATAACGGACATCGACGCCAAACTTGATGGCGTGGTTGCCGACGTTGTGAGTTGTGTTGCTGACCCACTGGAACTCGTTCTCCTGCTCGTTGAGGGGGCAATTGCAGGAGTTCACGTTGAGCGCGTATCCGAAATTGAAGCCGCCGGTGCCCTGCAAGTAAAAGGCCGGCATGCCGGAGCTATAGGTGCTGTCCAGGTTCAATCCTGGAATCCCGGCGTCCTTGGCGGGCGAGGTCCCCACACCGTTGGGGTTCACGAACACGCGATAGCGGAAGAACCCGAAACGGAAATCCGTAAGCCAGTTGGGCCG
>Ga0335077_10002630_pt1 | contig 21514 bp, 18 predicted proteins | sample Lox_Sample_31_FD_207151 | JGI IMG/M metagenome (GOLD analysis project Ga0335077, IMG submission 207151) | Soil microbial communities from Loxahatchee National Wildlife Refuge, Florida, United States - Lox_Sample_3.1 | ecosystem: Environmental > Terrestrial > Soil > Wetlands | place: USA...
GGCGGCTCTCGTTGCGCAGCCGCAGATAGGCCTCTTCCTCAGTGAGCCCATACTTCTGTTGCAGGATGCCTTTGGCACGTTCGATGAGCTTGCGCGCTTCGAGAGTGCGCTTCATCTCGAGCGTCTCGGACATCAGGCGCGCGTTTTCGATGGCGATGGCGGCTTGCCCGGCCACCACCTTCACAAAACCGATTTCGTCTTCCGTGAACTGCCGCACTTCGCGCGTATAGATGTTAATGGTTCCGATCACTTTTTCCCGTGTAAGTAGCGGCACAGAAAGAAGCGAGGCGAGCCCGGTCTTGCGCGCCAATTCCGGATACCGGTATTGCTTTTCGTCAACGACATTGGGCACCATGACGGGGCGGCCTTCCCGCACCACGCGGCCGATGAGCGAGTCCTCGATTTTCAGCGGCATCTTGTGCAGGTAGTCGGGAGACGAGCAGCGCGCGGCGGAGATCACCAGTTCGCGCCGGTCCTCATCCACCAGCATGATCGAGCAGACCGGCGATTCGAGAGTCTCGGCAGCCATTTCGGAAATGGCTTGCAAGATGCGGTCCAGGTAATTCTCTTCCGAGATCGTCCGCGCCAAGCCGGCAAGCGCCTCCATGCGGCGGGTGGCGCTCTCGGAACGCTCGACCAGTTTAGATTTGGCAATGGCCCCGCCCATCTGCTCGCCAATGAAGCTCACCAGGGCGATTTCGTCAGGCGTGTGCGTGTGCTTGGGGCGGTGGTGAATATTGATGACGCCGATCAGATCGCCATCGCTGATCAATGGCACGGACAAGAACGCCTCGTACGTGTCTTCGGGCAGGGTGCGGAACGTCTTAAAGCGCGCGTCGGCCGAAGCGTTGCTGCCCAGCGCGGCCACCGACTTATGCTGAGCCACCCAGCCGGTAATTCCCTCGCCCATTTTCAAGCGGATATTCCCGATTTCCGCAGCGTGTGGGAGTTGCGAGCCACGCAGCACAACTTCATTGGTCGCATGGTCTACCAGATAGACCAGGCAGGCGTCACAGCTGGTGACGTCTACCGCCAGGCCGATCAGTTCCTGGAGCATTTTTTCCAGCGTGAGATTAGAACTGACAATATTACTGATATGGTGCAGTAGTTCGACTTGGCTTTTTGCCTCCGATGCCACCACTGTCTCCCTCCTCCGGGTAGGTCAATCTCAGTGTAAGAGTGGGTTTTAGCGCCGTCCAATTCAAAAATTCTATGGATGGCATGCTCGACACCGGTGTAGGTCTTCGCACAGTGGATACCGGCCTGCCCTAGCCCTTGATAATGAACGGCCCAGCGTCTATCGCAGGAGCGGCCGCGCTCGCGTTCCTCATGGCGGAAATGGTTTGGCTCGGGACTCCGAGGGAGTCACCAGTACCGGTTTCGAGAATGGCTTCACGCGAACTGGCGCTTGCTGTCAAACGGCAGGGCCGGGCCCTCGATGTTTCCTGGGACCGAAATATGGAGGCCGTCCGCAATTGTACTCATGCAATGCTTCAGATCTTCGATGGCAGCCATCACACGCAGCTGGAGTTAAATGCTGCTGAGGTGAACGCCGGCAAGCTCGTCTATTGGCCTGAAACCGAAGATGTCAGCCTGACCCTCAAGGTCGATGGGGCGACGCAGGCAAGTGCCCGAACCATGCCGGTTTCAGGCGTGGCGCCGATTCCGGCGGCGGCGGCGAGCGAAGATCGGGCGCAGCCGAAACCCTCACCGTTCGAACCGCCGAGGCGGCGGCTCAGGGAACAACCGGTTTCGGTATCCGTTCCGGAGACGGCTGGGATCGCACCAGAGAACGAGCCCGCGCCGAAAGCCCGCTCCTTGTTCGGACGGCTGGCTCATAAGATTCCGCTCGTGCGGAGATTCCAGAAATCCCGTCAACGGCCCAACGGAAGCTCGGATTGAGAGGTTAACGCCTGAGAAAGATTGTCGGCCGTGATCTTTCGGCTTTGCACCAAATATTCACCCATGCGCTTGTCTTGCGGTTTGCGACGCAAGGCTTCCTCCAGATCGAGCGCAGAAATGAAATGCAGGCGGATGAGCACCTCACCCAAACGGGGCCGTTTGGGAATGTCGGTCAGATTTCGCGGATAGACATGGGTCGTCTTCTGCCATGCGACCGTATGACGGCTTCGTTGCGCGGCGAAGAACTGGCGGAGTGCCTGGAGGGTGGCTGCACAGTTGATCCAGTTTCCCCACAGGATCCGGATGGGTACGGCGGCGGCAAATCGCAGGCCGTAAAGACGAGCGCTGAAATGCAGGCGCAAACCGATTTGTAATACGGAAATCGCGGCCGTAATGTAAAAGAGCGGCGGCAGCCAGGCAGGAACGTGCGGAACGGCATGCCACCAACTGGCGGTGCGAATGGGAATCATGGCGGCGGACCAACCAACGAATAGCGCATTGGCAGCTGGAGAAAACAGATTACCGACGAGACCCTTGCGGTCGCGCCAGAACCAGTAGACTCGGCCGAAGGATCCGCGCCAGCCGTGGCGCTGCCAACCCTGCAGAGCGATCCCAGCCACCCAACGGCTTCGCTGCCGTGTGGCAGCGCGCCACCGCCCCGGAAAGTACTCGCGCGTAGCCACGGGTTCGCCAGCCAGAAACTGGATGGGCACAAAGACCTGACGGTAGCCCGCGGCATGGATGCGAAAACCGTTTTCGTAATCCTCAGTCAGGCATTGAGGGTCGAAGATTAGTCCGCGGTGCTGGCGGCGCAGCGTTTCCAAAGCGGACCGGTCGAAGCCAGTGCCGACTCCGTTGGAGGGAAGGAATCCGCCGAGTTTCTGCCGCACCGGAATGTCCTTGAATTGGTATTCGGCGAATTCATCGCAATACAGACCATGCGTCCAGTCGCGGATCTTGGTGCGCAGCGCCACGACGGGGATCTGCACCATCTGATGATCACGCATGAACCAATTGATCACGTGCAGGGACCCAGAGTGAATGAGGTCTTCGGCGTCGTGCGTCACGAGGATTTCGAAATCGATGCCGCGCCGCACTTCGTATTCGACCATCCCTTTGTAGGTCCAATTCAGGCAGTCGCCTTTAGAAGTGGGCCCGTCGTGCGGGCAGATGGCGAGGTGTACGCGTCCGTCATCCCTCATGACTTGCTGGACGGCCTCGCGGGTTAGAGGATCATTCGGGTAGACGCCGACGAAGAAATCGTAGTTGCCATAGCGGATGGCCGCCAGGTTGTGGCGGAGCATCTGTCCGATGACCTCGTGCTCGTGCCAGAGAGGCACCAGGATCGCGATGCGGCGTTGCGGGGCCTCGGCTAGCTCCGTTCGCGACGGCCACCGAAGCCGATTGGGCCGGGTGAGGAAATAGACGAGATCGATGAAGAGATCATCGAGCCCGCTTGCGAGTAACCAGATCGCGAGCGCCACCAGCGAGGCTGCGATCCAATAGTCGAAGCACGTAGAGAAATGCACCTGGAAACGGGTAGTAGGGATTCGGACGTACACCTCTCAATTAGTTGAGCCCGCTCAAAGATTTTCCGGCGCGGCGCGGTAACGATCCCGCTAGAGGGCCAAGGTAACCTTCGTATACGCCACCTGAAAGCCGGCACCGGTGTAATTGCGTTGCGATTGGCTGCCAGGGAACGTAGTAGCCGTGGCCAGATCGCAGTTTTCGACGACGGCATCACCCAGGCGGGCGGCAATCAATTCACCATGCAGTCCCTGGCGGCGAAAACGAGCGGTGACTCCATCCGCAAAAAGGATCGCCAAACCTTGGCGCACGGCCATGGCGGCTCCGCCCGCTATTTCACCGGTGTTCGTGGTGGCGAGATAGCAAAGGGAACCCGGCATGGCGAAGACGGCGCGGCCGACGCCCATTTCTTCGTCCGTGAGATCGGCTTGCTCGAAAAAGCCCTGACCCACCGTACGCGACCAGAGATCGCCTTCCGCATCGGTCGCGCGCCGCACGCGAGGGGTTGCCGGCGGCAGGAAGCCTTCCAGAGACTTGACCAGGACATTATTGAACTCCATGGGCCGGTAACCGCGCGTAGCCAGGGCTTCCAACAGACCCGGATTGGCGAGCGGACAAAAGTCGAAGGTTACTCGCGCGCCGCGGCACTGGTAGAAGGCCTCAATGGCATCGAGCTCGGCCTCCGGAACTGGACCGTTCAAGCCGATCCCTAGAACTTGCGTCAGTGGAGACTCGCTGCCGGCAAATACGGCTACGCCACCGGCGATCTCGAGAAACGCGATGCCCGGTTGTCCCTCCTGACAGGCGCGGGCATTGGCGGCCTCGGCAGCCTCAATGCGGCGAGCGAGTTGTAGACCGGCGAACATCACGCTGGCAGCGAACGGGATTCCAGAGGCATCATATAAGGTATGGCAACCGAGACCCTCCATCTTACTGTGCACGGGATGACTTGCGATAACTGCGCCCGCACGATCCAGCGGAAGCTGGCGTTCACACCCGGTGTCATTAATGCCACGGTCGACCTCAAGGGCTCCGAAGCAACCGTGGAATACGACGGCAAACTGGTTCAACCGGACAAGCTGGCCAACGCGGTGCGCCAGCTGGGTTACGAAGTTCCGGCCTGAACTCGATGAGCGTCCAAGCGCCAGAGCGGGTAGATTTGCCACTCTCGGGCATGACGTGCGTGGCTTGCGCGCGTGCAATTGAACGCACACTAACGAACACGCCGGGTGTGGAGAGGGCGCACGTCAACTTTGCGACTTCGACCGCAACCGTGGAATACGATGCCGGCCGGGCGCGCGTCGGCGACTTTATCGGCGCGATCGAAGATCTGGGTTACGGTGTGCCCGAGGCCGCGCCCACAGCAGATTCGGACGCTGCGCGATACCGGCTACGGTTGATCGTGGCCTTGATCTTCGCAACGCCCGTACTCGCACTGGGGATGACTCACCGTGCTCCCTGGGTGCAGTTTCTGCTGACGCTGCCGGTCGTTCTGTACGCTGGCGCCGGCTTCTACACGGGGGCTTGGATGGCGCTGCGGCACCGCTCGGCCAATATGAATACGCTGATCGCGCTGGGCACGGGAGCGGCGTTTCTCGATTCGGTCTACGAAACGGTGCGCGGGGGGCACGAAGTCTATTTCGAAGCCGCGGCCGTGATCATTGCGTTGATCTTGCTCGGCCGAACGCTCGAGGCCCGGGCGCGCGGCAAAGCCTCCGAAGCCATTCGCCGTCTGATGGATCTGCAGCCTGTGATGGCGCGAGTGGTGCGCGATGGCGTCGAAACAGAAATCCCGCTGGCGGACGTTCATCCCGGCGATTTGATTTTGGTTCGCCCCGGCGAGCGCATTCCCGTGGACGGCGCGGTGGTTGAGGGCGAATCGGCGGTGGATGAATCGATGCTCACCGGGGAAAGCATTCCGGTGGAGAAGCGGCGCGGCGCGTCTGTTTTTGCAGGAACCATGAATCGCTCTGGGGCGTTCCGATTCGAGGCAAAGAAGGTGGGCCGGGCAACGGTGCTGCGGCAGATCATTGAGATGGTGAAACAGGCGCAGGGATCGCGAGCCCCGGTGGCGCGCCTGGCCGACGTGGTGAGCGGCTGGTTCACTTTGGGAGTGCTCATCGCCGCGGCGATTACGTTCGGGGCCTGGATTTTCTTTGCGCCATTCGCAGTGGCCATGGTCAACGCTGTGGCTGTCCTGATCATTGCCTGTCCGTGCGCGTTGGGACTGGCAACGCCGACCGCCATCATCGCAGGGACCGGCCGGGGCGCGCAGCATGGCATCTTGATCAAAGGCGGTGAGGCGCTCGAAATGGCGCACCGGATCGACACCGTCATTCTGGATAAGACCGGCACGCTGACCACGGGCCGGTTGCAGGTGACGGCAATCCAGACCGCGGGCGGCTGGGCCGAGAACGAAGTGTTGCGCATTGCCGCTTCGGCCGAGCGTTACTCGGAACACCCAATTGCCAAGGCGATCGTACAGGCGGCTGCGGAGCGAGGGCTGGCTTTGGAAGATCCGACCACATTCTCGGCCGAAGTGGGCCATGGTGTTCGAGGGATGATCGGGGGGCTCGAAGTGGTGGTTGGCCGGCCGGGCGTGACCGTCACCAGCGATAGTTTACCGGTTGGCTCCATCGAGATTGCCGATGTCAACAAGCCTGAAGCGGCGGAGGCTGTGCGCAGACTGCGTGGTATGGGTCTGGAGGTCTGGCTGATTACCGGCGATCGGCGCGCTGCCGCCGAAGCCGCGGCCCGAGAGGCCGGTATTGAATACGTATTGGCCGAGGTGCTCCCGGAGCAGAAAGTGACGCAGATTCGGAAGCTGCAAGCTGCCGGTAAGCGCGTCGCTATGGTGGGTGATGGAATAAATGACGCACCCGCGCTGGCGCAAGCGGATTTGGGCATTGCCATGGGGTCGGGTACCGATGTCGCCATGGAAGCCGGCGACATGACGCTCATGCGGGGCGATCTCACAAGCGTGGCGGAGGCCATCGATTTATCCCGCCGCACCATGCGGATCATCCGGCAGAACCTGTTTTGGGCATTCGCGTACAACACGATTGGGATTCCCGTGGCGGCTTTGGGACTGCTCTCGCCGATGGTGGCGTCAGCCGCGATGGCCTTCTCCAGCCTGACGGTGGTGACCAACAGTTTGCGGTTGCGCTAATCCTACTCCAAAGCCGGCTTGCGGAACTTTGACTGAGCGGAATCGAGCGACAGCAGAAAGAGCCTGCCGCTGGCGAGCAAGACCAGACGGTGGGTTGTCTGGAATCGCCCCTCGGTTCGAGCGCGAAGGCCTGCGGGGAGATAGAAGTCACTGCGAGGATGTGTCGACACCATGTCCACCACCTCCTCGGCCGACTTGGCGACGATGGCGGTGGCGATCGGCTCACCCGAATCCAATCCCCAATCCAACAGGCGCTTCCGGAACACCGGCTCGAGATCGTGTAATCGATCGAACTCGGCTACCGAAAGTGTAATTCCCAGGTATCCATAATAGGGCGCCGCACGCAGCGTTACGTTCGTGGGATCGATGAAGGCATAGTGGATCTTGCGAACGGGCATCACTGAGGCGGAGAATTCGTCATCGGTGTTGACGGCAATCAGCTCGTTGGATCGCGCGAGCCCGCCATACCAGCGAAGGGCTTCGGCGGAGGGTAGCGGTGGCGGTGCGGCGTAGGAGATGGCCCACGCTGGCGCGCCGAACATGACTTTGACACAGAGCAAAACCCCAAGCACGGGCACCACGATTCTCCGGCGCTCGGCCGAAAGCAGAGGGCTGTAGCCGCTGGCCACTAGGCATAAGGGCGGAATCAGCTGCAGCAAGTACGGAAAGTTTCGGAATTGAAATGCCGCCAGAGATGCGGCGACTAATACGAGCCAGAAAAGCAGTACGGCTGCTTCGACCTTGCGCGCACGCACGGCCGTTAAGAGCGCGGGGAGGGCCGTGAAAACCAGAAGGCAGAGCACGGGATCCGTCGAAATGAGGCGCTTGAAGTAGAAGGGAATGGCGCCTTCTGGACGTAGCGGCGGTTCGAGCCCGAAGCCGAGGAGTTGAGTTTGGACGTAGTCGCTCCAAAACCAGAGCCTATGGACAAAGGCTTGGTATAAGTGCCAAGGCGCGGAAACCAGGAAGATTAGTGCTAATGACTTCCAGAAGCCGGAGGAGGGTCGCCTGCGCGTGAAGGCACAAAACAGCAGGAAAACCGGGATCGGCATGAGCCCCGCAACACTCTTGGCCATCAGGCCGGCCGATACGGAAAGGGCAAATGCGATGATACTGCGCCAGCGCATGAGCTGCGGGTCCCGCCAGAGCGTGAAAATCGCGGCGGTGACGGCTGCGGTCACCAGCATGTCGGTGTAACAGAGGCGCGAGAACGTATGCCACGCCGGATCGGCCACCAACAGTAAGCCCGCGGCCGCGGCGGTCCACAGGGAATGCGCCTTCGCCGACCAATAGAGGAGCAATAAGGTGGCCGAGGCTCCTACCAGAAGAACTGGCAACCGCAGGGCAAAAGGCGACGTGCCCAAAAGCTTCAGTGAGAGCGCTGCCATCCAAACCAGCAATGGCGGTTTGAACAGCATGAGGCGCCCCATAAACTTTGGCGTGAGCCATCCACCGGTGGTAGCGATGCCGAGTGCGCTATTGGCGTAGACGGACTCATCTTGCGCACGCCCATGAGTGAGGGGGTCGCTGAATACTTCCGCAACACCCGCGTGCTGGAATCCGAGACCGAGCAGCGCCAAAAGCAAACCGAACAGAAACAGGGTTCTGGCGAAAGAGGCGAGCATGCGGTGTGGTTTCCATTCTAAGCCTGGAAACAACGCGCCTGAACGGAAACGAGACGGCGATATATTATAGAGCGTGCCTTACACGAACAATAACGGAACGCGCATCTGTTGGGACGAAGCGAGCAACGGCGACCCTGTGCTCCTGATCATGGGGCTGAGCTACACGAAGGAAATGTGGCATCGCACGCGGCCAGCTCTCGCGGAGCGCTACCGGACTATCGCATTCGACAACCGCGGGGTGGGAAAGAGCGATGTTCCCGAGGGAGCCTACACGATCCGGCAGATGGCCGACGACGCAGCCGCGGTGCTGGATGCCGCCGCCGTCGAGCGCGCGCATATTTTTGGGGCGTCGATGGGCGGCATGATCGCGCAGGAGTTTGCACTGACGTATCCCAAGCGCGTACGTTCCCTGGTTCTGGCGTGCACCGCTTGTGGCGGCCGCAACGCGGTTCCCGCGGAGCAGAGGGTTTTACAAACTCTGATGGCGCGCGCCACTATGACGCCGGAAGAAGGCGTCGAGGCCATGGTCCCCTTCATCTACGACGCGAGCACCCCGCGGGCACGCATCGATGAGGATCTGGCGATCCGCCGAGGCAACTATGCCACGGCTGCCGGGTACATGGGACAGATTCAAGCGATCGTGGCGTGGACATCGCTGGATCGACTGAAAGACATTCAGGCGCCTACGCTGATTATCCACGGCGAAACGGACGCACTGGTGCCGCCCGAGAACGCGCGCATTCTGGCCACGCATATCCAGGGCTCGCGCCTGGTAATGCTACCGAACGCCAGCCACATTCTGACCACCGATCAGCCCGAGGCATCGCATCGGGAGGTGCTGGCGTTTTTGTCGGAGATATCCCGACCACGTGCGGCCGAGACCTAAAACTTCACGCGGATGCCGCCCCATGCGCCGATCGGGGCGCCCGGGGCAAAGAAGGTCGTGTTGCGAATCGGAAAGTCTCCATCTACCGCCGGGAAAGGCTGTGCGATGAAGTTGCCTGCATTGTCATAGGGCGTCGGACCTAGCTGAGCCGCCGTGTAGTAGCGGTGATTCAGGACATTGTCGACTTGAACAAACAGTTGCACCTTTTTCCGCACCTGGTAATGCGCGCCGGCGTTGAGCACGCCATAGCCTGGAGAGAATCCCTGACCGAGGTAATATACTCCATCGGGCTGGTCCAGGTTGTTCTCATTTCCTCTGGCGAAGGAGCGGCCCACGGCCGCAAAGTCTAAGTCGATCGAGATCTTCGGGGTGGGCTGATACTCCGCGAATGCCTTGAAGATATTGCGGGGTATGAGTGGAATCTGATCCCCTGGCTGCACGGTAATGTTGCCCTCCATGCCGGGACCGCCGTCGTTCGTGCTATTGCTGCCTGCCCCAACCGTCTGCGGACTTTGGTAGGTCGCATCGAGGAATGTATAGTTGGCTCCCACGGTAATTCGCTTGATTTGGGCCGTGATATTCGCCTCCATGCCCTGCCGGCGCGTTTGGCCAAAATTAGTGAAATAGCCGAAGCCCGTTTGAGGTGAAGCCACAAAGAGAAGATCGTTGTGATTCTCCGCCCGGAACCAGCCGATGTTCCAACGGACATTATTTTCGATCGTTCCGCGGAGCCCTGCCTCGAAGGTTTTGGTAACCACCTGTTTCAGGGGTGGGTCGCCTACCAGGGCGTTCGGTAAATTGCAGGGGTCATTGGGATCGGCGCATCCGAGCTCGATCGACGTTGGTGCGCGGCTGGCTTCGCTGTAGTTGAAGTATACGCTGGCAAAACGAAATGGGTTGTAAGTAAAGCCCACGGCGGGATTGAACCGGTCGAATAGATTGTTACTGGTAAGCGAACCACGCGAACCCTGCACCAGCGCCGGAGGGAGCCGATCCAGGTTATCGAGAGTCGTGCGGTTATAGCGGCCGGATACAGTCACCGCCAGAAATCGGGTGAGCGTAATCGTATCCGTGGCATAAACGCTGACTGTGTTGACTAGTCCGTGGAGGTTAACCCGCGTGTCCACGGGAACCCCATCTTGCTGGGTACTCCCATCGGCGAATGCATCGATTCCAGTAATGGTGAGGCCGTCCGCGTTGAGATACCCGAACTGCGAACCTTGCTGAAAAATCATGCTGCTGCGATCCCAAGCCGCGCCCAAGGTAACTCGGTTGCGGGATGCAAGCCACGTCGCCTGACCGGACAGTCCGTAGTTGTTCTGTTTGCTGAACGTATTGGTGATCAGGCCGGTGCAATTCTCGGCCGGCTCGTCCTGTTCCAGACCTTGCGCGATGCAGCGCCAGAAGGGAAACGGTTCGGTAGTGGCGTTACCCGTTCTTGGAAATCCGCTATAGCCAGCCGCCGTCAGCGCCGTGACATCCGCCGCGCTGAGATTATATAGAGACTGGTCAAAGGAATCGTCGTTGATGTCGCCGTTGGTCGTGTCAGCCCGGATGTACCGGAAGTAGGCATTACCCGAGAAGGAAAGCCGGCTTGTCGCATTGTGCCGCACGGACAAGTTAAAAAACGGGGAATGGTTCCAGGTAATATCGGGAATCGTATAGACACTGGAGTAATGCTGCGCAAGGAAACGAGTGTCTTGGAGACCATTTCCGGTCAGCCAGTTATCGGCGTAGGAGAAGCTCAGCGAAACAGACGTCTTCCCATGTAGCCAGCCCAGTTTTGCGAAGGACTGGCGGACCTCCGATGGGGAAAATTGGCGCCAGCCGTCCTCGCGAAACAGATTACCCGCAGCATACCAACTCCAGCCTTGGGAATTTGACCCGCCATACTCCACCTCGCCGGCCCGACGGCCAAAACTGCCTCCGTCCAAAGAAAGCGAGGCGCCGGGCGCGCTGCGGCCGTCCTTGGTTTCGATGGAGATGGCGCCGCCGAGAGTGTTCAAACCGAACAGAGGATTGGAGCCCGGCATCAGCGCCATCTCGGAGATCGCGATCTTCGGGATCAGGTCCCAAGCCACGATGTCGCCGAATGGCTGATTCTGGCGGACGCCATCCATATAGACAGAGATCCCCTCGGGCGTGCCGAGCAGCGGCGATGCGGTGTAGCCGCGGTAATTGACATCGGGCTGGTACGGGTTCTCCTGGTTTTGGTTGATGTGGACTCCGCCCAGGCGTTGGTTCAACAAATCCGATAGATCGAGTGCCTGGGTTTGTTCCAGGTCGTGCGCGCTCGCGGTTTGGACGGGTGCCGGGATATCGTCGAGAGGCAGATCGGTGCCCGGAAGGGGGGTCGGCGCAACGACATCGATTTTCGAAGATTGCGTCAGCAGCGCCAGCATAATGGTGCGGACGAGGGGCGCCGAAGTTTGCAAGTCGATCAGAACCGATTGAGTGGCGAAGCTGCTTTTCGAGACCTGCAGGCGGTAGCGGCCGAGTGGCAGACTCTGGAAGGTGTAGGACCCCTGCAGATCGGTCTGGAAGGCTTGCTCGACGCCAGTTCCCAGATTCTGTAATTTTCCGGACGCTTCGACAGCCGCACCGGACGGGTCTCTGACCTCGATCCGGATCTCGCTGGTGGGCCGCTGTGCCCGAAGCGCGATGCTGGGGCCAAGGAGCGTCAGGATAGCAAGGGCGGCCCGCCGCATGCGGGTCGCGAGGGAATCCATATTGGGAGATTCCCGAAACGCCGCGCTCGTTCAGGCTTTTTTTCGAAAATTAACACTGAACAAAGTGGCGGGTGACGGAATGTTCGGATTGGAGGATGACGTTCCCGGCGTAGTCGCGGTTGATTTTGGGTGCCGACGTAGGAGAGGCTAGAAGGCAAAAGCCACGATGTCATCCCGTTTCACGGATTCGGCGGCGTTACCCTTGCAGGCTATACCTGCAGCCGAAGGATCCGGCCGCCGGGATCGACTGCAGGAAGACGTGGTCGCTCTTTTCGATCAGTACCGCGATCCGTTGCTGCGTTATTTATCCAGCATGGGGCTGCCCTTTCCGGACGGCGAAGAGGTGGTGCAGGAGGTTTTCCTCTCGCTGTTTCAGCATCTCGATCGGGGCAGACCGCGTGACAACTTGCGCGGCTGGTTATTTCGAGTTGCGCACAATCTGGCGTTGAAGCGGCGCTACCGGACTCGCCGCGATCATGAGGCGTGTGCCGGAGCCGAGAATCTGGCCATCGATCCGGGTCCCAGCCCGGAAGCGCAGATGGCCAACAATCAGACGCACCAGCGCCTGCTGGCAGTGGTACAGGCATTGCCCACACAGGATCGCCGGTGTCTGGCGTTGCGGGCGGAGGGTTTGCGGTACCGGGAAATCGCCGAGATTCTCGGCTTGTCGCTGGGCATGGTATCGCTTTCTCTGACGCGATCCCTGGCGCGCATCGCGCGCGCCACCGGGAGGTGAGACTGATGAAGCACGAGGATTCCCATCTTACCGACCAACAACTACTTCAGGACATCGATTCCGAATTGTCGGCGCATGAGGAAAAGACGGTTCGCGCGCACCTGGGCGCGTGCTGGCAGTGCCGCGCACGCCGCCAGGAGATGGAGCAGGCGATCGGCGATTTGATGCGCATTCAGCAACGGGAGTTCGATGCGCAATTGCCACCGGTCGCTGGCCGGCGCGCACTGCTACGCGCAGAGCTCTCTCAACTGGCGGTCGGTGCCCGGAGCCGGAGCGCGCTTCCGCACGGAACTTGGTGGGCGCTGGCAGCTGCATCTTGCGGCGTACTGGCTTTCGGTATCTTTCTAGCGGCGAACGGTGTAGGTCGCCGCAGCCAGCCGGGGCGTGTGGTGATCTCCATTCCCGATTCCACGCTCACGCCGGGCGCAACCTTGCTCGTCAGCCAACGAGCTGTGTGCTCGCAGGCCAACACCAAGAACAAGCCGGTTCCGCCGCCGGTGCAGCGTCAGGTGTTTGAGGAATACGGGATCGCGCGAGCTGATCCGCACGCTTACGAAGTGGACTATTTAGTCACGCCGGCACTCGGCGGCGCGGACGACATTCACAACCTCTGGCCGCACTCGACGTCCGAAGCGCTTTGGAACGCCCCGGTAAAGGATGCTCTGGAGGACCGGCTTCGTCAAATGGTCTGCGATGGAAGCCTGGATCTAACCGAGGCGCAGCGCGAGATTGCGGCCAACTGGATTGCGGCATATAAGAAGTACTTTCATACGGATAAGCCGCTGGCGGAACGGTAGCACAGGCCTCCTGGCCTGTGGGTGTCCAAAGCCTACCGCGCCGAGCACGGCCGCGGATTCCACCCGGCGGAATCGGTTTGCTTCTTGAAGTTGGAGCTGATCACGTAGGGTTCCTGCAAATAGACCGAGTCTTCCAAGATCGTGGTAACGACAAACCACGGTTGACCGCTGCGCTCCGTGAACAGGTCGAACTCTTCCTTCACCACGGCATTCGCGCTCACCGGGAAGCCGTTCTTGCGCAGGTAGCCGGGCAGCAAGTGGGTAGTAACGGCCTCGAGCGCGCGGCCTTGCGTACCCTCGCGCGACGCTCCGAACCCCGGCCGCGGTGTGCCCAGGCCCCGCACAGCGCCTTCCCAATGAGCGAGTGAGAAGCCCTGGCGCGAAGGCGCGACCTGTTCCGGCGGATTGTCTGCGAAGTGCAGAAGGCGTGTCTGCAACCCGGTGTCGGTTTCGATCTTCAGGGTCGAATCGTCCTGCCAGGTGATGTGCAAGCGGCCCGGCAGGCGCATGATGGATGCAACTCCGTAGGCTTTGCACACGTCACCGGAGGCCTGGTCTTTCGCGGGATCCCACGCATCGCCGACCTTGCGGCCTTCCGGCGTGAAGGGGATGCCGGCGAAATCGTCTTTGGCCGGCGTAACCATGCGCCAGCGCCAATCTTCGGAAATCACCGAAACCCAATAGCCGGTCAAATCGATGGGCGCGGCCTCTCGCGGGGAGCGCGGCGGGCCTTTGGTGGCGCCTCTGCCGGGAGGCTGTGCCGACGCTGCGGAAACGCCCAGCCCTAGCACAGCCAGCGCGAGTGTCAGCGGAGTCAGCTTTGTCGAATATCGGCGCATGCTTATTTCCTGGCGCTCAGGCTCTTGTAGACGGCTTCCACGAATGCGTTCCCCGCGTCTTTTCCGTCATATTGCCGATCGTAATCGCGCGTGGGCCTGGCGGCCTTCACTTGCTCGAGTGTCATGTCCTTGCGGATCAGATCGCGGATGCGGTCGCGAACGATCGTCACCATGTTGCGGTACTCGACCACGTCGGCTTCGTCGCACAGCCGCCCGCGGCCAGGAATCACGTACGTGCCGCCTTCCTCATATTTCAACGGGACGGTGATCCTCAGGACCTGGTTCAGCGCATCGATGAGGCCTTGGATATTGCCGCCGCGCTCCAGATCGATCACGGGGAAACGGCCGGGCGTGAACACCTCCCCGGTGGCCAGCACATCGGAGCGCCGGAAATGCACGATGCTGTCGCCGTCGGTATGAGCCGCGGGAACATGGTAGACCAGCACGGCTTCTCCGTTGAACGAAAAGTCTTTCTCGGGAGTGGAATATTCGTCATTGGGCCACAAGGCGTCCGGCACCTGCGGCTGGCCGCGGGCAGGCGTTGCGCTCAGTCGGTTGAGCACGCTCTCATACGCCACCACACGCGGCCGCTGCCTGGGACTCAAGCCGCTGAGCGGGGGCAACGCGGCATTACCCCCGATGTGATCAAGATCGGAGCTGCTGTTCACGATCCACCCAATCGGCTTGTCCGAGAGTTTCTTTAAGGCCGCGGCCACCTTGGGCGCGAGTGCCTCGGTGGCCGTATCCAACATCAGGATGCCGTCATCGCCCACCTGCGCCGCAATATTGCCGCTGGGCGTGACCAACATGTAGACATTGCCCTGCACTTTCAGGACGCCGATCTCGTCCGGTGGTGTGGCAGTAGCGCCACGTGGCTGGCTCCATGTAAAGCCGGCCAGCACGGCGGCCGCCAGCGTCAACGCGAGTTTACGTTGCATTCGAACAGTCCCAGGCAGCGGCAATAGCGTTCACACTTGGCAGGCGGTTTGTAGTCTTTGAGCTTCTCCTGGTACTCCGGGTAAAGCGTCTCTTTGCCGCCACGCGTGGCTTCAAACGGCAAACCGTAATAATCGGCGAACTCATGCAAGAACGGGTTCTGGCCCGGTTGAAAACTTGGCACGGTGCCTTCCGGCCGCGGCACCTCGGGCCCGTATTCGCAACCGTAGGGTTCCAGATGCTGGCCCGGATCGAGATACCAATTGGTGCTCCGCACCAGCGGCTCTTCGAGAAACACGGGATCTTCGGTGATAGTGACGACCGTCAAAACGTCGCCATGACGAATCCAGTGCTCGGTGATGATGGCCTGGTCGCTGCGCGGCAGAGCGTTGCGGCGCAGATAGTTGGTTTTCAAATGCGTGGTGGTGATGGTCAACATGTTGCCTTCCCACTTGGCCGTGGAAAAGCCCTGCCACGTGTGGGCCGCGTACTCGGGCGGATGCGGCCGGTCGTCGATATAGATGGTTCGTTCGTTGTCGTAGGCCAGTGTATGGCTATGGAAGGCGACGGTTCTCTGCGTGCGCGGATCGATCTCGCGCCAGATGCGCAGATTGCCGAGGCTGCGAAATCCGTAATCGGGCGAGTGCGGCCGGCACTGATATTCCTCGACCACCGAGATGCGGTCGGCGTCGTAGCTATCGGCCTGCATGCGGGCAGCCTCGTTGATGGGCAATTCGGTGTAATCGCCCAGTTCCGCGCCCGGCCCGCGCTCCACCGGGTCTTCGTGATAGAACGGCGCCCACTCGCCGCTGAAATCCACCTGCGCAAAAGCGGGCGCAGCGGCGAGGAGCGCCGTAAACAGTGGCGCGAAAACGAACGGGCTGCGTGGAAATGGCTTCATCTCACGCACGCACGTACTTGTTGAACCAGTCAACCGTGCGCGACCATGCCAGGTCCGCCGCAGCTTTGTTGTACCGTTCCGGCGTCGCATCGCAATTGAAACCGTGAACCGCGCCCGGATAGATATAGCCCTCGTGCGGAACATTGGCTTCTTTCAAGGCCATATCGTACGCCGGCCAGGTGGACGCCAGCCGCGTGTCGAGTTCGCCGTGATGCACCAGCACCGCCGCCTTGATCTTGGGGATTTCTTCCTTCGGCGGGACTGCGCCGTAGAACGGCACCGCCGCGCCGATATCGGCGCCCAAGCGAACAGCCAGCGTATTAGCGATGCCGCCGCCATAACAGAACCCGGTGGCGCCGATCTTGCCGGTACAATCGGGACGCGATCGCAGCCAGTTTGCGGCAGCCACGAAATCTTCGGCCATCTTCTTGCCGTCAACCTTGCCAAAGAGCTGGCCTCCGCGGTAATCATCACCGGGAAAGCCGCCTAAGGAAGTGAGCCCGTCGGGCGCAAACGCCATGAAGTTCGCGAGCGCGAGCCGGCGCGCGATGTCTTCGATGTGAGGATTCAACCCGCGATTCTCGTGGACGACGATAATGCCCGGCAACTTCGTCGGCATCGCGTTGCGCGTGTCGGCACTCACCGGGCGGACGAGATATCCTTTGATGCTCCCGTTGCCTTGCGGCGAGGGGACGGTCTCGTACGTGGCCTTGATGCGTTCATCGGTTCTCGGCACCTGCTGCCCTAGCGCATAGTTGGGCATCAACGCCTCAACGATCGTCGCCACGGCCAAACCGCCTATGGCAAATCGCTGCACACCATCCATAAAGTCGCGCCGGCTGATCTCGCCGTGGATGAAAAGGTTGTAGAGTTGTATGGCTTCGGCCGGCAATTTGGGTCTCGTTGGTTCCATGGACGGACTCCTTTCCGGAAGAATATATCACGTCTGCGATCGGGGAACCCACCAGGCGCGGCATTCGATAGAATAAGCAGACCAATCCGGAGGAGAACCGATGCGCCTGCAAATTCTCAGCGCCCTCACCGTTTGCGTAACCTGCATTGCCGGCCCGCAGGCCAGTGCACCGCAAGCCACCGCCAATCAGGCTCCCGACCCCCACAGTTTGGTTCTGGTCGGCGATCGGTTCCGGCCGCTCAAATACGACGAGATGACGCCCGAGCAGAAGACCATGATCGATCATCTGCTGGCGGGCGAGCGCGCCGGCGCACGGGGACCGTTCAACGTTCTCCTGCGCAGTCCCGAAGTGGGCGACTTCCTGGCACAATTTGGCGGATCGATGCGTTTCCACACGGGCCTTCCCAAGGACGTCTCCGAGACCATCATCATCATGACCGGCCGTTATTGGATGGCGCAGTATGAGTGGACGGCCCACAAGGCTGCAGCGCTGCGCAATGGCGTTTCGCCGCAGATTGTGGATGCCATCGCCAATGGGAAGCGTCCCACCGGAATGTCGCCGGATATGGAAGTGGCCTACAACTTCATCGATGAGCTGCTGACCACGCATCAGGTGACCGACGCCACCTTCAAAGCCGCGAAAGACCGGTATGGCGAGAAGGGCGTGGTGGATATGACGGGACTGAGCGGTTGGTACGGCTTGGTTTCGATGGCGCTCAACCTGGACCGCTATCCGTTGGGCCCAGGCGCGCAGCCCGAGCTGAAGCCGCTGGAGAATCCACTGCCCGTAGTTGGAGCGGGATTCGCGACCGCGGTTCCCGGAGCGATTTCGCCCACCAGCGCCACATCGACCGTGAACGGCAAGACCTTCACTTTACGGGGCGATCGCTTCCCGCCGCCGGCCTACGAGCAGATGACGCCCGAGCAGAAGAAGATGACCGATGTGGCGCTGGCCGGGCGCGGCACGGCAGGCAGCTTTAACATCGAAATGCGCGACCCGGAAGCCGGCGCATTATTCTTCTCAGTGGGCGAGCGAGTCCGTTTCCATATGTCGGTACCCGACAAGCTTAAAGAAATCGCGATCCTGGTAACCGGCCGCTATTGGGGAGCCCAGTTCGAGTGGCTGGCGCACCGGCGTGCCGCCGCGCAGGCCGGGCTGAGTGAAGACAAGATCAAGGCCATTGCCGAGGGACGCCGGCCCTCCGGGATGTCCGCCGACGAAGAGACGGTCTACAACTTCACCACCGAGCTTTTCCAGACCCGGCAGGTGAGTGATGCCACTTTCGCGGCTGCCAAGAACCTGGTGGGCGAGCGCGGCGTGGTGGACTTGATGGTAAGCGCGGGCGTCTACCAAATTGTTTCGATGTTTATGAACGTCGACCGGCTGCCACTGAACCCCAACCAGCAGGCTGAGCTGAAGTATCTGGCGAAGCCGCTTCCGTGAGGAGTTGAGCTATCGTTGGGCGGTGGTAGCCTTTCGCATGGCCTTCTCGTCCTTTGCGCCGCCCGTGCGCATGAAGTGCGTGACCGCGCCGCTCGAATCTTTAAAGAACTCGATCGACACTTCGCTCACGCTGGATTGGAACTCCGTCTCCGTGCGAGCCACGAACAACTGGTCGCGCGAATTGGCGCTGTCGTTGACGAGCAACTGATCGCCGGAAACCGTAACCACGGCTTCCCTGCCCGGCAACTGGTAAGTGCCCGCATATTTTGCCAGAACCTCCGGCGGCACTCTATAGCCGCTAACCAGGTGGCGGCTGTCGCGCTCGTTCTCGCAAACGTCTTCTAAGATTTCCGTATCCGCCGTGTAGGTCTTGTCCATGTGCAGATTGAACGGCTGCGTAAAAACCTTCGGATCTTCGAACGTCATGTCCAGTTGCAGGTGCCCGAAATCCGGCCGCCGGTAGCGCTCGGTGAGCTTCAAGGACTCGGTTTGCGGATTGCCGCCCACATCCAGCCAGCCCCGGTCGTTGAAGCCCGCCGAATTGACCACGAGCGTGTCGCCTTCCCAATGTCCGACGGAGTACCCAAGCCAGGTGGGATCCGGATCTTTGGGCAGCGGCCTGCCGTCCAGGAAGATGGTCCGATGCGGGCTGTTCGGCGACTCATACAGAATCACGATCATTCCCGGCGTTTGCACGATGCGCGACAATCCGCGGAAACTGAGGAACGGGATGCTCATCGGCATGCAGTGAGCGAGCGGGCTGTCCTTCCGGAAGTCCTGGACGCGCTGTTGCCGCACGCCTTTGGCCCACGCGGTCAGCCCGTTTGCCGGCAGGTTTTGCGCGACGTTGTAATCGTAGCCATAGCCGCCCCCCGGGCCGGCTCGTCCAGCCTGCCAGATGCCGGTCAGATCCGGCTTGCCGTCAGAAGTGCGCGGTGCCGCTGCGGAAAGGTCCGGCTTACCGTTCGCTGATCGTGGAATCCCCGGCGTCTTGGAGTCCCACTGTGCGAAGCCGGGCGCGGCGGCCAGGGTCATCGCCGCAATTGCCCCAAGACCAAGGCGCATAGCTACTTCTTCGGATCTCCGGCGGATCCGTCTTTCACGTCACCAGCGGAACCGCCCAGGAACAGCCGTCGGCCATCGGGAAACGTCAGGTTCTTGCCGACCGCCAGGTTCGCTCCGTCCTTGGCCTGATAGCCATCCACCAGGATCTCGGTCCCCGGCGGCAACGAGCTCTTCGTGAAGCCGAGCCGGAATAGAGAGTTCGGGCTGCCCACCTCGATCATCCAGCTGGTGACGGTCCCGTCGGCGTTCTTAACGTCCATGTGAATCCAGGAATGCGGATTCACCAGTTCCCATTGGGTAACCGTTCCGCGCAGCTTCAACGGCTTGCTCGAATCGAATTCCGCCGAGAACGCGTGGTGCGCCCATACCGGCACAGCCGCCAGAAGGATCCCAACAGCCGTAATCAGAAGAAATGATCTCTTGCTCATCGGTCGCCTCTCTTACTTATTTGCTGCCTTCTTCGCCGCCGCTTCCTCGGCTACACGCGCGCCGTGCAGCGTATTGCGTAGGCCGTAGTTTCCCTCATTGCACGCGAATTCGTAAATCGGCCCCTCCACCCGGCTCCAGGCCAGTTCGCCGGTCCAAGGCTTGTCCCAGGTCTCCGGATCTTCCACCGTGAATCGATACAACATCGTATCTTTATCCACCGGTGTGAAGCGCTCGACCACGTGCAACTTGGCGCCGGAACCGCGGAAGGGGTTGCGCGGATCGAAGTTGGCGACATCGATCACCAGCGAGTTGCCCTCCCAGTGGCCGCGCGAATCGCCGCGCCATTCCCGGATGGCGGCAGGCGGATGTGGGCTGCCATCGGTGGGGATGATCCGCACGGAATGGTTCATCTCATGCATGATGGCAACGTAGCCCTTGCTCTGTACGATCTCCAGATTGTTGTTGTACCCGCCTGGCAGCATCGGAATCGATTCTTGACCGAGTACGATGCAGCGCGCGCTCAGCGGCCGATTCTCCGGGCCGTCGAACTCGTGCCCACGATTCATGGCGGCGATCGCGGCGTTTCTCTTGCGAGCCTCCGGCAGCATGGTCGGAATCGTTCCCTCGGATCCAATAATCAGCGAAGTCCGGCGGTTCCACACTTCTTTGGTCTGGCCACGGTCGAGTCCGAACTGTGAAAAATCGTAATGGACGTCGGCATCGGTTCCGGGTTCGGTCGGACGGCCTTCTTCTTCATTGAGAGCCACGCGGTTCTTTTCGTGCTTGATGAGGTCGTTCAATTCCTCTTCGGTGTAGAACTCTTTCGCCCCAAGGCCCTTCGGCCGTTCCATTGGAGTGATGGTGTTGTTGGTCCAAAAGCCCTGTAAATCGGGCTGCCCATCGGGCGTATGAGCCGGTGTATAGGCCTTACCGGACTGCGCCGATTGGCCGGCGGCCGGCACGGACGTGAGCCAAACCAAGGCGCAGATAACCGCCACGGCGGCGGCGAAAGCGAAATGTCGCATGGTCCCTCCCGGACACGGACAGACTTTCCAGAAACGTCCCTACTTGTGGCTGATCCTACATTTGACAGCGGCCAAAGTCAATCGGGGTGTGGGGGTTGCATCAACGATATGACAGCTGCGAGCAGCCCACTAGTCGATGGCGTGCCCCTTCATCGGTACCAGGTAAGAGAACCCCGGCAAATCCGCCTCTTTCCCGCCATACGAAATGCTGCAGACCGGCCCCTTCGATGATTGGTTCACCCATCCAGAGTGCAGCCCTCCTTGAAAGGGAAGTTGGCATATATACAACGGGATCTCATTTCCCGGACTCCCACCCAGGCGTCCTCCGATCACGGCATTTGCTGGCGCCGCCACCGAGCGTTGCCAGCGAAAACTGTATGCGCCATTTTGATTCGCCAGCACCTCGTAGCTGGTTGCGAGATGCTCGACAGAATCCGCCGCACTGAAATTGCAGTTCCTCCCCACGAGTTTTCCGGGGTAGAGATTTCCATCGAAGACGGCGCGGCAAATGTACCGGGTTTGATTTCCTTCGGAGCCGCCAGATACCGCCCCATTCGGAAACAGGCCGCCGCTGGCAGGCAGCCAGCGGTA